>Ga0075018_10000258_pt1 | contig 15040 bp, 17 predicted proteins | sample ColStrG_CSR_2014_FD_71471 | JGI IMG/M metagenome (GOLD analysis project Ga0075018, IMG submission 71471) | Freshwater sediment microbial communities in response to fracking from Pennsylvania, USA - Cold Stream Run_MetaG_CSR_2014 | ecosystem: Environmental > Aquatic > Freshwater > Creek >... | reverse complement strand
GACGACCTTGGAAGGACCGAGGGAGCCGGCGGTTTCCGCACTGGCGGCGGCGCAGCTACGGAAGACAGTGGCAGCCTCGGCGGCGGCAACGGCAATAACGGGCTCGGCGATGCTGTCTTCGTCACGGCCGGCGAAATGCTGGACACTGAAGGACTCCGGCAGCGGCGGCGGCAGCCTCGTGCCGGGAACGGGCGCCTCAAATCCGGCCAGCCCCGCCGGGCTGGCTTCGGGACCGCACCCTGCCGATCCCGTCCTCGACGCCGCTCTCAATCGGGATGGTGATGCCGGACCGCACATTGGGTCCAGCCGGACCGAATTGCATTCCGATCCCTAACTTTACCGCGATCGACCACAGTGCCAATTCGGCGACAAGCTTGGCCGTGGCCTGGGTCGCGGCGACGGTGATCGGCGGCTCTTGGCCAGATTATGTCGGGGGCGCCGTGACGATGTCTTTTAGCCGCTGAGCGCGAGACCTCTTTCCCCGAATCGGAAGCGGACAACCACTTGGTCCAATGGGAATGATGTTCTTGCTCACAGGTATGGCGGCGACACTCTTCGTAGAGTGGAAGAGACCGCCGCATATCCAAAGTCACCTGAGGCGAAGATCGTTTGATGCGCGGCCTGTTTGAGACCCAGCGAATGTGAAATTGCGCTGCCCTAAGCTCAGATTCGGATCTTGTAAATAGTAATCGCAGCCCGTTGCAAAACGGAGAGCTGCGGACACAACAGGAGTTATAGTTATGAATCAGCAAGAAGGTCGAATGGAAAGTGAAAAGATTGATGATGACACCATGCTTCTAACTGGGCTTTTTCAGAAGGCGGTCTTCCTCCGAGGCGACGATGACCTGAGTCAGGCGGGGTGCCTGGAAAAATATGATAACTCCATTAGGGCGACTGGCCGCGTCTTGAAGCTCCTGGGATTGGCGGAACCGATCGAACGCCGGGTCATCGGCTGGAAACCGACGCCGCGCCTCATCAGCCTTCTGGCAGAGCCAGGTACCCGTCCTTTAAACGCTACCAGAGAGTGGGCCACCTATACCCACCATGCGCTTGTGGAGTTGCTGCTGGAAGCTGCCGACGTCGATTATTACGACCGCAGCAGCGGATCAGACTTTGCGTGCGGTTTCCTGGAACAATTGGGTTTGTTGCGGAAGGACGATTGTGGCGATTGGAGGCCAACACGTCGGCTGGTAGAACTGGTTGTCGAGGTTCGCCTGGTGAAATTGTTAGCCTACTTTGACAAGGTGCCAAGCGACATATTTGTGCCGGTAATGCAGAAATCGTAACGGGCGACCGCTCACGCCTTGGGGACATGATCGGACAGACGGAAAATGGCGCCTGGTCACCTCCAGGCGCCATTTTCTTTGTGTGTCCTCCCAAATGAAGCCTTCCTGTAAAGGTTCTGTGTGGATATCGGAATCAAGGAGCCGGGGAACCCTGCCAGGCGAGGGACGTGCCGGGCGCAACTATTTATGAAGCTTTGCCCACCTCCGTCGGCCCGAGATGTTGCGTACCGCGATAACGACCGCCTTCTTCTGACTGCCCCACGACGTGGGCCGCGAAATTCGCCATTTTCCTAGGCATTCCCAGAGTGCACTAATTTTATAGCAACGGCCTCTTCATTCGTAGGAATTCAGCCGTCCATCTTGGATGCCGCCTCAGGCGAATCACTTTTACGGAACATCAGCACCGACCGTCAGTAATAGGAGCCTCGATTTGCTATCGCTCGCAGAGGCTCCTGCTCCGACGATCTCATTCCAAAACAAATAAACAACTTGCTACGGTCAAGCAGGTCCTCATCGATGAGGGGCAGTATGCGTTCGGTCCGACCTGACAAGGCCGATTGTAAATCTTGTAAAGAGTCTACTCGTCCGGCAATTGCGCGGCGCGAACGCCCAGTCCAACAATTATGAACGGCAGAAAATGAAATAAAACGATGGTTCTTGGAATACAGATCGCAAGCCAGAAAGACTGCATCGAGTCGTTGTCCAGCAAGTACACCGACTACAAACAGAATTGAACAAAGCAACGCAATCGAAATTAATAACCACAGAAAATTGCGACAATATGTATCGCTCCGGTTCACATAAAAGTGGAGACGAAATATGAGCACAATTTCCGTTAAAGCTACTGGCCTGTTAGCAAATGATAATCGCGGTATATTTGTATTGATCAAAGTGAAGTCGTCTGAATCGGTGAAATCTGTCGCCGTTGCCTTATCTGACTTGAACACTGATCGGCTATTTAGAGTACTGGGCAAATTCGGGATTCCTCTCTTGAGTATGGAGGCTCGCGAAGCGTGCACAAAACAATTGCAGCGTCAAATCGTAGAGCTTGTTGACGGAAACAAAATCAAGCCGATTAGCGTAGTAAAATACGATCATCTGGAGCCGCCACTATCGTAGAGAAGGAGGCACGCCGGTGTTGGACACGGCACCGTGGCGGACTCGTTTGCGTCAGGCGCGGACGAAACAGTTCGTTTCAGTTGCATTAGCAGACTATCTAGGCGAACGGCGGTTGCAGGTCGGCCTCAGTTGCCAACGGCCACCAGCCGCGATAGCCGCGGCATGGCCGACCACGGTTACGAGATCGCGATGCCCGCGTGCCTTGGCCCGCAGAACGCAGAAGCCATTCTCAGCGTTGTGGTAGGTGACGCGCTCGACGAGACCGGCCAGCACTTCCTGGGTTGATGATACCGCCTGCGGTTTCATCTCTTGACCGGGCTAACTACAGGGTCGCCTGTGCTCATCCGGCAGACCACTCTCCATACCTATCGCATTACGGATGTCAGAATAAAGGCTCGGCTGTTTGCCAACCATTGTGCGCTCCCGTTTCTACCCATTTTACAAATTTGCACCCCCGTAAAAACGAGTTTCAGGCTTGATCAAGCGGTCCATCAACTTGAAACTTGAAACCACCCGTTTTAGGTCTAAAAAAAACGCTAATTGATTGTGCCGAGAAGCCGCAAATATTCGAATTGTGACGCCTCAGACTACTTTAAAAATTAGTATCCGGTTTCCCTGGCACAAGAGCTGCCACCATTCGCGGGAACGGCAATGACGGGCTCGAAGGCGCTGTCTTCGTCATGGGCGCCACGGTGAACACCGCAGGACTCCACCAGCCGCGGCCGTAGCGCACTCTTCGTGGAGGAAGAGAGCGCCCGCATCGCCTGAGGCGATTTGATGCGCGACTTGCTTGGTGCCTTTCGTGGCTCCGGCGAATCTGAAATGGAAGCGGCCCCCAAGGACCAGATTCCGGTCTTGTAAATGGTTATCGCAGTCGGCGCGAAATGCCAGAGCTGCGGACATCAACATCTAATTCAACCACACAGGAGAAATACATGAGTCACAAAATGGAGAGTTTCGTTGCTATCTGCGAAGCCGCGAATCCGGAATTCATAAGGTTAGCGCACTTAGAGGGTTATTACGGGGGCTGGGAGATTGGCTTCACCTGCGAAGTGTTTGAGATTGTGGGTCTAACGAGAAGGGTGGGAGACTGGTGGGAACTCACCCCTCACGCGCACGAATTACTCGCTGAGCAAGCCCCGCTAAATGCCGAAGACCGCGCGTTGACGGAACGGAATTCGATCGACCATGACCCCTACCTTCTGAAAACCATCTTTATCGCCGCCGGTTGGAAAGAGGGCGATAAGGGCCATACTTTCGAATTTGCCTGCAACGTTCTAAAGGTCCTTGGACTGGTGGTAGGGGGGCCCAGCGATGATTCCTGGAGACCGACCGCCAGGCTGAAGTGCCTTGTGATGAGTCGCCTGGTGGGATCGTTGAAGCCAGAGGTCCGGGCTACAAAGGCGAAGCGCCGTCTATCCTCAGCTTGACTCTTTTATTTGGTGACGCTCGGGGACACGGATCAGAGCCGCCTGATAGGCGAGTGTTCTGGTCGATCATAAATGCAGAGCCATTTACAGGAACATTCATTTGCAACCCGATCGACAGCTAAAACAAACAATTGCGGACCTAATAATCATGGAGCGGAACTGTTTTGGGTCAAGACAACGCTTTGCCTTTTATGGCTACCTTGCTGAGGTATTCGAATTCCATAAGCTACTCAGGCGAAACAATAAAGCAAGAATTGTGGCAAATCGCATTGCGAAATTGTGCGGCATTCGAAAGCGAAAACGGACACACCCAATCAGGGTAATCATCGATGCGACATCGGCTGCTGGCGTCAAGACAAAAGACCGCTGGAGCCGGGCCCTTCGCTACGCCTGGCGCGAGCGGAACAACAGGAAGAGCCTCATAGCGTTCTTTGGAGAGGTTGGTGGGCCGGCGGGTGCTGCTGCAAAGTGGTCTGCCTTGCGCTCGCGAGATCGAAACAGCCAAGTTGGGTTAGATACGCAGGATCGGGTTGCTGAGATTCCGTTGATTGTGAGTGTCGATTTATTGGAGCCCGGGCAGTTGTTTGCGAAAGGTGGAAGGGTATTTCGGCAGCCCGACGCGACGGAAGCTGAGCTGCAAGGAAATCCGGAAACGGGATCACCGGGAAATTCATAATGCGACCCGGATGGCATCACCAAATCGAGTTAAGGCTCAATTCGGACGAGACAACTTGCAAATCGCCCAACAGATGAAATCCAGGCCGAGGTGAAAATGATTTGGACGACTGCTAATTTTGGAAAACATGCCGGAAAAACTCTGCCCCAAATAGTCTTTTCAGACCCGAATTGGTTCTTTTGGGCCGCGAAAATCTTGTATGGTCCGCTGGCAACCGAGGCCGAGGCCCTGGAAAGGCGGGCAAGGTGCATTAGAATTCCAAAGCCGAACCCGAAAAAGTGGGCTGTGGAATATCGTCGTGATCGCGATGATCGATTTCTTGGGATCGACATCGTTAAAGTCGGTAGCTCTGTCCATTCCCCCTTGTTCGAGCGCCTGCCGCACCTCGATTTAGCATATGTTCGACGTGGCAATGTGCACGACACCGGAGATTGCCAGAGAGTAATTCATGATTTCCGACGGCTTTATTTTGATGGGTTGAATCTGACCAAGCGCCGATGCGAAGCGTTTTTTGAGGACGAGGATAATTTCACCAAATCGGGTTGGTGATCGATGTTGCCGGGAGATATTAGTCGTGAAGGACGGATGGCTTTAGCCGCATGGGAATCTTTCGCCATTCAGTCTTCAGGTGTTCAACCTTACTGTCATTTCTGAGTTCTGTTGGCGTCTTCGTCACAAAGCAGAGTTCGGGCGAACCAATTGCCGCGTTCCGTCAATCGAGCCGAAGCCACTCGACGATCCGTGGTTAGGGTCAACATTCCATCCCGCGCGAGATCGGCGACTGTAATGCCAGATGTCCGTTTGCCATCCGGTAACCCATGCCACGCTCCGTCTTTTTTGTTGAGGGCGCTGGCATTAAAGCACGCGATGAGGGCATTGCGTTTGGCGGGCGATAAAATTGCGACGAGGGCGCGCGGCTCCTTGGGTAATCGCGGAAAGGGAGGGGTGGAAAGCAGCTCGTTTTGTCCGCTGGCCTCGATGGCATCGTCTTCAAGAATGGTCATGTCTGCTCCTCCTTTGCGTCGGGCACACTGGGGTTAGGACCTGGAGGGCAGGGAGTGGCGGAAATGCACTATCCACAGAAATGAAGCCTCATCCACACATATCGATGGAAAACAATCGCTTTTTCGTGAAAGGGCGCGTCGCGCGTGCGAAGTGTGCGTCGATTTCATTCGGACGGCATCGCTGGGGACAGTCGAAGTTTGGGCGGAGTAGGCGCCCTGGGTTGTGCCCAAGCGATCAAAAAAACGAATTCCCTGACTTGCAAGGAAAGATGATTTTCCTTGTCAGTCACCAGGGGGACGGCCGCTGGGGCAAGCTCAACGCGAGCCCTCTCTCACGCCTTACCGACGCGGGGCAACAGCCATCTCATTATCTGCCGATAGGGCTCGCGGCTTGACGGGAGTCGCTCCATCGCCTTCTCGGCGAAGGGTTTAGCCTGATCTTCTGTCTGTCGCTTCTCCTTTGGAAGCGCCATCCACTCGCGAATGATTTTCCGCCGCGTCTCGTGCTCTGGCTTCATGCCCTAGAGTCCTTTGCTGCAAGGTCGACCCCGCCGGGCCGGTCCCGTCCTGAAACTTACAGTGTAGCAGATTAGGGGCCGCAACGTGCAAGGATGGCTCGCTGACGCCATCGCCGAGAACGAACGAGAGACCTATGAGACCGTGAAATGCTTGGCTTTTAAGCAGGTACATTTCATAAGCCGATTGACCGGCAACGCCTTGGGCACTGAGGGCGAATAAACAGCGTCGAGCCAGCGACATTGGCGACCCGGGCAGTTGCAAATTGGCTTCTAATTGGGCGGCACGTACGGATCAGGAGCACCCGGCTTGATCGGCGGATACTTTTGGAACGAGGCCAGGTGGTCGGTCAAGATTTTCCCTGCCGGGTATCGTACCCACAAGGATTCAATTTCGTAGCTGAGAGCGTGTTCCTCCTTCGGATCCAAATAGAGATTGAAGAACCTTGGTATGCCCCACTCCTTGACCACGCCCGTTCCCGTATCGAGCTCTTTGCTCATCATCTTCCAGTTTTCCCACTTGACGCCGTAAATCTCGTTGCCGACATAAACGACGAAGCCGTCACGGTTGGACTTCTCTTGTTTGCCCATAAAGAAATCGAGTTGATCGACTCCATCTATCGCGCGGTCGGTGGGTACTTTGGCACCCGCCACACGTGCTAAAGTCGGGAAGACGTCCATCTCATGAACGATTTCATTGCTGACTCGGCCGGGAGGAATTTTACCGGGCCATCGGATAATGAACGGGACCCGCAATGAGCCTTCGAACGCAGTGAAATAGGTGCCGCGCCATGGACCAGACCATCCGGTCCACGGCTCAATCATCTCGGGGCCGTTGTCGGACGTAAAGATGAAAATCGTGTTGTCTTTGACACCAAGCTTGTCCACCACGTCCAGCAATTCACCGACGTAAGCGTCAGTCTGCGCAAGTCCATCGGCCCAGAAGCCGTTGCCGGTTTTGCCATCAAATTCGGGAGAGGGCAGTACGGGCACGTGAACCATGGTGTAGGGAATGTAGGTAAAGAAGGGTTTGCCTGCTTTGACTTGGCGCGACATGAAGTCTTTGGCCTTGTCGGTAAGCTCCCGGTCAATCACGCGACGCTCGGCGAGATTGTAGACCTTAACATTCTTAGGAACTTCACCCTTCGTTCCCTCCATGACCTGCTCGGCTACTGCGTAGGGGTTTGACGTTGGCCGGAACAACCGACTGTCAGGCCAGTAGGCTTCGTCGGTGGAGTTTGGGATGCCATACCATTCGTCAAAGCCCTGGTCGGTCGGGAAGCGGCCCGCAGTGTGGCCCAGATGCCATTTGCCGAATGCAGCTGTGGCGTAACCGGCATCGGACAGCAACTTGGGCAGTGTGATTTCCCATTGCAAAAGCCCATAGAGCGGTGTGTGGATGGGCACTGACCCGTTGCCAGTGCGCACTGCATACCGCCCCGTCATCAGCGCAGCCCGACTCGGTGTGCATTGGGCCTCGACGTTGAAGTTCAGGAGGTGCATCCCCTCCGAGGCCAGCGCGTCGATGCGGGGGGTAGGTGCTCCGCGCAGGATGCCGCCACCATAAACGCCAATCTCGCCGTAGCCGAGGTTATCCATCAGGATGAGGACAATGTTGGGCTTCGTCGTCTGCTGCGCGACCGCTGTTGTGTCAGCAATCGTCATGGCAGTGGACAATGCCAACAGACCGAACGAGATGCTCCTGATTGTACTCATGGCCTGAACTCCTGCGTTTCATCCAGAGTGTAACTTAACGATCACAATGGAGAAGAGGGCTTCAATCGCTAATGTCGATTATTGGCCCGCAGTCGCGGTTCGCGGCGGCGCGGTAGGATGTCGGCAATGGAGGGTAAACCGGACGGTCGCCGGACGAGGCCCGAACCGGCGCTTTTGTGAAGGTTTTCGGATGCCGGCCGCGCACGAGCGGTGCCACGTTCTCCGACGGCCGGCGTACGAAAACCTCCAAAGGAGGAAATCGCGGAAAGGGGTGCGTGGGAAGTACCGCGTGCGCTAACGAGGATTGAGCGCTGCAGGTAATTTCGATTTCCAAGCCAAGTGATTTTGAGAGACTGTCGGCCCCAAAAGCGTACACAACCTCGGCGGTATGGCACGGCTATTGCTAAATGGGGAAATTGACTTTTTCACCGCCCGTGATTTCAAGGAGTTGCGCGTGGCAAAAAGAGCACACTCGACAACTTCTACGTGATGAGCGTCACGACGAGCGTTGAGCCGCATAGGGCGAACCGATCTTTGAGAACTTCAAAAATCTCGACTCCGTCGAACCGAAACTGTTTTGAGCCGTTCGTCAAGATGATCACCGGCATAAGGGCGCGCCGATGTAGCCTTGCTGGGTCTTCGGTGTGATCTTGCGATGCGCCTACGCAACGGCTCGATGGCCAGTTTGGTAACGAACATGCTCCTGCCTTGAGTGAGGTTGATGACGCCCTCTGATCTTCAAGATAGACCTGTCAATCGGCTCCCAAATTTGACCCCCGATCGGCGTCCAATTTTGACCCTCTTGAGCGACGGGTTTTGACGGTAGCGCTCGCGCCGTCGGAGCTGGTCGGGGTTGCGGAGACGGCGCGAGCGCGGGTTGTCGGTTGATCGTCAGCTCGGCTCTTGAATCGCCAGCTGTCGTTGCCGGTCTCGATGATATCGCAGTGGTGGGTGAGGCGATCGAGCAGCGCGGTCGTCATCTTGGGATCACTGAAGACGCTCGGCCACTCCCCGAAGGCGAGGTTCGTAGTGACGATGATTGAGGTGCGCTCGTAGAGCCGGCTGACGAGATGGAACAGGAGTTGCCCGCCTGATTGAGCGAAGGGCAGATAGCCAAGTTCATCTAGGATGATGAAGTCCATCCTGGTGAGGTGATCGGCGATCCGACCTTGCCGTCCGTTGCGGGTCTCGGTCTCGAGCCGGTTGACGAGATCGACCACGTTGTAGAACCGCCCGCGGACACCGGACCGGATGCAGCTTCGGGCGATGGCAATGGCCAAATGGGTCTTGCCGGTGCCGGTGCCGCCGACCAGGACGGCGTTGCGCTGCTGGGCGATGAAGTCACCGCCGGCAAGGTCATTGACGAGTGTCTGGTTGATCGGCGTGCCCTCGAACTGGAAGTCGTCGAGGTCCTTGGCGAGCGGCAGCTTGGCGATCGTGAGCTGGTACTTGATCGAGCGCGCCTGCTTCTCGTTGATCTCGGCATTAAGCAGATCACCGACGATGCGCTGAGGCTCGTGCTGGCGTTTGACGGCCGTAGCCATGATCTCGTCGAAGGCGGCCTTCATGCCGTAGAGTTTGAGCTCGCCCATGAGGTCGAAGAGCTGGGATCGTTCCATTAGATGGTCCTCCTGAGGTTGTCGTAACGGGCACAATCGGCGACGGGCGCGTGGCGCAATGTCAGCGCAGCCGGCGTGAGGATGGTGGCTGGCGGGCCGGGATCGCGCTGGCGGGCCAGGATGTTGAGGACGACATCGGCGGAGTGGACGCCCTGCGCAATCGCTTCGGCGCAGGCGGCCTCGACTGCTGGCAGCCCGTCGGTGAGCACCGTGGTGAGGATATCGACCATCTGCCGATTGCCGTCGTCGGCGCCGGCCAGCTTGCGCCGCACGCGCTCCATCGCGGCCGGCAGCACCCAGTCCTTGAAGGGGGCACCGTTGCGTAGCGCCCCGGGCTTGCGGGCGAGCACCGGCACGTAATGCCAGGGGTCATAAACCGTGTCGCCGCGGCCGAATGAGCGAGGATGCTCGGCGACGATCCGCCCGTCCTGGCGGATTATCATGCGATCCGCATAGGCATGGACCTCGACCGGACGCCCGACCGCACTGGCCGCCACCGAGTATTTATTGTTGTCGAAGCGCACCAGGCAGGTCTTCGATACCGATGCCGGCACCGCGTGGAATCCATCGAACCGGCCGGCATAGGGAACGAGCTTCGGCCGTTCCGCCTCGAACACCTCCCAGATCGTCTGCTCGCTCAGCTCCGGATGGGGATGCACCTTGGCGTAGGCGATGCATTTATCGAGCAGCCAGGCGTTCAGCTCGTCGAGATTCCTGAACCGCAGACGCGGTGTGAAGAACCGCTGACGGACGACCCCGACTTGGTTCTCGACTTGCCCCTTCTCCCAGCCCGATGCCGGCGTGCAGGCGACCGGATCGACGAGGTAGTGGCTGCACATCTGCAGGAAGCGGCGATTGTAGAGGCGTTGCTTACCAACGAAGATCGTCTCCACCGCTGTCTTCATGTTGTCGTAGATGCCGCGCCCGCAAGCGCCCTTGAACAGGGCGAACGCCCGGTCGTGGGCGTCGAACACCATCTCCTGCGTCTCGCGCGGATAGACCCGCACGAATAGCATCCGGCTGTGACAAAGCCGGACATGGGCAGCCTTCACGATCACCGTCACGCCGCTCAGCAGAACGACCTCGTGGCTCCAGTCGAACTGGTAGGCTTCACCCGGCGCGAAACTCAGCGGGACGTAGGCCGCCGCCGTCGATTGCCCGCGCTCCTTGGCCCATCGCCTGGCGTAGCGCCGCACGGCGTCGTAGCCACCGTCGCAGCCGCGTCCGCGTAGCTCCTCGAAGATGCGGATCAGCGTCAACTGCTCGCGGAACGGCTTGGTCGTATTGCCTTCCAACAGTTCATCGAGCTCAGTCGTCCACCGCCCAAGCTTCGGCCGAGGCTGAACCTCACGCTCGTACTCGAACGATGTCTCCCCCGACCGCAGTACCTTGCGGACCGTGTTCCGGGACACCTTCAGATCCCGGGAAATCTCCCTGATCGTCTTGCCCTTGATGTAATGCTCGCGCCGAATCCGGCCGATCGTCTCCACTGTCAGCATTCCCCCCACCACTCGCTCGAATCAAAGCGAGCAGCGCATCAGACCTGATTGCAGGGGGTCAATTTTGGACGCCGATACCCCCCATCAGGGGGTCAAAATTGCACGCCGAATGACATTTCAGCAAGGACGTGCTCGTCGGTCAACTCGGGATTGAGGCCGAGGTTTTGGAACGCAAAGCAAGAAACATTGAAATCCCGAAGCCGAAGCCGAAAATGTGGGAGGTGGAATACCGCCGTGACCGCGATGATCGGTTTCTTGGAGTTGACTTTGTTAGGGCAAAAAAAGACGCTTTTCATGCCCCATATTCGAACTACATGCCGCACCTCGACTTGGGATGTGTGCGCCGATGCAATATCCACGACATCCGAGATTGCCGCGCCCTGATCCGCTCCTTTCGATATCATTATTTTGGCGGATCAAATCTCACGAAAAAACGATGTGAGCAGTTCTTTGACAACGAGGATAACTTCACCGAATCAGGCCGTGGCTCGATGTTCAGTTGAAGGCCGCTACAATCGCGACGGAAGCACCGCTACCTTGGCGCCGACCGTCGTGCGCTGATAGAGGTCGATAACATCCTGGTTTATCATGCGGATGCAGCCGGAGGACACGCTTTTGCCGATAGTCCATGGCTCGACGGTGCCGTGGATGCGGTAGAGAGTGTCCTTGTTGCCTTGCCAAAGGTACATGGCGCGGGAGCCCAGCGGGTTGCGCAGGCCCCCAGGCATGCCGAGACCGTCTTCCAACTCGCTCATTTGCCGCCTGAGCTCTGGCTGGCGCGCAATCATTTCCTTGGGCGGATACCAGTCCGGCCATTCCTGCTTGTCGTGAATGGTCGCCACGCCCGACCAGCCGAAGCCTTCACGCCCCACACCGACTCCGTAACGGATCGCCCGGCCGCCACCCTGGAGAAAATAAAGGAAGTGATTTGGCGGATCGATCACGATCGTGCCGGGTGCTTCGCTCGTCGGATAGTTGACGGCCTTGCGCAGAAACTCCGCACCGATGTCGGACAACCGCACTGCCGGGATCGGAAAGGGCTCGCCATCAATCTGCGAATAGAGGGCCGCATAGTCTCTCCTTAGACCTGGGTCGACAGGCGGTGCGATCTGGCCAGGGCGGACAAATGGCCCCGGCGACGTCGGTGGAAAGTTCGGCGCAATCTCTCTGGGTTGTTGCATCCAAGGAAAAATCGGTGGCGGACGCGGCTGGCTATAACCTTGACATCCCCGAGAGTAGCGCTCGTCGCAGTCTTGGGCCACCGCGCTGTAGGCGATCGACCCCACGATGACGATCAGGCAGATGGCCAATAGGCGATTATCCAACATGTGGCGACCCTACCTGTTTCGAAACCAAGTGGTCGGCATTCACAGAGACCATTGGCGACGGCACTTTCATCCCACCACGACTTGTCGGAATTGGGACGCTTGCGGCGGTGCGGTCAGTCGGCCCGAAATGGCGGAATATGAATGGCGGCTTACGGGCACTCAAGAGATCGACAACTTGCGCGGCGGCATGGCTAGCTGCGGATCACCCCCTTGAACGCCGCCACCATCGAGCAACAGGTGACATCAAGACACGAAGGAGAAAAACCGCCAAGACGAATTGCAACCAGATCGAAGCCCCAAAATTGATCATGACGTATTCGACGCGGCTGCTCCATGGATGGGGAAGTATATGAGACCCATTTTCGATCATCCTCAATACGGTCTTCTGCCACCAGGTCAGAAGTTCGGGCGCATACCAGAATGCCAATCCGAACAAGACGATCACTGCAGCCGCTGTCCAGAACCTGAAGAACTGAACACGAGTCCAAGTTGATATTTCCGCACTCCGGCGTCTCAGGCCATCGAGCACTCGTCCCACGGTGTCCTCCAATGCAGCGTCGCAAGGTTTAGACCGCAGACACACCGTCAACTCATGACCTTTGGCTGGAGCAGCCAAAATCGCTATCACCCGACAGGAGTGTGATGCTATTTTCCATTAGAATTGAGAAGCAAGCTGTTCGAGCCCCATAAGCTTGGTCAGCGTTCGGATTTCCTCCTTTTGATCCTCGCGAAGAGTTGTGATCAACGGCATCGCCGCGGTCTTTAACCTTTTTAACTCCTCACTGCCGAGATCGAGACTCCGCTCCTTATGCGAGCGATCATGACTCCAGTGAATTGCACGCAGTGCAGTCTCGACCGGACGCCAAAGCTCTCGTTGATTTGCGTTCAATTTGAGTCTTGCCTCGATGCTGGCCAGTTGGGCATCGTTGAATAAACTATCGCGATCATGCTCAACGCGCGATGACCTGGTTGCGTCCGGTGTCGGGCGGACAAGCGGGAGGTTGTCAGTCGCCGGACCACTGTATTCCAAGACCTGCTCAGCTGGAATTGAATGCAAGAACTCCGACGGAATGAAGGGCAGTTGGAACGAGGGGAGCGGTAGAAGAAAGAGATTGGCATCGAACGGTTGCTCGCGGTCACGAGAAGCCGGATCGTTCAGGGTGAATGGCGGTTCCACCATTTCCGCGGATGCGGAGTCTAATTTGCGAACGGAGTTGGCGCTCCAGCGAGTCACCAGACTTGCGACAACGGCCGCAATACTCAACGCCAGACAAAGCCGAACCGGGCGTGCTAATTCCACTCGCGAGCGCATGAGATCCCATTCCCACCCGTCGCTCAACTCTAGCATCCGAGCATTAGAAGCGAAACGGCAAGGCGCCGAATCGACCTCCATCAAAGGTGCTTTCATACCACGACAAAACACTTTGAGCTTTAGCAATGGCCAGGGCAGTGGTTCGATCACGCCGCGAGAATGGCGGGACTCGTGTCAAGCAAGATCAGACAGCTCTGCTCGGATCGATGGAGACAGGCAGGTATCTGTCGAGCGGTCGAGCGATCTCCTGAGGCACGGATTTCAGGAGAACCCCGCAGCCTGAAACTCTGCACAGGTTGACAATTTCGGCCGAAATTTGGTCGCGAAAAAGCCGCGGCAGCAATTGAACATCGGCGCTCTGATCGGGGGTGGATGACGATCGGGACTGAACAAGACGGTCCCGACCGCCAGTACATCGGGGGGATGGGGAGTGACGATCGGGACCACTGCCTTCCCGGAGGGAAAGGCGGACTCATCGTATCCCCATCTGCCCCGCTACAAACATCAAACATACTTGATTGGTAAACGTTGGCACGCCCGTGGAGTAGGGTGTGCTGCAGTGCAATAACACCGAGCGGCCTCATGATGGCCGGTTTGCGTGAGCGTAGTTCTAACCGTCTCTGCCTCGGTTCCGATCGTTAGTTTGCTTTCAGAGCATACCGCTTCAGCCAAAGTTCTTCCTCTCGAAGCAGCATTTGAATCTCCTGCCGCTCGGCTCCATCAAGTTCAGTCTTGAGCAAGCTTTTATAGCGCGTGATGCTCGGGCCACTGATGAAGGTTTTCAAGACTCGTGATTTTGAGCTGTCATGGCCGGTCCTGTTGTCCGAACGGATGGTATCGGAAGTCTCCCACTCTGATGAAAAAGCCCCAGCCGGGGTCGGGGGCTGGGGCTTCCATCTTCGGGACGGTGGCAATAACGCTCAGCTGCGCGCCATTCCGTGCGGTTGGGCTAGGCTAAAGCCGCGGCCGCGAAGCGGACGTTTGGTGAGCCGACTACGCCGCTCTTTTGCATCTCCGCCTTCAGATCATCAGAGCCCAACCAGGCGCGAGCCCTTGCCACGTCGGCGACATCCTGCAAAATCACGACGTCATCCACCGTAACCGGTACGCCATGTGGCGTAAGTCCTCTACCTTGATGTGGACAGTCAAATTCTCGTTTGCACGATGCGTTGCGTTTGTCATCACTGCTCCTCCGAACATTTTGTGAAAATGGCTTGAATGTGATCATTCAACCAACACCTGTTACCTAAGCCGTGGCTCTGGCAAAACTAGGTCAACTGTGAAATAGATCTGCTCTTGCAATTGAGAGTTCCATTTATCTTGCGGAGTTCCATTATCCCAATGGCGGCTAATGCGGTCGGTCTTTCGAATGGCGAATGGCCCTCTACCGCGCAAAGCCATTCAGAAATCATGACATTGGTCGCGCTCGGCCACACTTCCGCCTAGCTTTGTACGCCTTTCAAGGTTGGGGGTGACAATCAAAGATACAGGGGGAGGCATGCCGACCATCGCTCTCGTCGACGACGACCGCAATAT
>Ga0075018_10000256_pt1 | contig 15057 bp, 9 predicted proteins | sample ColStrG_CSR_2014_FD_71471 | JGI IMG/M metagenome (GOLD analysis project Ga0075018, IMG submission 71471) | Freshwater sediment microbial communities in response to fracking from Pennsylvania, USA - Cold Stream Run_MetaG_CSR_2014 | ecosystem: Environmental > Aquatic > Freshwater > Creek >... | reverse complement strand
GCTTTCGCGCAGGCGGCCGCGTTGAAGAACTGGTCGGCGGCCTGTGGAAGGCACACCTGTGGGAGCTCAGCGGCAAGCGCGGCGAGGAAGGTCCCCGACCCGGCGTGGGAGACGACCAGCGAGCAGTGCTCGAGCAGTTGCGCCTGGGGGATGTACCGGGCCACGTGCACGTTGTCAGGTGGTGGTCCCAACGCCTCGGGCTCGCCGCGGGGTCCCACCGTCACGACGGCGCGCACCGCGAGTTCACGAAGACCCTCGACGACGGCAGAGAGCACGGCGTCGTTGCTGAAGACTGTGCCGAGGGTGACGTATACGAGAGGGTCTGATGAGGGTTCCGTGACCCAGGTCGGTAGGGGTTCGTTCTCGCCGGTTGCGAAGGAGCCGGGCCGCATGGGTTGGATGGCCCGGATGTGCGTTTGGTCGGTCGGCTGCATGCTCGGTGGGTAGATGTCCAGGTATAGGTGGTCGTAGGTGCCACCGTAGGGCGGGGCATCGAGGCCGTGTGCGGCCCAGAGCGGCTCGACCGCACGGCCGGCGGCCGCGACCCGGGGAGCCGGCAGGGTGGCCCCGAACGAGAGCGTGACGTTCGGCGCGCCGACCACGGCCGAGGCGACCGGACCAGCGAACTCGGCCGCGTCGCACACGAGGAGATCGGGCGAATAGGCACGGGCGACGGGTTCGAGGTCAGCCAGCATCTGCTCGGCGCGCACGGAACCGAACAGGCGGGGGAACATGAAGTCCGAGCGCTCGGGCGGGGGGACCTCGCTCACCTCGGGGTACCGATCGTGGAACCTCGCCATGGCGACGCCATCGTCGAGCCCGGCGACCGAGGTCGCGATCCCTTCACGTTCGAGTCGGCCGCAGACCTCCTCGCCGGTCGCCCAGAGCACCTCGTCGCCGCGGTCGAGGAAGGCCTTCGCCAGCGGCACCATCGGGTGCACGTGGCCCCAGCCAGATGTGGAGGTGAACAGGACTCGCATTCGCAACCCCTTGGGCCGGTGGCCGCTCCTGGTGGCGGCCGACTCGAGTGAGTTTACTCCGAAGTCGCTAGAAGTCTAGCTATTAGAGTTCTAGGTATACTGCAGCCATGGACAACGTGACGCCGATCCGGGTGCCGAGCCACTTCGAACGAGAGTTTCCCGGCGCGAGCCGGTCTGGTGCCGAGGTGGCGGCCAACCTGATCCGTGCGGCCGACGCGCTGCTGGCCGAGATCGATCGGCGGCGCCGGAGCATCGCCGATCTCTCACCGAGCGCGTTCCAGGTCCTCGCGATCCTCGAAGGTGCTGGCGAGCCGCTGGCCGCCCACGCGATCGCTGAACACCTGCTCGTGAGCACCGCCAGCACCACCTCGTTGCTCGACACGCTTGAGAAGCGCGGGCTGGTCGAACGGACCCCGCACCCCAGCGACCGTCGCAAGACCCTCGTCCATCTGAGCGACGAGGCCTGTGACATCGTCGATCGGATGCTCCCACAGGTCCACGCCGCCGCCACCGATGCCGTCGACGGGCTTAGTGAGGCCGAGCGAGAGCAGCTCATCCAGTTGCTGACGACCATCCGCCACTCGGTTGTCGAGCTGGCGAAGCAGGAACCTCCCAGGCCGAAATCGAGACGCAAAAGCTCAGCTCGACCGAAACCTTGACAGCCCGAGGGGCGAGGATCTGCCCGACTGCCGGCGTGTCGCCCGCACTGAGGCTGGTGTCGACCACCGCTCGACCCCGCCGCTGAACGAACCTGTCGTTCCTGCATTTCGCGCCCTGTGGGGGGCCAGATGCAGGAACGAACGGCGATGTGTGGCGCAGGGGCCGTGAACCGCACTTCGGTGGAGCTGATGGGAATCGAACCCACGACCCCCTGCTTGCAAAGCAGGTGCTCTAGCCAACTGAGCTACAGCCCCGGGGTGACAACTGTGGCGCCCGCGAGCCCGGGTGGGCGCCACTGGGTGAGCTTACCGGGGCGCCGCGGCGCCCCTGACCGACCGCGATCCTCTCCGCTACGTTGGCCGCCATGGCCAAGTTCAGCGCCGGCTTGCTGGTCTATCGCCTCAGCCTGGCGAAGGATCGGCCGCCGTTGGAGGTGCTCCTCGTCCATCCCGGCGGCCCTTATTGGGCCCGAAAGGACGACCACGCCTGGTCGATCCCCAAGGGGGAGTATCTCGCCGACGAGGACCCCTGGCTGGCCGCCCAGCGCGAGTTCCGCGAGGAGCTTGGCGTCCCCGCGCCGGCGGGCCCGGCCCTGGATCTGGGCAGCGTGACCCAGTCCGGGGGCAAGCGGGTCCAGGCGTGGGCCGTCGCCGGCAATCTCGATGTGTCGATCATCGAGAGCAACACGTTCGACCTCGAGTGGCCGCCGCGGTCGGGCGAGATACAGACGTTCCCCGAGGTCGATCGCGCCGCCTGGTTCGCCCCGACCGTGGCTCGCATGAAGCTGGTCGCCGCTCAGGCAACGTTCGTCGATCGTCTGCTCGATGCGCTGGCCGAACCCGCCTGAAATCAGCCGATCGGCCCGATCGGCCCGATCGGCCCGATCGGCCCGTTCGGCCCAACTGGCCCGAACGGTGACGCCTCGGCTTCCACCGAATCCCACGGACTGGGTGGGGCGTTGAACGACAAGGCACCCCACTCGATGATGGCGTCGTAGTTGACTCGCCAGCCGGCGAAATCCTCCCACGCCTGGTTCTGGTCGGGCTTCAAGGCAACGCCGCTGGCCGCCAGGTACTCCCATGCCGCGTCGAACTGCGCACGAGTGATGCTGATCGGGTCGCCAAAACGCGGATCGGTGGGGTACGAGAAACGGAAGTAGTCCGACAGCGTGCGCAACGCCAGAACCCCTGACCGGATGGTGATGTGGGCTCCTATCGAACCCTCCCGGTCGACGGTGGCGATCCTCAACGCCGCCAGATCCAGCACGGCGCGTGCCGTCGAGATCCAATGGTTGTCAGGATCGGGCGATCGGTAGAAGTTCAAGATGACCAGCGAGGTGTGGCTCTCGGCGATGTCGATGAACCAGTCCTCCCACTCACTCCACATGGTGGCGTCGAGGAGGTCGAGCGAGTCGGTCTGGTGGGCCACGGCCAGAGCGTGCCAGGGCCGGGGTGGCGCTCCCGCTCGCACCGCGAACTTGGCCACCAGAAACTCCCGGCGCTGAAAGGCGGCATAGATCGTGGGGAGATAGGAGATCAACAGCGCCAACAGGGTCAGGCCGATGATCGCCTCGGCATAGACGACGAACAGCGGCGACTCTCCGGTGGGGCTGGCGAACCCCAGGGTGAACAGGGCCGACCCGCTGTAGTGGCTGGCCGTCACCAGCGTCATGTCCTTGATCCCCCAATACATCAGCGTGAACCCCACGAAGACGATGAAGAACCACACCGCCTGAAAGGCCAGCAACGTCAGGGGAGGACGCATGGCCTGCACCTTGTCGCGCCAGGCGTACGAGCGCGACGCCGGAGCCACGGTGTTGATGACCCGGGCCACGGCCCGGCCGACCCATTGGGTGAGCCGGACGCGACTCGCCCGCGGCAACATGAAGGTGCGAATGGCCGCGTCGAGCACCCAGATCACGAGCGCGATACCGGCGACCACGGCGAGTACTCGCACCAGCAACATAGGGTTCACCTCCGAGTCGATCCGGCGGCGAACGCTACAAGTAGGGGGCCAGCCATGCCGTACCGAGTGATCCAGTGGGCCACGGGCAACGTGGGCCGGGCCGCCGTCGAAGGCGTCCTGGCCCATCCTGATCTCGACCTCGTCGGCGCGTTCGTCTACGGCGCGGCCAAGGTCGGAGTCGACGTCGGCGAGATCTGCGGCATCGACCCGGTCGGTGTGGTCGCCACGGGCGACGTCGACGAGATCCTGGCGCTCGACGCCGACTGCGTGGTCTACAGCCCGATGTTGGCCAACACCACCGAGGTCATCCGACTGCTCGAGTCGGGCAAGAACGTCGTCACCCCCGTGGGTTGGGTCTACCCGTTCAAGAGTCACGACGTGGCGGCCATCGAAGCGGCTTGTCGCACCGGTGGGGTGAGCCTGCACGGCACCGGGATCAATCCCGGAGGGATCACCGAGCAGATTCCCCTCGTGCTATCCGCGTTCTGTCGCGACGTTCGCGATGTGCGGGCCGAGGAGTTCTCCGACATCCGTACCTATGACACCGCCTTCGTGGTGCGCGACGTCATGTTGTTCGGCTCCACCCCCGACGACGCCGCGGCCAGCCCGATGCTGGCGCTGCTGGGCGATGGCTTCTGCCAGTCGATCGACATGGTGGCCGATGCCCTCGGCGTCACCCTCGACCCCGAGAAGCGAACGCTTCACGAGATGGCGGTCACGACCGTTCCGCTGACCACCCCCGTCGGCCTGATCGACACCGGCACCGTCGCCGCCCAACGTTTCACCTGGGAAGGGCTCGTGGATGGCTCGCCCTTCATGACCGTCCGGGTCAATTGGCTGATGGGGGAGCGCGATCTGGACCCGGCCTGGACGTTTGGTCCGGAGGGCGAACGCTTCGAGGTCGAGTTCGAGGCGGACCCGCCGTTGAAGGCCGTGTTCCACGGCATGCATCCCCCGACCGTCGAGGGCGCTGACCTCGAACACAACGAAGGCATTCTGGCCACCGCCATGCACTGCGTGAACGCCATCCCCTACGTCGTCGACGCCGAGGCTGGCATCCGCACCTACCTCGACCTTCCCCTCATGGCCGGGCGGGCGACTCGTTGACCGACTCGACGGCGCCCCGGGCGCCGCTTAGCCGCAATATCAAGGTCCTGGCGGCCGTCTCCTTCTTCCAAGACACCGCGTCGGAGATGCTCTACCCGATTCTGCCGATCTTCGTGACCTCCGTGCTGGGGGCACCACCGGCCGTGCTCGGCCTGATCGAGGGCGTGGCCGAGGGGACGGCCGCGTTGAGCAAGATCGCCTCCGGGCGGCTGGCCGACCTGCGCCATCGGCGGCCTCTGGTGGCCACCGGGTACAGCATCTCGGCTGTGGCCAAACCACTCATCGGCTTAGCTTTCGGTTGGCCCCTCGTGTTGTTTGCCCGTTTCGCTGATCGCGTGGGCAAGGGGATGCGTGGCCCCCCTCGCGATGCCCTCATCGCCGATGACACCACCCCGGCCACACGCGGCCGAGCCTTTGGCTTCCACCGCGCCGCCGACACCGCCGGAGCCGTCGTGGGACCACTGCTCGGGCTCGCCCTGTATGAGCTGCTCGGCCAGCACCTCCGCCCGTTGTTCTTCTTCGCGTTCCTGCCGGCGGCGTTGAGTGTCGGGCTGATCTTCCTGGTGCGCGAGGGTCCCCATCCTCGGCCGTCGGGACAGGCGGCCGAGCCCTATTCCCTCCGCGGGCTGACGCCCGAGTACTGGCGGGTGGTCTCGCTCATCGGCGCGTTTGCCCTGGTGAACTTCTCTGACGCCTTGTTGTTGCTGCGGGCCACCGAACTCGGTTTCGGCGTGGTCGGCGTCAGCCTCGTCTACGTCCTTTACAACATCACCTACGCCGCGCTCAGCTATCCGGCCGGGGTGGTCTCGGACCAGGTGTCCCGTCGGGTCGTCTTCGCCGTGGGGCTCGTGGTCTTTGCCCTTGCCTACATCGGGCTCGGCCTCGTCACCGACAAGGTGTGGCTCTGGTTCCTGTTCCCCCTGTACGGCTGCTACACGGCACTCACCGATGGAGTGAGTCGGGCCTGGGTGGCTGATCTGGTGCCTCCCTCGGAGGTGGGCACCGCGCTGGGGGTGTACGGAGGGCTCACCGGGGTCGGGGCGCTGTTCGCCTCGGTGTGGGCCGGTTTGGCCTGGGGCGGAACCGGCCGGACGCCGCTGCTCGTGGCCGGAGTCGTCGCCTTGGTGGTGGCGACGATGATGCTGGCCGCGGGCCCGGCTCTCAGCCGCCGGACAGTGCCTGCATGATGGTGATCTCGTCGCCCCTGCTGACCGGAGTCTCGAGGTCGCGCACCATGTCGGCGTTGACGAACACCTTCATGTGAGGCCGTAGCCGACCCTGCTCGTCGACCATTCGGAACCGCAGCCCGGGGTGGTGGTCGTCCAGGTCCACGAGCAGGGCGCCCACCGTCGATCCCTCGGCCTCCACCACCGCTCGCTGGTCGGTGTATGAGCGCAGCGGCGACGGGATGCGCACGTTCACGACGGTCGGTCGACCGGATCGGCGAACTCCACCGAGTAGATCTCCGGCAGATGGGAGGCGATCATCGTCCAGCGCTCACCCTCGTCGGTGCTGGCCCATAGCTCGCCGCTGGTGGTGCCGAAATAGACGCCAACCGGGTCGCGGTCATCGAGGGTCATGGCCTGGCGCTTCACGGTGAGCCACGCCCGCTCGGGCAGGCCGGCGTCTTGGCGGCTCCACGACTCGCCGGCGTCGCGGGTCACGTAGACCGCGGGTCGACCGTCGGGGCTGGTGCGGGGCCACACGTCGGTGCCATCCATCGGGAACACCCAAGCCGTATCCGGGTCGCGGGGATGCAACTCGATGGGGAAGCCAATGTCGCCGATCTCCTCTGGCATGTTGTCGCCGATGCGGATCCAGCGAGCGTCCGGCCGGTCCATGCGATAGATGCCGCAATGGTTCTGCTGGTACAGCCGGTCGGGCTGCAGCGGATGCAGGCGGACGCAGTGGGGATCGTGACCGTATTCGGGCTCGGGGTCGGGGAAGAACAAGGCCAGCGAGCCGGCGTTGAGTGGTGCCCAATCAGCGCCGCCGTCCACCGACTCGAACACCCCACCGCCTGACAGGCCCAGGTAGAGATGGCCCGAATCCCGAGGGTCGATGCACACCGAATGAAGCATCGAACCGTCCGGCGTCCCCTCCTCGGGCCACTCGGCCCAGTCGGCCCACCGGGCATGATCGTTCCACCCCGCCACCGGGACCCACGTGTCTCCGCCGTCCTCGGTGCGGAACAGCCCCTGGGGCGACCCTCCCGCGTACCAGACCCCCGGCTCATCGGCGTGGCCGGGGCTGAGCCAGAACACCGCTCGCAGGCTGCGTTCGAGCGGATCTCCGGCGGCGAACGCGGGGGGACGAGCGGCCTCGGTCCAACTCTGGCCCAGGTCGACGGACCGAAAGACGGTCGGGCCGAGGTGCCCCGTCCGGGTGGCCAGCAACATCGTGCGCTGGTCTCGCGGGTCGAGCACGGCGTGATGGACGATGTGGCCCAGGAACATGGGCTCGGTCTCGGTCCACGCTCCTCTCTGGGCGTCGCCGGTGAGGAGCCAGGCGCCCTTGCGGGTGCCGATGAGGAGAACGGGGCCAGAACTCATGGCTTTCACTTTAGGGAAATGGCGTCGGGGCGGAGGCGCAAAGATGGCGTCGAGACTCGAGCGGCCGATGTAATGGGCGCGCAAAGGCCATTTCTTCGAGGATCGAGCGGTGGATGGCCGAACGATTCTCGGACCTCGCGCTGCACGCCGTTGAGGTCGCGGGCTTGGCGCGGGTGTTTCCTTGTGCCCCGGGCTTGGCTGGGGAATAGTCGCGGGGAGCCCTTCTTGATGTGGGGGGCCGCAAGGGGGAGCGATGGAGGAGGAGGAGGGGGTCCCACCGCCGTCGACGGCGCTCGAGCCCGCCCGCCCCGGTCGTTGGGCGGGGCCAGAACTCACGCGACGACAGGCGCTCCTAGCCCTGGGTCTCAGCCTCGGAGCCAGCGCCCTGCCGTTGCCTCGGTTGGCCTCCAACTGGTCGCTGGCCCGGGCGCTGGCCGATGCGGCCGCGCTCGGCCCCGCCGCCAGCGGAGCTATCCCTACCCTGACCCTGCGCCTCACGCGACGCGAAGACATGCTCAGCATCAAGGTCGACACGTACAACCTGATCGTCGGCGCCGGCCCGGCGCTGGTGCGCAAGACGGCCAATGCCGCGGCGTGGATCGTCTTCGAGCTGCCCGGTCAGCATCTGCTCGAGCAGGCCATCCTGTTCGGCAATCCTGTGCCGATCCCGAGCCCCAGCATCCAGGCCGTGCTGGCCAATCCGACTCGCTTGGCGTTCCGGGTGCCCACCGCCAACGGGCCCATTCCGCTCACCGCAGCCGGCCTGCTGAACTGGTTGCCTTTCCCGGCGAGCCTGGTAGCGGCGGCGTCTCCTCCCAATCCCACGCCACCCGTCATCGCCGCCCCGACACCGATCCAGACGGGCATCGAGGCGCCGTGGGCCCTGGTCCTTTCCCCCACCCCTGAGGGCCTCTGGTCCCACCGGTCGGCTCCGGTCGACCACGTGGTGGCAACCCAGGCATGGACGGAGATCTGGCACACGGTGTTGGGTCTGAGTGACGGTGCGGGTGGAGTGGCGGTGCCCCCGGCGGTGGTGCCCCAGGTCCGGGCCGTGTGGACCCCAGGGTGGCCCGGCACCAGTACCGACCCGTTCTCCCCGACGTCGCTGAACGCCAGCCAGCGCCGGGCCCTGGTGCGCAATACCGCGAGTTACCTGAATGACCTGGGGATGCCCCGCACGGCGACGCCGGCGCGGGCCGACCTTCTCATGCTCACGGCCCTGGGGGCGACGGTGAACCTGGGTGGGTTCTGGCCTGACGGGTCGGTCATGGCCTGGCGGCATCGGGCCCAGATCGGCAGGGATGCGTTCGTCCGGGTAGTGGAGAAGGGCTACCTCTACCCGTTTGGACACCCGGCGTCGCTGGTGACCATCACTGAACGGATCTTCGCGTCCGACAGCTTTGGCGACGTCGTCGCCTACCTCCGCCAGCGGCAGTTCGTCGTCGTGCGCCAACCGGTTGTCGATCTCACGGCTGTGCCGTTCACCTCGGTCCCGCCTAGTCTCGCCCGGCAGTCACCGTTCCGCCGGATCGAGTTGACCACGTTGGTTAGTCCCGACCTGGATCTCAGCAGCTCGGCGGCGACCGATGTCAGTCCGGCTTTGAAGCATCCCGACTGCTTCTGGCTGGTAGCCGGGGGCATCGATGTGTCCTTCGGGGTTCGCGCCCTCGACTGGGCCGGGCGCACGGTTGATTTCGACGCCCCTCTGATCTTCGTCCGAGGGACGTCAACGGTGGTGAACCCGTTCGACCCCGGCCCGGGCTCGTCGCCACTGGGTATGGCCAGTGTGCGTGACGCCTACATCGGTGCCGCCAACGCGGGGCGCCGCTCGCGACCGTTCGCCGGCCAGACGGTCGCCTTCGCTCCCGCCGGTGATCCTGGCGACACCGACGTCGTGGCCGACACCATCGCGTTCGATACTGCGGGCTGGTCCGGGAGCGCCAACGACGATGCGCCCGCCTTCGTTCCTATCGTGTCGCCGGAGCTGGACTACGGCGCGGATGTGCATCTCCCGGCGCTCAACCGATTGCTCGGCCAGGACATCGCCCTCAAAACGAACTACGCCGACGTCTACATCCTGAACGGGTTCGGGCTGGCCAACCCCGGCGAGATCTTCCTGGAGATCCCCCCTGCCTACGTGCAGACGATCAAGACCCCCCCCAAACGGGTAGGTGGGGTGGGCACACCGGTGCAAGACGCCGAGGTTGTCGGCCGTCGCGGGCCCAAAGGTGATCGCACCAACGCCAAGAACGGGACATTCGACCCGAGCACCTTGTTCGGTGACGACGCCAAGCTCCTCGGCGGCCTGAGGCTCAAGGACACGATCGCATCGTTGACGAACCCAGCGGAGGCCCAAGAGCGGGGTATCAACATCCGCGAGATCGTGGTGGTCGACAAAAGCCTGACGCCCATCGGCGTGCAGATACTGCTGACCTTCCACCCCCCGCCGCAGAACGACCCCCTCGGCCTGCTGGAGGTGATGACCGGGAGCACCCCTGACACCCGAACCGATTTCGTCATTGGTTCCTCCCTGATCACGTTCAGCGACCCGGCCGTGCCCGCCGTCGCCACCTCAGAGGGCAAGCTCACCAACTTCAAACTCCACCTGTTCGGCAAAGACTCCGAAGGCGAGTTCCTCGTGCTGGACATCGCCGAGGCGTCGTTCAAACTCGACGTCGAAGCCAAGTTGATCTTCAACGTGGAGATCACCGGCGTGACGCCCAAGGGCCCCCTCACCTTCGTGGAGGAACTGACCAAGTTGATGCCGGCGGGCGATGTCGGCTTCTCCATCAAGATCACCGACGAAGGCGTCGAAGTCGGAGCGAGCCTGCCCGTCATCTCCATCGCCATCGGCTTTCTCTCCATCAGCAATCTGAAGTTCTCGATGGCCGTGATCCTGCCCCTCGACGGCTCTCCCATTCGCATCCGCTGGGAGCTGTCCACCAAGGATGATCCGTTCACGATCGCCATCTGTCTCTTCGGCGGTGGAGGGTGGCTCGAACTGACCCTCGGCCCTGACGGGGTCGAGATGCTCACGATCGGGTTCGTGTTCGGGATGATGGCCGAGCTCGATGTCGGGGTGGCGTCCGGGGTGGTCTACATCCAGTGCGGGATCGTGTTCACCCTGAAGGCGATCGAAACTCCGAAACCGGCCCAGCAGATGGAGTTGACCGGGTTCTACCGGGCCGGTGGCGGCCTGGAGTTCTTCGGCATCGTCACCGTGACCATGGAGTTGTACCTGGCCCTCACCTATCTCGACCCGGGCAAGTCGTACGGCAAAGCCCGGTTCACCGTCAGCGTGGCGGTTTCGATCTTCTCGATGACCTTCGAGTTCGAGTGTGAGCGGATCCTTTCCGGCGCGGGAGCGGACCCGACCTTCGCCGACCAGATCAGCCCCGCCGACTGGGGTACCTACTGCGGCGCGTTCGCGGCCTGAGCGGGAAGAGGAGACACGATGCGTTCGCAACGAGTGCTCTGGACCGCACTCCCCAATGGATTCACTGCTGACGGCTTGCGGCTCCGGGTGTCGGTGCACGTCTCGCCTCGACTCATCACCAACGAGACGCTTCAGCTCTCTACTTTCCCCGACTTCGTGGACTGGCCCTCCACACCCGTGACGTTCGCGGTGCATGTCGGACCCCAGAGCCTCGTCCCCACGGTGGTCAGCCCGGCCCGCCGCTCGGACCTGTGGCAGGCGCTCTTCCCGCCCACGACGCCGATCCGCTCCTATGTGTTCCCCAGTTTCTCGAGCCGGCGGGTCCGGTCGTATCCGGCGGTCAACGTGCGGTCCTATCTCCGCGACTTCTACCTTTGGCTCCTCCAGAACCATCCCGGTGATTTCCCGTCCGTGACCGACCTCGTCGGTCGGCCCGACACCCCTGGCGGCCCCCCTCCGGCTTCGGGCCGGTTGGACGCCATCCGCTTCGGACTTCGTCCAGGAGGCGGAGGCACAACAATCGATACCGAGCAGGCGGTCCACGCGCAGATCGATGCCGCGCTCCAGGTCCAACTGGCTCTCCCTCCGGCGGCGCCGAGCCCGACCACGGATGTGTTACAGGTGAAGCGCTTCCACCAGCGCGACCCGGTCACCGTGGCGCCCGCTCCGCCGGCTATCCCCATCGTGGACTTCCACCAGATGGTGTCGCTGCTGGGTGAGCACCCGCCGCTGCTCCGGTTGCTGGGGCTGGTCTTCGACCTCGAAGTACCCGTCCCTACCGGTGGTCCCAAGGCCCCGCTGTGGATCAAGCCGACCTGGCTGCCCAAACTGACGAGCCCGCCGGTGTTGGGCCGCACCAGTGTGGACGCATTGTCCTTCACCGCCACGACGGCCACGTTCCGCGCCGCCACCCGGCCCACGAACAACGAGCAGGTCGACGGTTTTCTCAAGATGGAGGACCCAAGCAAGTTCGGGGTGGTCGAACTCGATATCGATACCCCCTCGCTCCAACTGCTGGACCAGGCCCGGAGCCTCGACCGGATCGTCTATGGCACCGACGGTCAAGGGGGCGGCTCGCCCCGCACGCCGTTCACGCCCGACACCTCCTCGGCACCCGCGCTGCGAACGGGCGGCTTGAGCGTGATCCGCACCGGTCGAGCGGCGGCCGTGGTGGCCACGGCCACGGGTGCCGACGCCACCAACGCCAAAGTGGGTGGCTCTCCGCCCACGGTTCCCACGCTCTACGCCGAGGACCTGACCCGGGGGTGGCGCCTCGACGTGTGGGATTCGGTACGCAACCAGTGGTTTGCGCTGTGCGCCCGCTCTGCCGGTTCGACCGGTGGCTACCGGTTGGGGACCGTCCCGATCGTGGTGCCGGTGCCGAGCGGCGATGAGGGTTGGATCGAGCTTGGTGTGTCGACCGGGCAGATTGGTGGCTCGTCGGATCTGACGGTGCCCGAGGCGACGAGCCGTTGGCAGGGCTGGAGTCTGGTGGCCCCTCGCGCGGGCAAGGCGCACAGCACCACCCCCGGAGCAGCGCTCGAACCCCCGCCCGGGAACCCGGCGGCGACGGTGTTCAAGATGGAGGTGTCGTATGGGGCGACGCCGGGCACGTTGCCGGTGTTGCGCTTTGGGCGCCGCTATCGGTTCCGGGCCCGGGCGGTCGATCTGGCCGGCAACGGCGTGGCCTTCGACCCGGCGGCGACGGCCGCGTCGTTCGTCCACGCCACCGCGCCGGTCACCTACGGGCGCTTCGAGCCCATCCCGTCGCCCACGGTCGTCATGCGCTCGTTGGCCACCGAATCGGAGTCGGCGGAGACCATCGTGATCCGTTCCAACTACAACGTCTCCGACCCGACCGTCGTCGGTTCCGAGCGTCACGTTCTGCCCCCGCCCATGTCGCAGTTGATGGCCGAGGAGCACGGCATGTGGGACAAGACCGGGGGTGCCAACGGCCCTGATCCGGCCAAGTACGCCACCATCACAGCTCGCGACGGAAAGATTCTCACCAGCCTGACCTCCGACCCCAACAACGGTGGACAGCCCTATTTCGACGTCAACCTGGTGACCATCCCCTATCTCCCCGATGTGTTGGCTCGCGGCGTGGCGCTAAGCGGCCTGCCCGGGGGTCCGGCGGCCGGCCCGCTCAAGGTCTCGCACTACGACGTTGGCCCGTGGCCGGCGGCGAGGCCGTTCCGCATCAAAGTGGTGGCCGGGGCCGCCGGTATCGGGGCTGCCGACGTGCCCTCGGGGGCGAACAACCGTCAGCTGACCGTTCGGCTGCCCAAGGCCACCGTGGCCACGGTGCGGGTGAGCTCGTATGTCGATGTGCTCTTCCTCTCCCGCCTCGGCCTATGGAACTGGGCCGCCCAGGGCGGCCTGGCCACCGCCGCCCTGCAGGCGCTCACGACCAACGGGGCCAACTGGATGATCAGCCCGTATCGCACCATCACCCTGGTCCATGCCGTTCGCCAGCCGCTCATCCCGCCGCAGTTCGGCCCCCTGTCCGTGGGGCGATCAGTCCTCGGCCAAACGACGGGTGACTTCACGGGGGCGATCGCCGTCAGCCGATCGAGCTCAGGAAAGGTCGACATCGCGGCCTCGTGGTCCGAGCCCGTGGACGACTCGACGGCAGGCCCGCCCACCACTCGCCAGCTTGACGCCATCGCTGGTGAGATCCAGGTCAACCCCGGAGACCCCGGAGGCGACACCGTCACGCTGGGTCCGACCGGGGTCGTGTTCTTCCACGAGTTCGGCGACACCCGCCACCGGCTCGTTGACTACCGTGCCGTGGCTACCAGCCGTTTCGTGGAGTACTTCCGCCAGCGGACCACGGTGACCCTGGCGGGGATCAACCCCGTGGTGCTCGATGCCGCCGGCGTTGTCTCCGGCGCCGATGAGGTCCGCTCGGCCGACGGCGTTATCCGCTACTCCCGGGACATCGACTACGTGCTCGACCTCCCCGCGGGCACCATCGCCCGGATTGCCTCGGGCACCATCGCCGACGGGGCCTCGGTGAAGGTGGCCTACGTCGCTGCTCCGGTGACCCGCAGCAGCCTCGAGCAACTGGTGTCGCCGGCTACCTCGGCCGGCTACCCGGTGTCGGTGCCGAGCTCGGCACCCCCGCTTTCGCCCGACCTGCGCCGTGTGGTTCCCGCCTTCTCATGGTCACGCGGCACGGTGGCCGGTGGCGGACAGCAATCCAGCCGGCTGGGCGGAGGGTTGCGAGTCTTTGTCGGTCGCCCCTGGTTCTCGTCGGGGGAAGGCGAACTGCTCGGGGTGCTGATACCCAACTTCGCCTCACCGACGAATGCTCCCATTCCCGCTGGCCTCACCGCCCGAGGTGAGGATCCCCTCTTCGCCAACTTCGCGGCTTCGCCTCACGCCGCCGGCCTTGCCGCCGCCGACTTCCCGCTGGCCCAGTCGGTGAACTCCTCGGTTCTCGGCGGCCTGTTCACCGTGGTCGGCCACCCGGTGGTCTACGACGCCGACCGAGACCTCTGGTTCGCCGACATCGAAGTCGACGATGCCAATCTGTATGCACCGTTCGTACGGCTCGCGCTGGTTCGGTACCAGCCGTCGTCGATCCCGGGGGCCGAGGTCTCCAGCGCGGTCGTGGCCGACCCGATCCAGTTGATGGCGGATCGGACGACCGTCTGCACCCGCGACTCGCTCCATCCCCGGCAATACGCCATCGCCGTGCACGGCCCCGGTCCGATCTCCGCGCAGGCGCAGCCGATCGAGATCACCTGCGAACAACTGGACTCGAGCCTGCCCGACGAGGTGGGTTGGAAGGCCGTGGGCGCGACGATGTCGGTGCCGGTCACGAACTGGAGCAGCGGCACCACGACCTGGTCGGGCACGGTGACCCTTCCCGCGGGCGCCACGGGCACGCTGCGCCTGGTCGTGCGCGAGTACGAGGTCTACCCGGTGGATCCGGTGGCGGCGACGACCGGTCGTCGTACCGTCTACCTCGACACGCTCCCGCTCTGACCGGGTGCTCCGGTCACCCGACGCTGAGGACCACCATGGCGCTCACGCACAAGGCGATGAAGGCGATGGTCACCAGATAGGCGACCCGAGCGGCCCGACCGGCGACGAACGCACCCATGAGATCCTCGTCGCTGGCGATCCGTTCCATGAACACCAGGAGCGGCAGGAGGAGCACGGCATTGAGGGCTTGGGTCCCGACCAGGATGGGGATCAGCGGCATGCCGGGGATACACACCACCGCGGCACCGATGAAGGTGATCACACCGAACGAGATGGCGAATGTCCGAGCTTCGGCGAACGGTGCGTCCAGCGCTCCCTCCACACCAGCGAACTCGCTGATCGAATAGGCAGTGGACAAGGGAAG
>Ga0075018_10000255_pt1 | contig 15060 bp, 9 predicted proteins | sample ColStrG_CSR_2014_FD_71471 | JGI IMG/M metagenome (GOLD analysis project Ga0075018, IMG submission 71471) | Freshwater sediment microbial communities in response to fracking from Pennsylvania, USA - Cold Stream Run_MetaG_CSR_2014 | ecosystem: Environmental > Aquatic > Freshwater > Creek >... | reverse complement strand
CTCAAAACGAGAAATGTGGAACTGTGAAAGAAAGTGTGAAAGTTTTCGCGCATTTGCACAGATCACTCTCATTTGCTCAACAAGCGCTTTGCAGCCCTTCTGTGGCTAACATGCCCCTCGGCCACGTCCCAAGAGGGCACGCGTGCACGATTCTATCACCTATCGCACTGAGAATGAACGTGGTTTGGCGTTTCGCTCTGAATGCTCGCCGAGAGCTCTGCGGCTATTGTCCGCTTATTTGTAAAGGGAGGAAAGGCCTGTGGGTAGGTGACCCGCTCCCTCCCACTTGGTCTCCGGCAAGAAAACCTCTGATCAACTCTGACCCCTTGGCATCCCGTCCATTGTGCGGGCGGCACTGAGATCGGACCGCGATGTGCCATAGCTGCGAAGAGGTTCTTTCCTACAAGCCGACTTATGGCTCCGTGAATTCGTGAATCCGAGTCTCTTGAGTTATGACCTTCAAGAACCGGCGCTGCGGAGAGCGACAATTGGGTCGGCTTCGCAGTCAGTGAATTATGGACGCTTCAAGCAAGTAACGAGGAAGGTTTCAGCAGTGTCTAGCGTTTGGCTGCAAGTCCGTTGTATCATGATGGCGGCAAGCAGTGGGGGACCACCTGTGGGAACTTGGCGGGCGGCAGACGCGTGTCATTGTGTCCGATGGGTAAAATGGCCGGACGTACGCGACCAAGTCGAGACGGTCTCGGCGGACTTAGCCTCCAATCTTGATGAATTCCTGTCCGCAGTCCCCAATCTCTCCTTGCCTCTTCTCGAATATCAGTATGGGGATCCGATCATTGAAGGTGGAGTGTTCCGTCCCCCCTGCGACAGCCGGGGATGCCGGGATTGCGGAGCAGTACATGAATTGAGCGCCTATTCATCCGTTCCACTTAGCCTCGTCCTCCAGGGCTGTGCGGAAATCTACCTCGACTGCAAATGGGATTTCGAAGACGGCCGGCTGTCTCCGCTGAGTGTTCTCAATAAAGGTGAGATGTACGGCGTTTTTGAGACATTGGATCACCTGCTAGGGCTCCCGGCACGCCGCATTGTTTGGAGCGTTTGCTCCGGCATCAGGTCCGTGTGGGTCATAGCCCCACTGGGTAATACCGCTCTTCTCGCGCAGTTATTGCAAGGCAGAATGCGGTGGAACGATCACGAGCCTCATTGGCAGTTGATTAAAGCGGCGACTGCGGGGACCTCCTGGCGTACCCGGGTCCTGCTTTTTCCTCGCGAAGCGATTGAAGCGCTGAACGGTGGGCGAGGCGAGAACTTTCGTCGCGCTCTGCTGCAAGTGGGCTGGACTCAGTCCGCCGGGCATCGGCATATAGCCGTCGAGGATGCGGAACTGCATGAGGAACTTCATCGCCGGTTCAAACACATCAGTCCCGTTCTCGGCGAGTTGTACCACTTCGCCACCATCAAGCATTGGATCAGCGTCGTAAGAGGCGACCGCCCCGCCTTCCAGGCCAGCCATCGTTTTGCCGAACCCGGCGGTCCCTTTGACGAATTTGTACAGGCACTCTCCGCCGGCCAGGAGCGAGCCAAGCTGAAGTCACTTTACCAGCCCGTGGTTTTGCGCCCGGGCCTTCTTCGTTCCGGGGAATCCGGCTATTACTCCTTCCGTTGCCCCTCGCTGCTTGGGCCGCGTATGCCCGAAGTTCGCACCTACGCGCAATTGCCGTTCGACTTCGTGGATTTACTCCAAGGGGTGCAAGAGCACTGGGCCAATTCGCTCAAGCCACCGCACGTCCAGTATTATTTGCAACCTCCCAGGATCTCATCGGACAAAATCCGCGTTCTGAATTCCAGCATTAGCTATGCGAACCAGTTGCCCCGGCAAGAGCTGTCGCCGAATGGCTCCTCCCGGGAACTCTACTGGTCCAGTCCATTTTTTGTCTCTGGGGTTCGCCTTAGCCGAGCCGCTTAGTCGGAAAGTGCTTTGCGATATGAGGCAGGCGAGTGCCTCAGGAAACCTTAGCGATCGCTCCCACGGTAGGCCGCGAATAGAAGCGGATTTTGCGGATATCCTGAAAGACCCCGGCACGCTGCCGCGCAAAGGGATGCTCGTCGCCGCGCTCTCGGATCCATTCCGAAGCGAGCATCTCCTGTAGTTGCGGATCCAGCATCCGCACCTTCGGCCCTTTGTCGCTCGGGTCTCGCCCGATCTCGGCGGCTTGCACCACACCGCCCAACAGCAACGCGAGCGTTAGCTGGATGTCTTGTGCGGGTACGCCTTCCGGCGATCCGTCAAAGTTCACCGGGCAGCCGCCTCTAAGAATCTCAAGCCGACCTCGTGGCAGCTTTAACGACACGGTCGCCAGCGGATCGGACGGTGGTCCGGGATTCGCCGTGGCATACTCGCGCAAAAGCGTGTGGAATTCCACGTCCCGGGAGGAGCAACTCGCCAACACCTTGGCTCCTTTGAGATTTCGCCACCAGTTGTGCTGTGCGAGGATGTCCTGACCTGCACATCCAAAAATTACGTCCGCCGACTCAAACAACTTCTGCAAGCGACTGCATCGTTCGACTCCCCAGTCAAGCTCCGCATCTGGGTTGGAATCGTAAACCAGCAGATTACGCTTCTCCGACCGCAGTCCTTCCACAAGTGCGCCGCCAATATTGCCGACTCCGGCGACTCCGAAAACCGCCTCTTTCGAGTTCCAAATTTCCAGCTTTCGAATGCGCCGCAGCACCGCCTGCTCGATGAGCCGCGACTCAAGCAGTATCTTTGCCGCCGACCCGGCCACATCTACTACGGTAAACGGCGGCGGTGCCGACTCGACCGCTGAAATACCGCTTGTGGTCTGCTCGACGCCAGTCAAGGGCAAGGCCAGGCTCCGGCTGGCGGAAGACTTCAGGGTGAAGCCACCGTCGTCCAGTACCACCACTGCCCTAATTCCGGTATGAAGCGATCTGCGCAGCACTGACCAAAGCTGAGTCGCCGTGCCGGCAAGTTGCTCCGTGCAACCGCCCCAGGTTCGTATGCTGGGGGGGGCTATTACATTGATTCCAGCGCCCTTGACACGTTCGGCCACAGCCGGGCTGACGGAATAGCTCTTGCCTGCGATGAAGATGTCGGCTGGCTGGACGCCCATCTGAACAATCGATTCCAGAAGACTTCCTGTCGTTTCCAGCAAGTGCTGGATCCCGATGACCGCGACGCCCCGCAACGGCTGGTTCTGTCCCAGCCTGCGCGTGACTAAGTCCAGCAATTGGAGTCTCGGGAACATCATGAGTTGACCATAGCTCAACTCTTTCCGTTTCGGCAGGTCGAGTGTGGCTTGCAGAATCTGCCTGCCTAAGTCCGCACCCAGAATCTGCCCGCTGCGCTCTGCTGTGTTCTCAAGAATTTGGGCGCAAACTGCGCGATTGAACACTTTTCGGCTTGGAAGTACTCTGGGCCTGCGTTCAACGAAACGGGTCGCCACTGCGGTGGCCCAATCGGAAAACGCGCAACAAGTACGAAAGCAGGAAAACAGATGAAGGCAACTGTAGTTCCACCAAACCGAAACCAACTCAATCTCAAACGAGAAATCCAAACTGGAGAAACCAAATGACACGATTCATCACCTCGCTTCTCTATACGGCGCGAGTCGGATGGCAGCAACTGTCCACCGTGACGCCAGATTCCGCCGCCCGAGTGCATGTTCCGCCCAATGGACGAACCTACGACTCCGGCATCGCTCAATCATTCAGTTGCAACAAAGCTCAGTTTTGCAATGGGTTAGGACAAAACAGGAAGAACACGGAGAGCTGGGCACGAGGTAAAACTGACCTTCTGGCGGCTCTGTATCTATCACCGAATCCGACTTGGGTAGTTTTCAACCGGCTGGTTCCATCGGTTTCCTGAGTGTCGAACGGCACAGTCCCGAACACGAAGGAAGCCGGTGAGTTCCAGTTGGCCCTTCCACTTTTATTCATCTCACCTTATAGTGTTCTCCGCCCAATAACTTCCCGGAACTAGTCTGCGAGACTCTTCAGCGTGTACGTAACGAAGAAAACTTCCGCCGTTCCCAGGCTTTTCATCTCCTCGACCAGGGAAGATCTGCAGTCCTACCGCGAAGCGGCCAAAGAGGTTGCCATTCGCGCCGGTTTCTTCCCGGAAATGATGGAATACTTCGAGACTGGCCGCAGCAATCCTCCCCTGAAAGACTGCATCGAACGCGTTCGCAATGAAGCCGATGCCCTGCTTGTCATTGTGGCTCACCGCTATGGGTGGGTACCCTCCGATGACTGGAAAGACGGCTGGCCGCTCGGACAGGATCTCATCGACAGGAGCATCACCTGGATCGAGTGTGAAGCCGCCGCTCAAATTCCGGGCATGAATGTATTCGTGCTCATCTTGTCGGACGAACAAGACTGGCCCCCAAAGCACTTCGAAGAATTCAAACTCCGCTCGTTGGCTGGCGGTGACGAGGCAAACCCACAGCGCGAGCGAATCCTGCGCAATGTGCGGCGACTCGCCGACTTCAAAGCCTGGCTGGGGAAGCGTTTTGGCATCGAGCAATTCACCACCGTCGATTCAATGAAGCAAGTCTTGCAGGCGGCGCTCGACAAGTGGATGATCCGGAGCCACACCGCCGTCGCTCCTTCCTGCGATCCCAAGCCCTTCCTTCAATGGATGGTGGAACGACACAACAGCATTCAAGTTCCATGTGTCGGGTCAAAGCCAGCCAGAAGAGTCGCAATCGATGAATTATTCGTCAGGGTTCGAGCGAAGGAATCACAATCAGGGCGATCGTTTCATTTGTCCGCGGATGCAACCGAACATCGCGATGGCGCACAAAAGTCTTCGGAGCATTCGCGTTTACTGATTGTCGGCGGCCCCGGCAGTGGCAAGACGACCTTGCTCAAAAAGCTCGCCGTCGAGCAGGCCCACCGCGCACTTCACTCGGACAATTTTCTACTCCCGATCCATGTACGGATCGGACATTTTGCCAGCCATATCGACCGCTTCTCGAGAATGATGGACCCCGGCCCCGAGACTCCATCCTCGCCCGACGCCCCGGCGTGGCTCAGCCATTTTCTCTGGATCCACACGACGAAAGACGGTCGTTTGAACCTTTCGCGCGAATTCTTCGAAGATCGCTTCCGTCGAGGAGAATGCATGCTGTTGTTGGACGGGCTCGATGAAGCGGATCCCGCAGGTTTTGCTTCGCTTGCAAATGAGATATCCCGCGCCTATCCCCGCTGCCCCCTCGTGATCACGACTCGCCCGGGGACGCGGCATTTCCTGGAGGACGGCAACTTCAAGACGCTCGAGGTACAACCCCTAAACCGTCATGAAATCAAGACGTTTCTCGCGAAATGGAGCATTCTGCAGCATCCGCGCTCGCCCGATCGCGCGCAGCAGTTCGTGAGAAGGGCACTGGAGCGCTGTCGCCAGCGCCAGGACTGGTACGAGTTGTTTTCGAACCCGGCCATGCTCACGATTCTCGCCGCACTCTGGTCGGGCGATCACTTTCTTGGCGACAATCGCGATGCACTTTATGAAAGCATCGTCGATGCCTTAGTGCGTTCCCGCCAGGACCCGCGCAATGGAGAACGGTTTGTCGAGGCGCTACAAGGCCTAGCTTTGGCAATGCAGATCGACCCTGGCGGCCGAAAAACCGTGGTCTCCATCGATTGGGCAGCGGAAAAGATCGCCCCCATATTGAGAACCCCCAAGCTCCAGCCCGCAGTCGATCTTCTCGAACGCGAACCTGCCATCTCTGGCGTCATTATCGTAGCCGAACCGAAGCTGTCGTTCTGGCACTTGTCCCTGCAGGATTTCCTGGTCGCGCGCGCTCTCTCTTCGCGACTAGAACGTGAACAAAATCAGATTCTCCGAACCTCTTTGCCGCGATTGTTTCGTGACGAGTGGCGGGAACCTCTGATGTTTCTGGCCGAGCGCCTGGCATCGCGCAACCCAGAACGATTCAGCAAGCTGCTTACCTTTCTGCTCTCCCACGTAGGAGATGCCGAAGCCCTCGACGACCAAGCCCGCGCCCTGGTCCTGCTATATCTGGTCGCAGAACGGACGCCCGGCCTGCCATCCCCCTTCGACCAGCAGGAATACAAAATGCCTTTCGATCGACTGCGTCCTGTTGTTTTCTCCAACGATATAAAGTCGATCGCTCCCAGCCTGCGCGTCGAGATTGCCCGCTGTTATGGCGGCGTTATCGACTCGCGGCTCGCTTCATTGGACTGGGTTTCCATACCCCAGGCCGTCTTTTCTATGGGCGCGCAGAAGAAGGATCGAAACAAGCCGCGATTTGACGAGCACTCCCGCGACGACGAGCAACCCGTACGACAAGTTCACGTCCCGGCCTTTGCCATCACACGCTTCCCGGTGACGATCGCCCAGTATCGCCAGTTCATCGAGGACTCCGGCTATCGGCATAAAGAGTTCTGGGGAGCTGGTGGCTTTGAGAGATTCCGTTCTCCCAGCAAATGGGAAGAACAGTTATCGGAATTGAATTGTCCCGTCGTGGGGGTTAGTTGGTTTGAGGCCGCTGCATTTTGTCAATGGGCCGGCGCCCGTCTCCCGGAGGAGACCGAGTGGGAACGCGTCGCCGCTGGCCCCGAAGGCAGGCGCTTTCCCTGGGGCAATGAGCTCCCCAATTCCTCGCGAGCGTACTTTGACGCAGTCCTGCCCAAAGTCGCGGCGACAGGAATTTTCCCGGAGGGGCAGACTCCCGAAGGCATCTTTGACTTGGCTGGCAATGCGTGGGAGTGGACCGCTTCGACTTACGCGCCCTATGGTGCGCAGAAAGACACTCGTCATTCCGCTACACGCTCCTTGGATCGGAAAGTCATTCGCGGCGGTACCACTGTCAGTTCGGGAAACTTTCTGCGCAACGCGGCCCGGGCCTGGGCCGCTCGCGATCAGCGTTTCTCTTCGTTCGGTCCCGTTAGTTTTCGGTGTGCTCGTGCACACGCAGACTGAAGACCCAGCGGGGATTTCCGAGCGTTTGGCGAATAACCAGCAAGTTGTCTCTAAACGGGCTTCGGGGTCATTAGCACAAACGGTATTCAGCAGCGCCACATTCCTGGCAGAAATCACACTATAATAATTGCCCACTTCCAGGTTAGCTCAGTCACCCAGAGGTGCCACAATGCCGAGAACCGTCGGGTTCACTAACTTTCGTCCGGCTTCATCAGCAAAGAACGAGACGGCGATTGTGTTCGTCCATGGATTTACCGGGGACGTCGCAAAGACCTGGAGGCGCATCCCTGAGTTCCTTCAGGCCGACTCGCGCTTGAACGAGTGGGATTTGCTTGGCTTTGGCTATCAGAGTCATCTGCGGTTCGATCTGCCGGGTCTCTGGAGTTCAGACGCGCGACTCGAAGAAATCGCCATCATGCTTCATTCGCGGCCTGAGCTCTCTCGAGAAAAATACAGAAGGCTTGCCTTTGTCGCGCACAGCATGGGGGGATTAGTCGTGCAGAAAGCGCTTGTCTCCTACGAAGAGCTACGCAACCGCACCTCCCATGTTGTGATGTTTGGAACGCCGAGCGGCGGGCTCACAAAGGCGCGCTTCGCCTCATTCTGGAAACGGCAGATCCAGAACATGGAGGCCGGTGGACGTTTCGTGACAGATCTCCGCGAGAAATGGGAATCGCTGAAGTTAGACTCTACTCCGCCATTCGCCTTTGTTGCGGTGGCAGGCGAGACGGACCAATTTGTGCCGCCCGAATCGTCGCTGAAACCGTTTCTCCCGGCAAAAGGTGATGTCATTCCCGGTAACCACCTGACCATGCTCGATGCTGAGTCCGCCGAAGATCCCGGCGTCCAAATCATTATCCAGACTCTATGCAAAGGTGCCGCAGCGCAAGGTGCACGCAGCGCCGCGAAAGTGGCCATCGAGACAGGCGAGTTCAGCGACATCGTCCGCGGCCTGTGGCCAAATCGGGCGTCTAATCCTGACCAAGTACCTGCCAATCTCGATGACTATGGTGCGGTGCAGCTTGCCATTGCGTTGGAGAAAACGGGCGACAGTGCCGCTGCGCTCGCCGTCCTGACGGGTCACAAGCCGAAGGGCGCCGATGTTGTAGGGGTACTGGCCGGCAGGCTGAAGCGAAGATGGTGGCTCACCAGCAATGCCGACGACCTTGAAAACGCCCGCAAGCTTTATCAGGAAGCTTACGCTCAGTCCGTCGCGAAGAATCCTCCTGATAACGATCAAGCTTATTATCACGGAATCAACCTTGCGTACCTTGCGATCGCTGCGCAGCGCGATTTCAACACCGCCCGAACCATGGCGTCGAAGGTGTTGGACCATGTGGCCCGGGCGACAGATCCCGGATTGAAGCACTGGCGGCCCGCCACCGAAGGCGACGCGCTGATGATCTTGGGGCGCACGGATGAGGCCATCGCCAAACATCGAGAAGCAGCGACACAAAAGTTGAGGCCTTGGGAGTCCAGGTCGATGGAGGAACAGGCGTTGCGAGTCGCCGATCTCTGCCGGCCTGACGAGCCATACCTTCACGAACTGGCCAATGTTTATCAGGGCAAGCCATGACGAAAGCGCCACTTTGCTTCATTCTGATGCCCTTCGGCATTAAGGCCAATGCTGACCGGTCGAAGATCGACTTCGATCGCGTCTACCAAGACCTCATCGCGCCCGCTGTCCGTGATGCCGAACTCGAACCCATTCGCGCTGACCATGAGGTCACCGGCGGAATCATCCACAAGCCGATGTTCGAGCGCCTGATTCTGTGTCCGTTTGCGGTTGCCGATCTCACTACCGCGAATGCCAACGTTTATTACGAACTCGGCGTTCGCCACGCGTTCAAACCGTTTAGCACAGTGCGGATCATTGCTGAGGCGAGCCGGCTTCCTTTCGATGTGCAGATGCTGCGGTCAATTCCCTACACCCTTGGAGCCGACGGCGTCCCCGATCCGGCGAAGGCCCGTGCGACGAGTGCAGCCATAGCTAAGTTTCTCAAGGAGGCCCGCCATGGTGCCAAGGACAGTCCGATCTTCCAGCTTATCGACGGCCTTCCCGTGCCTAATTTGGAACACCTGAAGACGGATGTGTTCCGCGATCGAGTGGACTACTCGGTGCAAGTCAGAAACAGGCTGGCGGATGCTCGCTATTCCCCTCAGAAAGCTGACGCGGTACGCGCCGTAGAAAAGGACTTGGGCGACATCGTCGATCTCGACACCGGCGTTGCCATTGACTTGATGCTGTCCTACCGAGCCGTGTCTGCCTGGGAAGACATGGTGAAACTGATCCAGCAATTCTCTGGCCCGCTGGCACAAACCGTTATGGTTCGCGAACAACTCGGGCTTTCCTTGAACCGGCTGAAACGCCGCGACGAAGCACAACAGGTACTGCTAAAACTGATCGAAGAGCGCGGTCCCAGCAGCGAGACCTGCGGAATTCTGGGACGCGTCTACAAAGACCAATGGGAGGACGCCACCAAATCTGGTAATGGTTTCCTGGCCAAAGGCTATCTCGACAAGGCCATCAAAGTGTACCTGTAGGGTTTCGAGGCCGATTGGCGCGATGCCTATCCTGGAATCAATGCCGTCACCCTGATGGAACTTCGCAATCCCCCGGATGAGCGCCGCAAAGAACTTGTTCCGGTCGTGCGTTACGCCGTGCAACGCAAGATCGATAAAAGCAAGCCGGACTACTGGGATTACGCGACGCTGTTGGAGTTAGCCGTCCTTGAGGGCAACAAGGAGACCGCCATCCACGCGCTCGGCGATGCTTTGGCGAACGTTCGCGAGCAGTGGGAGCCGGAGACGACGGCGCGCAACGTTCGCCTGATTCGTGAGACCCGCCAAGTTCGCGGCGATCCGACTCCGTTTGAAGCCGATGTGGAACAGGCGCTGGGCCGCGCGGCTGCACTCCACTAATCAAGCTGGCCGTGACGCGGTTTTGCTCTCGTCGTGGATGCGGTGACGACGCGCGCTCGACGATCAGCCAACGCTCGGTATCTTTGCGTCTTCAGCAACTGGAAGCTTGGCAATCCAATGGCAACAACTCTCTTATCGCCACGACTCTTCATTAGTTACTCGCGGGCAGATCGGAACTTCGCCGACAAGCTCGCAATCGAGCTTCGCCAACGGGGATTCCGAGTGTTCCTCGACACCAGCGACATTGACCCAGGCGACAATTTCGTATCAACGCTGGCAGAGGAGATCAGGCGCTCAACGGGGATCGTTGCCGTGATCTCCGAAAAGTACTCGTTGAGCCGATGGGGGCAAGCGGAACTCTACAGCGCCATTGCTCGCAACAAAGTGGTCATTCCGACTTTGATCTCTCCTGCAACAATGTCCGCCCTAGATGACCCCCTCCGTCGTCTTCTTCGGGATACACAATACGTCACGATCACGGGTGACCCTTCTGCTCCTGATGAGACACAGCGCCTGGGAGAGTTGCTGGCAATCGCCCGTCGCCGATATCGAAAGGAGTTGTTCAAGCGACTAGCCCCGGTGTTCCTGGGAGGCGTGGTCGTTCTGCTGGCCTTCTGGTGGGCGGTGCTGCACCTGAACGCACTGAAGCAAGCAAAGACTCGCGATAGCGTAATCAGCGAGGTGGTCAACGCCAATGCTGTTTTGCAGCATCCACGAATTACTGTGCTGGCATCGGCAGTTGCGGGTGACCAAGAAGCCATTGGCCGGTTAATATTCCTATCGCAGGATCCAGCCGCATCGGATACAGCTCGATTTAATGCTTTGGTCTTGGGAAGTGCGCTGCGTAAAGGGCAGAAGTCTTGGCGGTGGTACGTTCGGGGATTAGAAGTTGATCACGCGAAGCTGGAAGACGTGGCGTTCGTTAACACCTCGTTTCTAGGTGGCGGATGGAATGACGTCCAAATAGCGGACTCCACATTAGCTGGTGTTTTCTTAGGAAAAGATCGGGGGTTCTCCATGTCCGGTGCGGTTTTCCATAATGTCGACTTCTTCGGCGGTGAGATACAAGCGATCAACGCTGTCGACGTGAGGTTCGTGAATACGAAATTCCGGGGCGTGGATATAGACACCACGAATTTCTCAAAGGTTCGCTTCATAACGGAGGAGCCCAGGTTCGAGGGCAATCCTGTGATTACGCCTGAATACACGTTGATCGAAAATAGTGTCCTAAAGAGTGAGAGAACGCCACCACAAACAGGAGTTATAGAGCTGACCATGACTGGCGATGATGTTGTGTTCGACAACGTGCTGTTCGTGCGCAGTAGGCTGGAAGGATGGTTCCGTCCTGAGTGGTTCAGAAACTCTACCTTCGAAGACTGCAAGCTTCCCGAAAGCCTCACCAAGGAGTCGCTCACCACGGCGGGAAATAACGTTACACCATAGATTCACGACAATCCGCGAATGCTCAGATTCGCGTGACTGTTCATCTGACGACTTTCTACAGACGTCCTCGAAGAGAACTTCTGGTTCGTCAACCTTGGTTTCTCAGACCGAACTGTCAAAGTTATCGAACTGAAAGTCTGTAACCACTCGCAGTAGATCGCTTCGCGAGAGCGGTTTTCATCTCGGCAACATCACGGGCACGGCGGTGATAGTTGGTCTGCTCGATGAGAGCCCTGGCATGATCTAAGCTGGCGCGGGCCGCCGCGGCGTTGTGGTCGGCAAGATGAAGTCTGGTGTACATGAGGTGAGTGTCGGCTTCGAGAAGGCACAGCCCGGCGCGAATGCAGATGTCAAGCGATTGTTCCAGGTCGTCTTCGGCGCCGCGTAAGTCTTTGGCCAAATACCGCAGTTCAGCACGGGCGAGGAGGCCGCGAGGCAGATCGACTAGCTGCCCGGCACGGCGAAGCTCGTCCACGGCAAATTCTAGGTGCTGGTTTGCTCGGTTCAGATCGAGTCTTCCATTCGCCGGAGCGGCGATTAGATAAGATCGACCTATTGAGAGGTGGTTCAGAGCAATGTCACGGATCAGATGCTTTCTTGTCGCGATTTCCAGCGCCACTTCCGCTCGCTCCAGCACATCTTTTGATGCCCCTCGGTCAAGGAGGAGTTCGCTGTACTGGAAGCCCGCAAACCCATATAGGAATAATTGGTCCGGCTCGCAATTCTTGAGTGAGCGTTCTGCGAGGCGAAACTGACCTTCAGCCTGATCGGGCAGCCCTGAGTAGTGCAGGCTCGCACCTATCGCAGCGAAAGACCACCGGCGTTGTTGGTCGTTGTGGGAGAGCTTCACGCTAAGTCTAGCGGCAGTGCGGGCTTTCCCGATTTCTCCCAGGGCAAGATACGCAAAGGACAAATTGCGTGCCTCACTAGCGGCTTCATCGAAGCTTTTCCGTGACCGAAAGAAGGCGAGGGCGGCCTTCCGTGGCTTTACTGCTTCCCGGATTTGGCCAAGTGCTTGGAGAAATCCGCCTGCTTGCGAAAGAATGGCAGTTAGTCCCACGACGGGTTCAGACCAACGAACTCTGAAAAAACTGCCGAGGGCTTGCAAGGTGCCGCTGAGCAAACCCAGCTGTTTGACAGCAAAGAACTCGGATCTTCGTTGAATGCGCTGCCAATAAACATCCTCGTATACCTTCTTATGCTTACCCGCCTTGCAGCCGTGGTAGACCGCTGCAAAAAGCGGTTCTAGCCCATCGGCAGTATCTGGAAGATGACCGGCCCCTTGGCTGTAGAATTGAAAGAGTCGCCAGTGCCCTTTCCTCCAGGTTTTTGGATTCTCCTTCTCCAGGGACTCACCAAAATGTTCCCGAACCAGCGGATGTGCGTCGATGATTTCTAGTTGATGGCGGTCTTCTTCTGCAATCAATCTTAGGGTGCGCAGCTTTCGCAGCAGCCTGTGCCACTCGGTTTCTGAAAGGCCAGCCAGGCGGTCTGTCAAGCCTGGAATGGTCGGCATCGTTCGTAACGCCGCAAGTGCGCCGATCGCAGCGGGGCGGTCGAAGAGGCCGAGGAGAAGCAACAGTTCTCTTTCCGGACTTGGCCCAAAATGGCGTACAAATGCCTCCAGCACACGTCGCGCGTGCTTGCCTCGCTCTACCGGCACCTTGAGGTCGGGGATCCCAGCGGCTGCCGACGCCGGATGCCCGGTTACTTCCTGAATGAAAGACGCCACTAGTGTGATCGCCAATGCATGGCAACCGAAATCGCGAGCTACCTTTTCCAATGCGGAATCGCTCCCGCGCACGCCGCGCACGCGGAGCAGTGCACGGCCTGCCTTAGAGTCAATCTCCTCCAGGTCGCGAGTGGTCGCGACTGCCGGAAAGCCGTCGAGGTCTGTCACTCTTTGTCGGCTTGTGATCACACACAGGCCTAACTCTCCCTCTGAAACCGTGTTCTCGGGCGTGGGGCGCACCAAGCTCCGTAACAGCTGTCCGAGCCCCGGGTCCTGCACTTGTCCGTTCGTCGGCGATTGCAGTGGCTCCAGACCATCGAGCACCAACAAGTTGCGCGAGGCGAACACAAGCTTTGCCAGCCTCTCCCCCTTGGACCAAGGAGAACCCTTGGTTGGCCCCGAATCACCAAAGAATCGGAGGGCCTCCTCCAGGAACATGTCAGCCGACGTCGCATGCACGCTCGTGCCCTGGCTGTAGAAACTCCACCCGAACACTCTGCGCGCCCCGTGATAGCTATCGGCCGCCATCCGTTCGAGCCACTTGCTTACCAACGTCGACTTACCGACGCCGCCCCAAGCAACTAGGCTCGCCACTCGTACCGCGGGTTTCTTCCACTGGTCGTCCAGCCAACGTAGCTCTTCGGTCCGGCCGAAGAGTTCTGCGCCTGTTACGGGCAGGCGACTGATGTCCACGGTCTCCGGCGCAGCGCCACTGCGGTGCTGCGGCTCACCCCGCACTTGTCGCTTTGCCCTGCCTTCCAGCCTCGCCGCAATTAGTTCGGCGAGATCGTTCAGCACTTTGTTGCGCTTCGGCGCTGTCATTGAGTCGAGCGGCCTCGCGTCTCGTGGTAAAAGCTGTGTCTCTCGAATCCACGGGAACAACCGCCATGGGGACTCCGAAAGCAGCAATGGAACCAGTAAGAGATGCTCCTTTTCACGTCGCTCTAACAGGTTAGGAACTTCTTCCTTCGTTATGAAATAGGAGGATAAGTAGTTTGCCGAGATGAGGCAGATGGCAACCTCGGCTTGCTCGAGCGCGGCCTTAATCTCTTGATACCAGAAATCACCGCCGTCAATCTTGCGGTCGTCCCAAACATTGATCAGATCAAGGCTGGCTAAAGCCCCGAGGAACGGCATCAGTCGATTCTTCCAGGCCTCATCCTTGTGGCTGTAGCTTATGAAGACGGTGGGCGGCACGAGGGCATCTAGCAATCCACTTGGATTTTACCCGAACACTGAAATAAGAACGAACAAGATCGAGTCTACCGAAGAACCGGCCGGTCACTCTGGTGGTTGGCCGGCAATCTGGGACATGGGCCATAAACGGGCTTCGGGGAAACTTAGGCAATGAGGCCTAGGAGCTGGATATTCTCGTTTCGCCGCGCGTGGGATTGCTCCGCTCCTCAATAGTACGCGCACTTGAGCAATGCGTTGCATCGCTCGTAAGTTATTGAAACTATGGCAGCAGGGTAGTATTCGAACCCAACAACTTACCTAGAATTATCCAATTCCCATTTCCAACCCGTGATTCTGCGTTTGCTCCGGCGCTTGCTGGGCGGCTACTGGCTCGATCTTCTGCGCCGCTGGTTCGATCTCCGGCCCGGTCGCTGTGCGCTGCGTCAAGTCACGGCTCAAATCTCGCGGGAGTTCGCTTCTGTCGTTGGTGTAGATTTGCGCGTCGTACTGGCCGCGCGAGATAGCCACATACGCAAACCGGTTGTTAATCAAGAGTTCGCTCTCGTCTGTGTCCACGTGGATCAGCACGCGGTCGGCGGTTTGTCCCTGGCTACTATGGCTCGTCACCGCGTAGCCGTGATCGAGATGTGGATGCTCGCGGATATTGAACACAACCTCTCGGCCTGAGTCCATGCGGATTTGGACATTGCCCGCGTCGTTGATTTTCTCAATGGTGCCCAGTTCGCGATTGGCAACGCGCAAGTCCTTCGAGGGCGCTGTGAATTGCACACGGTCGCCCTCGGAGAACGCGTGCTCGGTCTCGTGATACACGGCAACTCCTGAAAGTCGGCGAGGATCATAG
>Ga0075018_10000254_pt1 | contig 15066 bp, 12 predicted proteins | sample ColStrG_CSR_2014_FD_71471 | JGI IMG/M metagenome (GOLD analysis project Ga0075018, IMG submission 71471) | Freshwater sediment microbial communities in response to fracking from Pennsylvania, USA - Cold Stream Run_MetaG_CSR_2014 | ecosystem: Environmental > Aquatic > Freshwater > Creek >... | reverse complement strand
TTGTGGCTGGGGCTGGGCGCGATCGCCGTGGACCTGCTCCTCGCGCTGATCGTCACCAGCCTGCTTCGCTCTCGTCTGAGTGTCGGGACGTGGCGGTTCGTGCACTGGGCCGCGTACGCCTGCTGGCCGGTGGCATTCGTCCACGGGCTCGGTACCGGCTCCGATGGGCGGGTTGGTTGGGTGCAGGTCGTGGATGTGTTGTGTCTGACCGCCGTGGTCGTGGCCACCACCTGGCGGTTGGCCACCGGTTGGCGGAACGAGCCGGCGCGGCGAGCGACAGCCTCCGTGGCCATGGGCGTCGTCGTAGTCGCCATGGTCGGATGGGCGGCGGCGGGCCCGACCAAAGCAGGCTGGGCCCGGCGGGCCGGGACCCCGGTTGCCCTCCTCGCAACTGGGACCACGACCGCCGACGCTGGCGGCCAGGGTGTTCCCGCCACCAGCGGAGCGGCGAACGGGCTGACGATCCCCGTCAACGCCACGCTGGCGGGCACGATCACCCAGAGCGACCAGTCCGGCGGTGGCGCCCGGGTCGTCATCGACGGCACCCTCACCGGCACCCAGGATGCTCCCCAGGACGGCGTCCTGCATATCGAGATCGACGGGACCGCCACGAACAACGGTGGTCTGCGCATGAGCTCCAGCTCAGTCACCATGGGCACGGCCGACCACCCCAACCAATACCAGGGCACCATCACCCGGCTGCACAACACCACGCTCACGATCCAGGTCCACGACTCGGCCGGGACCGTGGCCTCGGTCGACGTCGAAGTGCAGATCGACAACGCCGCCGGGACCGTTACCGGGACCGTCGTCGCCAGCAACGGGGCGCCCCCCGCGGCCCCTGCGGGCGGGGACGGCAATTGACATGGCCGCACCGATGAACCCGCCCCTCGCCACCGGCATCGGGCCGCGCCTGCTGGATCTCCCGGCCGCGGCCGACCTGGCCGCGCACCGGGCCCGCTTCGGCCCGCTGCCAGCCGACCACGGCCAACTCATCGCCCGGGTCGAGGCCGCCGGGCTCCGCGGCCGGGGTGGGGCGAGGTTCCCCACCGCGGTGAAGCTGGCCGCCGTGGCCCGTCGCCGTCGCCCCATCGTGGTGGTCAACGCCACCGAGGGGGAGCCCGCGAGCGTGAAAGACAAGGCCCTGTTGCATCGGGCCCCGCACCTCGTCCTCGACGGAGCGGCGGCGGCGGGAGCCGCCGTCGGGGCCCGCGAGGTGATCGTGGCGGTCGAGCGGTCGGCGGTCAGCACCCTGCAAGCGACCGAGGCCGCCGTGGGCGAACGCCGGGCGGCCGGGATCGACCGCCTCATCGTCCGGGTGGTGGGCACCCCCAGCCGGTACGTCGCCGGAGAGGAGACCGCGCTGATCCATTGGCTCAATGGCGGCGAAGCGAAGCCCACGCTCGTCCCGCCCCGGCCGTTCGAACGGGGGGTCAACGGCCGGCCCACGCTGGTCGACAATGCCGAGACCCTCGCTCATCTCGCCCTCATCGCTCGTTTCGGGCCCCAGTGGTATCGCCGGGCCGGTACCGCGGATGACCCGGGGACGACCCTGGTACGGTGACCGGCGCCGTGACCCACCCCGGCGTCTACGAAGTTGAAGGCGGCTCCTCTCTGGCGGCCGCGGTCGAAGGGGCCGGCTCGAGATTGGACGACCTCCAGGCCGTACTCGTTGGGGGGTACTTCGGATCATGGATCTCCGTCAGCGAGGCCAGCCATGTCACGTTGGGCGCCGCCTCGTTGGGGCTGGTGGGGGTCGCCCTGGGATGCGGCGCCCTGGTCGCCCTCCCCCGCGGCGCCTGTGGGGTGGCCGAGACGGCCCGGATCACCCGCTGGATGGCTGATCAGAACGCCGGTCAATGCGGCCCCTGCGTGTTCGGGCTTCCCGCGCTGGCCGACCAGCTGGCGGCCATCGCCCGGGGAGGACGGTCCGTCGACCCTGCCTACCGCGAGCTGTCGGGCCTACTCCCGGAGATCGAAGGGCGGGGTGCCTGCCGTCATCCTGATGGCGTGGTCCGCCTCGTGCGCAGCGCCCTTCGGGTCTTCGGCACGGAAATCGGCGAACACCACCATCGGGGCCCGTGTGCCCCCAGCGGCCCGTGGCTCCCCACGCCAACCATCGGTGGCTGGCGATGAGCCTGCACCTGGTCGTCGACCCGATCGGCTGCAGCGGCCACGGTCTGTGCGCCGAGCTGTTCCCGGAGCGGGTCCGCCTCGACCGGTGGGGCTACCCCATCATTGACCCCGCCGCTATCCCCCCCGAGCTCGAAGCGCACGCGCGCCGAGCCGTGGCCGCCTGCCCAGATCTGGCCCTTCGGATCCAAGTCACTTCCGGGGAACCCGCCAGAGACAACGCCCGCGGTCCACACAACTAGCGGTCGCGTACCTCCGCGCCAAAAATCGACGAGGCCCCGTCGCAGCGGGGCCTCGGGGATCACAGACAGCGCAGAGCTATCCGGTTGTCCTGATTACTCTTCTTCGTCGCCAAATGACATTTGATTCATTCTCCTTGGACGTATGGGAGCACTCTACAGGGCGGTGAACACTCCGCCGATTCATACGATCTACCTAGGCCTAGGCATCGGCACACGTGGGGAGCTACTTAACCATCATGCTGTTGCCTACCTCGAACGTGCCACCTTGGATTGAGCTGTCGGGTCGGTGATAGCGCATCTCGAACTGTCGCCCGAAGTTCGACATCGAATCCGTCGCGTAACAACGGAGGACCAGATAGGTGCTCTCGCCCGTCCAGATCTCCGCCAGGTTGGCGTTGATCCGAACCCTACGAGCGAATCGGTTCTCCGGGTCACGCCGGCGATGACCGGGGAGAAGCATGATCCCGCCGCTCAGCATCAGGGGTATGGGCGTCAGGCGGTTGATCGGGCCGTTTGCGGCCTGCGCTTGGCGAACCTGGAACAACTGCAATTTGATGTCGACCGCCGCCCGCCGGCTCTTGTTCACCAGCTTCAACGAGTAGTGGTGCTCCTCGTCGACGGCGATCTCCGCGATGACGGGCGAAAACTTCAGTCTCGGACGACACAACGACATCAGGGCCAGGAAAACCAGGGCAGCAAGCAGCCCTGAGATGACGCCCAATACCAGTGTCGACACGCCGCCTTCTCCCGCCTTGCTGATTGCGCCGAGCACAATCTTTACCACAACTGCCCGCCGGGACGCTTTTTGGCGGGGGAAGCTACCGATCGGTAACGTGCGCGCTATGACGATCAAGAGCGTGGGCATCGTGGGGTCGGGGATCATGGGTTCGGGCATCGCCGAAGTGGCGGCCAAGAACGGCCACACGGTGGTCCTCCGCTCCCGCCAACAGGCCTCCGCCGATGCGATGGTGACGTCGCTGGAAAAGTCGCTGGCCAAGCAGGTCGAGCGGGGCAAGTTGTCCGAGGAAGACCGCGACGCCACCCTCGCTCGCGTCACCGCCACCTCGCGCTTGCACGACCTGGCCGACTGCGACCTCGTCATCGAGTCGATCGTCGAGGACCTCGCCACCAAGCAGGAGCTGTTCCGCGAGCTCAACGAAGTGTGCAAGGACGACGCCATCATCGCCACCAACACCTCGACCCTGCCCGTCATCGACATGGCCATGGAGACGACCAAGCCCCACAAGGTGTGTGGGGTCCACTTCTTCAACCCTGCTCCGATGATGAGCCTGGTGGAAATCGTGCGCCCGCTCACCGCCAGCGACGACACCATCGCCGAGGTCAGGGCATTCGCCGAGGCCTGCGGCAAGAGCCCCGTCGAGGTGAAGGACCGGGCCGGCTTCATCGTGAACGCCCTGCTCTTCCCGTACCTCAACAACGCCGTGCGCATGCTCGAGAACGGCACCGCCAGCCGCGACGACATCGACACCGCCATGAAGGGCGGCTGCAACTTCCCCATGGGGCCGTTGGCGCTGCTCGACCTCGTCGGCCTCGATACCTCGCTGGCCATCCTCGACGCGCTGTACACCGAATTCCGAGATCCGAACTACGCGGCGATGCCGCTGCTGCGCCGCATGGTGACGGCCGGCCAGCTCGGTCGAAAGTCCGGCCTGGGGTTCTACGACTACGCCAAGTAGCCGCGGAGAGCCGGCGGTGCCCATCGAGCCACCGGCCAGCCCCTGGGCCTTTCCTCCCGTCACCGACGCCGATGAGGCCGGGGTCGTCGGGGTGGGGGCCGACCTCGAGCCGGGGACGCTGTTGGCGGCCTACCGATCGGGCCTGTTCCCCATGCCGGTCGACGGTGGCCCGCGCGTCGCGTGGTGGTCGCCCGATCCCCGCGGCGTCATCCCCCTCGACGGGCTGAGGGTCACCCGGTCATTACGCAAGGCCTGCCGGGCCTTCGAGGTGCGGATCGACACCGCCTTCGGTCAGGTGATCGGTCACTGCGCGGAGCCGAGCCGGGACGGCGGGTGGATCAATCGAGACGTGGTCGGTGCCTATACCCGGCTCCACGAGCTCGGTTGGGCTCACAGCGTCGAGACCTGGCAAGACGACGAACTCGTCGGCGGTCTCTACGGCGTGTCGATCGGCGGGCTCTTCGCCGGGGAGTCCATGTTCCACCTCCGTCGAGACGCCTCCAAGGTGGCCCTCGTCGGTCTCGTCGAGCGCCTACGCCAGGGTGGCGCCGCCCTGCTCGATGTGCAGTGGACGACCGACCACCTCCGCTCGCTCGGGGCCGTCGACGTCCCCCGCCACCGCTACCTCGACCGACTGGTCGAAGCCATCGCCCTTCCCGTAGACCCCCTCCTTCGTGTGGCGCCAGGACCCCCGTAAGGGGGTCGTAATGCCACAGGAACTGGTGTTTTGGGGTGGATTGGCTAGTCCCCGACGCGGACCTCGTCGCCCACCGTGATGGTGCCGACGGCGGTGACGCTGCCGTAGACACCGAGGTTGTTGCCATGCTCGGCGGCGAGGGCGCGAAACACGCCGACGTCGCGGTCCAGACCCGGGCGGTCGCCGAGGGCAGCTTGGGAACGGACGGGCATGGCGCAACGGGCGCAGGCTCCCTCGACGCGGACCACGGCACCGGCCGATCCGGCGATCAAATCGCGGCCGATCCACGTGTCCTCGACGAACCCCGACTCCGGGCCGGCATCGAGCACCACGTTGGGGCGGAAGCGGCGGACGTCCCAGACCGACTCGGGTCGGAGTGCGGCCATCGCCGCCAGGCTGGCCGTCGTCAGCATGTGCAAAGGAGCCGAGTCGAGGAAGGTGCCGGGGCGGGCCGGCCAGGCGAACAACTCGGCCGAGTCGTCGACCGGGTCCGGACGAAGCTCGAACTCGATGGGCCGACCGGCACCAGCCGGATCGGCCGGGCACGCCAATACGACATCCCGCCCGAGCCAGCTCGACAAGACCGCCGCCGCGTCGCCATCCCCGGACGAGATCTCGCGACCGTCAGGCAAGGTGATCACCACCGTTTCACCAATGGTGCGGGCGCTGGCCTGGAACAACTCCGGCACGGCCTTGGCGCTGAGCACGTAGCCGGTGGCGATGTCACGCAAGCCGAAAGTCCGATCGCCAACGACGCCGCCCGCATCCAGCTCGATCGACATCACCTGCTCGCCCTGCATCGACTTCACCGGATAGCGCCACGCCTCGCGGACCAGACCCACGACGTGTGCATCACCCATGGCGCCAGAATGACAGGCCCGCGGCTCGGGTGGGAGCATGGACGCCATGGCACCAGCAGCCGACGGACCGGCCCCCGCACGCGACAAGCCATGGCTGATGCGCACCTATTCGGGGCACTCGACGGCCAAGGCGTCCAACGAGCTGTACCGCACCAACCTGGCCAAGGGGCAGACCGGCCTGTCGATCGCCTTCGATCTGCCGACCCAGACCGGCTACGACCCTGACGACCCCCACGCCCGAGGTGAGGTGGGCAAGGTGGGCGTTCCGGTGGCCCACCTCGGCCACATGAACCAACTGCTCGACGGCATCCCCCAGGGTGAGATGAACACCTCCATGACCATCAACGCCCCGGCCGCGTGGATGTTGGGGCTTTACGTGGCCAATGCCGAGAACCACGGGGTCGAGTCGCGAGCGCTGCGGGGAACCACCCAAAACGACATCGTCAAGGAGTACCTCAGCCGGGGGACCTACATCTTCCCGCCACTCCCGAGCCGCCGGCTGATCGTCGACATGATCGCCTTCTGTGCCGAGTGGATCCCGAAGTGGAACCCCATGAACGTGTGCAGCTACCACCTCCAAGAGGCGGGCGCCACGCCGGTGCAGGAGATCGCCTACAGCCTGGCCACCGCCATCGACGTACTCGACGCGGTGCGCGACTCCGGCCAGGTCGAGCCCGACAGGTTCCCGGCTGTCGTGGCCTCCATCTCGTTCTTCGTCAACGCCGGCATCCGCTTCGTGGAGGAGACCTGCAAGATGCGGGCGTTTACCCAGATGTGGGATCGGCTCACTGAGGAGCGCTACGGCGTCACTGACCCGAAGGCCCGTCGATTCCGCTATGGCGTCCAGGTCAACTCGCTCGGCCTCACCGAAGCCCAGCCGGAGAACAACGTCCAGCGCATCGTGTTGGAGGCCCTCGGGGTCACGCTGTCCAAGGACGCCCGGGCCCGCTCCCTGCAGTTGCCGGCCTGGAACGAGGCGCTGGGTCTGCCCCGCCCGTGGGACCAGCAGTGGTCGCTGCGCATCCAGCAGGTGCTGGCGTTCGAAACCGATCTGCTCGACTACGACGACATCTTCTCCGGAAGCCACGTCATCGAAGCCAAGACGGCGGAGCTGATCGACGCCGCCCAGGCGGAATTGGACCAGGTGCTCGCCCTCGGAGGCGCGTTCGAGGCCATCGATGAGCTCAAGGGTCGGCTGGTGTCGTCCAACACCGAACGCACCCGGCGCATCGAGTCGGGCGAGCAGGTCGTGGTGGGAGTGAACGCCTACACCGAGACCGCCCCGTCGCCCCTCGGCGGCGAGGAGAACATCATGAAGGTCGACGCCAGCGTGCAGGACGAGCTCATCGCCGACGTCCAGGCGTGGCGCTCCGAACGTGACAACGATGCGGTGAAACGCTCGCTCGACGAGTTGCGTCGCGTGGCCGAATCCGGGGCCAACATCATGCCGGCGTCGATCGACCTCGCCCATGCGGGGGGCACCACCGGCGAGTGGGCCGGGCTTCTGCGCGAGGTCTTCGGCGAGTACCGCGCTCCCACCGGAGTGGCCGCCGCCGCCGGCCTGGGAGGCCTCTCGGCCGCGCTGCGCGAGACCGCCGAACGGGTGAAGGGTCTGCCCGGAGGACCGCCGCGTTTCCTGGTGGCCAAGCCCGGACTCGACGGTCACTCCAACGGCGCCGAGCAGATCGCCGTGGCCGCCCGCGACGCCGGCATGGAGGTCATCTACCAGGGGATCCGCCTTACCCCCGAGCAGATCGCCTCGGTGGCACGCGACGAGGACGTCGACGTGATCGGCCTCTCGATTCTGTCGGGGAGCCATCTGGAACTGGTCCCTGATGTGCTCCGCCTCGTTCGCCAGGCCGGGTGCGATGCTCCGATCGTCGTGGGCGGCATCATCCCCGAGGATGATCGGCCCCGCCTGCAGACCCTCGGGATCGCCGCCGTGTACACGCCGAAAGACTTCGAGTTGGGGCGGATCATGGCCGACATCGTGGAGATCGTGGTCGCCTACCGAAGCGTGTGAGGGGTCCACACGGGCCGCGAGGCATGAAATCGCACAGAATCCGGCCGAATCCTGATGATTCCGGGCTTGAATCGAGCCGAACTGCGCCGATTGATTCGGGTGGACCGCCGTGCCGTCATCGGCCTTACTGTCGGGCTCCTGGGCCTGGCGCTGGGAGCCGCCGCCGCTATGTGGGACGTTGTCGCGCTCGGGGTGATCGCCGGGGCCATCGCGCTCGCCGCGGGAGTGGTCATCGCCCGCCTGGTGGGCCGGCTACGAAATGCCGACCAACGGGTCGATGAACTCGAAGGCAAGGTCGACGAGTTGGAAGGCCAGGTCGAGAAGGAATCTGAGGCCCGCACCGACCTCGAGACCAAGCTGGCCAGTCGAATCCAACTCACGGCGGTTCGTCGCAATTCCAGCGGCGACGCCCTCACTGATGCCGCTACCGGCCTGTTCAGCGAGGGCTATTTCACGGTCGCCCTCGATGCCCGGATCGCCGCCGCCCGGCGCCAACTCGAACCGGTGGCCGTCGTGCTGCTCGAGGTCATCGAGGGGCTCGACTCCGGCCTGCCCCGGCCAGCCAATCCGAAGACGGTCGCCGAATGCATCAACGAGACCATCCGCGAAGCTGACACCGCCTGCCGACTGCTCGACGGTGGCTACGCCCTGGTCCTCGAAGACACCGCCGAGAACGGCGCCATCTGGACGGTCGAACGGATCCGCCGGCGCATCACCAATCAAGCCTCCGGCCTGACCATGTGGGCTGGTGTGGCCTGCTACCCGGCACACGGATTCTCCACCGACGAGATCCTCGATCGGGCGGACAATGCGTTGGACCTGGCCCGCGAGTGGCGCCAGGACCGTATCGAGGTCGCCAACAGTGACTGAGGTCGCCGCGTCGGGGCGGGCCCTGGCGCGACGGTTCCACGCGGCCATCATCGCCGCGGTGGTAGTCGTGGTGGCCACCGCCTATGCCCTGGGCACGGGGCTCGGGAGCCTCTCGTTCTCCCGCAACCTGGGCAATGTGCTCGAGATCTTGGCCCCCGCTCTGGCCACCGCGTGCTGCATTCGCGTCGCCCGACGGGCTGGCGATTCGTGGCGGACCGGCTGGTACCTGTGCGGAGCGTCGTGTGCCTTGTGGATGGTCGGACAGTCCATCTGGACCTGGCTCGAGACGGTGCAGGGCCAGATCAGCCCGTTCCCGTCTCCGGCCGACTTCTTCTTCCTGCTGGCCGTCCCCTTCGCCGTGGCTGGCCTGTTGTGGTTCCCCTCCTCGCCCGACACCCAGTCCGGTCGGACCCGCACCCTGCTCGACGGGATCATCGTCGCCGCTTCCGTGCTCTTCGTGAGCTGGACCCTGGTCTTGGGCCCCGGGCTCCGGACCGGCGAGGGTTCAGCCTGGGCCCGGGCGATCGGCCTGGCCTACCCGGCCGCCGACGTCGTGGTGCTGACCATCGTGATCATCGCCTACGTGCGTTGCGATCCGGCCGGCCGGGTGGCCGTCGGGCTGGTGGGGCTGGCCTTCACCTGCTTCGCGTTGGCCGACAGCCTCTTCGCCTACACCGATGTGCACGGCGAGAGCGTGTCCGAGATCTCGAACACCGCCTGGGTGGCGGGCTACCTGCTCATCGCCCTCGGGGCGTACTACGCGCTCCTGCACCCACCGGCAGACGCCGACCCCACCGCTGATTTGGTCCGCGGCACCCGCTTACAGGTCCTCCTGCCCTATGTCCCGCTCGGCATCGTGCTCGGCCTTTGCGTCGGCGAGGCCCTAGCCACTGATCCGCTGGTGGTGGACAACGTCGTGTTCTGGATCGGCGCGGGATTGATCGCGTTGCTCCTGGTGCGCCAAGGCATCGTGATCGTGGAGAACACCCGCCTGGCGCGGTCACTGGCCATGTCCAACGAGCGCCTGCAGTATCAGGTGCTCCACGACGTCCTGACCTCACTTCCCAACCGGCCCCTGCTCATCGACCACCTGCGCATGGCGCTAGCCCGCATGAGTCGAGCGCACGAGTTGGTGGCGATCATGTTCGTGGACCTCGACAGGTTCAAGCCGGTGAACGACACCTACGGTCACGAAGCCGGCGATCAAGTGCTGGTCGCCCTCGGTCGACGCCTTTCGGCCGCGGTTCGGGCCGGCGACACGGTGGCCCGTTTCGGCGGCGACGAGTTCTTGGTGCTCTGTGAGAACGTGAACAGCGTCGAAGAAGCGGTGGCCCTCGCCAATCGGATGGTGGAGACCATGGCCGAGCCCATCCTCGTCGGCGCGGTGGAGTTGGTGGTCAGCGCCAGCTTCGGCCTGGTCGTGACCGACTCACCCGCGGTCGACGCCGAGGAATTGGTGCGCCAAGCGGACCGGGCCATGTACGAGGCCAAACGCAAAGGCCGCGCCCGCGTCGAGTTGGTGGATGCCCGCTCCAAACAACTTGCTTGACCCTTCGGTCGGCGAGCCTCCCTGCGGGTCGCTTCGCCATCCGGGTGCCACGATGCCCGCTGCTCCGGCTGGCGCCTGCGCAGCCTGACCCCTGTTTGACCCGATCTCGAACCGGCGTAGGAAGTGGTCGCTATGGCGACCACTTCCTACGCCGGTTGGGGGGTTTCTCGGCCGGCTTGGGCCCTGCGTCTTGGCTCTGCCGTGACTTAAGAAGTGGGGGCGGCCAGCCAGAGCTTGGCCACCCAGGTCTTGGGGCCGATAGTTCCGTCCGACCCGTTCACCGCGTCGCCGTAGCCGTGGACCCGCTTGGCCGCGGCGATGGCGCACACCACCCGGGCGTACCAGACGTAGGGGACGCCGGCATTGATCTGCCGTTCGGCCTCTTGGTAGAGCTCGTTCCGAGCGGACTTGTCGGTCGTGGCTCGAGCGGCGTCGAGCGCCATGTCGATCGCCGGGGTGGCGTAGCGGGCGGTGTTGAGCGAGATGTCCGCGCCCTTGCCGACCGAGCTGGAGTGCCACCACAGGTAGTCGCCGTCGGGATCGGGCTGGCCGAAGTTCCGCCAGTCGGCCGCCTGGTACTTGCCCAGCACCACGGCGACGACCTCGTCTTGTTCGCCGACGTTTTCGAGGGCGACCTTCATGCCCGCTTGTTCCCACATGTCCTTCAGCGTCTGGCTGGTCTTGGTGTCGTCGATGCTGGAGGTGTTGAGGAAGGTGAAGCTGAGGGGCTGGCCGGTCTCGGTGGTGTAGTCCGCGACCAGTTGCTTGGCTCGGGCCAAGTCGTAGGCCGGATAGCTCGACTCGGTGTTGTAGCCCAGCTGCCCAGGAGCGAACATGCCGTTCACGGGCTGGTAGACACCAGCTCCGGTCGCCTTGATGTAGCGATCGATGTCCGTGGCGTAGGCCAGCGCCTGGCGGGCCTTGATGTTGTTGAACGGTGGTTGCTCGGTGTTGAGCGAAGCGAAGCGCTCCTCGCCCTTGGCATCCTCGAGCAGGTTGTAGTCGGTCATGGTTCGCAGTTGCGACACCGACGATGCGGTCGACGTCGTCAAGGCATCGACGGTGCCGTCGGCGAGATCAGCCACGCGCTGCTGATCATCGGTGACGATCTTGAAGTCGATCTCGTCGAGGTGGGGGAGACCGGCTTGCCAGTAGGCCGGGTTCTTCACCGCCGCCATGTGATCGCCGGGCACCCACTCTTTGAACGTGAAGGGGCCGGTCCCGATGGGATGCTCGCCGCCGTGCTGGTCGGCGATCATGGCCGGTGCGGCCATATACCCGATCTGGCTGGCCAGCGCGGTGGGGAAGGTCGCCCATGGCTGGGTGGTGGTGACCTTGACCGTCAACGGGTCGATGGTGGTGACGTCTTTGACGCCGGCCAGGCCCTTGCCGGTGATGAGCGCCTTCTTGGCTTCGGTGAGGTTCAGCACGACCACATCGGCGGTGAGGGGGGTGCCGTCATGGAACAGGACGCCGCTGTGCAGCTTGATGTCCCATTCGGTGTTGTCGGCGTTGGGGGTGAGCGACTCGGCCAGGTACGGGACGGGCTCGCCGGAGGCGTCGAGGGTGGTGAGAGGGTCGAAGATGGCTGACCCCATCATGTGACCCGAGCGATCCCAGCGTCCCGAGAGAGGGCTGAAGCTGTCGGTGTCGGCGTCGAGGCCCCACACCATCTTGCCGCCGTCTACCGGGGTGCCTTGGTCGAAGGCGGCCCCGGAGGGCGTCTGGTCAGCGGACCCGGCCTGATCGACGGCAACGCTGCCGGCGGTGGCGTTGTTCGAACCGCTCGACCCGCATCCGGCGGCACCGAGGGAAACGATGGTGAGGATGGCAACCCCGAGAACCCAGGACTTGCGGCTTCCCGTCGATGGGGACGTCAGGCTGGACATCGTGCTCTCTTTCATGTTGGTTCAGATCGGGGAACGCAGAGTGGCGGCGAACAGTGGAATCGTGATCAGACGGGGTGCGGTCAACCCAGCCAGAGCTGGGCGACCCAGGTCTTCGGGCCGAGCGACTGAAGGCTCCCGTTGCGGGCCTCGCCGTAGCCGTGCACCCGGTTCGACGAGGCGATGACCCAGTCGACCCGAGCGAGCCAAAGGAGGGGGAGACCGGCGTTGACCTCTCGGTTCACGGTTTCGTAGTCGCTGGTGCGTTGGGCTGTATCAAGGGTCGTCCGGCCATCGTTGAGGGCGGCGTCCATCTTGGGGGTCGAGTAGCGGGCGAAGTTCAACGAGAGGTCGCCGTTCTTGCCGATGGCCGATGAGCTCAGCCACACCCAATCCATGTCGGGGTCGGGCTGGTTGAACAGGCGGAAGTCAGCGGCCTGGTACTTGCCCAACACGACGGTGATCACCTGGTCGGCCTGAGGGACGGCTTGAAGGTCGACCTGAATGCCGGCCTGCTCCCACATGGACTTGAGGAGTTGCTGACCCTTGGCGTCATCCACATTGGAGGCGCCGACGTAGGTGAACTGCAACGGCTTGCCGGTCTCGGCGGTGTAGGCCTGCACGGCTTGCTTGGCTTCGTCGAGGTTGAACTGGGGATATCCGGAGTCGGCGAGGTGGCCGATCTTGCCTTCGGCGTAGACGCCGTTGGCCGGCTGGTAGACGCCGGGGCCCATCTGGTTGATGTAGTCCGCGGCATTCGTGGCGAGGACCACGGCCTTGCGAGCGTTCGCATTGTCGAACGGTGGGGCCGAGGAGTTGAGCACGACGAAGGCGGCCTCACCGTTGTTACTTTCGAGGCGCTTGAGGTCGGGGTTGGCCCGGATCTGGTCGATGCTCTTGGGCGTCACCGTGTCGATGGCATCGAGCGTGCCGTCGGTGAGGAGGTCTACCCGCTGCTGAGCGTCGGGCACGGACCGGTATTCGATCTCGTCGAGGTGGGGGAGACCCTTTTGCCAGTAGGTGGGGTTCTTGGTGGCAGTGAAGTGGTCGTTCTTGACCCATTCCTTGAAGACGAACGGGCCGGTCCCAATGGGATGGTCGCCGCCATGGAAGTCGGCGATCTGGGCCGGAGCGGCGATGTAGCCGATCTGGCTGGCGAAGAGGTTGGGCAGCGTGGCCCACGGCTGGGTGGTGGTGATCTTCACCGTGAGCGGGTCAGCTGCGGTGATGGTGTCGACCCAGGGCATGGCCTTGGACGTGATGATGGAGGACTTGTCCGCTTCGAGGTTCTTGACGATGGCGGTGGAATCGAGGGGCTCGCCGTTGTGGAACTTGATGCCGCTGTGCAGCTTGATGGTCCACTCGGTGTTCGTGGCGTTGGGGGTGATCGACTCCGCCAGGTAGGGCACGGCCTTGCCATCGCTGTCGATGGTCACCAACGGGTCGAAGATGGCGGAGGCGACCATGTGTCCCGAGATCGCCCAGCGGCCCACGCTCGGGCTCAGGCTGTCAGTCTCGGCCTCGAGGCCCCAGACCATCTTGCCGCCGTCTTTGGGGGTGCCTTCGTCAGCGGGAAGGTTGCCGTCGGTGGCCTGGGCGGCGAGCGCATCCGCGGCGGCGCCGGTGGACGTGGTCTTGGCCGAGCCGCAGGCACCAGCCACGATGCCAATAGTGGCCACGAGGGCGAAGAGGAACCACGTCGGGCCCGTATGCGTCCGGGGGGTGGCGGAGTGATGCATGTGAGGGCCTCCAGCGGCGGTTGCAACGCAGCCAAGCCCTGGCGTTGGGGCTTGGCCGCGGAGGCGCAATGTGGCCTCCGTACGCTGACTCTCGGTCAACCTGCAGGCTGTCTGAAGCTTCGCTCGGTGGTTTGATCCGAACGACCCATGGCGCACCGGGTATCGGTGGCGGAAACGTGACCGTTCTGTGACCGGCGCCACGCCGCGGCACCGGGCAGTCGTGGGGTTGTGCTGTTAGCCACCGTGGCGGTGGTCAGCGGCACGTTCTCGTTGCTGTCCCGGGGTTAGATCCGTTCCAGATCGGCGCCGTCGAACAGGGGGGCGATGTCGTGGGCGACGAGATCGGCTTCCATCTCGAGGTCACTGGGCGCGCCGTGGACATTGGCGGCGGCCTCGATGGTGGCGGCGAGGAGGGTCGCGTCGCTCGAGGTGTTCAGGAACAGGTTGGGTTGGCCGAGCACGAAGGCGACGGCCCGGGTGAGCGCGTCGCCGGCCGGGAGCGGTTCGTACCAGGCGTACCGGGGTCCTTCGGCTTCGGGGCCCCAGCGGCGGCGGGCCACGGACTTGATGGTCTGGACTGCGGTACGCCGGTCGGCGCACAGGGCGACCAGCGACTCGAATGCGGTGCGGTAGGTCGGATCGCGCATGAGCGAGTAGTTGTAGGGGAGGAGCACGGCATCGAAATCGAATCGCTCCAGGCTGCGCCGGTGCATGTCGGCAATACGGGTGCCGTGCCCGGTGACGCCGATGAAGCGGACGAGGCCCTCGTCGCGGGCGGCGGCCAGCGCCTCCACGGCGCCGCCGGGCCCGTGGGCGATGTCCCACTCGTCGGGCTCAACCAGATTGTGGAGTTGGATCATGTCGACGTGGTCGACGCCGAGGCGGACCAGCGAGCGTTCGAGCTCCCGGCGGGCCGCGACGCCGGTGCGCGCGCCCGTCTTGGTGGCGAGGAAGAACATCGGGCGATACACCGAGAGGCATGGGGCCAGGCGAAGTTCGGATTCACCGTAGGAGGCGGCGGTGTCGAGGTGGTTGATCCCCGCCTGGCGCACCTGTTCGAGCACCTGGTCAGCCTTGTCCTGGCGCATCCCACCCAGCGCCGCGGCGCCGAAGATGACCCGGCTGCTGTCGTGGCCGGTCCGACCAAACGGCTTGGTGTCGATCATGGGGGCGACGCTATACCCGGCTGTCCCGGTTCGGGCTGGGCCTGCGATGGCCTCCCCACGTTCCTCCAAATCGCGCCCTGTGGCGGGGCAGGATGCAGGAACGACGGATGCCGATTCGCCCCATTCGGGGGACCGAGTAGAGTGACCCCCTCGTACGGGCTGTGGCGCAGCTTGGTTAGCGCGTCGGTCTGGGGGACCGAAGGT
>Ga0075018_10000252_pt1 | contig 15082 bp, 12 predicted proteins | sample ColStrG_CSR_2014_FD_71471 | JGI IMG/M metagenome (GOLD analysis project Ga0075018, IMG submission 71471) | Freshwater sediment microbial communities in response to fracking from Pennsylvania, USA - Cold Stream Run_MetaG_CSR_2014 | ecosystem: Environmental > Aquatic > Freshwater > Creek >... | reverse complement strand
GGCCAGCGTGGCGCTGGAGTCTCGTCCCGCTAGTAGCTTGTGCGGCCATGACGACCTCTCAGCCCGACCGCAACCTTGCCCTCGACATCGTGCGGGTCACCGAGGCGGCGGCCATGGCCGCGTCGCGCTGGATGGGACGGGGGGACAAGGAGGGCGCCGACGGTGCCGCCGTGGATGCCATGCGCATCACCCTTCAGAGCGTGCCTATGGACGGCATCGTGGTCATCGGTGAGGGCGAGAAGGACGAGGCTCCCATGTTGTTCAACGGGGAGTCGGTGGGAGACGGCTCCGGGCCCATGACCGACATCGCGGTGGACCCGGTGGACGGCACCACCCTGACGGCCAAAGGCCGGGGAAACGCCTTGGCCGTCATCGCCGTCAGTGATCGAGGCACGATGTTCGACCCCGGCCCGTGCGTGTACATGGAGAAGATCGCGGTCGGTCCGGAATGCGTGGGCGTCGTCGACCTCAACAAGTCCCCCACCGAGAATCTGCTGGCCGTGGCCGAGGCCAAAGGTGAATCGGTGCGCAACGTGACGGCCGTGATCCTCGAGCGGGACCGTCACGATGACCTCATCGCCGAGGTGCGCGAAGCCGGGGCCCGCATCCGGCTCATCCCCGACGGCGACGTGGCCGGCGCCATCTCCACGGCCTGGCCCGACTCAGGGGCCGACATCTTGTTCGGCATCGGCGGTACCCCGGAAGGGGTGATCAGTGCAGCCGCACTGAAGTGCATGGGAGGCGAGATCCTCGGCCGACTCTGGCCCCGCGATGCCGACGAACGGGCTGCCGCGCTCGCCGCCGGCTACGACCTCGATCGCGTCCTCACCACCGATGATCTGGTCGGCGGGGACAACTGCTTCTTCGCCGGCACCGGCATCACGGACGGGGAGTTGCTCAAGGGCGTGCATTACGACCGTCACGGCGCCACCACCCAGTCACTGGTGATGCGGTCACGGTCCGGGACGGTGCGCATGATCAATGCCCGCCACAACCTGTCCAAGCTCGGCGCCTTCAGCGCCGTCGAATTCGACTGACCGCTACTCGTCGCGGGGACTCAGGGCTCCCGCGGTGCGGCCCATGATCCAGCGCTTGGCCGTGCGGGGCAGGGGCGTGGTGACGCCGGCGATGAGCCGGTAGCCCCAACCCGGCACTGCCAGAGCCCGGCCCGCCGCCGCCCCGGCCAAGCCGGCCGAGGCCACAGATTCCACCGAGGTCCAGGCGAAACCGGGGACGCGGCTCTGATCCACGCCCGAGGTCTCCTGGAACTCGGTGCGGGTGAAGCCGGGGCACAGGGCGGTAACGGTCACCCCCGAGGGGCGGACCTCCTCGTGGACCGCCTCGCTGAAGCTGGTCACGAAGGCCTTGGTGGCCGCGTAGGTGGCACCACCGGGCGACGGTTGGTAGCTGGCCATGGAGGACACGTTGAGTACCGCTCCCCGCCCGCGTTCGATCTGACCGGGCAGCACGGCGCGGGTGAGCCGCACCAGGGCCACCACGTTCACCTGAATCTCGTGTTCCTCGCCGTCGCTGGGCAGCGAAGCGAACAACCCGCTCGTGCCGAGCCCGGCGTTGTTCACCAACAAGTCGATGGGGCGGTCTCCATCGCTGAGACGCTGCTCCACACGGGCCAGCTCGGCGAGGTCGGCGGCGAGTACCTCCACATCGGTGTGGTGCAGGGCGCCCAGATCCTCGGCCAGGCGCTCGAGGCGATCGGCCCGCCGGGCGACCAAGACGAGGCGGCCCACCCCGTGGGCGGCGAGGAGCCGGGCCGTGGCTTCCCCGATGCCACTCGAGGCACCGGTGACCAGTGCGGAATCCCAGGGAAGACGGCCGGGCAACGTCATGACGCCACGCTACCGATGTGCGACCTCAGCCGAGAAGGCGAAGCGCCACATCCACCGTCACGATGGTGAGGGCCAGACCGATCTCGAAGATGCCGGCGAACACCGCGAGGGCGACGGCGATCAGGAACGGGACACTGACCAGGCGCAACAACGAGCCATACCCAGGCAGGTCCCGGTGGGTTTCGAGCAGCAATCGTCCGGCCTTGCTGCTGTCGCGGATGAAGCCGTGGCGTCCCTCGACGGGCGCCCGCCGCCGCGACTCAGCCACCAGATCAGCGAGCTCGGCGGCATGACCCTTGGCCAGATCCGGCGACTGTCGCATCCACTCCGGTAGCGCCAACACTTCGCGCAAGGCTCCGTGGAACAACCACAGCAGGACCGGCGCCGGGGCGAGGACCGCCACCACGAGCAACAGGAGGACGGCGCCAGCCACCGACGGCAGGCCGTGACTCAACGCGGTGATGGCGAGGACGGCGATGGCGACGGCCGAGGCGACCGCCAGCACCCGCACACCCCCGACGAGGCGCCTGGCCAACGGAACCAGCCGCTGCAGCACCGCGAGCACGGAGCGACCACCGGCCAGCGCATAGCTCATTGGTTGTCCCATGACGTCCAGTCTCGGGTCATCTGGTTCGGACCCGCGCCGGTTAGACGCTGACATCGAGCGACGTCAGCCCACGGAGCACGAAATGATCCCGGTACACCGGCGGGCTCGTCAGCTCGAGGTCCGGGAAGCGCCGCACCAGGCTCCCCACCGCGATCTGCCCTTCGAGCCGAGCCAGCGCCGCGCCCAAGCAGTAGTGCAGCCCCATCGAGAAGGTGAGGTGATGGTTGTCGCCGCGGCCGATGTCGAGGTGCGCCGGGTCGGAGAATCGCGCCGGATCACGGTTGGCGGCCGAGACCAGGGTGATCAGGGTGTTGCCTTTGGCGAAGGAGTGTCCGTTCACGTCGATGTCGTCGGTGGCGATGCGAGCCGTCACGTGGACAGGACCCTCGAACCGCAACAACTCCTCGACTCCGCTCACGTCGAACGAGGGGTCGCTCCGCCAGCGGGCCAGCTGATCCGGCGCTCGCAGCAGGGCATACGTGCCGTTCCCGATCAGGTTCATCGTCGTCTCGTGGCCGGCGATGAAGAGCAACATCACGATGCTGGTGAGCTCCTCCTCGGAGAGGCGGTCGCCCTCCTCCTCCACCGCGATGAGAGCGCTGACCAGATCGTCGGTGGGGTACTGGCGACGCTCGGCGAACAACTCCTGGAAGTACTGGACGAAGTTGAACGCGGCCAGCAGGCCCTGTTGCAACAAGTCCCCGTCGATGTCGTTGTCGAGCAGCCGCGCGGCGTCCGAGGACCACCCCGAAAACTGATCCCGATCGGCCAGAGGCACCCCCAACATCTCGCAGATGACCGTCACCGGGAGTTCGAATCCCAGGTCCGCCACGACGTCGAGGCCCCCCGCATCGGCGGCGTCGTCGAGGATGCCGTCGACCAACTCCTGGATCCGCGGTCGGAGGCGCTCCACTGTGCGGGGGGTGAATCCCTTGCTGACCAGCTTGCGCAGGCGGGTGTGGTCGGGGGGATCCATGAATAGCAGCGTCCGTTGGTCTTCCGCGTCGAGCAGGGCGCGGGCGTCGCCCTCGACGAAGACCCGGGGCGGTATGGCGTGCTTGTCGTTGGAGGAGAAGCGCGGGTCGCGCAGCACCGACTCACAGTCGGCGTGCCGGGTGAGGACCCAGACCCCCTCGGGGTTGCGCCACACGGGCGCCTCGGTGCGCAGCCGGTCGTACGTCGGCCAGGGATCGTTCCAGTCGTACGCCCCGAACTCATCGGACCCGCCGAACACCCCGCTGGACTCTTGGGAGGTCTCGCTCACAACAGCACCGAACCTAGCCTTCGAGCGCCAAGTCTCGCCGGCCGAGGCGAGCGAGCCGAGCCAATTCCCCGGCGGCCATGCCGTCGTCGAATGTGCCCCGCGAGATCCGATTGGCGCCGCGAATCCGTGCCGGTGGGGTGCGGAGCCCCTTCACGATGCCGAGCCAACTGGCCGCCTTGAGCCCATAGAAGGTCGGGTCGAACTCCCACCAGAAGAACCCCTGGCGAGCCGACGCCTGGTAGTAGTGGTGATTGTTGTGCCATCCCTCGCCCAAGGTCACGGCGGCGATCACTGCGGAGTTCCGACTCGTGTCCGTGGTGGCATAGCGACGGCGGCCGAACACGTGAGCCAGCGAGTTCACGGTGAACGTGGCGTGCCACAACAGCACCGTAGAAAGGAAGAACCCGATGAGCAGGCCACTCCAGCCGGCGATCAGGTAGCAGGCGATGCCGAGCGCCCACGGGCCGATCCAGTCCCGCTTGTTGAGGAACACCAACTCGGGATACTTGGCGAAGTCACGGATGCGGCCGTAGTCGGTCTCGGCGTACTTCTCACACAGGATCCAACCGACGTGGCTCCACCAGAAGCCCTTTTGGGTAGGCGAGTGCACGTCGTTGGGGCCGTCGCTGTCGCGATGGTGGTTGCGGTGATGGGCCGCCCACCAGAGGGGACCCTTCTGCGCCGCCGTCGTGCCCCCGAACGCCAACACGAATTGCCAGAACCGGTTGAGCCGGTAGCTGCGATGGGCGAAGTAGCGGTGAAAGCCGGCGGTGATGCAGAACATCCGGCCGACGTACAGCACCACGCAGAGGGCGACCGCCCGCACGCTTACCCCGGTGAGGATGGCCAGGAAAGGTAGGAAATGCAACAAGATGAAGGGGATCGACGTGACCCGATTGACCTTCTCGTCGGCGGCGCGGCCTGCGGGCTGTAGGGGTGCCGTTTCCGCGGGGTCGGGCTGATCAAGAACCGGAAGCGAGGTTGGCATCGGGGTCTTTCGGGGCGGGGGGAGGACACGACGAACGCTAGCCTACCGACCAGTAGGTAGGGAGATCACGGCCCCGGAAAATGTCGCCCGTTGACAGCAAGGGCGTTGAAGGGCTGCACTCGGGGAGGCTCAGAGCGACGACCGAGGGGACGATCATGACCACTGACTTGGCCACCACCCACATCGAGGCGCTGGCCCATACCCGGCGCATCGTGGCCGGCGTCGCTCCCGACCAGTGGAGTCACCCCACCCCGTGTGATGACTGGGATCTCCGAGCACTGGTCAATCACGTGGTGGCCGGCAACTTTTGGGTGGCGCCACTCCTCGAGGGTCAGACCATCGAAGACGTGGGCTCCCGTTACGACGGTGACGTCCTGGGGTCAGACCCACTGGCGGCGTACGACCGCTCGTCGCTCGAGGCCCAAACCGCGGGATCGGCGCCCCGAGCGCTCGAGGCCCCCTGCGCCCTGTCGTACGGGACGGTTCCGGGGGCGGTCTACCTCGGTCATCGGGTGCTCGACGTCGTCATCCACGGCTGGGACATCGCCAAGGCCTCGGGCCAGGACCCCACCATCGGCGCCGATCTGGTCGAACACTGCCGAGCGATCATGGAGCCCGAAATGGGTTTGCTGCAGGGCAGCGGGATGTTCGGCACCCCGGTGACCGTGGCTGACGACGCGTCCGCCGAAGCACGGTTGCTCGCTACGATCGGTCGTCAAGCCTGATTCGTCGGTCGACTTCACGACCCACGACATCCCGGAGGCCCCTCGGCACCGGAGAACTGCTGTGACCGACCTGATCGCCGATCCCGCCTCGCCCCCTGCCGCTCCGGCGCCCGCACGCGCGTCAGTGGGCGAGGCTCGGCTGGCGGGAGCAGTGGCCGCCGCCATGGCGCTCGGCGTCGGCGAACTGGTCACCGGCCTGGGGGCGTCGAGCCAATCGCTGATCGGCTCGGTCGGCAACGGATTCATCCGACAGAGCGGCGGCGACCTCGCCCGCACCGCCATCAGCTTGTTTCAGACGGCCGACAAGCCGGCACTGATCATCGGCATCGTCGTCATCTGCCTGCTCATCGGCGCCGCGCTCGGCGTGGCCAGCCGTCGTCGTCCGTGGATCGGCGCGGTGGGCTTCGCCACCTTCGGGTTGATCGGGGTGTGGGCCGCGGCCAGCGATCCCCTCGCCTCCGTGGGCCGAGCCACCATCGGCGCGGCCGTGGCCGTCGCCGCCGGTCTTGGCACCCTGACCCTGCTCCTGCGTCTGGCCGCGTCGACCCATAGTGCCGCCGCCGCCCGCCCGGAGCGACCCGTCAATCCCGAACGACCCTCGGTGCGCGATACCCCCACCACCCCGCACGCGTCGCGTCGCGCCTTCTTCGGCTGGACGGCGGCGGCGGGCGCCTTCGCCGTCACCGCCGCCGTGGCCGGACGCGCCGCCGTGCAGGGCACGTCCAACGCCGCCCGGGCCGCCATCCGGCTCCCTGTCCCCACCAAGCGGGCGGTGCCTGTGGGTGCGCCGGCGTCGATGACCGGGCCTGGGGTGGCGTCGTTCGACGTCGACGGGTTGAGTCCCTACCTGGTGCCCAACCACGATTTCTACCGGATCGACACGGCCCTGGTGGTGCCCAACGTCAACCCCGATACGTGGAGCCTCAAGGTGTCGGGGATGGTGAGCAATCCATTCGAAATCACGTTCGACGAGCTGATGTCGCTGCCTCAGATCGAAGAGGCCGTCACCTTGTCGTGTGTCTCCAACGAGGTCGGCGGCAAACTGGTGGGCAATGCCCTCTGGCAGGGCGTGCCCCTCGGGACCCTGCTGCAACACGCCGGCGTGCAACCGGACGCCAGCCAGGTGGTCGGTCGGTCCGTCGATGGCTTCACCGCCGGATTCCCCACAGCGGCCCTCACCGCCGACCGAACGGCCATAGTCGCGGTGGGCATGAACGGTGAGCCCCTCCCGGTGCTGCACGGATTCCCGGCTCGCTTGGTCGTGGCCGGTTTGTACGGCTATGTCTCCGCCACGAAATGGCTCAGTGAGATCCACCTCACCACCCTCGATGCCTTCGACGGCTACTGGATCCCGCGTGGATGGTCCAAGCTGGCACCGATCAAGACCGAATCGCGCATCGACGTACCCCGATCCGGCGCGCCGCTGCAGGCCGGCACCATCCCAATCGCCGGCGTGGCATGGGCACCGGGGCCGGGCCGAGGAATCACCCGGGTCGAGGTCCAGGTCGACGACGGGCCCTGGAAGGAAGCCACGCTGGGCGCGGTGCTGTCGGACAGCACGTGGCGCCAGTGGATGCTCGCCTGGGAAGCCACCGCGGGCACCCACACCCTGCGGGTGCGGGCCACCGACGGGACCGGCGAGACCCAGACCGGGGATGAGGCACCGCCCGAACCCGACGGGGCCACCGGCTGGGATTCACGCCGGGTCACCGTCACCTGACCAACCCAAGGAGAAGGGGGGCGAGAACGGGAAGTGCAGGGAGAGGGGTGTCCTACACTTCATCGGTCGGCACACCGGCCGCGACCCGGGGGATTCATGAGCGAGCAGCCACAGGCGGAGGAACGACCACTCGAGGACCAGCTCCTGCACCGCGTCACCGACGGCGTGGCCTGGATAACCCTCAACCGGCCTGAGGCTCACAACGCCATTACCCCCGACCAGCGCAACCGGATCATCGACCTGCTGGCCGCCGCCAATGAGGACCTGGCCGTCCGTTGCGTCGTGCTGACCGCCAACGGGAAGGGCTTCTGCACCGGAGCCGACCTGCGCGCCAGTAGAGCGGTGATGGCTCGACCCGATGGGGCACCAGAACGGACGGCCGGCGAGGTCGCCCGCATGATCCGCGACGGGGCCCAACGCCTGATCGCCGCTGTGCTCGACTGCGAGAAGCCGGTCATCGCCGCGGTCAACGGCACCGCCGCCGGCATCGGAGCCCATCTGGCCTTCGCCGCTGATCTGGTGTTGGCCGCCGAGAGCGCCAGCTTCATCGAGGTGTTCGTGCGGCGTGGTTTGGTGCCTGATGGCGGCGGCGCCTACCTCCTGCCCCGGATGATCGGCCCACACAAGGCGAAGGAACTCCTGTTCTTCGGCGACAAGATCCCCGCGGCCGACGCCGCGGCCATGGGTCTGGTCAATCGAGTCGTGCCGGACGACGAGCTCGCCGACCTGGCCGGGGAGTGGGCCGCCCGCCTGGCGTCCGGGCCCCGCTCGATCGTGGCTACCAAGTGGTTGGTCAACCGGTCTCTGGACAGCGATCGGGCTACCGCCTTCCACGACGAGGCCATGGCTCAGGACCTCAACATGACGACGGCCGACGCCCAGGAGGGCGTGGCCAGTTTTGTCGAGCGCCGTGAGGCCAACTACCGAGGCTGGTGAGACGCCGCTGCACGTCGCAGCCGGTCGCGAACGGCGTCGCCGAGACCTCCGGGGGGCGGCGGCACCACCACGACCACGTCGACCTGAAGGCGGTCGACCTGCCGCAGTCGCTCGTACAGCACGCGGGCGAAATCCTCGGCTCCACCCGCCGGTTCGAGTTCGATGACGTCGGGCGAGAGCGAATCCACGACGGTGGGGGCCAGAACGGCCACACGATCACCGGCTCGCACTAGGGCATCCGCCCGCGTCCGCGCCGCGTCCAGCGTCTCGCTCACCTCGACCCGAGCCAGGGGGGCGTAATGCGCCGCCAACATGCCCGGAGCCCTCGCCCCACCCGAGGGTTCACGGCGCTCCGCCACCTCGTCAGCGGGCGTGTGCATCACGGCCGGCGGGTGCCCCAGGACGTCACCGAGGCGAGCGACGCTCACGCCACCGAGGCGCAAAACGACGGGGGCGTCACCGGTGCAGTCGACGATGGTGGACTCCACCCCGATCACGCTGGGTCCGCCATCCAAGATGGCGTCGACATCGTCGCCCAGATCGGCGGCGACATGCGCCGCGGTCGTGGGGCTCACCCGGCCGAAACGATTGGCGGACGGCGCGGCGATGCCTGCTGGTCGGTCCGCTCGCCCCGCCGAGAAGCGGCGCAGAAGAGCCAACGCCACGGGGTGATCGGGCACCCTCAGGCCGATGGTGGGCCTCCCACCGGTGACCTCGTCGAGGGTGCGCGGGCCCCGCGCCAGCAACAACGTGATGGGACCCGGCCAAAAGGCGTCGGCCAGAAGGCGCGCCTCGGTCGGCACCGACACGGCCCATTGGTCGACCGCCAACGCATCGGCCAGGTGGACAATCAGGGGGTGATCGGTGGGCCGTCCCTTGACTGCGAAGATGCGGGCCACGGCCACGGGGTCGCTGGCATTGGCCCCCAGTCCGTACACGGTCTCGGTGGGAAAGGCCACCAATCCGCCCTCGGCCAGCAACGCCGCGGCCCGCTCGATGTCCTCGTCGCTGGCCGTCACCCCGCGATGGTGCCACGTCTTGATGAGTATGGAGGGGGGTCAGGTGAGTTTGTCGAGCTCGAAGCGGTAGCCCATGCCGGGTTCGGTGATGAAGTACCGCGGTTGGCTCGGATTTGGTTCGAGCTTGCGTCGCAGGCCCGCCATATAGACCCGCAGGTAGTTGGCCTCGGTCGAATACTCCGGCCCCCACACCTCCTGCAACAACTGGCGTTGGGTGACGAGCTTGCCCCGGTTGCGCACCAGCTGTTCGACCAGACCCCACTCGGTGGGCGTCAGGTGGACCTCATCCCCGTCTCGGCTCACCCGCTTGGCCGCCAGATCGATCGAGAAGTCCGCCGACTCGATGACGGGGAGCTCCTCGGTCGGCGCCGATCGGCGCAGGGCGGCGCGCATCCGGGCCAGCAGCTCGTTCATCCCGAAGGGCTTCGTCAGGTAGTCGTCGGCGCCGGCATCGAGGGCGTCGACCTTGTCCGCCTCGTCCTCGCGCACCGACAACATGACGATAGGAACCTTCGACCATCCACGCAGACCGCGGACCACCTCGATGCCATCGATGCCGGGCAGCCCGATATCGAGGATGACCACATCGGGATGACGCTCCGCGGCCAGGCGCAGCGCGTCTTCGCCGGTGGCGGCGAGATCAACCTCGTAGTTGCGGGCGCGCAGGTTGGTGGCCAACGCCCGCCGGATCTGCGGTTCGTCGTCGACCACCAGGACTCGAGTCATCCCCGACCTTCCGGTTCTCCCCGATCGGGGATCAGTTGGGCATCGCGCTCGACAGAGGCTCCCGTCGGAACCTCAGCCGGCCGCAGTGAGATCACGGCAGTGAGGCCACCGCCCGGCGTGTCCTCCAACACGAGCTCCCCGCCCATGGCGACGGTGAAGCCTCGGGCCACGGCCAGCCCGAGCCCGACGCCACTGCCCCGCGCCCGATCGCCGAGGCGCTGGAAGGGCTCGAAGATCCGCTCGCGGTCGGCCGGGGGCACGCCCGGTCCCCGATCGATGATCCGCAGGTCGAGCCGGCCGCCGGCCTCCCCCGCCTGGATCCGCACCGGCTCGTCGGGCGGGGCATAGCGCAGGGCGTTGGACACCACATTCGCCACCACCCGCTCGAGCAGGACCGGGTCGGCGGTGGCGGCCGGTAGTCGCTCGGAGACGTCCACGACCACGTGCTCAGTCGACTCGCTCAGGCTGGCCAGGGCCAAGGCCACGGTTTCTTCAAGGGCCACGGGCCGCAGAGCGAAGGACAGGGCACCCGTCTCCAGGCGGCTCATGTCGAGCAGGCTGCCCACGAGATCGTTGAGCCGGTCGGCCTCCTCCTCGATCGTGGCCAAGAACTCATGACGGGCAGCCGGCGTCCAGTCGACGTCGTCTTGCAGCAGGCTCGTGGCCGACGCCTTGATGGAGGCCAACGGTGTGCGCAGATCATGCGAGACGGCCCGGAGGATGGCGGTGCGCAGGAGATCAGCCTCGGCCAACGCCTCGGCCTCGGCCGCGTCGCTCTTCAACCGACGCCGTTCGAGGGCAGCCGCCAATTGCGCGGCAAACACCTGGAGCACCCGCTGATCATCGGCGTTGAGGGGTGGGCCCACGTGGACGAGTTGCGCACTGTCACCCACCGGCACCGTGGCGTGGCCGTCGGGAACGAGCGGAGGATCCTCTCCCGCCACCGCCTCGACCGCCCAACCACCCTCCACTGGAACCAACAAGGAAACAGCATCACGATCGAAGGTCGAGCGCAGGTGGGTCAACATCTCGGCCACGGCATCGTCACCACCGATGAGTCCTCCCGCCACCCGAGCCAGAGCCTCGGCCTCGGCCCGAGCCCGACTGGCATCGGCCGAGCGCCGTGAGACCTGGGTAACCAGCGCGCTCACCACTCCCGCGACCACGAGGAACGTGACCAGGGCGACGAGGTTCTCACCCTCGGCGATGGTGAACGTGTACAGCGGCTCGGTGAAGAACCAGTTCACGGCCAGCGACGCCACCACCGCGGCGACGATCGCCGGCCAGAACCCCCCCACGATGGCCACCACCACCACCAGCACCAGGAAGAGCAGCATCTCGGTGGACAGGTTCAGCCGCCCGTCGAACTGGGCCAACAACACGATCAGCAACGGAATACCGAGAACGACCAGCAGCCAGCCGGCGGCTTGGCGACGAGCGGACAGATGGGGCAGCCGCCGTCGTCGGAGCGATTCTCCCCCGCCAGGCGATGCGCCCTCCTTGGGCTCCTCGTCGCCGATGATGTGGACATCGATGCCCGATGCTTCCCGCAGCACGGCGTTGATTACCGATCCCCGCGTCAACTCCGACCAGCGGCTCCGACGCGTGGCCCCCAACACGAGCTGCGTGGCGTGTTCGCCCCGGGCGAACTGAGTGAGGGCCTTGGCCACGTCGGGGCCCACGACCTCGTGGTAGTCGCCATCGAGGTCGGCCAGGAGCTGACGATGACGCTCGAGCAACTCGGGGGGGGTATCAGCCAGACCATCGGTGGCCTGCACGTGCACACCCAACAGATCGGCTTTGGTGCGCCGGGCGATCCGCGCCGCCCGGCGGATGAGATGGTCCCCGCTGGGGGCACCGGTCACGGCCACGACGACGCGCTCGCGGGTCTCCCAGGTACTGGAGATGCCCTGCGCCTCCATGTATTCCTGCAGACCGGCGTCGACCTTGTCGGCCACCCACAACAAGGCGAGCTCGCGTAGGGCGGTGAGGTTGCCGACCCGGAAGTAGTTGCCCAGGGCGGCGTCGACTTTCTCGGCCCGGTAGATGTTCCCGTGGGCCATGCGCCGCCGCAACGCCTCGGGGGTCATGTCCACCAACTCGACCTGGTCGGCGGCCCGCACCACGGCGTCGGGCACCGTCTCGCGTTGCTTGACCCCGGTGATCCGCTCGACGACATCGTTCACCGACTCGAGGTGCTGGATGTTCACCGTCGTGATCACATCGATGCCCGCCGCCAGCAGCTCCTCCACGTCCTGATGGCGTTTGGCATTGCGGGAACCAGGCACGTTGGTGTGGGCCAACTCATCGACCAGGGCCACCGTGGGTCGCCGAGCCAGGACGGCATCGACGTCCATCTCTTCGAACATGGCGCCCCGATGGGTCATGAGCCGACGAGGCACGATCTCGAGGTCGCGGAGCTGCTCCGCCGTCCTCGGTCGGCCATGGGTCTCGACGAAGCCGACGACCACATCGGTGCCCCGCTCGTGACGTCGATGCCCTTCATCGAGCATGGCGAACGTCTTGCCCACACCGGGGGCGGCACCCAGGTAGATGCGAAGGTGGCCGCGGCTCATGAGCGGAGTCTACGAACCGGGTGTCCGCCCACCATGCCCAGGGACCGGTCGGAGGAGCAAACCCCGGGTCCACTGGGCACGGCGGGACGACTCATCGCGACTGATCAAGCGCGAGGTTCAGCAGCAGGACGTTGACTCCCGGCTCGCCCAGGAAACCCAGGGACCGGCCATCGGTGTGCTCGTCGATCAGGCTATTCACGACCGACAGCTCGAGCCCCCGGGCCTGGGCGACCCGCGTGGCCTGAAGGCGGGCATTCGCCACGGAAATCTGGGGGTCCACGCCCGAGCCCGAGGAGGTGACCGCGTCCACCGGCACCGGCGTGTCCGCGGAGAGGCCGTTGGCTTGGCGATAGGCGTCCACCAGTTGCGCCACACCCGGAGACGATTCGTCGATAGCGGGGGTCGATGGGTCATCGGCCACGCCGTCCAGCAGAACGGGATTGGTGGGACCCAGGTTGGAACCTCCCGAGTTCGACAACGAGAGGTCAGAGGGATCCCCGGGTTGCCCGTCAGCGCCGGTTGAGCCGCTGGCGGTGATCCCCGCGGCGGACGGGCGGCCCTGGAAATAGGTCGCCCCGGTGAATGTTTGACCCAGCAGGGAGGAGCCCACCACCTGACCGTTCCGGGTGATGAGCGATCCGTCCGCCTGGCTCTTGAAACCCAGCTGAGCAGCAGCCAACGTCACCAGCGGGTAGGCGAGGCCGAGGACGACGGTGAGCACCACCATCATCCGGAAGGCGGGAAGTAGTTGGCGTCGCATCACTTGACTCCTAGTGCCGTAATGACGATGTCGATGAGCTTGATCCCCACGAACGGGGCGATCAGTCCGCCGACGCCGTAGATGAGGATGTTGCGGCGCAGGACGGCGGCGGCGCCGGCGGCCCGGAACTTCACCCCGCGCAACGCCAACGGGATCAAGGCCACGATGATGAGGGCGTTGAAGATGACGGCCGACAAGATGGCCGTGTTGGGCGACGACAGCTTCATGATGTTGAGCGTGTTGAGCTCGGGGAACACCCCGATGAACATGGCGGGGATGATGGCGAAGTACTTGGCCACGTCGTTGGCGATCGAGAACGTCGTGAGCGACCCCCGGGTGATGAGCAGCTGCTTGCCGATCTCCACGATCTCGATCAGCTTCGTCGGGTTCGAGTCGAGATCGACCATGTTCCCGGCCTCTTTGGCCGCCTGCGTCCCCGTGTTCATGGCCACGCCAACATCGGCCTGGGCCAGCGCCGGGGCGTCGTTGGTTCCGTCGCCCGTCATGGCCACGAGGAACCCGCCGGCCTGTTCCTTCTTGATGAGGGCCATCTTGTCCTCGGGGGTGGCCTCGGCCAGGAAGTCATCGACCCCCGCCTCCTCGGCTATCGCCCGGGCCGTCATGGGGTTGTCACCGGTGATCATCACCGTGCGGATGCCCATGGCCCGAAGCTCGTCGAAGCGTTCGCGCATGCCCGACTTCACGACATCTTTGAGCTGGATCACTCCGAGGATGCGACCGTTCTCCACCACCGTCAGCGGCGTGCCGCCCTGGGTGGCGATGGCCTCGACCTCGATGTCGAGCTCCGGCGGGATGATGCCGCCTAGTTCCTCTACGTAGCGCTTGACCGAGTCGGCCGCCCCCTTGCGTACGTCGCGACCGTCGATCACCACACCGCTCATGCGGGTCTGGGCGGTGAACGGAATCAACTCGGCGCCCACGAGCTCCCGCTCACGCAGGCCGTAGCGTTCCTTGGCCAGCACCACGATCGAACGGCCCTCCGGCGTCTCGTCGGCCAGCGACGAGAGTTGGGCGGCGTCGGCCAGCTCGGCCTCGCTCACCCCCGGCAGCGTGACGAAGGCGGCGGCCTGGCGATTGCCCAAGGTGATCGTGCCGGTCTTGTCCAACAGGAGCGTGGAGCAGTCGCCGGCGGCCTCCACGGCCCGACCCGACATGGCCAGCACGTTGCGCTGCACGAGACGGTCCATTCCGGCGATGCCGATGGCCGACAGCAAGGCCCCGATGGTGGTGGGGATGAGGCACACCAACAGCGCCACCAGGGTGATGATCTGCTGCTCACCACCGGAGTAGATGGCGAAGGGCTGCAAGGTCACCGTGGCCAGCAAGAAGACGATGGTGAGACCCGACAACAAGATGTTGAGGGCGATTTCGTTGGGGGTCTTCTGCCGGCTGGCGCCCTCGACGAGCGCGATCATGCGATCGAGGAACGTCTCGCCCGGCTTCGCCGTGATGCGCACGATGATCTGATCCGACAGCACCCGCGTGCCGCCGGTGACCGCCGAGCGATCGCCGCCTGACTCGCGGATGACCGGGGCCGACTCGCCGGTGATGGCCGATTCGTCCACCGAGGCGATGCCGTCGGTGATCTCACCGTCACCGGGTACGAGCTCCCCCGCCACCACGATGCACTCGTCACCGACCTGCAGCAGCGGACTGGCCACCTGCTCGACGGATCCATCGGCGCGGCGGACGTTGGCCACCGTGTCGGCCCGCGCTTTGCGCAGCGAGTCGGCCTGGGCCTTGCCCCGGCCTTCGGCCATGGCCTCGGCCAGGTTGGCGAAGAGCACCGTGAACCACAGCCAGGCGGCCACCAAGCCGGCAAACGTGTTCTCGCTGGCCGACGAGCTCCCGAGATCCCGGAAGAACAAGATGGTGGTCAGCACCGACCCCACC
>Ga0075018_10000249_pt1 | contig 15129 bp, 14 predicted proteins | sample ColStrG_CSR_2014_FD_71471 | JGI IMG/M metagenome (GOLD analysis project Ga0075018, IMG submission 71471) | Freshwater sediment microbial communities in response to fracking from Pennsylvania, USA - Cold Stream Run_MetaG_CSR_2014 | ecosystem: Environmental > Aquatic > Freshwater > Creek >... | reverse complement strand
GTCGCACCCGCCAGCCCCGGCGCTGCCCGCCCCATCCGGCTCGCGGGGTCAGGCCCGGTCTCGCAGGGGTACGGATCGCTCCAGATGAATGACGGTCCCCAGTGCCCGCCAGCACAAGTGCAGGCAGTCGCCGGCTTCGGCGATCACCTCAAGCTCGCCGGGTTCTCGAAGTTGCTCTGGGTCAGGCAGACCCTGCGGTAGCCGGCACCGCCGCCGAACGGGCAGGGGCCGTACGACGGCATCGGCGGGTCGTCGGCGTTCTGGAAGAAGTGCGTTGCGCCAATCCTTCGCCGGCCATCGGTACGACGAGCTCGAATGTGCCCCGGAAGGGCGGTGACCTCGGCTCGCCCAATCGCTGACCAGCAAGCGTCCCCGACGTCAAGCACTGCCGACGAGGGGACTCGCGTCCTCGTTTTGGTTGATCTGTGCAGAAGCTGCGAGGACTACTCGTTGCTGGCCGGTGGGGGTGCCGCGCGCACGTGTGCGCGTTCGCCTTGCCTGCCGATGAGGCTCAGGAACTCGACCGGACCTGAGCTGGTGGCTCCGAACCAGTGTGGTGTTCGGGTGTCGAACTCTGCTGCTTGCCCCGCGCTCAGCGTGAGGTCGTGCTCACCGAGGACCAGACGGAGTGTTCCGTTGAGAACGTAGACCCAGTCGTGGCCCGGGTGACTGCGCAGGTTCGGGCGCTGATCATCCTGGCCGGTGGGCAGGACGAACTTGTAAGCCTGGATGCCCCCGGCTCGGCGGGTCAGGGGCAGGATCGTCGAGCCGTCCTCGCCGGCGAGCGGGCGCAGGTTGATTCGGGGGTCGCCCGTCCGTGGCGCGTCGACCAGCTCGTCGAGGGTGACCCCGTGCTCACGGGCGAGGGGTAGGAGCTGCTCAAGAGTGGGGCGACGCAAGCCGGCCTCGAGCCTGGACAGGGTGCTGACCGAGATGCCCGTCTTGTCCGCGAGGGCGGTGAGGGTGCTGCCCCGCCGCAGTCGCAGACCCTTCAACCGCGGCCCGACGGCCTCCAGTGCGCGATCGATCAGTTCATCCACACTCCCACTTTGCCATTCGGCAAGACTTCTTGCCCATGGGACGCGTCGCCCGCACGATCGTTGAGCGCTGGAAGTGACGGACAAGGAGGGCAGAACCGATGACCCACGACTTCGACGAGCGCTACTGGGACGCCCACTGGCAGCACGCGCCCAGGCCGGAGCCAGCAGCAGGGCGGGCGACCGAACCGAACCCGCACCTTGTCCGGGAGGCCGGCGCCCTGATCCCTGGCACGGCACTGGACGCTGGATGCGGTGAAGGTGCTGAGGCGATCTGGCTGGCCTCCCGCGGATGGCAGGTGACGGCCGCGGAAATATCCGCCTACGCCCTCGCCCGCGCCGCCGACCGGGTGGCCGCCCGGGCCGTCGAGGACGGTCGTGCGTGGGACCTGCGGTTGCTCCGGGCAGACTTGACCGTGTGGGACCCCGACACCCAGTTCGACCTGGTGACCACGCACTACGCCCACCCCGCGATGCCGCGGCTAGCGTTCTACGAGCGGCTCGGCGAATGGGTGGCCCCTGGCGGCACCCTGCTCATCGTCGGACATCTGCACGCCGCAGGGCACGGATACGGGCCACCTGTCGAGGCGTCGGTCACCCTGCCCGACATCACCGCCGGCCTGGACCCGAGCAGATGGGACATCGTTACCGCCGGCGAGCACGTCCGGACGCTCACCGCCCCCGGCGGCCGGGTCGTTCCCCTTCACGATGTCGTCGTGCGAGCCAGGCGTCGTTCCTGATCACAGCGCTTCCGCCGGCGTCGACGCTCCACATGCACTGCCGATCCCGGCACACCTGCCAGAGGAACCCATAGGCACCAGCGGCCCCCCGGGCAGCGCCACCGCCGCAAAGCATCGACGGTCCGCGCCGGCGGCGCGCGGTCGTGGGCGCGGTGTGTATCGCCTCGAGTGCGATGATCGCTTCGGTTTCCGCCACTGAACGTCGCCATGCCGCAGACCGCTCTGGACGTCGGCGCCTCCCCGTCCACGGATCTTTGGATAATCCTCGTCCATGCCATCACCCGGCGGCCTGCTGCTTCCTCTCAGTGCGGTCGGTGGTCACCGCGGCTGCGGACCGGTGCTGGCGAGCGGCTGTTCGGCTTCGGGGCCGCACGCCCGCGGGTCTCGCCCCGTCGCCTCAGATCTTGACGACGGCCAGCCTTCTGGCCGGTGAGGGCGCCGCGCTGATCATGCGGGTCACCCTCGCCGTCATCACCTCGACCTTCTGGACGAGGAACGATCACGGGCGATCGGGGGCATGGACCGGCGACTCTGGCGGTTCCTGACCACCTCGAGGAGTTGCAGCCCGTCGAGCGCGACCTATTGTTCGCCGCCAAGATCAGCATGACACCCGCCCGATCCGGTCTCGGGGCGACGCGGCGCCCGGCCTGCGCTGGCGCTGGAGTCCCGCACGTTATGTTGTGCCACTTCCCCCACGTGGGTGGGCGCCTTGGCTGCGGTCTTTGGGGTTGGACGGCGCGGACGGTCAGGGGGTCACCCGACTAGCCTGGGTAAGGACGAATGCACCACTGGTGCCTACGGTGTCCACGCTGTGCCCGGACTTCGTTGATCCCGAGATGCGGTCGGGGGTCGTGGGGGTGATCATCAGCCTGTGAGTGTGTACCTGCGCCGAGGGGACGTTTGAGGATGACTTCAGCGGAGCCGGCCGCGGCCAGCGCGACCTCGCGGGTGGGCCGGCGGCGGTGGATCGGCCTGTTCTTCTTGGCGCTGGGCGTCGCGATGATCATCGTGGATGCGACGATCGTCAACGTTGCGGTCCCCTCGATCATCCGCGATCTGGGCATCACCTCCACCGGGGCGCAGTGGGTCCAGGAGGCTTACACCCTTGTCTTCGCTGCGCTATTGCTGACTGCCGGACGGCTGGCGGACCGGTTGGGGCGCCGCCGGTTGTTCATGGTCGGCGTCGTGGTCTTCATGGCCGCGAGCGTTCTGGCCGCCCGCAGCGGGACCGGCACCGAGCTGATCTTGAGCCGGGTTCTGCAGGGTGTCGGCGGCGCGATGATGCTCCCGACATCACTGTCGATCATCAACGCTGGTTTCCGCGGGCGTGAGCGAGGGATCGCCTTCGCGGTCTGGGGTTCGGTCATCGGCGGCACGGCTGCCCTGGGTCCGTTGCTGGGCGGGTGGCTCACGACCTCCTACTCGTGGCGGTGGGCGTTTGGCATCAACGTCCCGCTCGGTCTGACGGTGTTCGCCGGCTGCTGGGTGTTCGTCGACGAGTCCCGCGACGAGGACAGCGCCCGGGGCACCGACGTCCTTGGTGCGCTGCTGTCGGTGCTGGGCTTCGGGATGCTGGTGTTCGGTCTGATCGAGGGCCGCACCTATGGATGGTGGCTGGCGCGGCGCCCATACCGCCTGCTGGGCATTGACTGGACGTGGACCCTGTCGGTGATCCCCGTCGCGTTCATGCTCGGGCTGCTCGCCCTGCTGGGCTTCGCGCTCCTCGAGCGGGCTCGCGACCGGGCTGGAAAGGTCGTCCTACTGGACCCGTCGTTGTTCCGGATCACTTCGTTCCGCAACGGCAACATCGCGGCGGGGATCGTCAGTCTCGGCGAGTTCGGGCTGTTGTTCTCGCTGCCGCTCTGGTTCCAGAACGTGCGGGGCTACTCGGCGTTCGAGACTGGCCTGGCGTTGCTGCCGCTGGCGGTAGGCAGCTTCGTGTCAAGCGGTTTCGGCGGCCAGCTCGCGCAGCGCCGGGGTTCGGCATTCGTCGTGCGTCTGGGTATCGCGCTGGAGATCGTCGGGGTGGCTGGGATCGGCCTGGTCGTGGCGCCGACAACGTCATGGGCGGTGACCTCGCCCCTGCTGTTCGTATATGGGATCGGCGTTGGCCTGGCCACCGCCCAGCTCACCGGCGTGGTCCTCGTCGACGTCCCCGTGGCCCGCAGCGGGCAGGGTTCTGGCACCCAGAGCACTACCCGTCAGGTCGGGTCGGCGTTCGGGATCGCGATCTTGGGAACGGTGCTGTTCGCGAGCCTCGGGGCCGACCTCGACCACCGTCTCGCGCAGGGCGGCCACCTGTCACCGGCCCAGCGCAGCCAGGTGGTGTCGGCTGTGCGTGACTCGGCCGGTGCCGCCATCGCCGGTCTCGAGCGCAGCCCCGTGACCGCGGCCGTCGCGCTGGATGCCAAGCAAGCCTTCTCAAAGGGGGCCCGATGGTCGGCGTGGACCGCCGCCGGCTTCCTACTGATCGGTCTGCTGGCCACATTGTCCCTTGGCCGCTCGGCCGAGCGGGTCGCGCCGCGCGATGAGGAGGACGACATCGGCGCCGAAGACGCCCCTCGGTCGCGGTGATCCGGCTCCGGGGGTCGGCCCGGCAAGACACAGCGCCGCCTCGATCACCGGTTTCGGATGTGCTAGCCACCTGGTCCCCAGCTCCCGGCAGGCCCCCGGCCCCGCTCCGGCCCGCTGCAGAGACGAAGCCCTGGGCCGCACACCCTCGGCGGGAGAAGCCGGCGGTCCGACCGTTGCGAGACCAAGTTCGGTGACACCGGGTGTGCTGACGGCAACACCCTGCCAGTGTCGTTCGGTTCGGTCTGACCCGGAGGTCACTAGCTGTCCAGGCGTCGACCGCCGGGGCCGACCAAGAGCGAAGTGGCAGCAGCGAGCGGCACCGACGCGCCACTGAGAAACGGTCAAATGGAGGGAAGGCATGCAGTCTGCCTCGGAGTGGAATGACCTCGGACCTGCACGTCTGGCCGAGCAGTCGTCCTGGATGCACGTGGCCACATGACGTTCATGGTCATCGGTTCGCGCCGCCCCGCTCGCGGTGCCTGACCCGGCCGTCCCGATCACGCACGGGGTCTATCGGCGACTCCAGCACGGTGCCGCACCTGTGTCATGAAGGACGAAGGTGGTGATCAGGCACGCACGTCGAGGGTGGCACAGCGGGTCTTCGGGTGGCCATCTGTCCTCGATCGTCCTGGCGATGCTCGAGATTCCACTTTTGGACCCGAGCAGAAATGTCGCGGCCGCTGCATCCAGCGGGCTGCCTGGGCCGGAAGTAGCGGTGACAAGTCAGCAGCCCTGGTGGGCTCACCCCCGTTTCCTGGAGGAACACATGAGCAGGTTCCGTCGCACGATGATCGGCTCGGTCGCCGCCGCGGCCCTGGTCGCCACGGTGGCCGCGGCCGCCCCGGCCAGCGCCTCGACCGCGCCCCGCATGGACGAGAACGAGGGCACGACGACCGTCGTGCTGAACCCCGCCGTCGTCGGCACCCTGGTCAGCCTCGGGGTCGCCCCGGTGGCGCCCGGCACGCTGACGGCTCCTGGCGGGGTCTACCAGGTGGCCTTCCCGATCACCAACGACCCCACGCGCGGCCTGGTGTACCACTCCGGCGGCCTGGACTTCTCCAAGGCCTCGGGTCACGACGTGCGGATCACCCGCTTCATCGTCAACACCGTCAGCGGCTACCTGACGGCATCGGCGAAGGTCGATGGCCAATGGGTGGGCCGGATCCGGGTGTTCGCGCTCGGTGCGGTCCAGCCGATCAACGGGTCCACGCCGTCATGCAACGGGATCGCCGCCGGCCTGTCGCTGACCCAGACCGCAGCCGGAGCCCTCGGTGTCCCTTCGGCACGCGGGCTGTTCATCGGTGACGCGTGCGTCGTGCCCGGTGCGGAGGGCTGAGCTGACAGCCTCGCCTGTGGAGGCCCGGCTTACCGGGCCTCCACAGGCGTCTTCTCGTTCCCTGCTGGTCCTGCGGACCGCGCCGCAGCTGCACGCCTCACCGCGTATCGTCGGCTCCGTGGAACCGACGACGGACGCTGAGGTCGCCGCCGGCTTCGGGGCCGGCGACGAGCGGTGTCTGGCCGAGGCTTACACGAGGTGGTCGTCGTTGGTTTACACGGTCGCCGTGCGCTCCCTCGGCGACCGGTCGGACGCCGAGGACGTGACCCAGCAGGTGTTCGTCTCCGCGTGGCAGAGCCGGCAGCGTTACGACCCCGGGTCGGGGAGCCTGGCGGGTTGGCTGCTGGGGATCACCCGGCACAAAGTGGCCGACCGGCGGGCGTCTCGCGAGCGTGAACGGCTGGCGGTTGCGGCGACCGCGCGGCTGGTCCTAGAACCGGTCGAGCCCGAAGAGGTTGACCAGGTGGCGGACCGGGTTCTGCTGGCCGATGAACTGACCCTGCTGGGCCAGCCTCAGCGCCAGATCCTTGAGCTGGCGTTCTACCAGGACTTGACCCACCAGCAGATCGCCGGACGGCTCGGTTTGCCGCTGGGCACGGTCAAGAGCCACATCCGTCGCTCCCTGGAGCGGCTGCGTACGCGACTGGAGGTGGACCGTGCCGCACTATGACGAGGAGACCCTCGCCGTCCTGGCCCTCGGCGAGAGCGGCGTGACCGCGGACAATGAGGCGCACCTGACGACCTGTCAGCGCTGCCGCGACGAGGTCGACCAGCTCAAGGCCGTCGTGGCGACCGCTCGACTGGTGTCGGTCCAGGACCGGCCGGTCACACCACCGGACCAGGTGTGGCAGCGCATCCTGGCAGAGGTGCGCCAGCCGGCTCTTGCGGCTGATCCGCTTCAAAGCATCCCCGTCGGGCCGACGGAGGACTCTCGCGAACCCGTGATCGAGCCCTCCGTGATCGAGCCCTCCGTGGTCCAGCTCACCCGCCGGGGCAGGAAGTTGAGTCCCGTAGTCCTGGCGGTGGCAGCAGGGCTCGTCGGCCTGTTGGTCGGCACCGGCGCAACCTTGGCTCTGACCCGAGACCAGTCGCCCCCGACCGCCTCGCTCGCGCAGATCGTGCTTGAGCCGCTGGACGCTCCGACGGCTCACGGCACCGCTGTCCTTGACCTGGCGGCTGGGAACCAGCGCACCCTGACCGTCCACGTCCAGGGCCTTCCCGCGGCGCCCGGAGCCTTTTATGAGGTCTGGCTGATGAACGCCGCCCCGCAGCGGCTCATTTCCCTGGGCGTCCTGGACGCAACCCACGCCGGGGTCTTCCAGATCCCCCCTGGCCTGGACCTGAGTCACTACCCCGTCGTCGACATCTCGCTGCAGCCGTTCAACGGGAGCCCGGCACACTCCGGCAACAGCGCCGTCCGCGGCACTCTGCCTGCCTGAGCCAAGACCACCCGGCGCCGTTCATCGTGGTTCCGGTGACAGGGCGGGGCGCGCTGTCAGCCTTCGCGTACGGGCAGGACCACTTCGTTGCGTCGTCGGAACCACGGCGTCCACGGGGGGTCGAAACGGGCGAAGCGTGGTGGGCCCGCCGGCTCGAGGCCAGCGTCGCGCACCGCCTGCATCAGGCGAGCGGCCTGCTGCTGGTACGACACGGACGTCCACCGGCCGGAGTACCGCCTCACTGCGGCGAGCTCCTCGGGGACCGGCCGGATCCCGACCCGGGCATCGCCGGGGTCGGGAAGGGACTGGCGCGTCGAGCCGTCCGGCATGACGAAGGAGACGACGAAGCGCCCGGGCGACGTCTCAGTTGTCAGGCTCCCAACGACCGATGACGGGCACTCGGTGTCGTCTCGGCGCTGGAGGACGGGGGCGGTCATCGCCAGGGTCTGGCCAACGTGGTTCTGGCCCCGGATGTAGGCCACCAGGGGCCGGAACGCCGTGCTACCGGCGCCCTCGAAGGAGCCTTGGACCTCGACCTCGGCGACCACGTGCGCGGGGTAGCGGCGCAGCTCGAAGCCGGCCCCCCGCTGGACCATCTCGTACCGCTGCTGCTCAGTCATCGTGCACTCATTCTCGACCTCACGGGACCGTCCGACCGGCCAGCCGGGCAAGGCGGGCCATCCCAAGCGACGTGGTTGTCACCTGTCCGTAAGCGCACCGCAGGCTTGACAGATCAGCCGGGGGTCGTGCTTGCTCGGCCGGCTGCGTCCGGATAGAGCTGGTCACGTGCGGCGCGCAGAGGTCGGCGGGCGAGCGGCCATCTTGATTGCGGCTGCCACCGGTGGTCCCTCGAGCAGAGTGGCGCCGGTCGCTCGGGCGACGGCGGGGGTGGCGCCGGTGCCGGCCAGGACGAGGTCGCTGTCGGCCGCAAGCGCGCGCAGCGGCTTGGTGATCGAGGTGAACCGTTCCTCTTTGGTGGCCGTGAGGACGATCAGTTCGGGCGACAGTGTGGCGGCCGCTTCGGACAATGCCGCGACGGGGGTGTCCGGGCCCAGGAAGGTGATCCTCCAGCCATTTCGGGAGAGCACCAGACCGAAGCAGATCAGACCGATGTCGTGCCGCTCGTCGGCAGGGCAGGACAGCAGGGCTCTGGGTCCGCGCCCTTGGTCCCAGTCTCGGGTCAGGCCGAGCAGCCGCTCGCGGATCAGCTGGCTGGCGAAGTGTTCCTCGGCGATGGTGACCTCCCCGGCGGCCCATCCCTCGCCGATCTGGCGCAGGCAGGGCAGCAGGACGTCGCGCAGGACCGCGTTGAGTGTGAACTGGGCGAACAGCGCATCCAGAAGCTGGTGCGTGCGGACGCCGTCGAAGCCCAGCACTGCACCGTAGAGCTCGGTCCGAATCGCCTCGAGATGGGTCAGGTCGGCCGGGGCCGTGGTGGCATCTGATGGATCTTGGGCCGAGGCCGGGCCGCGGGCCCGGCCTTCGAGTGGTCCGCCCGACGCCAGCGCCAGCTTGGCGGCCTGGGAGGGCGGGAACCCCCGGTCGATCTCGCGCTGCATCGCCCGCACGACCGCTTCGTCGTCGTTGGAGTAGAGACGGAAACCTCCTGCGGATCGGCGGGGGTTGAGCAGCCCGTAGCGGCGCTCCCAGGCGCGCAGGGTGTCGACCCGTACGCCCACACGGCGCGCAAGGTCGCCGATCTGTACCAGTTCGTGCGGCGAATTCGGCTGCGTCCCGTCGATCTCCGGGCTCCTTCCCTCGACACGTCAAGTTTGACGTGCTGTCCAGAGTCTGTCTAAAGTCTGTCCAGGAAGCAAGCCCGACCCGCCGCACCGTGAAAGGGATCTACCCGTGGTCCACTACCGCCGCAGACTCGTCGTCCCCGTGCCCTTGGACGAGGCGTTCGCGTATCTGAGTCGGTTCAGCTCGGCAGCCGAGTGGGACCCGGGGGTCAGCTCGGCTCGCATGGTCACGCCCGACCCGGTGGCCCTAGGCTCGGTCTTCGCGCTGGACGCGGTCTTCATGGGCAACACGGTTCCGCTGCGCTACGAGATCACCGAGTTCGATCCGCCGAACCGTGTGGTGCTGGCCGCGGAGAACGCCTCCGTCCGGTCGACCGACGCGATCACGTTCTCCGCGGACCCCTCCGGCGGCACGGCGATCCAGTACGACGCGGACCTGGCGTTGAACGGTCTGGCCCGGCTGGCCGCACCGATCTTCGCCCTCGCCTTCCGCCGGATCGGAGATCGGGCGTCCGACGGGCTGCTCGCCACCTTCACAGCCCGAGCCTCCGGGCCACTGGGCCGGCAGCGGTGACCGGCTTGGTGGCGCGAGCCGCGGCCGATGTCGTGGACCTGGTGCTTGAGGCGACGGTGGCGCCGAGTTTCAGCCGGGTCGGCTACCTGGCGCGCCACCGGCTCTACGCCTGGCAGGAGCCGGCGGGCGGTTCGATGGCTGGCCGGGTAGTCGTCGTCACCGGCGCCACCGGCGGCATCGGTGGAGCGGTCGCGACGGAGCTGGCTCGGGCCGGGGCCACCGTGTGGTTGCTCGGCCGGGACCGTGACCGAACCGAGTTGTTGGCCGACCAGATCCGCGCCGAGGTGCCCGGTGCCGAGCTGAAGGTTGCCGTGGCCGACCTGGCTCGGCTGTCCGACGTGCACGCCGTCGCGGACACCCTGCTCGCCGGGTCGCGAACCCTGGACGTTTTGGTTCACAACGCCGGCGCACTGATGAGCCGCCACCTGCAGACCGTCGACGGTTTGGAGACCACCGCCCAGGTGCAGGTGGTCGCACCGTTCCTGCTGACGTCGGCGCTGTTCCCCCTGCTGCGCGCCACGCCCGGTTCGCTGGTGATCACGGTCTCCTCCGGCGGGATGTACACGCAGCGGCTGGATGTCGACGCGCTGACGCCGGACCCGGGCTCGTTCAACGGCGTGGCTGCCTACGCCCAGGCGAAGCGCGCCCAGGTCGTACTCACCCAGGAGTGGGCGCGGCGTACCCAGGGCAGCGGTGTCACGTTCCACGTCACCCACCCCGGGTGGGTGGACACGCCGGGGCTGCACGCCTCGCTGCCCCGGTTCGCTCGGTTGATGGGGTCGCTGCTGCGATCCCCGCGGGAGGGCGCCGACACCATCGTCTGGCTGGCCAGCTCACCGGCCGGCGCACATCGCGGTGGCCGGTTCTGGCACGACCGCCGTCCCCGATCCACGGTGCGCCTGCCCTGGACTGCGACGCCGGAAGGGGAGGCCGACCGTCTGTGGGAGTGGGCCGGTGCGCACGGGGGCGCCTTCGCCACCCAACTCGATGCCCTGACACCCGACGCGCCGGACATGTCGACGGACCGGGTGTCCCAGTGACCCGGCCCCGGGTCGCGGTGGTGGGCAGCGGCGTCGCCGGCCTGACCGCTGCCTACCTTCTTCAGCGGCGTTACGACGTGACTTTGTTCGAGGCCGACGACCGCCTCGGCGGGCACGCTCACACCCACGAGGTCGACCGGCCGTCCGGCGGCACTGTGCGGGTCGACACCGGCTTCATCGTGCACAACGAACGGACCTACCCCCAGCTGCTGCGGCTGTTCGGCGAGCTGGACGTGAGCACTCAGGAGTCCGAGATGTCGATGAGCGTGCGCTGCGAGGGATGCGGCCTTGAGTATGCGGGCGGGCGCAAGCTGCGGGGCCTGTTCGCTGACCCCCGCAACCTGTCTCGGCCCGGGTATCTACGGATGCTCGGCGAGGTCACGCGATTTCACCGTGAGGCACGAGAGGTTGTTGCCGGCGTCGTAGACGGCTCTGACGAGCTGACCTTGGGCGGGTTCCTGGCCGCCGGCCGCTACTCCCGCTATTTCGTCGACCATTTCATGATGCCGCTGGTGTCGGCGGTGTGGTCCACCGGACCACAGGTCAGCGCACGCCAGCCAGCGCGGAACCTCTTCCAGTTCTTCGAAAACCACGGGATGCTCTCGGTCGGCAGCTCACCCCCATGGCGAACGGTTGTCGGCGGCTCGCGCAGCTACGTCGACAAGGTGGCGGAGCGGTTGTCCTCGGTGCGTATCGCGACCCCGGTGCGAACGGTAACCCGAGGATTCGAGGCGGTGGAGATCCGCGACCACGCCGACTACGTGCACCTGTTCGACCGCGTCGTGATCGCGACCCATCCGGACACTGCACTGGGCATCCTCGCGGACCCCAGCCTGGCGCAGAAGGAGATCCTCGGGGCCTTCACCTACTCCCGCAATGAGGCGTGGCTGCACACCGACGCCTCGGTCCTGCCTCGTCGCTCTGGTTCCCGCGCGTCGTGGAACTACCTGAAGGCGACCTGCTCCGGGCAGGAGGCCAAGCCGCTGATGAGCTACGACATGAACCGCTTGATGCGGCTCCGCGAGCCGATGGACTATGTGGTGACCCTCAACGGACACGGGCGGGTCGCCGAGTCGAGCGTGATCGCGAAGATGTCGTACGAACACCCAGTCTTCACCCCGGAGTCGGTCGCGGCGCAGCGCCGGCTGCCGGACGTCAACGACGAGACGCTGGCCTTCGCCGGGGCCTACCACGGCTGGGGCTTTCACGAGGACGGCTGCGCCGCTGGTGTCCGGGCGGCCGCATCGCTGGGTGCGCCGTGGTAGCAGCGAGGTCCGAGCTCGACGTGCTGCCGGCCCTGTATGACGCCGAGGTGGTCCATGCCCGGCGGCAGCGGGTCAACCGGACGTTCACGCATCGGATCTCACTATGGCTGGTCGACCTGGACGCACTGCCGGTCCTGCCCCGGTGGCTTCGACCGCTCGGCCAGTTCGAGGCAGCTGACCATCTCGGTGCGCCGGGACGGTCGATCCGGGAGAACCTCGACACGTGGCTGGCCACCCAAGGCGTCGACCTGGAGGGCGGACGGGTGGTGATGCTGGCCAACGCCCGCGCCCTCGGCCATGTGTTCAACCCGATCACGCTGTACTGGTGTTCCTTGCCCGACGGCCGCCCTGAGTGCGTGGTGGCCGAAGTGCACAACACCTACGGCGAACGTCACTGCTACCTGCTGCGGCCCGATGGGCAGGGCCGGGCCGAGACGGCCAAGGAGTTCTACGTCTCACCGTTCCTCGCGATGGGCGGCGGCTACCAGATGCGCGTCAGCCGGCCAGGTCACAAGGTATCGGTCGCGGTGTCGCTGCGTCAGCACGGCAAGACCGTCTTCACCGTCCAGCTCAGAGGCATCCGGCACCCGGCCTCGCGCAGCCGGCTGGTCTGGACCTTCCTGCGCCACCCGTTTGGCACCTACCGCGTCTCCGCGCTGATCAGGCTGCACGGAATCCGACTGTGGCTGGGCCGCATCCCCGTGCTGCCCCGCACACCACACATCCCTCAGGAGGGGGTCCAGTGAGCTCGTCCACCATCAACCCGCGGCACGTGCAGCCGCACCCGGCCCGCACGACCGTCCCCGCGCTGCCCGTCCGACCGGTCCCCGTCCACGTTCCCTGGGCACCGGTCCGCGCGAGCGTGGCGGAGCTCATCTTCCGGACCGGGGTACGGCGGATGCCGATCCGGGTCGAGCTGCCAGATGGCCAGCGCTGGGGAGCCGGCGGGCCAGATGACCCGGTGATGCAGATCGCCCGCCCGGCCGAGCTCTTCCGTCGGCTGGGCCTGGACGCGAACATCGGCTTCGGCGAGGCCTACCAAGCCGGCGACTGGAGCTCCCCGCAGCTGGCCGACCTGCTCACCACGATGGCCACCCAGCTCACCACCGCCGTCCCGCCCGGCCTGCAGGGGCTTCGGGTATGGGCGCAGCGAGTACGCGGACACCTGGAGTCGAATACGAGATCAGTGGCCCGGCGCAACGTCGAGGCCCACTACGACCTGTCGAACGAGATGTTCGCGACGTTCCTCGACGAAACCATGACCTACTCAAGCGCCTGGTTCGACCCCCAAGACGTCAACGACAGCAACGGCGACGGCGGTGACAGTCTGACCCGAGCCCAGCTCCGCAAGATCGACGGCGTGCTCGACGCCGCCGGCGTCCAGTCAGGCAGCCAGGTGTTGGAGATCGGTACCGGCTGGGGCGCACTGAGCATCCGCGCCGCCCAGCGCGGCGCTACGGTGACCTCGCTTACGCTGTCGGTGGAGCAGCAGCGGCTGGCCCAACAGCGGGTTCGCCGGGCAGGGGTTGACAACCGGGTCACGATCTTGCTGCAGGACTACCGCGAGGCGGTCGGCCAGTACGACGCCGTGGTCAGCGTGGAGATGATCGAGGCGGTCGGGGCGGAGTACTGGCCCACCTACTTCGCGGCCCTGGACACACTGCTCAAACCCGGCGGGCGGGTGGCCTTGCAGTCCATCACCATGCCGCATGAGCGGATGCTGATCAGCCGCCGCGCCTACACGTGGATCAACAAGCACATCTTCCCCGGTGGACTGATCCCCTCGATCGACGCGATCGAGGCGACCCTCGCCGAACACACGCGCCTGCGGATCATCCAGCGCCACGATCACGGGCTCGACTACGCACGTACGTTGCACTGCTGGCGCCAACGCTTCCTGACCCAATGGGAGACCGTGGCCGCCATGGGCTTCGACGACACCTTCCGGCGCACCTGGGAGTACTACCTCGCCTACTGTGAGGCAGGCTTCCGGACCGGGTACATCGATGTCAGCCTGATCCAGCTGCGGCGCCGGGACGGCGCCGACACCGCGGTCCCGCGGCCGAGTTCGCACCCGACCGTGACGACAACCGCGACACGAGGTGTTGCGGACGAGAAGGTCAGCGATGTGGAGGATGATCGCCCCGTCCCGCGTCGGGAATCCAGCGAGGACCGTGAGGTGGACGCGGGCGGCCTCGAACTCCCGATTCCGAGTACCGCGAGTGCCGTTTCGTGAGAGATGACCCCGCGCCCCTTCGACCCGAGCGACCAGCGGATCAGGTGGTCGTGCAGATCGGGCACCCACTCGGCGAACCGGAATACACCCCGGTCAACCCGCAGCCAGTTGCCGGCCCCGACGTGGTGAGCCTGGGCCTGGTAGGAGTAGCCCTGGGACTTGGCCTGTGCCGCTGTGAAGTAGCCGCCCTGCTCAGCGGCGACGTGGAAAAGCCGGCGACGCAGGTCTCGCCGGTCAGCTGGCATGGGGGCAATCCTGCATAAGAACTCTTGTTGCGCGCGCCGAGAGACAGCAACCCTGAAGTTTCGATTGAGTATCAGACGTCCGCGCCACTATTCGGCGGGAGGTGACGTCGGTGTGGAACGCGTCGGTGGCCTTGCGCCACCAGGAGGCGGATGGTCACGTTGACCTCGCGAGCCAGTCGAGCGAAGGCGCGTTGCGCGGCATGGTCGAGGTCGTCCCTGTCCGGTCCGGTGTGCCGATAACCAGGACCTCGATGCCCGGTTCACGGCAGATCCACCGCGGGCTCCTTCGCCTTGGCGAGATGGGTGGCGAGCTGCTTGGTGCGGCGCTTGCGACCGAAGGTCTGGAGCACGGCGACATCGAGTTCGTCATCGGTGATGCCCGGGTGCCTGGCGTGGCTCGCAAGAGGCAAGCACCGGTTCGCGTCAGGCTTCATCGCGTTGTCACGGCACGCGAACGGGTGAGATGTTTGGTCCATGGTGGTGCGGAGCGCAGGCGGTTCATCGAGGGTTGATCTGGTCACGATCGTCGTCGACGACTACGACCGTGCGATCGCGTGGTTCACCGACGTGCTGGGTTTCGGTGTAGATAGGAACGAGCCGGCGACCTCGACGGAAGGTCGAGACAAGAGGTGGGTCGTGATGCGGCCCTCGCCCGGAGCGACCGGGTTCCTCCTGGCGCAGGCTGACTCGGCCGCGCAGCACGCAGTGGTTGGGAATCAGACCGGGGGCCGTGTGGCGTTCTTCCTTAGCGTCCCGGATTTCGACGAGCGTGTCGTCACGCTGCGTGCGGCCGGCGCTGCCTTTGAGGATGAGCCACGGGTCGAGCCCTATGGCCGCGTCGTCGTGTTCGTCGACCCGTTCGGCAACCGGTGGGATCTTCTCGGGGCACCCGGCCCAGACT
>Ga0075018_10000246_pt1 | contig 15250 bp, 15 predicted proteins | sample ColStrG_CSR_2014_FD_71471 | JGI IMG/M metagenome (GOLD analysis project Ga0075018, IMG submission 71471) | Freshwater sediment microbial communities in response to fracking from Pennsylvania, USA - Cold Stream Run_MetaG_CSR_2014 | ecosystem: Environmental > Aquatic > Freshwater > Creek >... | reverse complement strand
ATGCCGGTCGTGATCTCGATGCTCAACTCCTATTCGGGCTGGGCGGCGGCCGGCATCGGCTTCACGCTGGGAAATTCCGCGCTCATCATCACCGGCGCGCTGGTCGGCTCGTCGGGCGCGATCCTGTCCTACATCATGTGCAAGGGGATGAACCGCAGCTTCATCTCGGTGATCCTCGGCGGTTTCGGCGGCGAGGTGGCGGGTCCGGCGGCCGGCGCCGAGCAGCGCCCGGTGAAGCAGGGATCGGCCGATGATGCCGCCTTCATCATGAAGAACGCCGGCAAGGTGATCATCGTGCCGGGCTACGGCATGGCGGTGGCGCAGGCCCAGCACGCGCTGCGCGAGATGGCGGACAAGCTCAAGGCCGAAGGCGTCGAGGTGAAATACGCCATCCATCCGGTGGCGGGACGCATGCCCGGCCACATGAACGTGCTGCTGGCAGAGGCAAATGTTCCCTACGACGAAGTATTCGAGCTCGAGGACATCAATTCGGAATTCGCGCAGGCCGACGTCGCCTATGTGATCGGCGCCAACGATGTGACCAATCCGTCCGCCAAGGAGGATCCGCAGTCGCCGATCTTCGGCATGCCGGTCCTGGAGGTATGGAAGGCCGGCACCGTGATGTTCAGCAAGCGCTCGCTCTCCTCGGGCTATGCCGGCATCGACAACACGTTGTTCTACCGCGACAACACCATGATGCTGTTCGGCGACGCCAAGAAGATGACCGAGCAGATCGTCAAGTCGCTTTGAAGCGGGAGCGCGCAGCCAGCCTGAACGGCCGACCGGAATTCCTGTCATGCGGCCGTGCTATGAGCAGGTCATGGTGCTGCTGAAATGGGCGCTGATCGTCGTTCTGGTCGGATATGTCGGGGTGGTGGCGTTGCTCTATGTCGTGCAACGCGCCCTGATGTATTTCCCCGACACCGCGCGGACGCCGCCCGCCACGGCCGGGCTGCCGGCGGCTGAAGCAATCCTGCTCGATACCGCGGACGCCGAAAGGTTGGTGGTTTGGCACGTGCCGCCGCGCGGCGATCGGCCGGTCGTGCTCTATCTGCACGGCAATGGCGGTGCATTGAGCCATCGGGCCGAACGCTTCCGATCACTCACCGCCGATGGCACCGGCCTGGTCGCGGTCGACTATCGGGGCTATGGCGGGTCGACCGGGAGTCCGAGCGAAGCCGGCATGTTGATCGATGCCAAGACGGCTTATGCCTTTGCGATCGCGCGCTATCCGGCCGCCAGGATCGCGGTCTGGGGGGAGTCGCTCGGCACCGGCGTGGCGGCCGCGCTGGCGGCCGAGCGACCGGTCGGTCGTCTGGTGCTGGAGGCCCCGTTCACCTCGGCGGTCGATCTCGCGGGCCGTCGCTATCCGTTTGTGCCGGTGCGCTGGCTCATGAAGGACCAGTTCCGCTCGGACCTGCGCATCGCCATGGTGGCGGCCCCGCTGCTCGTGCTGCACGGCGCCCGCGACACCATTGTGCCGATCGAATACGGCGAACGGCTATTCGGGCTCGCCCGCGAACCCAAGCGCTTCGCGCGCTTTCCCGAAGGCGGGCACGAGGATCTCGACCGGTTCGGCGCGCTCGCCACCGCTCGGACGTTCCTGGGCGATCAATTCGATTGAGATCGCAAGACCGTCATTGCCGGGTTGACCGCGGTGCGTTCAGCCCGCAGCGCGGTCACGGCGCGGCGCCCGGGTGGGGGTGCCGCCGCCGGTGACGGGCTTGGGCTTCATGGGCACGAGGCCCTCGCGCTGGGCGCGCTTGCGGGCGAGCTTGCGGGCGCGGCGGACCGCTTCCGCCTTCTCGCGGGCCTTCTTCTCGGAAGGTTTCTCGTAGTGGCCGCGGAGCTTCATCTCGCGGAAGATGCCCTCGCGCTGCATCTTTTTCTTCAGCACCTTGAGGGCCTGGTCGACATTGTTGTCACGGACGAGAATCTGCACGCCTTCGTCTCCAATGGATGGGTGGATATCGGATGCGGCCATCCGCTTGTCGGGCGAACCAGCCGCGGTTGGCGCGGGCCTGTAGCAGATAGGCATCGAAGTGTCCACCACAGGTGGCGGCGGCTCGATCGTGCCGGCGGAACGGGTCGCTCCGGCCGGCGATTGGGTTCCCCGGCATCCTGGCGCCCATCGCGGCCCCCGGTACGGCGAAACCGTAAGGGCGGACCGCCGACGCTGCCGAAATTGACCCTCTGCGGGGGCCCGATATCCTCGCACGGCGCGGCGATTCGCGGAGGCCGGCAGGATGCCGAAAGGCGACGTGAGCAAGAATAGGCGAGCCAAGTCGCGCACCGCGTCCGCGCGTCCGGCGGCAGCGGATCGCGTGCGGGCGCGGCCAGCGGCCGAACCGGTCGCGGTGCCGCGGCGGCCGGCGCGTTCGGTGGCGATGCGTCTTGCCGAAGAGGTCAAACGTCTCGAGCTCGAGCTTGCCGCCGCGCGCAGCCGTATGGTGGCGCTGGAGACACGCGCTGAGATTGATCCGCTCACCGATCTGGTCAATCGCCGCGGCCTCGAGCGCGAATTGAAGCGCGCGCTCGCCTATGTGAAGCGCTACGGCACCAGCGCAGTCCTGGTTTACCTTGATCTCGACGGCTTCAAATCGGTCAATGACCGCCATGGCCACGCGGCCGGCGATGCGGTGCTCAAGGCGGTCGCCATGGTGCTGACCCGTCAGGTGCGCACTTCCGATCTGGTGGCGCGGCTCGGGGGCGACGAATTCGTCGTGCTGCTGTGGAACCTGGAGGAGGCGGATGCGCACACCAAAGCGCGGTCGTTGGAGGCGGCGGTCAGCCGCATGACGGCGGCTCATGGGGACGCGATCCTTTCGGTCGGCGCTTCGGCGGGCAATTCGATGCTGTTGCCGCTCGATACCCCGGCGGCCGTGCTCGAGCGGGCGGATCGTTCCATGTACATCCGTAAGACCAGCCGCCGCAGCGCCGGCGCGGCGGCATCGGCATCGGCCGGCGCCGCCGATCCCCACTGACGTCCGCGGCCCGGTGAATGGCGAACTGCCGCATTCGCACGCGGCGCCGAATGGGCTAGATTGCCCAGTGTCCGGGCGCCCTTGAGCATTTTCAGGAAAAGCTTGCCCCGGACTTGATCCGGGTGGAACCCGGATTTCCGTCTGAACATGCGACAGCGCAAGAATGACAGAGCGGTTTCTGTTTCCGGTTCGTGTGAAACCGCTCTGGCCCGAGGAGGAATGAATGTTGAAACGTCTTTTTCTGCTCGCCGCGACGGGCGCGTTGCTGGCGATGCCGGTTGCGGCGCAGCCGGACGTCGCCGCCAGCTATCCGAGCCGGAGCGTGCGGGTCATCGTCACGGTGCCGGCCGGCGGCGGCGTCGACAGCGTGACCAGAATATTTGCCGATAAGCTGCAGCGTCGCCTCGGGCAGTCGTTCGTGGTCGAGAACCAGGCCGGCGCCGGCGGCAATGTCGGGGCCTCCACGGTCTATGGGGCGGCGCCGGACGGCTACACGCTCATGTCCTCGCAGCCGGCGCCGCTCACCACCAATATCGCGCTCTACAAGAAGCTCAGCTTCGATCCGGCTGCCCTCGAGCCGGTGGTGATCATGTCGCGTTTCCCGAACGTTCTGCTGGTGCGGAAGGACTTTCCGGCCAAGACGGCGGCGGAATTCATCGCCTACGCCAAGGCCAATCCGGGCAAGCTGAACTATGGGTCGCAGGGCATCGGCACGACCTCGCATCTGACCACCGAGCTGTTCATGTCGCTCACCGGAACCAAGATGGTCCATGTGCCCTACAAGGGCACCGCCCCCGCCCTCAATGATCTCATGGCCGGTCAGGTCGACTTCATCTTCATGGAGCTTTCGTCGGCCGTCAGGTTGCATCAGGGCGGCAATGCCAGAATCCTCGCAGTGGCAACAGACAAGCGCCTCGATTCCCTGGCGGACATTCCGACCATGATCGAAGCCGGGGTGCCCGGTTTCGTGTCCGACACCTGGAATGCGCTGAGTGCACCGCCCAAAACGCCGGCCCCGATCGTCGGCAAGCTCAATGCGGCGGTGAACGACATCATCGGCGCGCCCGAAACCAAAAAGCAGTTCGAGGAGCTCAATCTCTTGCCCGCCGGCGGCAGCCCGGCCGAGATGGCGAAATTCGTGAAGGAAGAAACGCGGCGCTGGACCGAGGTCATCCGCCGGGCCGGAATCCAGCCGGAATGAGGCGGGCGGCCGGTCCTGCGCGACCGCAATCTCACGCAATAATGTCGGGCGTGAGTTCGTCCTCGATGAAGGAAATACGATCCCGCAAATAGAGCTTGCGCTTTTTCAGCCGCTGGATCTGAAGCAGGTCCGACCCCGGCGCATCCTGAAGGGCCAGAATGGCGACGTCGAGGTCGCGGTGCTCCTCCTGCAGGCGCGCCAATTGCTCCCGCAAGTCGCGTTCTTCCTCTTGGGTCATCGCCACCGCTGGTTTGCGGGCAGGCCGGCCATGTCCCCACCAGCGCCCAATGCAAAATTATCCCGCTTTGAGGCGCCACATTCAAGCCACGATAGGGCCTTGGTAATGCAAATCCGGAATTGCTGCAGTGCACAATCGAAACCAGGGTCGACTTGCGGCCGGACTGATGTAGACTTTGCGAGTCAGGCACCTTTCGACATGAGGAGAAGTCTCGCATGTCCATTCAAACGCACCTTGCGGAGCTCGAGAGACGGCACCAGGCGCTGGAGCAGGAAATCTACGAAGCCCAAATCCACCCTGCGACCGACGATCTGAAGCTCGTCGAGCTTAAGCGCCGCAAGCTGCTGGTAAAGGACGAGATCGTGCGCCTGCAGCAGGACGCCAGCGTCCACTAGGCACGCGCGATTTTTGTGTGCGAGCGTCTTGGCTGACGCCCCCGGGGCGGGGCGTCAGAATGTGGCGTTTATTTCATTGTCATATTTAATTTTAGTTTGTCATACGCGCTTCATTTCGTTCGCGGCGCGCGCCAGCAACTCGACCACCTTTGGCTCTGATTCGGGCTCTTCTTCGAGGCGCTTGAGCGCCACATCCCGCAGGTTCTCGAGCGCGGCCCGCACCAGCGGCGGCCCGGAATTCGAGCGTTCGTCGTCGTGTTCGTCGCGGCGGCGCAGACGCGAAATCTTCTCGCCGACCGCCGCAAACCGATCCAGCACGGCGTTGACGAAATCGCGATTCTCCTCGAGATGGGCGCGACCCGCGGGCGTGATGCAGAAGAGCTTCTTGGCGCCTTCGGCCTGTGCGGTGACATAGCCGGCCTCCTCCAGATAGGTCAGCGTCGGATAGACGATGCCCGGGCTCGGGCTGTACCAGCCGGCGGTCTTGTCCTCGAGCACCTTGATGATCTCATAGCCGTGCCGGGGCTGTTCCGCGATCAAGGCCAGCGCAATCAGCCGCAGGTCGCCCTGGGCCAACATGCGCCGCGCCCGCATGAAATCGCTGCCCCCCATCCCATGACGACCGCCCCGGCCGGAACCGGGCCCGAAATGGCCGCGCCAGCTGTGGCGAGCCGCCCACTTTCCCTCAAAGGGCAATCCAAAATGTCTGCCGAACATGCCTGTCTTTCTCCTGATTAAAGATATATCTTTAGATATCTCAAAATATGTAATATCTAAAGATATATCTTTATCACGAACGCGTGAACAGCGTTGGGAGCATTGGTGCGAACGGTGCGGATTGGCGGTTCAGCCTCTGATCAGCGTCATCACGCCGCTGCGGATCAATTCGAGCGAGATCAGGAACACCAGCACATAGGCGATTTGGTAGAACAATCCGGTCGGCGTGCGCCGCACCAGCCAGATACCGAGGAAATTGGCGGCGATCGCCACCGGCAGCAACATGACCGAGCTCGCGAAATTGGCCGTCGAGAATTGGCCGAGCGCGAAATAGGGACCGATCTTGAGCAGATTGAGGGCCGCGAAATAGATCGTGTAGGTGCCGACCAGGGTGAGCTTGGGCAACCGCTGGGGCAGCACATAGACCTGAAACGGCGGGCCGCCGGCCTGCGACAGCGTCGAGGTGAAGCCGGAGACCACGCCCCAGAAAATGCCGCCCGGCACGCTCGGCTTCTTGGCCTCCGGACTTTGGCGGCCGAACCAGGCATTGAGCGCGAACGACACCCCAATGAGCCCGATCACCAGCCGAACGAACGCATCCGAGACCTGGGTGGCCAGCGCCCAGGCGATGCCTATGCCCAGCAAGCCGCCCGGCAGCATCACTTTCAGGTGCCAGGCGCTCCAATCACGCCGGTAGACCCAAACCGAAATGGCGTCCTGCACGATCAGGATCGGCAGCAGGATCGCGGCGGCCTGGAGCGGCGGCAGAATGGTTGCCAAGAGCGGCGTCGCCATCACCCCGACCCCGGCAAAGCCGCCCTTGCCGAGGCCGAGCGCCGTCACAGCGACGATCGCGAGCGGATAAAACAACGGATCGGTGATGACGTTCATGCGGCGGGAGGAGCGGACCGGAGCGGTCGGACGAGCTTGCGCGGCGACACGTGGCGCAGCGACGACTTGCGTTAGATCAAAGCGCAGCCGCGCCGCCCGCGCCAGTCGTAATTGCGCATGGCCGCTCACCGCCGGCTTGCAAAAGCGGGCAGGCAGACGACAATTTGCGCCAGCCAGACCGGGAGCCCCACATGGAAGCCGGCACCAGCCGCTACTGCGAAGTCTATGCGCGTTGGCGGCGCGACCCCGAGGGCTTCTGGGCGGAAGCTGCGCAGGACGTCGATTGGGTCGAGCCCGCCCGGCAGGTGTTCGATCCCAAGGCCGGGGTCTATGGCCGCTGGTTTGCGGGCGCGGTCTGCAACACCTGCTGGAACGCGGTCGATCGTCATGTTCAGAACGGGCGCGGCAGCCAGGCCGCCATCATCTACGATTCGCCGCTGGCGGGAGCCAAGCGCACCATCACGTATGATCGGCTGCTCACCGAGGTGCAGGTGCTGGCCGCAATCCTGCGGGACTTCGGCGTCCAGCTAGGCGACCGTGTCATCCTCTACATGCCGATGGTGCCCGAGGCGGTGATCGCCATGCTGGCTTGCGCCCGCATCGGCGCGGTGCATTCGGTCGTGTTCGGCGGCTTTGCGGCCCATGAGCTCGCGACCCGCATCGACGACGCCAAGCCGAAAGTCATCCTGTCGGCGAGCTGCGGGCTCGAGCCGGGACGCCTGGTTCGCTACAAACCGCTGCTCGACGAGGCGATCGGGCTTGCCAGCGCCAAGCCGGTTGCTTGCCTTATCCTGCAGCGCCCGCAGGCGGAGGCCACGATGGTAGCCGGCCGCGACCACGATTGGGCGGCGCTGCGCGATGCGGCGATCGTCTTCGCCAAGTCGGTGTGGGATTGCGTGCCGCTCGCCGCGACCGATCCGCTCTACATCCTCTACACGTCGGGGACGACCGGCCGGCCCAAGGGCGTGGTGCGCGACAACGGCGGCCACATGGTGGCGCTCAAATGGTCGATGAAGAATCTCTACGGCATCGAGCCGGGCGAAACCTTTTGGGCGGCGTCCGATGTCGGCTGGGTGGTCGGCCACAGCTACATCGTCTACGCGCCGCTTTTGCACGGCTGCACCACGATCCTGTACGAGGGCAAGCCGGTCGGCACGCCCGATGCCGGCGCCTTCTGGCGGGTGATTGCCGAGCATGGCGTGGCGGCCCTGTTCACGGCCCCGACCGCGTTCCGCGCCATCAAGAAGGAAGACCCGCAAGGCAAGCTGGTCGCCCCCTATGACCTGGCGAAATTCCGCACTCTGTTCCTGGCCGGCGAGCGCGCCGATCCCGACACGGTGATCTGGGCCGAGAAGCTGCTCAAGGTGCCGGTGATCGATCACTGGTGGCAGACCGAGACCGGCTGGGCGATCGCCGGCAATCCGGTCGGGCTCGGCCTGCTTCCGGTCAAGCACGGCTCGCCGAGCGTGCCGATGCCGGGCTACGACGTGCGCATCGTGGACGAGAGCTGCCGGGAGGTCCCGGCCGGCACCATGGGCTCGATCGTGGTCAAGCTGCCGCTGCCGCCGTCCTGCCTGCCGACCCTGTGGCAGCAGGACGAACGCTTCCGGGAGAGCTACCTCACGGATTTTCCCGGCTACTACAAAACCGCGGACGCCGGTTTTCTGGACCCGGACGGCTACCTCTACGTGATGGGCCGCACCGACGACATCATCAACGTGGCCGGCCACCGGCTCTCGACCGGCGGCATGGAGGAGGTGCTGGCCGCGCACCAGGACGTGGCCGAATGCGCCGTGGTGGGCATCAAGGACGCATTGAAGGGCGAGGTGCCGTGCGGTTTCGTGGTGCTCAAGTCGGGCGTCGCGCGGCCGCCCGATCAAATCGAGCGCGAGCTCATCGCGCTGGTGCGCGAGAAGATCGGGCCGGTCGCGGCCTTCAAGATCGCCATCACGGTGGCGCGGCTGCCGAAGACGCGCTCGGGCAAGATTCTCCGCGGCACCATGAAGAAGATCGCCGACGGCGATCCCTGGACCATGCCGGCCACCATCGACGACCCGGCGATCCTGGAGGAGATCGGGGTGGCGTTGAAGGGGAAGGGGATGTCGGGCTGACGCTGCATTCCGGCGAGCCCAAATTTCAGCGCGCCGAAACAACCTCAAGAAGATCGAGGGACGTCACAAGTATCGCGCGTGGCGCGATCGCGCGGGCCCAACAAGATTATTCGCTCTTGCCGCCGATCTGCTTGAGCTTGGCGAACACCGCGTCGACATTGAGCTCCTCGCCGGGCTTTTTCTCCTCCGGCTCCGGCTGGTGGCGCGGCATGGTGGTCTCGGAGGCCGGCAGCAGGGTCGCGCCTTGGGCCTCGATTTCGATCGGCTTCTCCTTGGAGGCGCGGTGCACCTCGAGGTCGAGGTCGATCTGCGAGCAGAGCCCGAGCGTTACCGGGTCGAGGGGCTGCAGATTCTGGGCGTTCCAATGGGTGCGCTCGCGGATCGCCTGGATGGTCGACTTGGTGGTGCCGACCAGGCGCATGATCTGGCTGTCCTTCAATTCCGGATGGTTGCGCACCAGCCAGAGGATGGCGTTGGGCCGGTCCTGGCGGCGCGAGACCGGCGTATAGCGCGGGCCCTTCTTGCGCGTCGCCTCCGGCAGGCGGACCTTGGAGTCCAGGATTTTGAGCTTGTAGCCGGGATCCGCCACCCCCTTGTCGATCTCGTCGCGGGTCAATTGGCTGGTGAGGATCGGGTCGAGACCCTTGATTCCCTGCGCCGCATCGCCGTCCGCAATCGCCTTCACCTCGAGCGGGTGCAGCTTGCAGAAATCGGCCACTTGCTCGAAGGACAGGGCAGTGTTCTCGACGAGCCAGACTGCCGTCGCTTTCGGCATCAGCGGTGGATGGGCCATGGCAAATTCTCCTCTGCGCTCCGCTCGCCCCTGCCGGAAGCGAAGCCCCTAATGTCATCAACGATGACTGGAAAGTGGCCGGAATATAGGCATGCCGGGTTGGCATGTCCAATGGCTTGTGCGCTTTTCCCTTGACGGCAGGCGCCGCGCCCGATAGCCGGCCGGCTCGATCGGAGCACATGATGGCGGTCTATACCGATGTTGCGGCGGAGGAGCTCGAAGCCTTCCTGGCCGGCTACGATATCGGCGCGCTGCTCTCCTACAAAGGCATCGCCGAAGGGGTCGAAAACTCCAACTTCCTCGTCCATACCGGGCGGGGCAATTTCATCCTCACGCTGTACGAGAAGCGGGTGGCGGCCGCCGACCTGCCGTTCTTCCTCGGGCTCATGGAGCATCTGGCCAGCCGCGGCATCACCTGCCCGCAGCCGGTCAAGAACCGCGAGGGCGTCGTGCTGGGCCGGGTCGCCGGCAAGCCGGCCGCCATCATCACCTTCCTGGACGGCATGTGGCTGCGCCGGCCGGCGGCCGGCCATTGCGGGGCGCTGGGCGAGGCGCTGGCCAGGCTCCATCGCGCCGGTGCCGATTTCCCGGGAAAGCGCGCCAATTCGCTGTCGGTCGAAGGCTGGCGGCCCCTCTACGACGCGGTGGCGCCGCGCTGCGACAGCGTTCGGCCGGGATTGGCCGCCGGGCTTGCGGCCGAGCTTGCGCAGCTCGAAACCGCCTGGCCCCGCAACCTGCCGCAGGGGGTGATCCACGCCGACCTGTTTCCCGACAACGTCTTCTTCCTCGGCGACAAGCTCTCGGGCCTGATCGATTTCTATTTCGCCTGCACCGACGCGCTCGCCTATGATCTCGCCATCTGCCTCAACGCCTGGTGCTTCGAGCCCGACCATTCCTACAACGTGACCAAGGGCCGGAGCCTGCTGCAGTCCTATGGGGCGGTGCGCACGTTATCGCCGCAGGAGCGGGTCGCGCTGCCCGTGCTGGCGCGCGGCGCCGCGCTGCGGTTTCTGCTGACGCGTCTGGTCGACTGGTTCGACGAGCGCGGCGCCGCATTGGTGCGGCGGAAGGATCCGCTGGAATATTTCCGCAAGCTGCGCTTCCATCAGGCCGTCACCAGCGTGCGCGACTACGGGATCGACGAATGAATTCAGAGCATCTATGCGAGACCGTTCTCCGAGGCCGCCGATCTTGAGCGAAACGCACGTCGTCATTCATACCGATGGGGCCTGCTCGGGCAATCCCGGACCGGGCGGTTGGGGCGCGATCCTGGCGTTTGGCGATCGCGTCAAGGAGCTCAAGGGCGGCGAGCCCCATACCACCAACAACCGCATGGAGCTGATGGCCGCGATCGCGGCCTTCGAGGCGCTCAAGCGGCCCTGCCTGGTCGATCTCCACACCGACAGCCAGTACCTCCGCAACGGCATCATGACGTGGATCAATCAGTGGAAGCGCAACGGCTGGCGCACCGCCGACAAGAAGCCGGTCAAGAACGTGGATCTGTGGCAGCGGCTCGAGGCGGCGCTGGAAAAGCACCGGGTGCGTTGGCATTGGGTGAAGGGCCATGCCGGCGATCCCATGAACGAGCGTGCCGATGCGCTCGCCCGTGAGGGAATTGCCGCCGTGCGCTCGGGCGCGATCGGTGCTCTGACGGAAAAGCCGCCGATCTGAAGCTACCGGCGCAGCCGGATCGTCCGCCGCGGCGGACGATCCGCGTGCGGTTCAGCTCACAACTGCTTGAGCAGGGTGTCGCCGCCGGAGACCTCGACCTTGCCGGGCGCCTCCTCGATATTGAGCTTCTTCACCACGCCGTCCTCGACCAGCATGGAATAGCGCTTCGAGCGCGTGCCGAGCCCATTGCCCGAGCCGTCGAAGGACAAATCCACGGCCTTGGCGAATTCACCGTTGCCGTCGGCGAGGAACTCGATCTTGTCGGCGGCCGTCGCTTTTTTCCAGGCGTCCATCACGAACACGTCATTGACGCTGGTCACCGCGATCGTATCGACGCCCTTGGCCTTGATGGCGTCGGCGCTCTGCAGGATCGAAGGCACATGCATCTTGTGGCACGTGCCGGTGAATGCGCCCGGCACGGCAAACAGCGCAACCTTCTTGCCCTTGAAGATTTCGTCGGTGGTCTTCCATGCCGGCCCCTCCGGGGTCCCGACTCTGAATTTGGCGTTGGGGAGATGATCGCCGACCTTGATGGGCATGACTCTGGTCCTTTTTCGATTTTCGGGAGATCCGTCCTTGAGGTCGCGCCGCGCAAGCCTGCGGGCAACCGGCGTTTAAACTAGAGCATTTTCAGGAAAAGTGGAATTCCGGTTTTCCGTCCGAAAATGCGGCAACGAAAAGAGAGCATTTTCAGGAAAAGTGGAATTCCGGTTTTCCGTCCGAAAATGCGACAACGAAAAAATCAGCGGTTTCGCGCCGAGCGCTCAGTCGAGCTGGATCGGGACCTCGATCGCATCGCCGTTGGTGGCGGCCGTGAGATTGATGAGGGCGCCCTCGAATTTGGCGCCGGGCGGCGCACCGTCCAGCTCCAACATGAATCGTTGCAACCCGCTGGCGGCGCCGTCGACGGCGACCGGCAGCGGCAATCCCCACTGCTCCGTCGGTCCCTCTGCAAACAGATCGACCGACGCGCCACGGGGCACCGCTACGTCGATCAGGATGCGCGGCCGGTCGGCGCCGTCCTCACGCCGGACCGTACGGATCGCTAGCGCCTGTCCGGCGCCAAGCGCCTGTCCGGCGCCAAGCGCCTGTCCGGCGCCGGGCGCACCGGCGCCAAGTGCTACCTTGCGGGGGACGCGCGCCTCGGCGGCCGCAAGGGCGGCATCCTGCGCGGTCTGGCCGCCCGCGAGCGCGAGCCCGGCCTTGATCTCGGCCGGCACGCAGAGCTTCTCGCAGATGGCGTAGTCGAGCTTGATCTGCAACATGACCGGCCTGGCTTGGTCGTGCGGCGTCACCCGCAGCGGCAAGATCACATCGCGATCATATCCGATCGTGTCGAGGCCGGCCTCCGGCAGCCGTCGCGGCGCCGGCCACAGCACCTCGACGGCTTTGAGGTTTTGCGATCCGGTGAAGTCGAAACGGGGCGGAACGCCGGCGTCGCCCGGATAACGCCAATAGGTGTGCCAACCCGGCTTGAGCCTGATCTCGATCCCGGCGCGCAGCGGAGCGCTCTGAACGGACGGCCGCGCGCCCGCGATCAGTCGCGCGGAGCTGCGCGCGTCGCCGTCCCAGGGCGACGCGTCGTCGGCCGCGCGCGCATGGTCCACGCCCATGCCTGCTGCACCGACCATCACCAACAACATTGCCGCGACCGGTCGCCGCGGGCGCCGTTCATGCACCGTCATGACCCTGGGATGTAGATGCGAAATGTTTGGCGCGCCATTGAATTCATCGTGAAGACACTTTTAACCCCGGTGGCCGCCGTGCGGGCGGAGCGCATGACGGGGGCGCATGGACATACCGGCAGGGCGCATGAAAAAGACATATATCGTATCTTCAATCGAGCCCTGTGAGGAATTGTGACGCAAACCGCACGAACTTTTTGCGCTACGCCTCATTTGCAAATGCCGGTCAATCGGGTAGCATTTCCACATGAAAGTCGGTCGCAAAGGCGGCACTGCCGCGCAAGAGGATGGCGGCAAGGATAACGGTCCGACGACGCCGGGATCCGATCCGCGCGCGCCCGCCGCCGATCCGCGCGCGCCGCCGATCGCCAAATCGAAAGCGTCGGCCAAGGGCGTCAAGCGCGGTTTTCTCGACGGGCAGATGCTGATCGCGATGCCGTCGATGGGGGATGAACGTTTCGCCCGCGCCGTGATCTACATGTGTGCCCACTCGGCCGACGGCGCCATGGGCATCATCGTCAACCAGCCGGCGGCGCATATCAGTTTTTCGGATCTCCTGGTGCAGCTCGAAGTCCTCCCGGCGGCCGATCTGATTCAACTGCCCCAGCAGGCCGGCGGGGTGAAGGTGCTCAAGGGCGGCCCCGTCGACACCCAGCGCGGCTTCGTGCTCCATAGCGCCGACTTCTTTATCGAGAATTCGACGCTGCCTATCGACGAGGGCATCTGTCTGACCGCGACCCTTGATATCCTCAAGGCAATCGCCCGCGGCGACGGGCCGGCAAGCGCGGTGCTCGCGCTCGGCTATGCGGGTTGGGCGCCGGGTCAGTTGGAGACCGAGATTCACCAGAACGGCTGGCTGCACTGTGCGGCCGATCGCGAGCTCATCTTCGGCCCCGATACGGAAGGCAAATACGCGCTGGCCTTGAAGAAGATCGGCATCCAGGTCGGCATGTTGTCGAGCGAGGCCGGGCACGCCTGACCTTCGGCGCTTTTGGCCGGCTTACCGCGCCAATTCGAGGCGGTCGGACTGCAGCAGCGCCTTGGCGTCTTCGGCGCTCATCGGCTCCCCGAATATGAAGCCCTGCGCGTATTCGCAGCCGAGCTGGTAGAGCTCGACGGCGTCCGAATCCGATTCCGCGCCTTCCGCCACCACCTCCATGCCGAGATCGTGCGCCAGCGCGATGATCGAACGCAGGATCACCGGCCGCTGCCCCTTGCTGCTGGCGCGCACGAATGACTGGTCGATCTTGATGGTGTCGAAGGGAAAGCGCTGCAGATAGGCGAGCGAGGAATGTCCGGTGCCGAAATCGTCGAGGGCGAGGCCGGCGCCGAGCTCGCGGATGCGGTGCAGCATCTGCGCGGCATGCTCCGGATTCTCCATCACCAACGATTCGGTGAGCTCGAGCTTGAGCGTGCCGCGCGCGAGCCCCGAGCGCGCGATGACGGTGCGCAAGTCGTGAATGAGGTCCTGCCGCAGCAATTGCCGCGACGACACGTTGACGCTGGCGAAGATCGGCTCCCGGTGGCGGGCGGCCCTTTGCCAGATGCCGAGCTGGCGGGCGGTGCGCTCGAGCACGAACAGGCCGAGGTCGACGATCAGCCCGATCTCCTCGGCAATGGCGATGAAGTCGGACGGCGACATCCGGCCCATCTTGGGGTGGTCCCAGCGCGCCAGCGCCTCGAAGCCCGCAACCGAACGGTCCTCCAGCCGGATGATCGGTTGATACAGGATCGAGATCTCGTCGCGCTCGAGCGCGCGGCGCAACTCCGATTCCAGCGTCAGGCGGTCGCTCTTGCGCGCGCGCATCGACGGCTTGAACACTTCGATGCGGTCGCCTCCGATACGCTTGGCATGGTACATCGCGAGCTCGGCGTCCTTGAGCACCTCCTCGGTTCGATTCGGCTGGCCATCGCCGAGCGCGATCCCCATGGAGGCGGTCACGAAGATTTCCCGATCGTTGAAGGTGATCGGCGCACGCAGTGCGCGGCGCAGCGTCTCGACGAAGGCGATGATGCGGTCGGACTCCTTTTCCGACATGATGATGAGCGCGAACTGGTCGCCGGAGAGCCGCGCCAGCGTATCCTGCGGCTTCAGCAGCCGTCCGAGTCGGCGGGCGAGCGTCAGCAGGATCGAGTCGCCGACCGCGATCCCGACCGAATCATTGACCTGCTTGAAGCGATCGAGATCGACCACGACCACGGTCAACCGGATGGTGGCGTCGGCCTTGGCAAAGGCCATGACGCCTTCGAGCCGGTCGATGAACAGCTCGCGATTCGGCAATCCGGTCAGGTTGTCGTGGACGGCGTCGTGCAGCAGGCGCTCTTCCGCGTTCTTGAACTCGGTGACGTCGGTGAGCGTGCCGACGATGCGCACCACCTCGCCGTCGGATCCCACGACCGGGCGGGCCTTGAGGGCGAACCAGAGATAGTGGCCGTCCGGGGCGCGCAGGCGGAAGTCCTGGGTGAGCCGGCCGCGGCGTTGCTCCAGCACGCTGTCGAGCGCGGCGCGGAAGCGATCGCGATCGAGCGGGTGCAGCACCTCGAGCCAGCGCGCCGCCGATCCT
>Ga0075018_10000245_pt1 | contig 15269 bp, 10 predicted proteins | sample ColStrG_CSR_2014_FD_71471 | JGI IMG/M metagenome (GOLD analysis project Ga0075018, IMG submission 71471) | Freshwater sediment microbial communities in response to fracking from Pennsylvania, USA - Cold Stream Run_MetaG_CSR_2014 | ecosystem: Environmental > Aquatic > Freshwater > Creek >... | reverse complement strand
CCCCACCAGCTTTCCGGCCTTGTGGATCGGCTCGGAGCCGCGCGCGTCGGACCCGTCGTTCGTCACGCCCATCACCTCCATCGTCACGAACTGCCAGTTGAGGCCCCTGGCGCGGCCCGCGACCAGCGCATCGCGGCCGATGAAGTCGCCCTTGTTGGGATGCACGAAGCGGTCGAGGCCGCTTTCGTAGGCGGAGTATTCGATCGACAGCTCGCGCGGGATCAGGCGATAGCTCTTTTCCAGTGACAACGACGACATCGCCTTGATGCCGTAGGGCTTGATGCCGAACTCTTTTCCGGCGTCCATCAGCAGATCGAACAGCGTGTTCTGCTGCTCGATGGGGTGATGGAACTCCCAGCCCAGTTCGCCGACGAAATTGACGCGGAGCGCGTGGCACGAGGTGTGGCCGACGCTGATCGGCTGGCCGGTCAGCCAGGGAAAGGTCTTGGACGATAGATCCGTATCCGTCAATTTTTGCAACAGCCCTCGCGACTTCGGCCCCGCCAGTACGAACACGCCCATCGATGACGTCAGCCGCTCCAGCGTCACCGAGCCATCCGTGGGCAGCAACTTATGCAGATAGTCATGGTCGTGCCGCTCGTAAGCGCCCGCCGAGACGAGATAGAATTTTCCGGGCGCGTGCTCGTAGACCGTGAACTCGGCGCGCACGCCGCCGTGTTTGTTGAGCATATGGCAAAGCGCGATCCGGCCGCGCTTTTGCGGGATCTTGTTGGCAAGGATGCTTTCCAGCCACGCCCGCGCGCCCGGCCCCTTCACCTCCATCTTGGCGAAGGCGCTCATGTCCTGAAGACCCACGCCATCGCGGACATTCAGGCACTCGTTGCCGACATGGGGGAAGTAGTTGGAACGGCGGAACGACCATTTCTCCACGATGCGGCCGTCGTCGGTGGCGGGTGCGTGGTTGTGGCCGGTCAGTACGTCGGGCGTATTCAGATCCTTGGCGGTCAATGAGACATCCTTGGGCGCGAACCAGCCTGGCCGCTCCCAGCCATAGACGGAGCCGAACACGGCGCCGAGCGCCTTCATGCGACCGTAGCAGGGCGTTGTTTTCAGCGGCCGCGCGGCGATCCGCTCCTCGTCGGGGTAGTGCGGTGTAAAGACGTTGGCGTAGGCTTCCTCGTTTTTCACTTTGAGGTAGCCCCTGCCCGCATAGGGCCCGAAGCGGCGCGGATCGACGCCCATCATGTCGAGGCTGGGTTCGCCATCGACGATCCACTCGGCAAGCTGCCAGCCGGCCCCACCCGCAGCCGTCACGCCGAAGGAATGGCCCTCGTTGAGCCAGAAATTCTTGAGGCCCCAAGCCGGCCCGATGATGGGTGAGCCGTCGGGCGTGTAGGCGATGGCTCCATTGTAAATCTTCTTGATGCCGGCTTCGCCGAAAGCGGGCACGCGCGCGATGGCTGTTTCCACGTGCGGCATCAGCCGGTCGAGGTCCTCCTGGAACAGTTCGTATTCGGATTGCTCTGACGGGCCATCCACATAGCAGCAGGGTGCGCCCCTCTCATAAGGTCCGAGCAGCAACCCGCCTTTCTCGGCGCGCATATACCAGGACGAGTCGGCCTCGCGCAGTACACCCAGCTCGGGCAAGCCTTGCTCCCGGCGCTTGACGATTTCGGAGTGGTCCTCGGTGACGATATATTGGTGCTGCACCGGGATGACCGGAACGTCGAGCCCGACCATCGCGCCGGTCTTGCGGGCGAAGTTGCCGGTGGCCGAGACCACATGCTCAGAAACAATGTCGCCCTTGTCGGTCTTAACCAGCCACTCGCCCGACGCCGTTCGCTCGATGGCCGTCACGGTCGTGTTGCGGTTGATCTCCGCGCCCAGCTTGCGCGCACCGATGGCGAAGGCTTGCGTCAGGTCGGCGGGCTGGATGTAACCGTCGTCCGGATGCTGGATGGCCCCGATGAGCCCGTCCACATTGCACAGTGGCCAGATTTCTTTCAGTTCAGCGGGGTTAAGCGTGTTGACCTTGACACCGATGGTCTCGGCCACGCCGCGATAGTACATGAACTCGTCCCAGCGATCCTTGGTCCGGGCCAACCTGATGTTGGAACACACGGCAAAGCCGACATTCTGGCCGGTTTCGGCCTCAAGGGTCTTGTAGAGCGCCACCGAGTATTTATGGATCTGGCCGACCGAATAGCTGAGGTTGAACAGGGGCAAGAGGCCAGCGGCATGCCACGTCGAGCCAGATGTCAGCTCCTTGCGCTCGACCAGCACCACGTCCGACCAGCCCTTCTTGGCCAGGTGATAGAGCGTCGAGACGCCCACCACGCCGCCACCTATCACCACCGCCCGTGCGTGCGTTCGCATCGTGTCTCCTCTCCAAACCGTGATGGCGCCATTTCAGCCGCGCAATTGTAGCCACGCTAGCCAAATCGCGACGCCGAGCCAATCGGCGGTGACGCATCGTCTAACCGTTTGAGCCAAATCGGCGGGAGGCATCAATATCTGGTGAGACAATTGCTCGCTCGTGGGTTAGGCTGGGGAGGCGTCGTGCTCCGCACGACGTCCCATGCGAATTGCCTCACCCGGACCGAGCCATGCCCTGGCGCGTCGTTGTACTTGGCCTGTTCGCACTGCTCTGGGCCCTTCCGGCCGCGCTCGGCATGGCCGGCAACTTGGAGCAACTTTCCATCGTGTCGTGGGGCGGCGACTATGCCGACAGCCAGCGCCGCGCCTATTTCGAACCCTATCAAAAGCTCAATCCGGACGCCAAGTTGCTGGTCACCAACGCCGGCGGCGAGGCGGTGCAATTGTTGCGCGATCAGGCCAAGTCCGGGGCCATCACGTGGGACGTGGTTGACGTCACGGCTGCCGATGCCATCCGGCTGTGCAACGAGGGTATCGCCATGAAAATCGAGCACGACAAGGTGCTGGCCCCGGCAACCGATGGCACGCCCGCCAGCCTCGATTTCGGCCAGACCATGATCTCGGACTGCATGATCCCTGAGATCGTCTATTCCACCACCATTGGCTACCGGATCGACAAGGTAGTCCAGAGGCCGACGAGCATCTGCGACGTCTTTGACCTGACACGATTTCCCGGCAAGCGGGCGTTGGAAAAACGGCCGATCAACAATCTCGAATGGGCACTGGTGTGTGACGGCGTGCCACCCCAGAACGTCTACGAAGTGCTGGAGAGCAAGGATGGCGTCGAGCGCGCGCTGCACCGGCTCGATGCGATCAAGGATCACGTTGTGTGGTGGACGGGCGGCGAGGAGCCGGAACAGATGTTGGCTAAGGGTGAGGTAGCGTTCGCCTCGGCCTATAACGGCCGCCTGTTCTCGCTGGTCGCCAGGCCGCGCCCTGCTGTCGCAATGCTGTGGGACAGACAGGTGTTCGACTTCGACGGCTGGATCATCCCCAAGGGCGCCCCGCATCTGGACGCCGCGCTGAAGTTCGTGCGCTTCGCCACCGATCCCCAGCGCCTCGCCGATCAGGCCAGTTACATCCCCTACGGCCCCGCCCGCCGCTCCTCGAGCGCGCTGGTTGGCAAGCACGCGACGCTCGGCATCGACATGGCTCCGTTCATGCCCACCGCGCCCGACAACGCCAAGACTACGCTGATCTACAATTACGATTGGTGGGCGGCACACCGCGACAAGCTCGACGAGCGCTTCAAGGCCTGGCTGAACGAGAAGCCGGGGCCATAGTGCTGGTTGCCAATCTCCAGGCAGCAGATAAACCGGTGACAGCGGGCGTGGTTCCGCGCCTGCGAGTGATTGCCCCAGACCCGAGAACCTTCGCCCATGGTGAGCGTGTTCGACATCTTCAAGATCGGCATCGGGCCATCGAGTTCGCACACTGTCGGGCCAATGGTCGCGGCCGGGCGGTTCCTCGTCCGGCTGCAACGGCTGGGCGTGATCGACCAAGTGGCGCGCGTGCGTGCCACCCTCTATGGCTCGCTGGCGTTCACCGGCCGTGGCCACGGCACCGACAAGGCCATTTTGCTCGGCCTATCTGGCGAACGCCCGGCCGACATCGATCCAGCTTCGATCTCAGGCATCGTTGCCGAGGTCGCCCGCTCGCGCACTCTCAAGCTGGGCGGTTCCCAGCCGATCCCCTTCGATCCGGCCAACGATTTGGTGTTCGACTTCAAGACTCCATCGCCCGGCCATCCCAACGGGATGCGCCTGGAAGCGTTCGATGCGATGGGCAACATTCTGGCCGATCGCCTGTATTTCTCCGTCGGCGGCGGCTTCGTGGTGCCCGAGGACCAGTACCGCGCGAACAAGCCGGCCGGGGGCGGGATCGACGAGCGCCGCGTCGCCTATCCGTTCCGCAACGCCAAGGCCTTGCTTGGCATTTGCCAGGGTGAGGGCGAGTCCATCGCCGGCATCGCGCTCGCCAACGAGTGCAGCCTTCGCCCCGGCGATGGCGAGGTTGAATCCGGCCTCGACACAATCATCGCCGCCATGATGGGCTGCATCGACCGTGGCCTGGCGACCGATGGCGAGCTGCCGGGCGGCCTGAAAGTGCGCCGCCGCGCCAAGGCTTTGTTCGCCAAGGCGCTGGCCGACGGCAAGCGCAATCTCACCTACCCGCATCAGGCCTTCGACCGGGTGAGCGCCTTTGCCATCGCGGTCAACGAGGAGAATGCGGCGGGCGGGCGGGTCGTCACCTCGCCCACCAATGGCGCGGCCGGGGTCGCACCCGCCGTGCTGCGCTACTATCGCGACCTCTGTCCCGGCGCCGACCGGCCTGGAATGCACCGCTTCCTGCTGACCGCCGCCGCCTTTGGCGCGATCATCAAATACAACGCCTCGCTGTCTGGCGCCGAGGTCGGCTGCCAGGGCGAGGTTGGGTCGGCGAGCGCGATGGCGGCGGCGGGACTGTGCGCTGCCTTGGGTGGAACCAATGAGCAAATCGAGAATGCCGCGGAGATCGCACTCGAACACCATCTTGGCATGACATGCGATCCGGTGGGTGGGTTGGTCCAGGTGCCGTGCATCGAGCGCAATGCGCTCGGCGCGGTCAAGGCCATCACCGCCGCCTCGCTGGCGCTGGCGGGCGATGGCCAGCACATCGTCTTCTTCGACACTTGCGTTGAGACCATGCGGCAGACTGGCCTCGACATGCAGCACAAATACAAGGAGACCTCGCAAGGCGGCCTGGCCATCAACGTGGCTGTGAACGTTGTGGAGTGCTGAGCGCCGTCGCGCCAGCTTGCGCTTCGCGGACCGGCGATCTAGGGTCCGGGTTGAGCTGACGCCCCGCGCCAATTCCCCCTCGCCGGGCGCGCCCACAAGGAGACCGCAAATGGCCCTCGAACTCCCCGCCCTTCCCTATGCCTATGACGCGCTCGCGCCCTTCATGTCCAAGGAGACGCTCGAGTTTCATCATGACAAGCACCATCAGGCCTATGTTACCAACGGCAACAATCTGCTCAAGGACTCTCCGCTAGCCGCCAAGAGCATCGAGGACATCTGCCGCGCTGCCGCGGCGGAGAAAAACCAGGGCCTCATCAACAATGTCGGCCAGCATTACAACCACATCCATTTCTGGAGCTGGATGAAGAAGGGTGGAGGCGGCAACAAGCTGCCGGGCAAGCTGGCGGCCAAGGTCACGTCCGACCTCGGCGGCTACGACAAGTTCCGTACCGATTTCGTGCAAGCCGGCATGACCCAGTTCGGCTCGGGTTGGTGCTGGCTGGTGGTCAAGGACAGCAAGCTCGCCATCACCAAGACGCCCAACGGCGAGAACCCGCTGATGCAGGGCGCGCAGCCGCTTCTGGGCTGCGATGTTTGGGAACACAGCTATTACATCGATTACCGCAACGCCCGGCAGAAGTACCTGGAAGCGTTTGTCGACAGCCTGGTCAACTGGGACCACGTCGAGCAGATGGCCGCTGGGCAAATCTAAGCACAGGGGATTGAACGCAGGCTCCAGCTAATTGCATTGCAGCCGTGGGTCCGGTGGTGGGTGGCGCAAGCACGCGGCCTCCTGCCCCGGACCCGATTTGTTAACGCATTTAGCCTCCGCGATCCGGCATTCTTCTTGCTCCGTGCCGTCCAACCGCAGTCACCCACGTCGCGTTGGAGCCCCGGATATGAAGACCCGCTGCCTTTGCCCCGCCCCGAATGCCTCGAAACAATCCGGCGCGTTCCAAAACGATACGCGTGGGTCGGTGGCGATCATTTTCATCTTCTTCCTCTTCGTTGGCATGGGGGTGATTGGCGGAACCGTCGATCTGGGGAGCGCCTACCGCACCCGCGCCATGTTGCTTGACGCCGCCGATGCCGCCAGCCTCTCGGCCGTGGTCAACGGTTCGGCCAGTCTCAACGCCGCCGCCGCCATGACCACCGACGGAGCCGTTCCGGGTGCCGCCGCCGCCGCGGAAGCTGCGTTCATGGCGCAAGTCGCCGGCCAGGACGGCTCGCTCCATCCCTCGGCCACGGCCACGGTTGTCAAGCAGGGAACCACGGTTACCGCAACCGTAAGCTTCATCGTTGATGTGCCGACCCACTTCATGGGCGTCTTTGGCGTGAGTTCCGTATCGGTCGCCGGTCACGCCACCTCGGTTAACGGCACGCCGGCCTTTGTCGATTTCTATCTGCTGCTGGACAACTCGCCCTCAATGGGTGTTGCCGCCACCCAGAACGACATCGACACGATGGTCAACGCCACTGGCGGATGCGCCTTTGCCTGCCACGAAACCGATAAGCCGGGCACCGACAACTACTCGATCGCCCACAATCTCGGCGTCACCACCCGCATCGATGTCCTGCGCCAGGCGACCCAGAAGCTGATGGATACGGCCGTATCCACCGCCACCGTGCCCAACCAGTTCCGGATGTCGATCGATACGTTCAATATCAACCTGCATCCGATCTCGCCGCTGACGACCAATCTTGCAGCTGCCAAAGCCGACGCCGCCGCGATCGACCTGATGGTCGTGCCCGCCCAGAGCTGGAACGACGACCGCGATACCAACTTTGATGTCGTGCTGCCGCAGCTCGATGCCAAGGTGCCGGCCTCCGGTTCGGGTGTGACTTCGGCCGACCCGCAGCGGGTGGCCTTCCTGGTAACTGACGGCGTCCAGGACATGGACCCCGCCACCGCCCTTGACGTGCTGCCTGGTGCCTCGTCGTCGCCCAATGCCCACCGCCTGATCCAGGCATTCAACCCTTCCGTCTGCACGGCGATGAAGAACCGGGGCATCAAGGTGGCGGTGATCTACACCACCTTCATGCCGCTGCCGACCAACGGCTTCTACAACGCCTATGTCGCTCCCTGGCAGACCGAAATCAACCCGCACATCAAGGATTGCGCCTCGCCCGGATACTTCTTCGAGGTCTCGCCCAAGCAGGGGATTGACGAAGCCATGAAGACTCTGTTCCTGAAGGTCGTGGCCGAAGCCCGGATCACATCGTAAGACTTCACGATGTGCCAAGGGCGGACCCCTGATCCGGGTCCGCCCCTGCCGTTGGGGATTGCAGCCTGGACTGGACTACCTTTATACCGGGTACACCCGCTGCCTCTGCCCCAGAACCCAATGGCGCTCTATCTCGATATCGACCATCGCCAGGGTGATTTCGCGCTGACGGCCAAGCTGGTGGCCCAACCGGGCGTGCTGGCGCTTTTTGGTGCTTCGGGGGCGGGCAAGAGCACGCTGGCCAACATCCTGGCCGGGCTGATCCGGCCGACCCGGGCACGGATCGTGCTCGGTGGCGAGGTGCTGACCGATACTTCAACCGGCATCCATCTGCCGCCGCACCGCCGCCGGATCGGCTATGTATTCCAGGAGAGCCGGCTGTTTCCCCATCTCAGCGTGCGCCAGAACCTTGGTTATGGCCGCTGGTTCTCGCTCGACCGCGAGACAAGCAACACCCGCTTCGAGCAGGTGTTGGCGATGCTGGCCATTGGCCCCCTGCTCGATCGGGCGCCCAAAAACCTATCGGGTGGCGAGAAACAACGCGTCGCCATTGGCAGGGCCCTGCTTTCGAACCCGAGATTGCTGATCATGGATGAGCCCCTGGCCTCGCTCGATCAGGTGCGCAAGGACGAGATCCTGCCCCATCTGGAGCGGTTGCGCGATGAAGCACTGGTGCCGATCGTCTATGTCAGCCATTCGGTGCCCGAAGTTGCGCGCCTCGCAACCACCGTGGCGGTGCTCGGCGCCGGCCAGCTCTTGGCGTTTGGACCGGTGTCGGATGTGCTACAGCTGTCAGACCTTCTGCCGGCGCTCGAACGCGGTGAGGCGGGGGCTGTGATCGAGGCGGTGCTGGAAGGTGACGGCGCACATTCCAGCCTGAGTTCGCTGCGCTCGAGCGGGAACCGCTGGCAGGTGCCGAGGCTGGCACTGCCATCAGGGGCTAGGTTGCGTCTGCATGTTCGCGCCCGCGACGTGATGATCGCCATCGGCAAGCCCGAGGGCCTCTCCGCCCTTAACGTCCTCGAGGGTCGCATCGTATCGATTAAGCGGGAAGGAGGTGACTCGATGGATGTCGCGGTCGATTGCACCGGCGACAGACTGCTGGCCCGCCTCACCCGCGCTTCGGCCGAACGGCTGAGGCTAGAATCTGGTCAGCTTGTATATGCGGTGGTGAAGGCAGTGGCGTTCGACAAAGGGTGAGTGCGCGGACATGCTTGCTTCCCCCTCTCCGCGCTGAAGAGTGGGGACAGAAGATAAAGCACCGTTTGCCGGTGTGCGCACCTGTCGTCCGGCAAAGTCCGCTTGAGCCGCCCCCGCCGATGGGTTACTTGCACAACCGCTGAATGAAGAACGGCCGCGCCAATTTGCTAAGGTGCCGCGCAGCGTTCGGGGAGGGACCATGCGCTATCTCTGGCTACTCATTCCAACCGCCACGGCACTGGCGGTTCCGTATTACAACGTCACCGAGACCCCGCTATTCGGCATCCCTTATTTCTGGTGGTTTCAACTTGGGCTGATCCCGATATCGGCATTGTTCATCCTTGCCGCCTATTTCGGTGAGCGCCGATGATCACCAACCTCAACTGGACGGCGACCATCGTATTTGTGTTCTTCTTTCTGCTGGTGACGGTGCTCGGATTCATCGCCGCGCGGTGGAAGCAGGGCGACCTGACCGACCTCCACGAATGGGGCCTGGGTGGCCGGCGCTTCGGGGCCTGGATCAGCTGGTTTCTGATTGGTGGTGATCTCTATACTGCATATACCCTCATCGCCGTTCCGGCCTTGGTCTATTCCGTCGGCGCCTATGGTTTCTTTGCCGTGCCTTACACAGTCATCATCTATCCACTGCTGTTCACCGCGTTTCCTCGGCTGTGGCGTGTGACACACCGGAATAATTATCTGACAGCTGCCGATTTCGTGCTCGGCCGCTACTCCAATCCGTGGTTGGAACTGGCGGTTGCGCTCACCGGAATCCTCGCCACCATGCCGTATATCGCGCTGCAGCTGGTCGGTATGGAGCGGGTGATCGAGGCGCTCGGATTCCATGGCGACGGTTGGATGCAGCAGCTGCCGCTGACAATCGCCTTCGTCATTCTCGCCCTTTACACCTACCGCAGTGGTTTGCGTGCGCCCGCCATGATCGCCTTTGTCAAGGACGCGATGATCTATATTTTTGTGCTGGCCGCGATCATCGTCATTCCCGTGCAGCTTGGCGGCTTTGGTCACATTTTCGAGGCGGCGGCGGCGGCGTTCGCCAAGAAGGGCGGCGCAACCGGGTTAACGCTGCAACCGGCCCAGGTAATGCCCTACATCACCGTCGCCATCGGCTCGGCGTTGGCGATTTTCATCTATCCGCATTCGCTGACCGGTATCCTCTCTGCCAATGGACCCGACGCCATCAGGCGCAACGCTGTGGCGCTACCGGCCTATTCACTGCTGCTGGGACTGGTGGGCCTGCTCGGCCTCATGGCCTACGCCGCCGGCGTCGCACCCAAGAACCCCCAGGATGTGGTGCCGCAACTCATCCTCAAGAGCTTTCCGGACTGGTTCGCCGGTTTCTCGTTCGCGGCCATCGCCATTGGCGCCCTGGTGCCGGCGGCGGTGATGTCGATAGGTGCGGCCAACACGTTCACGCGCAATGTCTGGAAGCCGTTTGTCAATCCGGCTCTGACCGGCCCGCAAGAGGCGTTCGTGGCCAAATTGATGTCGCTGATTGTCAAGGTAGGCGCCCTGGCGTTCATTTTGTTGCGCCCACCGGCGTTTGCCATCGACTTCCAACTGCTGGGTGGCGTGTGGATGGCGCAATGTTTTCCAGCCATCATCTTTGGTCTCTATACCCGCTGGTTTGACGGCCGGGCCCTGCTTGCGGGCTGGGCGGTCGGCATGGTGGTTGGCACCTGGTTGTCCTGGGGTGCCGAGAAGTGGGTGAACATGCATTCCGTGTTCGGCCAGTTCTCGGCCTTCAACGGCTTGATCGCCGTGGTGCTCAACATTGTGGTCGCGGCGGCGCTTTCAGCCGTGCTGGGATCACCGGCCCTGGACCAGACCCGGGCCGAGGATTATGAGGGCTTGCCGATCAAGGCCTGATGCCCGAATCGCCCTGGGCTCGGGCAAGATGGTCACAGGCGCCTCGCCCTTTGATCTGTTCTGGGAATAACCAGCGCGAACCCCTCGTTCTGACCGTAGTACCGCGTGCCTCGACCGACATGGCCATGCACCATGGAGCGGTCGCAGGGATGGTTGCCACTCACACCCTATTGCCACGGTACTTCCATCAGGAGTTCGCCAATGACCGCAATCGTGCGCACTGCGCTTGTCGTCATCCTCGCCGCTAGACTCGCGACTGGCGCATACCTTGCCGCCGCCCACGCCGACAACAAGTCAATGGGAGGAACCAAGGGCGGCAATAGCTCGCAGATGAGCCACGAATCAACGCACGAGTCGAACCACGGGGCAGGAGCAAGCACCAGTACGACGACAACCGCCGGAACCGGAACAACGAGCGTGGCAAAGGCCGACTCGGACGATCACAGGATCGCCGCAATTCCGGGGGCTGCGGGCGGCATTGCCCCAGCCGCCGATGATGACAAAGCCCATCACGATGGGGAGGGCGAGGGCCGACACGGCGGAGTTACACGTGCACTGACCTCGCTCGACGCGGCTGCGGCCAACCTGGCCACGGCAACCACCAATCTCGCCACGGCCACCGCTGAGCTGGCGGCTGCGGCTACGCCGGATCAAACGACAAAGGCGCAAGCCGATCTGGCCTCGGCTCAAGTGGCATTGACCGATGCCCAGTTGATCGAAGCCAAGGCGCTTGACGAGGCTGCCGAGTCCGTGGCGCGCAAGGCGGGCAGCACGGGCGTCACCTCAACCACGGTGACCGATCTGTTGACCAAATTGGGGCTCGCGCCGCTCGACCAGGCCATCGTCGATGCGTTGACCGCACTGGCAGCAGCTGATGCGGCTGCGCCAGCCAAGGCCGGTGACGGCAAGGACGAATGGCTAGCCTCGATCAGCCCATAAGCATCCGGAAATATCGGCCAGCGGCTTAAGTCGCCGAACCCAGACCAACGGGACGGTTGCGGCCTATACGGCGGCGGCTGGACGGTCGCTCTTCGCTCGCCCGGTCGCTGGCCATTTGGAGGCGCTTCAAGTCCTCCTCAGCGACGCCCACATCGGCGGCGGCGGCCGCGCGCTTGAGTTCGAGATCGCCGACAGAAACCAGGAGATTGTCGCACCGCTTGCGGGCGGCCTTGGCGAACGAGGAATAGGCGAAATGATTGGTTTCGCGAACGCCCGTGCGCATGTGCTCGGCTTCGATCTGCTGCTCCAGATCGAGTGCCATCCGGCGGAATTCGGCGATGACGGTATCAATGTCGGTCAGCTTACGGCGCTTCTCGGCCAGATCGAAGCTGCTGGCCCGGATCAGCGCGTCCCGTGACTTCATGGTTCGTTACCCCATACCAACTCAAACTGGGCAGGGCGAAGCAATTGCCGTGCCAACACAACAACCCAACGTAAACCATTGAAGAGCCTGTTTTTCCGCCGCAAGGCTCATCGAGGATCCGAACCGCCCGTCTGGCCTCGCGCGCCGGCCGGGCAATTGGTGAACAATGACAGATACGGCTTAAGTGCTGGTAAACCAACCAAGGCAACCCACGCCGCCGCCAAAACCACTCGTGGCTGCGCCGCATCATCGCCATTTTTGCGTTTCGGGGCCTAGGTGGCGAATCGGAAATCTGTTACTTCTTTACCCACAGAATGATTCGTCGGCCGGCGCGACCTTGCCTGCGTATGCGAGGGCTAGGGCTGTTGGATTGATGGATTATTCCGTAGGCCGGGGGGCTTCAACGACTGCTCTATCATCGCCGGGTCCGGGACTTAGGTCTGGGACGTGGCCGTGGCGTGCGCGTCAGGACCCGCGCGTCCGGAAACGTCTGCCCATCCGGTTGTGGCGTGAAGGAAAAGTGAAGCAGGCCGGTAACGATTTGGAATTTGTTAACGATTACGACTTAACTTGGTCATAGACGGTTAATCTGGCTGATTTGCACGCTTCCGGCGTGCCGATGGCTGGCGGGCAGCTAGGGCAGAGAACAAGGATACGAGCATGAGGGTCCTGCTCATCGAGGACGAGAGCGCCACGGCGCAAAGTATTGAGCTGATGCTTCAATCCGAGGGCTTCAACGTCTATACGACGGATCTCGGCGAGGAAGGGGTCGACCTCGGCAAACTCTACGACTACGACATCATTCTGCTCGATCTCGGCTTGCCGGACATGAGCGGCTATGAGGTTCTGAAGACGCTGCGTGTCAGCAAGGTTTCCACTCCGATCCTGATCCTTTCGGGCCTTGCCGGCATCGAGGATAAGGTCAAGGGACTTGGGGTCGGCGCCGACGACTACATGACCAAGCCCTTCCACAAGGACGAGTTGGTCGCCCGTATCCACGCGATTGTCCGCCGCTCCAAGGGCCACGCGCAATCGGTCATCCAGACCGGCGAGCTCACGGTCAATCTCGACACCAAGACGGTCGAAGTGCAGGGCCAGCGCGTGCATCTGACGGGCAAGGAATACCAGATGCTGGAGCTGTTATCCCTGCGCAAGGGCACGACGCTCACCAAGGAGATGTTCCTCAATCATCTCTATGGCGGCATGGACGAGCCAGAGCTGAAGATCATCGACGTCTTCATCTGCAAGCTGCGCAAGAAGCTGGCGGCAGCGACCGGTGGCCAACACTATATCGAGACGGTCTGGGGCCGTGGCTATGTGCTGCGCAACCCCGGCGACACCTCGTCCGAGGCGGCTTGACTTTTCGCCTGCTGCAACTGCCGCAACGCCATTTGCCTGAAAAAAAAGGGCCCCGCGAGGGGCCCTTTGTCTTGGCGGCGCCGGGGACATGATCTTTATCTTGGACGGCCATCAAGTCCGATGGGTATCAAATGTTCGAGCCGTCGAAGATGAAGTTCGTGTCCCGGTTGGCCCAGCCGTCTCGCCAACGGGGACACGACATGCATCGCCGGCAACGTGGCTAGACCAAGCCAAACCGGGCCCAACCAGGCCGGCGATGAACGTCATGTCCCCAATCACCGCTACTCCGCCGCGATCTGGGTTGGGGCCACCGTTGCAAGCGCAGGCAGCGCGGCCGCGATCTCGGGCCCATGCGCCTGGGCAGCAGCGACCGGCGCGCTCGCAACCACCACCGGTGGCTCGTCAACCTTGCCGATCAGTGGCCGGAGCAGCCAGGCAAAGAACCCACTGACACTCTCCATCACCAGATAGAAAGACGGCACGAACACCAGCGACAGCACCGTCGAGACGATCAGGCCCCCGATCACGGCGATGGCCATCGGCGCGCGGAACTCACCGCCCTCGCCATGGCCGAGCGCCGTCGGGAACATCCCCGCCACCATGGCGATGGTGGTCATGATGATCGGCCGCGCCCGCTTCATGCCCGCGTCTACGATGGCGTCGAACGGCGTCATGCCGTGCTTGACCCTCTCGACCGCGAAATCGACCAGCAGGATTGCGTTCTTGGTCACGATGCCCATCAGCATCAGGATGCCGATCACCACCGGCATGGTTATGGCGTTGTTGGTAACCAGAAGGGCCGCGATGACACCGCCGATGGCGAGCGGCAGCGACATCAAGATGGTCAACGGGTGGAAAATGTTGCCGAACAGCAGCACCAGCAGGCCGAGCACCATCAAGAGCCCCAGACCCATCGCTTGCGCGAAGCCGGCAAACACCTCGCCCTGGATTTCGGCATCGCCGGTTTCCGTGATCGTCACACCCGCCGGCAGGGATTTCAGCTCCGGCATCGCCTTGACCTTGTCGACCGCGGAGCCGAGTTGCACATCCTTAGCCAGATCGCCACCCATGACAACGCGGTCGGCCCGGTCAAAGCGCTCGATCGAGGACGGACCCTGGCCAAAGCTGATGTCCGCGACCTCGGACAGCGGCACCGAGCCGCCCGATCCGGTGCGGACGCGCAAGGCCTGCAATGTGCGCAAATCCGCGCGTGCATCCTGCACGAGTTCGACCCGGATCGGCACCAGACGGTCGCCAGCGGTGAACTTGGCAAGGTTCGCCCCGACATCACCGATGGTCGCCACTCGCACAACCTGGGCGATTTGCTCGGGCGCGACGCCAAGCCGAGCCGCCTCGTCAAACCTCGGACGGACCCGGATCTCGGGCCGGTCAAGGCCGGCCGCGGCGCTCGCGTTGCGTAGTTCCGGCAACTTGCGCATCGCGGCTTCGATGATCGCCACACCCTTTGCCAAGCTCTCGCTGTCAGGTGCCTTGACGTTCATTTGCAGCTGCCGGTCACCGCGCGGGTTGGCGTAGTAGATGCGGGTATCAGGAATATCCGCCAACATCGTTCCGATGCGCTCCTCGAGCTGCTTCTGCGACAGCCGGCGCTCGGTCTTGTCGACATAGCGCACGACGACGATGGCGTTGCGCACCTCGCCGGGACCCTTCACCGTCGCACCACCGAGCGAGTAGGCGCTCGCCACTTCGGGTAACGCTCGAATGCGCGCCACCATCGCATCGGTCGCGGCTTGGGTGTCAGCCAGTCTCGACCCAGGTGGGAGCTCGACCGATAATACCGAGCGCGATTCATCACCATCTGGAATGAAGCCCTGGGGCAGCAACCCGGTGCTCCAAAGCGAAAGCCCGAACAAGGCCAATCCGACAACCAAGCTGACCAGTTTGTGCCGCAAGGTAACACGCAGGAATGAGCCGTAAGCACTGGCGATCGGTCCATCGCCGTGGCTGGCCTCCTCGGGTGCCTCACCCATGAAGTAGGCCGCCAATGTTGGCGTGATAAGCCGGGCCACCAGCAGCGAGATGAACACGGCCACCGCG
>Ga0075018_10000244_pt1 | contig 15273 bp, 14 predicted proteins | sample ColStrG_CSR_2014_FD_71471 | JGI IMG/M metagenome (GOLD analysis project Ga0075018, IMG submission 71471) | Freshwater sediment microbial communities in response to fracking from Pennsylvania, USA - Cold Stream Run_MetaG_CSR_2014 | ecosystem: Environmental > Aquatic > Freshwater > Creek >... | reverse complement strand
CGCCGAAACGGTAACCTGCTGTTCGTCTCCTCCATCGCGGGTCTCGAGGCGCTCGGGGCGCCGGCGCCCTATGCGGCCGCCAAGGCGGCCCTGCAGGCGCTGGTCAAGTCGTTCGCGCGCAGCCTCGGTCCGCACGGCGTGCGGGTGAACGCGGTGGCGCCGGGCAATGTGCTGTTCGCGAACGGCACCTGGGAACGCAAGCTTGCCGCCGACCGTACCGGCGTCGAAGCCATGCTGGCACGCGAGGTTCCGCTCAATCGCCTCGGATCGCCGCAGGAAATCGCCGACCTGGTGGCGTTCCTGGCCAGCCCACGCGCATCCTTCGTGACTGGCGCGACGCTCGTCGCCGATGGCGGCCAGACCCGGACGATCGGCTGAGCGTCTGGCGAGGCCCATGATGGAAAGGCCGATGAACAAGCGCTCGTCCGCGACCCCGCCGGCCTCGGTTCGCGATGCCTTCGATCTGACCGGCCGCGTTGCGATCATCACCGGCGGTGCCGGGCTCTTGGGCTTGCGCCATGCCGAAGCGGTTGCCGAGCTCGGGGGCATTCCGGTCTTGGTCGACATTTCGGCCGGGCCTGCCGGGGCAGCCGCGGCCGCGATCGGTTCGCGCTACGGCGTTGCCGCGCTCGCATTGGGCTGCGACATCACGCAGGCGGCCGACGTCTCGCGGCTGCGCGACGAGATTCTGCGTCGATGCGGGAAGATCGATATCTTGATCAACAACGCGGCGCGCAATCCGAAGGTGGAGGATGGCGACGCTGCCTTCAGCCGCCTCGAACGATTCTCGGTGGCCGAGTGGGAGAGCGATCTCGCGGTCGGGCTGACCGGCGCGTTCCTGATGTGCCAGGCGGTCGGGCCGGTGATGGCGGAGCAGGGGCGCGGCGTCATCCTCAACATCGCGTCGGATCTCGCGATCATTGCGCCCGACCAACGCCTTTACCGGCGCGACGGCGTCGCTGAATCCGAGCAGCCGGTGAAGCCCGTCACCTACTCGGTGGTCAAGGCCGGGCTCGTCGGCCTCACCCGCTATCTGGCAACCTACTGGGCCGACCGCAACGTCCGCTGCAACGCCATCTCGCCCGGCGGCGTATATGCCGGCCAGGACGAAGTCTTTCTCGATCGCATCGGCCGGCTCATTCCGCTCGGCCGGCTGGCGCATCGCGACGAGTACAAGGCGGCCGTGGTCTTTTTGGTGTCGGACGCATCGAGCTACATGACGGGTGCCAACTTGGTTATCGACGGCGGTCGCACTGCGTGGTGACGCTCCGTCGCAGCTTGTCTCTCAACCAACGAGCATGAACATGGGATTCGCAAGGCACGCGGTAGAGCGAGTCGTCGAGGCGTTCGCGGCGATCACCGATCCCGAGGAACACCGCATTCGCCGGCGGATTCGCCAGGAATTCGATCGCAGCCGTCCGCACGGCCTGTTGCCGCGCCAGCTCGCCATCGAGACCGTGAACCACTGCAACGCCGCCTGCATCATGTGTCCGTATCCGACGCTGCAACGGCAGAAGGGCATCATGTCCCGGGAGGTGCATAAGCTGATCGTCGACAAGGTCAAGGCGTGGGGCGCGCCGATCTCCATCATCTCCCATGCCGGCATGGGCGAGCCGCTGACCGACCGTGCGATTCACGACAAGATCGCCTACGAGAAGAGCGTGTTTCCCGATGCGCGGGTCGCGATCTACTCCAATGCCAGCGCGCTCGAGGATAAACGCGTGCAGCAGCTGTTCGACGCCCGGCTCGATATCCTCTCGGTCAGCCTCAATGCGTTCTCCAAGAACGTCTACGAGACGGTGATGAAGCTGCCGTTCGAGCGCACCTGGAACAATCTGCACCGGTTCCTGGAGCTCAACAATGCGCGCGGCAAGCCGATCGAGTTTCACGTGTCGCTCATTCCGACCGAGCATCACAGCGAGGAAGAGATCGCAAAATTCCGAAACTACTGGGGCGCACGAGCCCACAACGTCATCGTGCCCCCGCGCATCGGTTGGGGCGGATTTCAGAACTTGGGGGCGCATAAGAAGCAATATCCGTGCCGCTACGTCTGGGAGGTGCTGCTGGTGGATTGGGACGGCACAGTGGCGATGTGCTGCGAGGACTACGAGACGAAATTCCCGCTGGGAAAATTAACCGAACAGTCCCCGCAAGAGGTGTGGAACTCGAAAATGTTTCAGGAGCAGCGGCGTCGCCAGGTCGAAGGCGATTTCGCCATGCCGTCGATCTGCCTGAACTGCGTCGAGAGTCACGATGGCGCCCGGGAATATTGGAAGACTGCCAGCGTCGTTCCGGCGCCAGCCGTTGCGGCGGCCGATAGGCGAGTTTCGTGATGCCAATTCGCAGCCGGGTCAAGAAGGTCGTCGCGTCGACTTATAAGCATGTGCTCGGCCGCCTTCTCGGTTTCGGGCTCGACGTCAACGATTTTACGTTCCCGTCCGGGCATTCACCGGTGCCGACGCCGGCGCGGCACTACATCGACCTGTTTCTCGCCCAGCATTCCACCGCAATTCGCGGCCGCTGTGTAGAATTCAACCCGCCCTATTATCGGGAGCGCTATGTCGGGCGGCCGGAGGTGAGCAAGTACGACGTCTGGGACGTCGCGGCCGGCCCGGATGTGTCGGTGGTCGGCGATCTGATGGACGCGTCGCATTTGCCCGATGCATGCTTCGACACGTTCATCTGCACGCACGTGCTGTGCAACGTGCCGCGGCCCTGGCTTGCCGCCGCCGAGATGCATCGGCTGCTGGCGCCCGGCGGTGTCGCTTTGGTGACCGTGCCAATGGTGCTGCAGGGGTATGCGCCGCATCCGGGCGACTACTGGCGCTTCACGGTGGACACGCTGCAGGTCTTGTTCGAGGGGTTCGCCCGCGTGGAGACCGCTTTTTTCGGCAATGCGGCGACCGCATCGGGCTCGCCGCAATACCTGATGAGGAATCATTTCTCGCCACGCGTCCTCGGCCTCCACGATCCGCGTTGTCCGAGCATTGTCGCCTGCGCGGCGTGGAAATAGCGCGCGGCCATGCGCCTGGTGTTCCTCGACCATGGCGAGGCCTATGGCAACCTTGGCGACGAGGCGATGCTGCAAAGCGCTCTGCGCAGGCTGGCCAAGCATCTCGGTCCGGTTCGATTCGTCGTTCCCCGGCAAGAGCGCAGGCCGCTTCCTTCGCTCGCCGGCTTCGATATTCAGGAGGTGCCGTCGCCGTACACGACCTTCGCGCGTCTGCTCGACGACCCACAGCCTCCGTGGTGGGCACGAGCGGTTGTGGACGTCATGCGCCGGCGCGGAATGGAAAGAGAGCTTGCGATCGCCGAGCTGCTCGCACGTTCCGGCCGACTCGCAGCGATCGATGGGGATTTCGGCGCGTTCCAATCGGCGTTGCGGCGCTGCGATCTCTTCTACGGCGTCGGCGCGGCCGATTTCAATGATTTCTTTCCGCGCGGCGTCGTCTACAAAGCTTGGCTCTACCGAATGGCGCGGCGTTTTATCCCGGTGGTCGCGGTGGCGGCTCAGGGCTTCGGTCCGCTCGACAATCCGGAATTACGCCCGCTGATGCGACAGGCATTCTCGGCCGTGGATCTCTTGAGCTTTCGCGATCAACGCTTCAGCGCGGCGTTCACGCAGACGCTCGGCCCGCTGCCGTGCCGGACCGCGATCGTGGGTGATGAGGCGTTCTCATTCCCCGCTGCGGATGCCGGCAGGCGGGATGCCGCAATATCATCGAGCGGCCTTGGTCCAAGCGATTTGTTCGTGGCGGTACACTGGCGCGCGACCGACTATACCCAGGAGACCCACCGCTTTATCCCCGACCTTGCCCACGCCTGCGATCTCATTGCGCAGCACGCCGGCGCCAAGCTCCTGTTCGTGCCGATGAGCTACGACGTGCATTCCGGTCACGACATTGAGCTGGTCGATGCGTTGCGGAGCAAGATGCGCCGGCCAGACCAACTCGTCGCGCTGCCGGTGCAGCACGACGTCGCCGTGATCAAGGCGGTGATTGGCCGTGCCCTGTTTACTGCAGGACTCAGCTACCATGTGCATGTGTTCGGGCTTGCCCAGGGCCGGCCGGCCCTGATCCTCTACACGGGCGAATACTATCGTTACAAGTCCGAGGGGCTGATCGGCTTCTACGGCCCGCCATCAGCGGCCATCGATCTCGCGCGAACGACCCCGACCGGTCTCGAAAACGCGATTGCGGCCATTTCCGTCGGCGCGGATGCGGCCAGGCCATCGATCGAGGACGCAAACACGCGCCTTCGCGCGGTCAACGATTGGACCATAGAGATGGCGGCGCGCCGGCTCGCGGAGGTCGGGCGCTGATGGCGTGGTTGCCTCGACGTGCCGGCAGCGCGGTCGATCTCGGCGACCTGCGGCGGCTGGAGCCGGTCAGTCGTGTATTCGGCATGGACCGCGGAACTACGATTCGGCGCCACTACATCGAAGATTTCCTCAATCGGCATCGCGCGGACTTGCGCGGCCGCATCATGGAGGTCGGCGATGACCGATACGCGCGCCGATTCGGTGCGGCGGATGCCGTAGTCGACGTGCTTGATCCCGATCCCGCGTCATCCGGCGCCACCCTGCACGGGGACCTCGTAACCGGCGCCGGCCTCCCGCGGGAGGCTTTCGATGCGGTCATTCTCACTCAGGTGCTGCACGTGCTGCCCGACATGGGTGCGGCGCTTGGACGTGTTCACGGGACCCTCAAGCCGGGCGGGGTGCTGCTGGCGACGCTACCCGGTATCAGTCAGGTCAGCCGCTACGACATGGATCGCTGGGGCGACTTCTGGCGAGTCACGGATCGCGCGGCCCGCCTTCTGATCGACCGACATTTTCCGCACGACGAGGCCGATGTCGCGGCCTATGGCAACCACCTGGCCGCCATCGCGGCACTGACGGGGCTGGCCGCCGAGGAACTCAAAGCCGAGGAGCTTGACGCAGTCGATGCGGATTTTCAGGTGCTGATCGGGGTCCGGGCCCGCAAGACGGATGCGCCGCGGTGATGCTCTGCTTCGCGGCCGAGCCAGAAGGCCGTACAGTCGACTGATGCGGCTTTTCGGCCCATGGAGCCCGCGCCGGGGTCTCATTCTTCTCTATCACCGGGTTGCGCAGCCGCGGCGTGATCCGCAGTTGCTCGCGGTGGCACCGGACGGGTTCGAAGCACACCTTGCGATGTTGCGGCAGCGGACGAATATCATGCGGCTGAGCGAGATGGTCGATCGGGCCGCGGCCGGAAAGGCGCTGCCGCGCCGGGCGGTCGCGATCACCTTCGATGACGGCTACACGGATAATGTGCGCATCGCCGAGCCGATACTCGTCCGGGCGCAGTTGCCAGCGACTCTGTTTGTCGCCACCGGCTATGTCGAGACCGGCCGGCCCTACTGGTGGGACGCCATCGACACTGCGATCTTGGGATCGCCACTGCCATCGCGTCTCGAGCTGCCGTTTCCTGCCGGTCCGCGCCATTGGTCGATCAGCGACGAGCCAACCGGGCGCGATACCTGGAATGTACTTTCCGAATCCGCGCCGGGGTCGCGCCGGGCCGCATATGTGGAGATCATGCCCGCCGTGAAGCCGCTCGGCCCTCCGGCGCGCGAGCGGATTCTGGACGCGCTGCGGCGGGCTTGCGGGGTTGATCTGGCCGGGGAGCTGGATGCTCGTCCGATGACGCCGCAAAACGTGGCGGAGATGGATCGACGCGGCATCATCGAGATCGGGGCGCATACCGTCGACCATCCGCAGCTCTCGCTTCTCGATCCCGCTCAACAGGACGATGAGATCGCAAAGAGCGCGCGCACGGTTGCGCAGTGGACCGGCCGCGCGCCGGCCTTGTTCGCCTATCCGTATGGCTCGAACGCCGACTATGATGCCGACAGCGTGAAGGCCGTCAAGCGTGCGGGTTTCCGTGCGGCCTGCTCGAATTTTCCCGGTCTCGTCGATGCGACCACGGCAGCATTCGAGCTGCCCCGTATGCTGGTGCGCAACGTATCCGCCGAGGATCTCGAATGCCTCATCGACAGCGCGTTTGGCGCTGCGGCGACCAAGCCATGACGAAAGGCGATGATCGGCTCGATGTGCTGATGATCAACACCTTGGCCGGAGTCGGGGGCGCGGCCGGCGTCGCCGGCGATCTCGCCCGAACCTTCCGCGCGCGCGGGCATCGCTGCCAAATGGTGGTCGGCCATTCGGTGCGTCCGATCGAGGGCGTCACCTTGGTCCCAATCGGTCATCCGGCGGTTCAGTCGGCGATCGACTGGACGATTCGGCATTTCTCAAAGGGACCGTTCACCCGGCGGCTGATCCCTGCTCTGCAGCGAATGAAGCAAAGCTTGGAGTGGCCGGACACGATTAGCCAAGGCCGAGACTATGTCGGGCCGGCCGGGTCGTGGAAAATTATGAAGACAGCGGCGCGATCTCCCGACATCGTTCACACCCATAATCTTCACAGCGGATTCTTTGATCTGCGGGCACTGCCGGCGATCGCGGCCAAGGCACCCGTGGTCATGACGCTGCACGATGCCTGGATGTTGAGCGGCCATTGCGCCCACTCGTTTGCCTGCACGCGTTGGCAAGGGGGTTGCGGCGAGTGCCCTGACTTGTCGATTCAGATTGCGCTGCCGTTCGACCGTTCCGCCGAGAATTGGAGCGAGAAGGCGGCGATTTATCGCCAATGCCGCCTCCGGGTCGCCACACCTTCGCGGTGGCTGATGGACAAAGTCGAGAGATCCATGCTCTGGCCCGCGATCATCGACGCGCGCGTGATCCCCAACGGCGTCGACCGGTCGGTGTTCCATCCGGGCGACCGCGACGAGGAGCGGCGAAAGCTCGGATTGCCCCTCGATGCGACCATCCTGCTGTTTGCCGCAAACGGTATCCGCCAGAACATCTGGAAGGACTATCCGACCCTCGAGGCGGCGATCTCCCGGATTCGCGCGCGCGCCGATCGAAAGGTGCTGTTTCTGGCTCTCGGCGAGGACGGTCCGACGCAGACCTTGGGCGCGACCGAGCTTCGGTTCCTGCCGGCGGTACCGGCCGGCGCAGCGACGGCCGCCTATTATCGGGCGGCAGACCTTTACGTCCACGCGGCGCGAGCCGACAATTTCCCGAACGTGGTGATAGAAGCGCTGGCCTGCGGAACGCCGGCGGTCGCAACCGCGATCGGAGGCATCCCCGAGCAGATTAGGTCCGCTGGCGGGCCCGGTGCCGATAACTCGGCAGGAATATTCGGCTCTGATCAAGCTACGGGCGTTCTTACGCCACCCGGCGACGCTCTGGCCATGGCCGCGGCTATCGATAATCTTTGCGACGATCGCTCGCTCCTGCTCCGGCTCGGTGCAAACGCCGCGCAGGACGCCGCCATGCGATTCGATCTTCAAAAGCAGGCGGACATCTACCTCGAATGGTTTTGTGATATCCGTGCCCGTCGGTCGCGCGAACGGTGGAGCAACAGGCTTGGCTTCACGCGGGCGACGGCGGTTGCCGTCGGGCAGCGATGACAACGATGAGCAATGTGGTGCGGCCGTTGGTTTCGATCGTGCTCGGAACCTACAACCGGCACGCATTTCTTGAATCGACGATTGCCAGCGTACGCGCCAGTCAAATCGATCGGCCCTACGAGATCATCGTCGTTGACGGCGGCTCGACCGACGGCACGATCGACTGGCTCGTCCACCAGCGCGACATCATCACCATCGTGCAGCATAATCGCGAGACGATCGGCGAATCGAGCCGGCGCAAGCGCAGCTGGGGCTATTTCATGAATCTCGGCTTCAAATGCGCGGAGGGCCGCTACATCTGCCTAATCAGCGACGATTCCGTCGTTCATCCCGACACGATCGCGCACGGCGTCAAACGCTTTGATCGCGAACTCGCGCAGGGACGACGTCTCGGCGGCTTGGCATTCTATTGGCGATCGTGGCCCGAGGAGTCCAATTATCGCGCCTGTCGGACTTTGTCCGATCAGCTGATGGTCAACCACGGCCTGTTCCTTCGCGAGGCGGTCGAAGAGGTTGGCTGGATCGACGAAGAGCGCTACAGCTTCTATTGCGCCGATGGCGACCTGTCCCTGAAGCTATGGCAGGCCGGATACGAGGTGGAAGCTTGCGAGGAGGCTCTCGTCGAGCATTTCGAGCGCGCGGGAACGCGCCTGCGCGAGACCAACCTTTCGAGCGCGGGAGCGGATTGGGACGCCTACACCGCTCGCTGGAGTGGGATCTATTTCGATCCCGAGAAGCCGTATGTCGGTCGCTGGGTTGCTCTTGAAGGAATCCCAGGTCGGGAGGCCGGTCATCTGTTCCCGGACGAGGTCGGGTCGGATGGGTCCGGCGCCAGCGTCGCGTTGTTAAGAGATCGGATCAACAGATGGGCTCGACGGTTGCTTGGACGAAGGACCGTGGCATGACACCGGGCGAAGCCGGATCGAGGCTGCGATGAGCAAGGCACGACCGAGCGGCCGGCAGATCGTTGGACGACCTATCGGTCTGATCAGGGCGCTGTTCAAGCAGGGAGCCGAGGCGCGTCGAAGCATCCTGTCGCTCGATCCGGAGGCACATCGGGTCGGAACGACCAACGCGTCGGTCCGGGACGCATGGGTCGAGAAAGTGCTCTCCGAATTGCCCAGAGACGCGCGCCTGCTCGACGCCGGCGCTGGCGAGTGCCAATACAAGAAATTCTGCAGTCATCTCCGGTATGTTTCGCAGGACCTCGCGGAGTATACGGGCCGGGGCAGTTCGATCGGCTTGCAACAGGCGAAATGGGATACGTCCGCGGTCGACATCGTTTGTGACATCACCGCGATTCCCGAGCCCGATGCCTCGTTCGATGCTATCCTGTGCACCGAGGTTCTGGAGCACTTGCCTGAGCCGGCGCCGGCGTTACGCGAGCTGGCGCGTCTTCTGAAGCTCAAGGGGACGCTGATCATCACTGCGCCGTTCTGCAGCCTAACCCATTTCGCTCCCTTTCACTATGCAACGGGCTTCAACCGGTATTTCTATTCCCATCATTTGAGCGCGCTGGGGTTCGAGATCACCGACATGATCGAGAACGGGAATTTCTTCGAATACATGGGGCAGGAAGTCCGCCGGATCGATGACATGGCCGAGCGGTACTGCTCCGACAAGCCGACCCGGCTCGAGCGTTACGCCATACAGATCGTGCTCGGCATGCTGCAGCGAATGTCGCACCGTGATCGTGGAAGTCAGGAAATGCTCCATTTTGACTATCAAGTTCGCGCGGTCAAAGTCAGGTAGCCTTGAGTCTTGTCATCACCCGGCTGAGCGGGGGGCTCGGCAATCAGATGTTCCAGTACGCCACGGGGCGGGCGCTTGCGCGACGCTGCGGAGCAGCCCTGAAGCTCGACCTCTCGGGATTCGCGGTGATTGCGGCGCATACCAGGCGTCGTTACGAGCTTGATTTTTTTCCGATCCATGGGAGCGCGGCAAACGACGTGGATCTCGCTCGGTTTGACAGCACCGGCCAGCTCCAATCGCCGCGGTTTGACCGCGTTCTGCGCTTGCTGCGCATCGGTCGATCGAACGGCGCTTGGCCGATTTACCGCGAGCGGCACTTCCACTTCGATCCGAGTGTGATCGAGCTTTCGGCGCCCGTCTATCTCGATGGTTTCTGGCAGAGCGAAAAGTATTTCTCAAATATTGCCGATGTGTTGCGACAGGAGTTTACGCCCACGGCACCGTTCGAATCCGAGAATTCGACCTTGGCGAAGCTGATCGATACCGTCAATGCGGTCTCGCTGCACGTGCGCCGCGGCGACTATGTCAGCAATCCGACCACCAATCAATTTCACGGAATCTGCTCGCTTGATTACTACCAACGCGCCATCGATTACATTACCGCTCGGGTGGAAGCGCCACATCTTTTGGTGTTTTCCGACGACCAGACTTGGACTCGCGCCAATCTACGCTCTACGGTTCCGACGACGTTTGTCGTCGCCAACCCGCCGGAATGCGGCTACCGTGACATGCAGCTGATGGCGCGCTGCCGTCATCACATCATCGCCAACAGTTCGTTTAGCTGGTGGGGGGCGTGGCTCAATCACTTGCCCGAGAAGATCGTCGTCGCTCCACGGCGCTGGTTCAACGCCTCCGGCGGGGATACCCGCGATCTGATTCCGCCGAGTTGGGTGCGATTGTGATCGCGGTCCATCCTGCGACGATGTTGTCGGAAACTCTGTATTCCCTTCGTGCCGGCCGATTTTGCTCCACGCCAAGACCTTCTGCCGTGCAATTCTCTAGGGTGCGCCATCGGACATCGTTTGCATCGTCCTTGGTGACCTTGAACACTGGATTTATGCGGCTTGTCGATACATCCGGCAGGCTTGGCCTGCCGTCGCGGCTACCTGTCGATGGACTGTCAAGATAATGGATTTCGGAAGATTGAATCACCCGCGGCGAATGTTTGAGCGATTATCCGCGCAAGCAAAATCGACCTTGCGGTGGCTCGCTTCCTCGATCGTCGCTGATAAGAGATTTCGCGTTTGGTTGGCGAACGTACACAAATTCGATGAATGGCTGGAGCACGAGGCCCTTATCACGTCGACAATCCATGCGTATAAGGGGAGGACCAAAGGGCGGCGCGAATTCGAGGCCGAATTTCAGAAATTTGGAACGTTGCTTGAGCATTCTGGGCGATCGCTTCCCATGCGTTGGGATGAAATCCTGCCGTGCTTGGATGATTGCTTGACCGAGACGCCATTTGATCCCCACTACACTTACCATCCGGCCTGGGCCGCACGAGTTCTGGCGCGGACGCAACCCGCAATGCACGTCGATATTTCATCGATCCTTATCTTTGGCGCAATTGTTTCGGCCTTCATTCCGGTTCACTTCTACGACTTTCGACCGGCACCGCTACGATTGGGAAATTTTGGTAGTACGGGTGCCGATCTGACGCACCTCGATTTTCCCGACAATTCGGTCATTTCTCTGTCTTCGATGCATGTGATCGAGCACGTCGGTCTCGGCCGCTACGGTGACCCGCTTGATCCTGATGGTGACGTGAAGGCGATCCGGGAACTCTGCCGGGTGCTTGCTCCGGGGGGGAATTTGATGGTGGCCGTACCGGTGGGTCGGGCTCGAATACAGTACAACGCGCACCGTATCTATGACGACGCCGAATTTCGCGCCTATTTCGCGGGTCTTGAGCTCGTGGAGTTCGCGCTAATCCCTGATGGGTCGGTGCCGATCGGTCTGATCTACGACGCGCCGCGCGATCTCGTCAACGCGCAGGAGTATGGATGTGGTTGTTATTGGTTCAGAAAGCCGAGTGCAGCGAGTGCGTGAGGGGAGCTGCCGGATGATATTCAAGTACACCGACATCGGTGAGACCGGAGGGCCAGGCGCACGGATAGGCGAATGCGCAGCCTCGATCCGTGATTGCAATTTGGTACGTTGGTGGAGCGAGTGAGGCGACTCTGTCCGTCACACCGGTGCTGCCGATCTGTCGACAACCGTTGGTACCATTTCGGCGCAGGCGGTTTCAGATTTTGAACTGGTTGCGATCAACACGGCTCGACGGGAGTACGGCCGTACTGGACGTTCTTCGCGCGGGTCATCCGAGCGTAATTGCGATTACGTCTCGACTTGCGCGATCGGATGGCGTCGGGACAATACGGCAAGTCGCCCACTCGTTTCGAATCCTGGATTTATCCAACATACCGACGGTTGTCTCGAATTTGCCTGGCTACAGTATGAACAGTCAAGGGATCCTCGCGCAGGCACTGTTGGGCTCATGACATCTCCGCTGGTGAGCGTCATCTTATCGGTGCGCAATGGCGCCGCCGATCTACCGAAGGCGGTCGACACGATTTTGAAGCAGACGTTCGCCGATTTCGAACTGATCGCCATCAACAACGGTTCGAGCGATGGGACCGGGGCCATCCTGGATGGTCTTGACGATCCGCGCGTGCGCGTATTCCATCAGAAAGACATAGGCTTAGCTGGCGCGCTGAACCGGGGTATATCGCTTTCACGCGGGCGTTATATCGCGCGTCAAGACCACGACGACTGGGCAAAGCCCGCGCGCCTGGAACGGCAAGTGGCTTTCCTAGAGGCCCATCCACGCTGCGCTTTGGTGGGAACGCGAGCCGAGATCTGGGTCGGAAACACTCCAACGAATCGCGTTCATGATCATCCAACCGATGATTCGGCACTGCGTTTCGAGCTCATGTTCAATAACTATTTTGTCCACAGCTCGATAATGATGCGAGCTTCAGCAGTACAGGAGGTTGGCGGATATTCCATCGACCCCAAGCGTCAGCCGCCGGAAGATTATGAGCTCTGGTCCAGACTCGCACGCCGCTTCGAGGTTGCTAACTTGCCGGATCGGTTGACTATTTACCGCGAGGTGTCCAAGAGCATGTCGCGGGAAGGCGTCAATCCATTTTTGGAGCACTTGTGGATAATTTCAGCGGAAAACATTGCCTTTTCGGTCGGTTGTGAGATACCACAGCATGATCATTGGAATATCTCGGCTCTGATGCACGGATTGTACGAGAGACTTTTACCCAATTCCAATATCGACAGAATGTGCAGGGTCATACAGGAGGCCGGAAGGCGGATTCAATTGAATTCGCCGGGCTCCGACCTTTCGCAGCGGGTCAAGACCGCTACTGAAAGGCTTCGCTTCGCACACGCCAAATGCAAGCTGGGGCTGCCTCATGCGAAGCCACCTGAGGCGCTCCGTCGTTCCATCGGATTTCTGTTTCGGATCGGAAAGTTGCTTTTGAGGCCTGGCCCGGGCCGAGGCCACCAAGACTGAGGACGAGGGCATGCGCTTTCTGTTCTGTTGTGAATCCTACTACCCAAACCGCGGTGGTGTACAGGAGGTCATGCAGCAGCTTGCCGAGCGTATGGCCAAAGCGGGTCATGACGTCACGGTAGCAACCAGTCGAAATCTAGACCGAGAATTTGAGACGCTTAATGGCGTGAGAATTCGGGAATTCACCGTCGCCGGAAAATTGGCCTATGCCATGACTGGCGATGTTGATCGGTATAGGGAGTTCGTGGTTGAGTTTGCTGCGGATGCGATCCTGATTATGGCGGCTCAACAGTGGAGCTTCGACGCGTTGTGGCCGGTTCTCGACCAAATCGGGTCGCGCAAGGTATTCATCCCTTGCGGGTTTTCCTGCCTATATGAGCCGGCCTTCGCGGAATATTTCAAGCAGTTGCCAGCGGTTTTGCGCAAGTTCGATCATCTGATTTTCAACGCCGAACATTATCGTGACATTGATTTTGTGCGCGCGCTTGGTATGGAAAATTTCAGCGTGCTGCCGAACGGCGTGAGCGAATTGGATTTTGACACAAAGCCGGTTCCGGGCTTTCGAAATCGGCTTGGCATCTCCGACCGCGATTTTGTCTTTCTGACTGTCGGCAATCCAGTCAATATGAAGGGACATCGCGAGGTTGCGGAGGCGTTCGCCCGACTCGATACTATGGGTAGGTCTGCAACCTTGATTCTGATTGCGCGGTGGCCGCAAGCAGAGCCAAAGCAGCCAAAGCTGAAGCTTGGGCAGGATGATATGAAGCGCTCAAGCCCGCTGTCTCGGTCGCTGCTGATACTGCGACAGCGCGGACCGAGGGAATTTATGGAGCGCGCGTTGCAGCGAATTCTCGGGATCTCCGGGGCGCACGTGATTTGGCAAAGGACCAAACGTACCGCCTATTTGGCCGGTCGGTCGGTACAAGTTGTTCGCGCGGAAGGCTGGGACGGGTTCCGGACATGGCTCACGAGCGCGCTGAAGCGGCGGCGAGAACCGATCGCTTATTGGGTAAATTGTGCCAACCAGCAGCCCGGGAAACGAGTGTTGTGCCAGGATTTGACCCGGTCGGATTTGGTACAAGCCTATATGGCGGCCGACTTGTTCGTTTTTGCGTCTATCGTTGAATATTCCCCGCTGGTTTTGTTCGAAGCTGGAGCGGCGGGGACCCCGTTTCTGTCTGTACCGGTCGGCAATGCTGAGGAAATCGCAAGGTGGACAGGCGGCGGGATCATCTGTTCGGCGGCTAGGGACGATCGCGGCTACATCCGCGCAGATCCGAAAGTGTTAGCGGGCGAGATGCAAAGGTGTATGTGCGATCCGGACATGCTGTTCCGTCTCGGTGCTATTGCAAAGCATAGATGGCAGCAGCAGTTCACTTGGAGAGCCGTAGCCGCGCTATACGAGGGCATCCTTTCCGGGCGTACGTCGGATGTTGCTCCGGATGGGTGTGCAGGATCACGCCACAAAAAGGCTCAAGCGCGATGAAATACGCCGTGATTCTGGCCGGGGGCCGGGGAACCCGGCTTCGGCCCTACACGCTCACGCTTCCCAAGCCGCTTGTTCCGATAGGGGATACCCCGATCGTCGAGGTCGTCATTCGCAAGCTGGCAAAAGCCGGCTTTGATGTGGTGACTCTCGCGATAAATCACATGGGAGCACTCATCCAGGCCTATTTCGGCAACGATCGGCGCTGGGGGTTGACGATGCAATACTCGTTCGAAGGCGAAGCCCTGGGAACTATTGCTCCCCTCCGCTTGATCGCCGATCTCCCTGAGCACTTTTTGGTCATGAACGCGGACGTGCTCAGTGACGTTGACCTCTCCACTTTCCTCGCTGGCCATATTCGGTCCAATGCGATTTTCACCATCGCAGCGACTCGACGCGAACAGGTGCTCGACTTTGGTATTCTTGGCGTCGAGGGCGAACGTCTGGTAAGCTTTCAGGAAAAGCCCAAAGTAGTGCAGCAAGTAAGCATGGGGATCTATGGCGTCTGCCGGCGCGTGCTGGAGTTCATTCCGCCTGCCGGCCCGTTCGGCTTTGATCAGTTGATGCTCAGATTGATTGCGGAGGGCGAGCGGATTAATGTCGTACCACATGATGGCTACTGGCTCGATATCGGTCGGCCCGAGGACTACGAGTTGGCGAATCGGGAGTTCGAAAGAGATCGAAACCGCTTCCTATGAGCCAAAGGATCCTAGTGACGGGGGCGAGTGGGTTCGTCGGGCGATGTCTGGTTCGGGCTCTTCGCGAGGAGGGTGCCGATGTGTCGGCACCGGGACGGGACACCCTCGATGTGGTTCTCGGGGTTTTTCCGGATCAGCAGGTCGATCAAGTCGTTCATTTGGCGGCGCGGACTTTTGTGCCCGAGTCATGGGTCGATCCGACCGGGTTCTATCGCGTCAACTCGCAGGGTACTCTCAATGTCCTCGATTTTTGTCGCCGGATGGGGGCCCGATTGGTGCATGTCAGCGCCTACTGTTATGGCAAGCCCTCGATG
>Ga0075018_10000239_pt1 | contig 15455 bp, 9 predicted proteins | sample ColStrG_CSR_2014_FD_71471 | JGI IMG/M metagenome (GOLD analysis project Ga0075018, IMG submission 71471) | Freshwater sediment microbial communities in response to fracking from Pennsylvania, USA - Cold Stream Run_MetaG_CSR_2014 | ecosystem: Environmental > Aquatic > Freshwater > Creek >... | reverse complement strand
ACTGGAGACCGACACAGTCGTACCCCGCTCTGCTGCAATAGCCAACGCTGCTTCGGCGGCACTATCGCCCCCTCCCACCACCAGCACGTGCTGCCCGCGATACTGCTCCGCATCGATCAGGCGATAGACGACTTTCTCTTGCTCTTCACCAGCCACACCGAGCTTGCGGGGCGTGCCACGCCGGCCAATGGCGAGGAGAATATTTTTCGTCTTGTAACTGGCCTTCGACGTTTTGACGACGAATCCCCCACCGGCTTTCGTGATCGCTTCCATACGCTCAGAAAAATTGATCTTGATGCTGTTGTCACGGGTAATGCGGCTCCAAAACGCCAGCAGCTCTTCCTTGCTGATCTCGACCTTGTTGAACTTGCCGACAATGGGCAGCGTCATGGGCGCCGTCATGGCCAGCTTCCGACGCGGGTAGTGATAAATCGATCCACCGAGTGAGTCTTCCTGCTCAATCGTCACGAATCGCAATCCTGCCTCTTTGGCCGCCAGCGAGGCGGAGATACCGGCCGGCCCGGCGCCGACAATCACCACATCCAAGTCGCCTCCCTTGCTCTTGTTTTTCCGAATCGACTCGATCGCCCGCGCTCCCTGATCAACCCCCTTGCGAATCAATCCCATCCCACCCAACTCACCGGCGATGTAGATGCCGGATACGTTGGTTTCAAAGGTCGACTTGACTTGAGGGATGTCGATGCCGCGCTTCTCCGTCCCAAACACCAGCGTAATCGCCTCAACCGGACAGGCCGCCATGCAGGCTCCATGACCGATGCAGTGATCGGGTTGGATGAGCACGGCCTTTCCCCTTATAATACCTAATGCATGTTCTGGACAGGCTTTCACGCAGGCGCTGGAACCGATGCATTTGTTCGTATCGATCACCGGATGCAAGGTGAGCGGCTCGGGAATTCCCGATTTCTTGGTTTCTTCCAGGCGGGCGCGGTAGTGGACATCTTTCTTCCGATGTCGGCGGAAGTAGAGCCACAGTGCGAGGAGAACCGGCAGAAGGTAGAGCAGCGTGATGAGATATGATTGCGACATGCGACCTTTTCAGTGCTATGGTCTTTCACGATCGATGACGACCGTGATCTTATTCGCTCCAGGCTTCACCGGCTGACTCATCCCCTCCAGGTCTCCACTTTGTGGCATGGCCTGACCGGACTTCGATAGACGGGCCACAATCACCACCGTTCCTGCGGCGGACAGTTTTCTGGACGGCATGGGGCTCGTTGAGTCATCGAGTCGAAACGTAAAGGGCAGATCCTGTTTCGTGCCCCGCACGATCGACACAGGCATGAGCGGACCGTTCATCTCGCGCGCGAACACGAACAACGTGTCCGTTGGGGCGACTTTCCCGGCGAGACTCGGCGCCAGACTCACGGTTCCGCTAATTGCGACGTCCTGACCTCCTGGCTTTGTCGGCCGCACCGCCAAACCGACCGCCTTGGCCATCACCAGTTTTCCGCCGGCTAACCCTTTGGCCTCGGCAATGCCGGAGAGCAGCTCCTGTCGGACCTCGCCTTCCGCATCTGCCGGCAGGTTGGCGCTGGCCTGTTCCCAATACTGCGCCGCCTGCCCGAACTCTTTGCGGTCGAACGCTACGGTCCCGGCCAGCATCAGCGCTTTGACATGCTTCGGGTCGATCTTGAGCGCCTGCTGAATCAATTGCTCCGGTTTGCCTTCCAGCTTGCGGCTATCCAGCACGCCGAGGGCATCGGCATAGTCGACGAGCAACTGGGGATCGTCGGGGATCAACTTCATGGCTTTCTCATACATCGGCACCGCGTCGGCATGCCGTCCGATTTCTACATACGAGCGCGCGAGAAGGGCCCACCCTACTCCGTCGTTGGGATTCTGCTCGAGCTTCTTTTTCAGCCGTTCGGAAAGCGCGTCGAGCCCTTCGGATGTTTGATGAGCGTTGTCCGACCCGCCTTGTGCCATCGGAGGGGACGCGCTGGGAAGCGTGATCGCCTCCGGGTTCCCCAACGTCCAGTACAGCAGTCCGCTGATGGTCGGAATGATGACCGCCAACGCCACAACGACCGCTCGGCTGTTCACCGACCACAATCGTGCCGGGGGCGTGGCCTCGGCAGGCCCCGACTCCTCAAGAAGCCGACGTTCGAGTTCCCGTTTCGATTGTTGATACTGTTCATCCGTCAACAAGCCGTTCCTAAGGTCTTGTTCCAATTCGGCAAATTGTTGGCGGTAGACCGAGAGCGTTTTCTCTCCCTCCCCTTTCTTCGATGGCTCCTGGCGCTTGAGCAGCGGCCATAGAAGCAGGCCGAGCACGAATAATGTCATGGCCCATGCGATAAACCAAAATGTGAGGGTCATGATCCTAATCCCCCCTTGAGACAACAGTTGTTCGACACGATTCATTCGGGCTAAGAGAAGTCCCACCGGAGACCAAAGAAAAAGAATTGTCTCGACGTCGAGTCCTTTTGTGTCGAGCTATCCGTCAGCGTTTTTTCTACCCCGCCTGTGGTCTCGAAGGTCCAACTGTCGAGGAAGCGATAGCTCATGCGAACCGTCGGAGTCAGGCGATACAACTCCACGTTAAAACTATCCTTCTGGTGATAGAGCAGGACGAACGTGTCGAACTGCAGTTGTTGTCCGAGACGAGCCAACGAATTGAGCGTGAGCGATTGCCCTCGGTATGCCGGACTCGTAATATAGCTGGCATTCGCCACAAAGGTCGTACTCTCAAACGGAAAGTTCGCCCCGATCGCTTGCGCCGTATAAGTTAGAATGTTGCCGGTCCCGGGCTGCGCTTGCAAGGAACAAGCAGCATCGGTTTGGGCATTCGGATTGAGAAAGAGTGTGCTCGTTCCCGGAAGAATGACCAAACAGTTTGTTTGCCCCGATCCAGAAAGCTTGTTGTACCGAAAATCTCCGCCAAGCTGCCAATCCTTGCTGACGGCATGGAGCACACCAGCGAGGAACAGATCGCTGGTTGCCGTGACAGCCTTCGCTTGATCGCGCAAGAGGCTTTCATTGGTTGTATTGATCTGTTCGAGCTGGGCATTCGGAGTTCCGAATAGGGCGTTAGTCGTCTGCAAGTACGGCGTGCGCCGATGATCTGCCAAAAGGGTGTAGGTAGTCCCTTCGGTCACCCAGGTCCCGTTGAGCATTGCCACGTTGAGGACTTTGTATGACACGTCGTAGTCGATCAGGCTGAAGGCATTCCTCCCGTTGGCCGCATACCGTAATTCTGTCCCCACTGCCCGACGATCCACTACGCCATTGACCATCTGGTTGAAGTAGTACAGATTGCCGCTCCAGGCTTGCCCGATCGGACCGATGTCCACATTCGCCCCGTAAAAGTAACGTTTCAAGTCGGCCCGAAAGTTCCGGGGATCATCGGGCACGTAATTGGAACTCAAGCTGAATTGCCGAGGCTGGCCTGCGAGGAAGTTCACATTCAAAAATTGAGGGACGGCGGTGTAGCGCACCCACGCGCCATCGAATCGAAAATCCAGGACGCCGCCGCTGTTCCCCGGTTGGCGGCCAACCCGGACGAGATACGATTCCTGACTCGAGTGCTCGTAGTAGAGGGCTCTGAGGCGGCTGATATTTCGCTTCGCATCTGAGGTGGCCAATAGATTATACGCCTGCGTGCCGCGCACGACGAACTTGTTGTCGTATTCGTCTTTCCGGTATCGCCCTGTGACATCGAATGCCGACTGCAGCAAAGACTGGTCGTGGTTGTTGATATTCGTGGTGCTGTTCGCCACTTTGTCTGTAATCTTCGTCTGGGAATACCCGCCATAATAGTACTGGTACACGCTCCCATAGACCCTAGTTTCGTCTATCTTCCTAGTCGGTCTGCCTGTTTTTGATTGTGCGAGCTGATTGATGGCCTCCTGCAACGCCGCCAACCGCTGGCGTATTCTCACCGCTCCTTCCCCCTCGGGGTAGAGTTTGAGATAGAGCTCATATTCTGCTTTCGCTTTCACATATTCCCCGCTTCGTTGCCTGGCCACTCCAACCCACTCCTGCGCTCCTTGTGATTGCTTATTTGGCGGGAGATTGAGGAGTGCGTTGAAGATCCCCAGTGCCTGCTCATTCTCTCCGGCAATCAATGCCTTATGGCCTAGCTTCATCAAATCCTCGCCATATGTCTCAACATTCATCCCAGGACGGAACGGCGGAACATCGAATGACTGCTTCGGTCCCTTCTCATCCGGAGGCGTCGACGGTGGAACTTCGACCTCTGGAGGGAGCGGTAGGGGGAGCGCCGGTCGATCCAGCTTCACCGAAATCACTATCCGACTGCTGCTTCTAATATCCCGTTGGCTCACACGAAATCGAACCGGTTTGGCAAATTGGATAGAGAGACCATTTGTCCCTTGGTCAGGAAAGGTGACGGTGAATTTTGGTACCAGATCGCTGGGGGGAGATGCCGCCAGTTCTCGAGCAAACCGTTCAGACCGGTCCAGATCCGGGAAGTTCAAGAAGACTCGGATGAGATCGCCTTTCTCAGAAGGGGTATGTCTCAAGTACAGAGCTCGCGTATTGAACACAATATGGATTTCCGCCGCTGTCGGGGTCTCGATAATCTCGACGCGGTCAAGCACTTGCGCCGTTGTCGCTGGAGGAAACAGCAGGCCGACAAGCGAAAACATTCCGCACAACAGGGTAGCCAGCACAACAGGGCGCACCGTACCGCGGCTACATATTCTCAATACTTAACCTCTGAAAGCATGGCGATGGTTGAACGGAGTTGAATCTAGCGAAATCCCGGTACAGACCGTAGCGGGTTCGTGTGCTTTTCGGATGGCGAGCCGTCAGCGACTATCGACACATCGTTCACACACTTCCGTATATGGATGCCTCGGGCCTGAGTACTCTACCGAGCCTCTCACTTGAGCCATCGAGCGACGTCACCGCTTACTTACTAAAGGTGGAGGTATTGTGACAGCCGGAATTGTCGCAAGAGTTTGGCGCTGCTTTATTACCGTTATGGCCCGACGGCCTGGTCACGATCCCCCCTACCCAATTCATACCGCGCTCATGACAGGTATTGCAGCTCCCTGTCCCCACCACCCCGCTATGGACCATCCTCGTCCCGCTGAAGGTCGTCGTGGACTTGTGACAGGTCTCGCAGGCCGTGGTCGTCGGGAAGTGGTTTGCCGGCTTGGCCATCACCCCGGCGTATCCTCCGCTATGACAGGTCGCGCAGCCAGACACTATCCCCGTGTGGTTATATTGGGTCCCCGAAAATGTCGTCGTGGACTTGTGACAGGTCTCGCACGCGGCGGTGGTTGGGAAGTGGTTCGCCGGCTTGGTCACCACCCCGGCATATCCGCCGCTATGACAGGTCACACAACCGGTGACGATCCCGGTATGATTCATCGGTGTCCCAGGCCCAAAGGCAGCCGTGGAGTTGTGACACGTCTCGCACCCCAGCGTCGTTGGTATGTGAGTCGCCGGCTTGCCCAACGCCGATGTCCCGTTATGACAGCTCACGCAGCCGGTCGTGATCCCCGTGTGATCGTACGTGGCCCCCACGAATGTCGTCGTGGACTTGTGACAGTTCTCGCAGGGGGCGCTCGTCGTAATGTGATTCGCCGGTTTCGTCACGATGCCCCCGACCCAGCTCATGCCCATCGCATGACAGGTCGCGCAGCCGGTCGTGATCCCCGTGTGGTTCATCACGGTCCCCGTAAACGTGGTCGTGGACTTGTGACAGGTCTCGCAGGCCGTGGCGGTCGGGAAGTGGTTCGCCGGCTTGCCCAACGCCGATGTCCCGTTATGACAGCTCACGCAGTTGGTCGTAATTCCGGCGTGATTGTAACTGGCAGTCACGAGAATCCAGGTACCCCCCATCTTGTGGCAACTATCACACGATGCGGAAGTCACCAAGTGGGTCGACGGCTTTCCACGGGCCTGGATCCCGTTATGACAGGTCGCGCAGGTGCCTGGCGCAACTCCAAGATGCCTGAAGGGCAGACCGGTCCAGGCAACGGTCCGATGGCAATTGTCGCAGGACATAGTCGTCGGAATGTGCGTTGTGGGCTTTCCTTGCACCGTGCTGTTGTTATGACACTTCGCACAACTTCCTGGAGTTACACCATTGTGCGTAAAAAACGCGGGTGTCCAATTTGTCGTCCGGTGGCAGCTGTTACAGTTGACCGAGGTAGGCAGATGGTTTGCCGGCTTAAAGGTGGAGACGACTCGCCCCCCTGGCGAATGGCATTGCATGCACTGCGTCGGTGTTCCTCGAAATATGCCCTGCAAGTGGCACCGCTCGCACACGACCTGCGCATGGCCGCCACTAAGCTGGAAGCCGGTGCTGCTGTGATCGAATTCGATATCGGAACGACTCGTACGATTCTGGGCCTCTGCCTCGCTCGGCAACACGACACCGAGCCACAGGACCGCTGCGACGAGAATCGCGGCGATTACCCTCCACTCACGCAACGGGCCATGTGATCTGTCTGGGTTCATCGACAGTCCAATGCATTTACATTCATTCGCTGCTCAACGGCTTTACTCTTGCTCGATTATTGTAATTGGGAATATAATCCCATATACAGAATTGCACGCTACAATAGCGTGATGGGAAAGCAATCCCAAATTCATTGACCGCCTGTAACGCAATAGGTATACCGATCCGTCGCGATTCCCTAACCCCAGGATTTATCAAGGAAGGTTTGGTGTCACGAACCAGATAAGCACGTGCAAATTTGACGGTTCAGAACGAACATGTAGGCAAATGCAGACATCGTGTACAGATGGAATTCCTTTTCCACAGGTCGTAAATGTCCGAAACCACGCGAGGATTGTGCACCGAGAAACAGGCGCGGGAGTTGCTCTAAACAATCAGGATCTTCGACGCATCGCCTACAACCGATCAACGAACCAACCTTCTCTGAACATAGGATGAACTACCATGGCTATCGCTGAACCTCTCCAGCAAGTCCGGGAACGAACAACCGAGGCACTTCGCCCGGCGACCGGGCTCGGCTCAAAACCGGATGAAGACGCGACATCCGATTCTCCCTCCCTGCCCGGACGACTGCTGGCTTTCGTGCTCGTGGGCTTATCGATATGGATGGCCTACAAGGTTGCGACCGGAAAGTACTATACCCCGCGCGCAAACTTTGGATTTTACCTGGGAGTCGTCGGCTCCGTGATGATGCTCTTGATGCTGGCCTATCCACTGCGCAAGCACGTTGGCTTCATGCATCGCTGGGGGGCACTCAAGAACTGGTTTCGTATCCACATGATCATGGGTATCGTCGGCCCGACCCTTGTGCTGTTCCATTCGACCTTCCATCTCCGATCCACCAATGCTACTGTCGCACTCTTCAGCATGCTGGGGGTGGTCATCAGCGGCATCATCGGTCGCTTCGTCTACACCAAGATCCACTATGGTCTCTACGGCAGGCGCGCCACGCTGGAGAAAATTCAGGCAGAATTTGCAGGCCATTCGAATGATGCCAAATCCCGACTGCACTTTGCTCCTCGTGTCGAGCAATGGCTCCAATCATTCGAGCGCGACTCGATGCAACTCGATCGTTCCTTCACCTCGCACCTCTTCAGTCCCCTGACGCTCGGATTGAAGCGAAGCATCCTAGCCTTTCGCTGCGCGCGCGAGCTGCGAAGAATTCTGAAGACTGAACTGCATCCGGAATTTCGCGGAGGCGCATCGGAAGCGATTCAGTTGGTGTCATCGTATTTGAGAGAGTGCCAGCGTGTCGCCCAGTTTGGCACCTACGAACGCTTCTTTTCGTTGTGGCACATGCTCCACGTTCCATTGATCTACGTTTTGGCTGCCTGCACGATCTTTCACATCGTGGCAGCCTACATGTACTAACGCTAATCGACTATTGTGCTGGCCTCATCCTACTACCTGCCCTTTGGTCTGCTCGGCGCGTTGACACTCATGGCCGCACCGGCCTTGGCAGACAACGTCGAGACGGCGTTGATGCCGGGGCAGGTGATCGAAGGCCATGCAAAATGGGAAGAAGACTGCACGAAGTGTCACAAGCGGTTCGACAAGGCGGCACAGAATACGCTCTGCCAAGATTGTCACAAAGACATTCGGAAGGACGTCGAGCAAAAGCAGGGATCGCACGGGCGTTTCAAAGAGCAACGGGAATGCAAGGAATGCCACACAGAGCACAAAGGCAGAAAGGAAAACATTGCACCGATCACAGAGCAAACCTTCGATCATGAACGGACGGACTTCCCGCTCAAGGGCGCCCATGCCGATGCGAAGAAGATCGAGTGCAAGGCCTGTCATCAACCCAAGATTAAGTATCGAGGCGCGCCGTCCGATTGCTACAGTTGCCACAAGAAAGACGATAGGCATAAAGGGAAAGTGGGAAGCGCCTGCGCCGACTGTCATACGGATCGGAATTGGAAAGAGATCCGGTTCGACCACGACAAGACCCGCTACAAGCTCCGGAACAAGCATGTCGAGGTGTCCTGCAAGGACTGCCATGCGAGCGATCGCTATAAGGAAACCCCGATAGACTGTTACTCCTGCCATAAGAAAGACGACAAGCATAAGGGGCAGGAGGGCACGAAGTGCGAGGAATGCCACGACGATCGGTCATGGAAGAAATCGCCGTTCAACCATAACAAGTCGCGCTTCCCCTTGATGGGAAAGCATGCCAAGGTCGAGTGCAAGAAGTGTCATCTAACTCCCGCTTTCAAAGATGCGCCGCTAGATTGTTATTCGTGTCACAAGAAAGACGATAAGCACAAAGGGACGTACGGAGAGAAATGCGAGACCTGCCACGCGGAGAGCGATTGGAAGACCATCACGTTCGATCATGACTTGCACTCCAAGTACCCGCTACGGGGACGGCATATCACGACCAAGTGCGAGTCCTGCCATAAGGGGCAATTGTATAAGGATAAGACTCCGGCCGACTGCAACGCCTGCCACAAGAAGGACGACAAGCATAAGGGCCAATTTACCGAGAAGTGTGAAAGCTGTCACACCGAACGGAGCTGGAAAGTATTTCTCTTTGACCATGAACACGACACGACATATCCGTTGAGGGGGAAGCATCGAACGACAAAGTGTGAGTCCTGTCATACGGGACATCTATACAAGGACAAGACGCCTGTCGATTGCTTTGCCTGTCACAAAAAAGACGACAAGCATAAGGGTCAATTTACCGAGAGGTGTGAAAGCTGTCACACTGAACGGGATTGGAAAGTGCTCCTCTTTGAGCACGACCACGATACGAAGTATCCGCTGAGGGGGAAACACCGAACCACCACCTGCGAGAGTTGCCACACGGGACAGCTGTATCAAGACAAGACGCCCACGACCTGCTACGCCTGCCACAAGAACGTCGATGTGCACGGGCGCAGGTTGGGCACGGAGTGCCAGGACTGCCACAGCCTACGAGACTGGAAACTCTGGGACTTTGATCACGATACACGGACCCGATTCAAGCTGGACGGCGGACACAAAGGGCGCGATTGTTATGCGTGCCACACCGAGCGCATGGGCAAGAAGGTCAAATCATCATCCTCTTGTGTGAGTTGTCACAAGAAGGATGACAAGCATGACGGAAGTTTCGGCCCACAATGTGACCGGTGTCATGAAACAACACTCTGGAAGACGATTAAACTAGGCACCAGAATCTTTCGCAGTCGGTAGCCTCAAGCCGGCAGTGTGAGATATTCAAAGGGAAGGTACTGTGGAATATCGACGCGACATCTCATCCACTCTCAAAATCCTCGCCCTCGTGCTTGTCCTCTTTATCGGCTACCAGGCGTGGCTGAAACCGACATATTTGACTCCGGGACCCGCATCGCGACAGTCCTCGGAGCCTCCTCCGCCGCAACCAACCCCCAGCTTCACGTTGCCGGAAACGCAAGAATATCCGTCCTGGGACGCTCCGCAAACGCGACTGATCGATCCCGGACAAGCGCCTACTGGTTCGCTCGGGCTCATTCGCGATGAAGTGGAAAAGGGAAACTACAGGGAAGCAGAACGCCGTTTGCTGGCCCTCTCACACAAAAAGCCTGAGAACGCTCAGGCCAAACGGTACATTGCAGCGCTCTGGAACAATCTTGGCGTGCAACAGGAAAAGTTCGGCGGGAGCGCACTCTCTGTCAAAGCCTTTAAGAAAGCCGTAACGTCCGATCCCACCAATCCGCTGGCGTACATGAACCTGACGCAAGCGTACTGGGAACTTCGCGATCCGGCGATGACGTCTCAGTTCCTCAACAAGGTGATTCGGCTGAATCCCACCGATCCGTTCCCGCATCTTGCACTCGCCGAACTGCTGTTGGAGAAAGGGGACAAGACCTCAGCGATGACCCATCTCGATCTCGCGCATCTACAAACCCAATATGATTCCAATCTCCGATCCTATCGAGATAAGCTGGTCGCAAAGGCGGGCCAGGGGAACTTCGTGCAGCCTCAAGCAGTGGCACTCGCCCCCTCATCCAAATCAGCAGCCATAGACACCAGACCGGTCCCGAATCCCCGTCAAGACGGCACGCCTCCTCCCTCAACACCATCCGTGAATCCACCGCCCTCCTCCATCGCTACTCAGGAAGAAGAGTCACCGAGACCGTTTGTTCCGCGAGACACCTCGCATTTCGTCGTTCAGTTCGATGGGCCTGACGATCACGCGACGTGGGTGCGCATCCGCGCCATACTCGAATACGCCTATGAGGAGATTCCCCTGAAATTCGGACACGTGCCCGCCAGACCTATGAAGGTTGTCCTACACACAGGGCAGAAATTTTCCGGTCCGGCGGGAATCCCCAATTGGGCCGATACGTTGTTCGATCACACTTCGGGTTCGATCCATCTCCCCACTCAAGGCGCGCTCGACGATCTCGCATTATTCAGCCGCGTGGCTCGTCATCAGTTCGTCCATGCGCTCTTTCATGAACAGGCCAAGAATGGAAGTACCTCTCCTCCAACATGGCTTGTGGAAGGTCTGGCTATCCATCTGACGGAAGACCCCTGGCCGGACATGGAAGAGTCCCGACAAAAAAGCACTTCCCTCATGCCGCTGCCTTCCCTTCACGGATCCTGGACTCAGCTTCCCTCAACGTCACTACCGACCGCGTACCTCACGGCAAGTGTTGCCACTCAGCATCTCATCGATCGGTATAGCATGTACACCGTTCGCCAGCTGATGAATGTACTCATGACCGGTCAGCCTCTTGAGACGGCGATGCAACAGAAATTGTCCGTGTCGTACGAGCAGTTTCAGCGCCAGTGGGCACAAAGCCCAAAGCCGCACGTAAGTGCGAGTGGTTCATGACCGCTCAGTGTTCGTCAGAAGCCTTGTGGGTTTACTTGACGACTAGCAGGCTGCGGAGAAACCATTTCGGCACAGCAGAACTTCGATAGCCCGCACGTCTGGGACAAACCCGGTCTGTCTGGTCCATCTGTTTAGTCTCATGCAACCAAACAAACCAGACAGACCGAACAGACCACATGAACAAGACAGGCTGGCGGACTTTTCAGCATCCAGCTAGAACCTCGTCACTGCAGCATGATTGGTTGCATCGACACCAAATCGGGAGGCGATCTCGTGATAGACGTGCATGGGTCCGCTGGCTTGGACCAGTTATAGGCAACCCTCGCCAGATAACAAGAATCGTTGACGCAGATTGGCAGGGGACCGGATCGAAGAAGTGTGCTTACTTCACCTTGGAGAAATCGGCAGCGACTCTCGCCTCTTTTCCGTCCTGAAGATTCACGACGAAAACGGACGCGGCACTGGGATCAAATTGTTCATAGGCAAACAGTGCGGTAAAGCGTGACCGGTAGGTCGGCCCGCTTCCCTCATTTTTTCGGCCACGCTCGGCTTTTCCGATGTCGATGGGCTTGATCCTCTTGGAGCCCTGTTGCAACTCGATCAAGGCACCTTCTGCAAAGTATTCGTCATCGCCACACAGCTGAACCTCAATCTCCATATTGGGCATGTCCACGACTTTCTTGATGAACTCCTCGGGCATGCGCACATCCATTTTCCTCTTCTTGGACTCCGCCGCTTCCTGCCGGCCAAAGGCTTCAAGCCGATAGCGTTTGGTCCGGAGGATGGCACTGGCTCCGCAGGGATCTTTCTCTGGGTCGACTCCCACGCGCGTGACCATGGAGGCTTGCTGAAGGACCTTCTTGACGTCCTCCGGGGTGTTGGCTTTCTCCATCGGCGCCCGCCCGGCTTCCAAGGCCTTCTGCGCCTCTTCCGCTGAGACCTTCACATCGATCGCCAAGACCGGCTGGAGACCGACGACCGTCAACAGGCCCACGACCGCACAGGTGGCGACGCCACCAACTCGCGCCACTGATGCCAGGCATCGCACGCTCATAACTCATTCCGTAAACAAGACGACGAATGATGGGGCGGCATTGTACGGAAACCCCTATCACTTTGCAATCAGCCTGGGAAGCGGACCCAGTTGGCATAAGGCTTGTTGGCATAGAGTTCACCGAGATCGACCGGCACTCTCACACCGGCTTGCGTAAGCAGCTGATAGACCAGGCGAAGCGGCAAACCAACCACAGTCGGGAAATCTCCGTCAATGGAATCGACCAGGTCGCCGCCCCCTCCTTGGATCGAGTACGCACCGGCCTTGCCGAGACTTTCTCCTGTCGCGAGATAACGTTCATGCACTCGTTCATCGAACGGCTTCATCCGAACGACGGCCGTAGACAGGGCGACGACGTCTATCTCACGAACTGAACAGACGAGCGCGACCGCCGTGCATACGTGATGATCACGGCCAGCCAAGCGTCGAAGCATCGCACGGGCCTCTGCCAAATCGGCCGGTTTCCCAAGCACGTCATGATCCAACTCAATCACCGTATCGCTCCCCAGTACGATCGCCTCCGGCTCTTGCCTCGCGACCGACTGGGCCTTGCCCTGCGCGAAGGACTGCACCTGCTCGATCGCCGGCCGGTCAGTCACCAGCCGCTCCTCGAAGAATGGACATTTGACATCGAATGGGATGCCCAACAAGGCGAGTAACTCGCGACGGCGCGGAGAGGTGGAAGCCAGAATGAGTGCCATCTAGCAGACTGTGGGAAAACTATTTAGGCACGCCAGAACTTCACTGGTCCGCACGTCAGAGACAAGCCCGGTCTGTCTGGTCCATCTGGTCAGTCCAATGCAACCAAACAGACCAGACAGACCGAACAGACCAAATGAACGAGACGGCTGGCGGCCTTTTTCAGCATCTTGCTACAACGCCGGAGAAGGTTCAGCGGAAGCAAGGGGCTCGAGCAGCATCTGCTCAGAGACCTCGGTGAGACTCGCGCTGCACATGCGAAAACCGGCGAGCACCTGCTCCAGGTCGGCGACCGAAGAGACTCGGAACATATCGGCTCGAAGCGAGGCGGCATGAGGAAATCCTTTGCAGTACCAGCCCAGGTGTTTGCGCATCCGCCGAAACTGGCCCGGCCCACTGGCCGCTTCGAACCGTCGGGCATGATCGAGCAGCATCTCGAAGCGAACGTCCAACGGCGGCACCCACGGTTCGGGCCCCTCCTCAGACCGATGTTGCTGCAGAACGAGCCGCGCCTCCTCTTTCTGCCGAAAGAACCAGGGGGCTCCGAGCGCGGCTCGTCCGACCAACACGCCATCGACTCCGGTGTCCCGCACGCGACGGACGACGTCGTGATAACTGTGCACGTCCCCATTGCCGAACAGCAAAGTCCCGCTCCCCCGCACGATCTCCGTCGCCCTAGCAATGGCATTCCAATCCGATTCCCCTCGATACATTTGTTGCAAGGTGCGGCCATGCAGGGAAATGACTGCCGGCTGTTCCATGAGGAGATGTTCGATCCAACGATCAACGACCACCACGTCGTAACCGAGGCGTGTCTTGACGGACAGGGGGATTGTGTGTCGGACGAGCGGGCGGGCATCCTGCCGCTGCTCGTTCATCCGCCAGATCGCCGCCACTCTGCCCGGCTTGAGACCCGCTCCCTCGAGGGTTTGACCGGCCGCCCAATCGGCGATCCCCTGTCGAGCGGCCTGCATAATGGCCTGGGCCACATCCGGCGTTCGGATCAGCCCCGCGCCCGATCCGGATGAGGCCACACTCCGCGAGGGACAGCCCATGTTGATATCCAATCCATCAAACCCCAACTCACACACGGCATGGACGGCCTGATAGAAAAGGTCCGGCTCTTTCCCATAGAGCTGCGCGATGATCGGCCGTTCAGCCTCATGATAGATGAGGGAGTCCAACAAGAACTCCGGTCCCCGGCAGACGTCATGCACATGCGTGAACTCCGTGAAGGAGACGTCCGGCTTCCCGTGCATTGCCACGGTATGGCGAAACGTCGCATCGGTGACCCCATCCATCGGCGCCATCCCGATGATCGGTCTGGGGAGTGACTGCCAGAAACTCATCGGGTTCGCTCCATCTCCATCACCGGCTCCCCCACTTCATTCGCCTGAGCATAGGCCAGGCGCAACATGTCGCTTTCCTGTTGTACCCAACTCCTTACGTCCGGCGCGCGCTCTGTCACAAATTCGAAAAACCGTTCGATCTTGAGGAGGAAGAAATCATACGAGTGCGTGAGCGGTCGTGGCGACCGAAACCAGAAGGTCACGAACTCTTTCAGGCAGATGCCCCGCTTCGCTAAAGTCCGGCAGGTTTGCGGAAACATCTCTGCAATGTCTCCTCCCCAATGGAGAATCTCGTGCGGCATATAGGACGTGCGGTACCGTGTTAAACCGGTCGCCTCCGCGGCCACTTCCTGCCACTCCGGACCTGTAATGGGGGCTTGCCCCGAGATGATTTGCGCGTAGCGCGCATAGTCGTCGCACAACTGCTGTCGATCAGACTGGCACACCGGCTCCTGGACTGAGGCTGGACGAGGCGTCAGTGCCGGCAACTGTTCTACAGCCGTTCCTCTGGCCATCGTCTGCTGAACGAGGAGGGAGAAGCGCCGAACGGCCTCTGCATACTCCTCCACAATCATCTCGATCGGTTTGGTGTCCACTTCAAGCGCCACCGCCCGGAGGCTGACGAGATTCGAATGGGCCAGAACCTGTTCAAGCATGGTGAAGAGGATCGACGGAATCGGGGCAGCATGGGCGTCGATCCATTCAGGAAGCCCCTCTTCCCCCTTTGGCTCACCAACCGACTCATGGCAGGCCAACCCCGCTACGTGGATTTCTACGACCCGCTCCAAGGGAAATTCGTTGAGGAATTCCTGGATGAATCGTTCAAGAGATATCCGTCGGCAGACGGCGGTATAGCGATAGACGGTCCAAAGGTGTCCGATGTCCAGCACGAGACCGCAGGGCACCAACGCTGTGACGAGTCGAAAAAAATGGGGAATCGGTATTGTGCCGGCGAAAAAATATGTCAGCGGTGGCATCTCCAACAGAAAGAGCGGCGCAGTCCCGTCTGCTCGACGACCCTGCCGATCCATCGCCTGTTGAACCGTCGAGATATTTGCCGCCACCACCTCGGCACTTAGCCGCGTATATAAT
>Ga0075018_10000237_pt1 | contig 15487 bp, 12 predicted proteins | sample ColStrG_CSR_2014_FD_71471 | JGI IMG/M metagenome (GOLD analysis project Ga0075018, IMG submission 71471) | Freshwater sediment microbial communities in response to fracking from Pennsylvania, USA - Cold Stream Run_MetaG_CSR_2014 | ecosystem: Environmental > Aquatic > Freshwater > Creek >... | reverse complement strand
CCGCCGAAATCGAACGTGGCCGGGGTCAGCAAGCAGATATCCGCATCGGCAAGCAACTCCTTGAGTCGCAGTCGATCGGTGGGTGCGCCCGGATCGAGGTCGAGCACCCGCTTGTTGACGTTGAAGGCGCGCCAGTCCGCACCGGTGCGGTCGGTTCCGGGGGGATCGAGCTTGATCACCTCCCCGCCCAAATCAGCCAGGATTCGTCCCGCGAGCCACCCGAAACGGTCGGTCGCATCGACGATCAGCGTATTTGAGAGGGGTGCCATCTCACCGCCCGGTGTGCGCCAGCGAGTGCACCCAACCGACCATGCGGGATTTCGCGTTTGCGATGTCCTTGGGGCTGAAGAAGTCCTCCGGCTTCACCTTGTCGACCGGATAAACCGGGCGCAGGAAGTCGCTCTCATAGCCGAACGGGACGGTCGCATCGATGCCCATCCCGCCCTCGAATTGCGTATTCGACGCGGTCCACTGCTTGTCGCCCGCGGTCATGCGCTCTGCCGGCATGAAGGTCTGCCCGCGACCACCCGGTATCGGATTCAAGATGTCGGTACGTGGGTTCACCCGGGTGGTGAGGCACCACATGATGTCGTCCATGGAATATGGATCGGTATCTTCGCTGACCGCGATGGCAAGCCGCATGCCTTGCGAGCACGACAGCGCCGCCGCCAGGAAATTGCGCTGCCAGCCCTCGTCGATCTGATGGCGCTTCTTCACCTGGATGACGCAGCCGCCCCAGTCGGTCATGCAATAGGGGATCACCACATTCTGCACGATGCCGGGCTGCAGCCGATTGCACAGCTCGTAGATCGCCGCCTCGCGCACACTGGTGTCGATGTTGTGGTCGTCGAGCGTATGCACGCCGAGCGCAAAGATGATCGGCTTAGTCTTGGGGTCCCGCATGGTGACGGCGGTTACGTGAAAGGTCGGCGCCTTGTAGGCCTTGCCCATGTAGCCGGCCCATTCCGGGTGAAAATGGAAACGGCCTTGGACGCCAGCGTCCTCCGATTCCTTAGTCTCGTAACGGCGGTCGCGCGGATGCACATAGCCTTCAAGCACCAGCTCGGCGTCGGCCAGCGTATAGGCATCGACGGTGCGGCACTTGACCATCCGGATCGGCGCGCCCTGTACGGCGCCCGCGATGCCGATCTCGTCGCAGCCCATGGGCAGGATCGCGTAGTCGAAGCCCGCGCCGGCGAGCAGCGTGCAGGCTGGCGGCACCCCGAAGCACATGGTGAGCGGGATCGGCTCATCCTCGTTGTAGTACTTGTTCGCCACCTGCCACATGTGCGAGCCGGGGGAGATCTGGAACGTGCCGATGTTGCCCCAGCGAAAATTCATACGGTTGTAGCCAAGATCGGTGCCGCCATCGAACTGCGCCGGGCTGATGCAGCGGATACCGGAACCCACGGTCAGCTCGGGCTCATAGGTGGTGTGCCGGATCGGCACCAGGTAGTCGTTAACCTCCTTCGGATTGGTGACGATGTGCTGCTGTACCGGCGCCTCATCCTGCCTGATGATTTCCGGTTTGAGGGGATGGGAGAGCGCGTAGGCGATCTTCTTCACGCGCTCGGGATCGCTCTTCCAGCCGAACATCTTGTTGATCACCTTCATGTCGCCGAACAGGTTGGTGACCACGCGATGATTGGGCTTGCCCTTGACCCTGTCGAACAGGATCGGGCAACCGCCATCCATGTGCTTCTGGAGGCCGGTCACTTCGAGGTCCGGATCGACCTCCTTTTCGGTCTCGATCAGGTCACCCTGCGCGCGCAGCCAATCGAGCGCGGTGCGCAGATCGAAGCTTTGATGCCCGGCCGGCGCCCCGTTGCTCGGCTTGCGCGCGCCCGCGGGGGCGGGTTTCTTCTTGGTAAGGTGGTCTTGCATGGTCATGAACCTCCCTGCACTGGGGCTAACGTCCGGTGTTCGCCACGGCTGACAATCTTTGATCGACCGTGCTCTCGAAAGGCAGGCCGCCGGGCCTTGGAGCGACGATCGTCGCAAGGCTCAAGGCGGAAAGGTGAGCTCCTTCCGCGCGCAGCCGACGCGAAGTGGCCCAAAATAGGAATGAGAGACATCCCATGGCGGCGACGGCGCCGGCGAGTGGCCAAGCCGAGTACCCCGCCGCGTGGCCGACGGCCGTACCGAGCGCCGCAGCTGAAATCTGCTGCGTGACCCCGACCAACGACGAGGCGGTTCCGGCCCGGTCCGGGAACGGCGTCATCGCGCCCGCGATCGCCTGAGGCAACGCGAGCATAAGGCCGATTTGGTAGACCACCATCGAGAGGACGAGCGAAGCAATCGGCGCGAATTCGAGCGCCTGGCCCGCCACCATCGCGAGTCCGCCTACCGCCAGGGCCAGCGTGCCGAGCCCGATGGTCCGATCCAGCCCGACGCGGGTCACCAGAGACGTCGCGATCGCCCCGCCCGTGACCGAACCGAGGCTGGCGCCTGCAAAGGCGATGCCGAAGCCGATCGGCGAAAGGCCGTACAGATTCTGCAGGACGAAAGGAGAGCCCGAGATCCAGGCGAACAGTCCCGCATAGCTGCAGGCCACGATGCCGAGGTGGGCCAGAAACGCGCGATGCGCGATGATGGCCCGGTAGCTTTGCAGGGTGGAAGCGAACGAGATCCGTGCCGCAGGGCGATGCTGCAGCGTTTCAGGCAGAGAGCGCCAAGCAACCACGGTCGCTGCCAGACCGGCGGCGACGATGATCAGGAAGTTGGCCTGCCAGCCGAGTTCGGCCTGCACGACCGCCCCGATCAGGGGCGCGATGACGGGAGCGAACGACATGATGGCTCCCATCCGCGACAGCTCGCGCCCCGCCCGCTCGCCGGCATAGAGATCGCGAACGATCGCGCGCGGGAGCACGATGGCGCCGCAGCCGCCCAGCGCCTGAAGCGCGCGTGCGGCGATCAGCATTTCGATGCTGGATGCAAGGGCACACGCCAAGCTGGCGGTGCAAAAGAGCGCGAGCGCAGCCAACAATACCGGCTTGCGGCCGTATCGATCGGAAATTGGTCCGTAGATGACCTGACCGGCCGCGAACGCGACCAAGTAGGCCGACAACGTCAACTGCACCGCGAGTGCGCTTGCGTCCAGCGACCGGCCAATATCCGGCATCGAGGGAATGTACATGTCGGTCGCCACCGGCCCGAACGCGGTGAGGAGCGCAAGCAGTGCGGTCAGGGCAATGGTGTCTGGGCGGAGCATGCAAGAGCTTTCCGGCCGCATCTGAAATCATCGCAAAACGGCGAACGCCGGGAGCGGCTGAGGTGGGGTCTTGCCTAACTGATGCGACCCGCGAAGCCCGCTCCCAGCGTTCCGTTCGCATGTGACCGCTCTGCTGAGGCCCGAACGCGTGCACCAGCTGTCATCGCGGTATCGTAACCGGTGGCACTCCACTCCTCCCTCATGACAACTCGCCAATCCATGTTGGCGACACCATCCAACGACAAAGAACGGAGCTCGACATTGACTAAAGTCAAGCCGCCGAGCTCGGCAGAGATCCGCACCGGCCGTTCGCGATATCAGGTCACCCGTCCACAAACTCAATTCGCTTGGACGAGTAGCCGCTATTGCACCGCAGCAAACGACATTTCGCGCACAAACGATCGGCACCGACTTAGTGGCCGCGACGAGCGCACCAGCCTTTTCTCGCGCGCAGCGCTTGACTTCGGTCAATGCGCGAGGCCCGCGCGCGTTCAAGTTAGTTGATAAGTGTCGTTCTCCCGGCCGCGCGAATTGCCGTAGCAGTCAGGCACAAGCGGATCCCTCGCGCATTGAAACCGGAGTTTATCCAGCCTGGCAGATAGAGGTCGGAAATGACATCGAACACCCGCCCCAAGGATATGCGGACCTGGATTGCTGATCTCGAGGCCGCCAACGAGTTGATCCGCGTCGACAAGCCAGTCGACCCGCTGACTGAAATGGGCTCGTTGCTCTACCAATCGCGCGAGAAGGCGGTATTTTTCGAGCAGCTTCCGCATGGCTGGCGATCACTGGGGCAGGCTCCGGCCAACGTCCGGCATGCCGCCCTTGCGTTCGGCACGAACGAAGAGGCGCTGGTGCCACACGTGGCCGACCGCCTCGGCCAGTGCATCAAGCCGGTGCGGGTCAACGACGGGCCAGTCAAGGAGGTGAAGCTCAAGCGCGACGAGTTCGACCTCACTCAATTGCCGGTTCACGTTGCCGGACAACGTGACGGAGGGCCTGTGATCGGCTCCGGGTTGCTGGTGAGCAAGGACCTCGACACCGGCCAGCGCAACGTGAGCTTCCATCGCCTACAGATCAAGGGCCCCAATAAATCGGGCATCCTCCTCTACCCGCGGCACACCTGGAAAAACTACCTGAAATACCAGGCGCGGAACGAGCCGATGCCGGTGGCGATCTTCATCGGGCATCATCCGCTTTACTACGCTGCGGCGGCCACGACCGCCGCCTATGGGCTCGACGAATTCGACATAGCGGGTGGATTCCTCGGCGAGCCGGCGCGTCTGGTGAAATGCGAGACGGTTGATCTCGAGGTGCCGGCGGAGGCGGAAATCGTGCTGGAGGGCCACATTCCGCCGCATTATCGCGAGGAGGAGGGGCCGTTCTCCGAGTTCCAGGACTATTATATCACCGGCACCGGCAAGAACCCGGTCGTGGAATATCAGTTCATGTCACGCCGCCACGACGCGATCTTCAAAAATCTCCAGAACGGCTCCGAGATGGAGGGCTGCGTCTTCCACAAGATTCCCATGAGCGCCGCGATCCTCCGCCGCCTGAGAACCGTGGGCGGCGGACCGAATGTCCACAATGTCATCTCGCTCCCGGGGATTTTCGGATTGGTGATTCAAATGACGCCGCGCGCTTACGGCGAAGCCAAGAACGTGCTGATGGCGGCCTTGGCATCGGAGTATCAACACCCGAAGATCGTGATCGCCGTCGATGCCGACGTCGATATTTTCAACCCGTCGGAGATCCTTTGGGCCCTGTCCACGCGCGTCAATCCGCAGCAAGACGTGGTCATCATCCCGGGCACTCATAACCATGCCATGGATGCAAGTCTGCCGGAATTGGGTGCCCCCGGTACCGCGCTGTGGCAGCGGTTGGGATCCAAGATGTTGATCGATGCAACCATTCCGCCGCCCGCCGATGCGGCCGCGAGGGCCATGTTCGAGCGCATCCGGCCGGTGAATCCGCAGCTGCGGCTCGAAGATTTCGCAGCGTCAGAATCGCTGCCTTTGGTTCGCGCGTTGTCGGCGCGCTTTTTCGGCTCAAAGCTCTTGCAGTAGAGCATTTTCAGGAAAATGCCTGCCCCTGCGGAGGCATCAGGGCGTTTACGCCCATCTTCGCGGGCTATGGGTGGAATCAGGTTTTCCGTGCGAAAATGCGACAATGCAAAAAATGCTAGAGCGGTTTTTTGCCTCCGGTCCATGTGAAACCGCTCTAGCCACGCGGCATAAGCGGACGGCTGTTCACCGAGGATCACTCATCGGGTCCGCAGCGTCCTGGTTCAAAAGCCTCAAAGTCGAGTGTGTCCTTGTGACCGAAGCCACGCTTGTTGTCGATGATCACTATGCGACGCGGAACCAGTCGGTACAGTTCTGCCGACTCGTAGGCCCGTTTGATAGATAGTGTTTCAGACAAACGCTTCAAGGAAGGGTAGCGCATCTCGAGCAAAGCGCGCGCAAGCCGACGCTCGGAAATGCCGACAATGCGATGTGCGTCTCCGGAAATCTGCACGCCGCAGATTTCACCGAAATTGGGGCAGTCCGGCGCGACGGTGGCGGCGACGTGCGGGTTGGCCTCAATTTCGGCGGAATGCCTGGTCTGCGGAGCGGAAACCCACAGCAGCGCAAATCCATTCCTTGCGTAGAGCACGTTTGCCGCGTGCGGGCCGTGCGCCGCACATGTCGCCAGTGACATGACATGATGAGCATCGAGAAACGCCGCGATGCGAGCCGCGGTATCGCCGCCGGGGTTTGCGTCCGCTGAAAGCGTTGGAGCGTTGTCCATCGCAAAGGCCCTCATCTCATCGGCGTTACGCGATTAACTGTCCGCCATCGACGACGACCGTCGTGCCGGTCATATAGCGGCCGGCATCGGAGGCGAGCAGGAGTAAGACGCCGTCGAGATCGCGCTCCTGGCCAAACCGGCCGAGCGGTATATCGCGCTTGATGGCTTCGCCGCGTTCGCTGGCAAGAAAATCGCGGTTCAGATCCGTAACGATCCAGCCCGGCGCTATGGCGTTGACGCGAATGCCTTTTGCGGCGAGCTCGAGGCCGAGCGCCTTGGTGAGCTGAATGACGCCAGCCTTTGCCACCGCATAGGCAGCTACACCTTTGGAAACATTGAAACCGGCGATGGAAGAAATGTTGACGATCGCGCCGGGATTCTTGCTGGCAAGCATCCGCCGCGCCGCCTCCTGCGACCAGAGGAATACGGCATCGAGATTGACACCGAGGACTCGGCGCCATTCCGCCTCCGGCAAGTCGACGATCCGGTCCGCATGTACCACCCCGGCATTGTTGACGAGAATGTCGACGACACCGAACGCCCGTTCGGCCGCATCAAAGGCGCGGATCATATCGGGTCGATGGCAGACGTCGACCGACAAGGGGAGGGCGCGACCGCCGGCCTGGCCGATGTGGTCGGCGAGAGCCGCCAGCCGGTCGGTTCGACGCGCCACCAGCGCGACGGCGGCGCCGGCCTGCGCCAGAACTTGCGCGAAGCGCAGCCCGAGCCCGCTCGACGCGCCGGTTACGAGCGCCACTCTCCCGGAAAGATCGAAGGGATCGCTCGCCGTCACGATTCAATCCTGCGCCAAAGGCGGATCGCCGTCGGGCGGCCACGATCCCGCCGGCTTCGGGTACTTGCGCAACAGCTTGTAGACCAAGTTGACGTGCTCGGCCTCCTCCTCGACGAACTCGGCCGCCATCTCCTTGACTTTCGCATCCTTGGCGGTGTCCACGATCGATGTGAAAAATGCGAGCGCGCGCTTCTCGCCGGCGAGCGACAGCTGCAACGCATGCCAGGGTGTCATCAGGTAATGGGCGGCGCCGAGATCGACCTCCTCCGGACTCTCGGCGTCCGGCCAGCTGGTGCGCAGCGCATTCGCCCGCCCGGTCAGATCAATGTCGCCGGCTAACCGACGGATCTCCTCGGCATGAATACCTTCCGCCCGGGCCAGATCGCGAAAAACCTTCATAAGCTCTGAATTGTTGTGGGTTTCCATCTGGTCGGCCAGAAGCGCGTAGCGCTCCACTGCGTCCGCCTCGATTCGATAGGCGATAGCCAATAGATCGGACAGGCTGAAAATGGCCGGGATCGACGGCGCCTTGCTCATAATGCGAAATCCTTCTCGAGCTCGGCGAGATCGATACAATTCGATCCGACCTTGGCTTGATAGGGCCGGCGGTTGCCGCGATAGAGAATGCCGATATTGAATCCATCATCGGTCATGATGCGCCGCGCGGCCTTGCCGGGATCGCTAGTGGCGGCGACGGGCGCCGGATGCATTTGAGTTTTCCATTCCCGTTCGTCCGGCCGGAAGGTAACGCATGGGCTCAAGACCTCGACGAACGAAAATCCAGGGTGCCGGATGGCGTCCACCAGGATGCTCGTCGTTTGGTTAGGATCGCCCGAAAAGGCGCGCGCCACGAAGTTGGCACCTGCCGCCAGCGCAATAACCAGTGGATGAAATGGGCTCAAACCGGTCCCGCCGGGAGATAGAGCGGTGTCGAAATCAGGCTCGGTTGTGGGAGACGGTTGGCCTTTGGTCATGCCGTAGACCCGGTTGTCCATCACCACATAGGTCATATCGATGTTGCGGCGGCAGGCGTGGAGAAAATGGTTGCCGCCGATGGAATAGCCGTCGCCGTCGCCGCTCGCGACCACGACGGTGAGGTCCGGGCGCGACACCTTCAGTCCGGTGGCGAGCGCGAGCGACCGGCCATGCACGCCATGGAAGCCGTAACACTTTGTATAAGCCGGGATGCGGGACGAGCACCCGATACCGGACACGACCACGGTTTCCTCGGGTACCAGACCAAGCTCGGCAAATGCCCGGGTGAATGACAGGAGCACATGGTAGTCGCCGCAACCCGGACACCAGATTGGCTTGATGTCGGACTTGTAGTCGCCCGGCTTGCAAGCCGACCGTGTTTCGACGCTCGACATCAGGATCTCCATTGCATGATCGCCTGCTCGATTTCGCTCGGCCGGATCGGCAGAGGCCCGGGACGATTGAGCACCCGGACGTCTTTGGCCAAGTCGTAGTGGGCGCGCAGATAACGGTGAAACTGCCCGCTATGCGATTGCTCGACGACGAGGACGCGTTTGACACCGTCGAGCGCCGCCTTAAGGCGATCGGGCTGGGTGGGACATAGCAGGCGCGGAGCGATCAAACGGATATTGAGGCCGCTCCCATGCGCCTTCGCGATCGCTTCGCGTGCCGAACCCGTCAACGAACCCCAGGTGATGACCGCAAGCTCGCCGTCTCCCTCGATAGTCGCCCAATGGTCACCATAGGCGAATTGCTCGAGCTTCATGCGACGCTTATCGAGCTGCGTGCGATGATCGCTTTCGCTGCTGGTCGGAATTCCGAACTCGTTGTGCGTGAGCCCATCCGCCGTATATTGGCCGCCGCGCATGCCGGGAATCGCCATCGGCGAAACACCGCCTGCTGATACGGCATACCGCTTGTAAGCGCCGGCCTGCGGCAATGCCGCCGTACGCCGGCCGATAAAAGCGATATCGGCCGGCCGATCGATCGCGGCGACGGCCTGCCCGATGAATTGATCGGAGAGCACAATGGCGGGCGCCTGCAGGGCTTCCGCCAAGTAGACGCCCCATTGCGTCGTGAACAGGCAGTCGACGATCGACTGCGGTGCCAGCACGAGATGTGGCGCATCGCCGTGCAGTCCGTAGACCGCGATGTTGAGGTCGGCCTGTTCCGACTTGGTGGGTATTCCGGTCGAGGGACCCGCCCGCATCACGTCGATCACCACGACGGGAATTTCCGCGGCGGTTGCCAAGCCGAGCGCCTCAATCATCAGGGCAAGCCCGGGTCCGGATGTCGCGGTCATGGCCGGAGTGCCGCCGAATGAAGCTCCGATGATCATGTTGATGGCGGCCAATTCGTCTTCGGCCTGGAACAGCACGCCGCCGACCTTGGGAAGATTGGGCGCCAGCCATTCAAGAATTTCCGATGCGGGCGTGATCGGATAGGCGGCTGCGAATCGGACGCCGCCGCGGATAGCGCCAAGACCGGTCGTCTCGTTGCCGGAGACGAGCCATCGTGGCGCTGCGGAGGGCTTGGGGGCGATGAGCTGAAGGCTGAGATCGAGACCGGTCGCAGCCGCAATTCCCGCCTTGAGCCCAGCGCGGCTTGCCTCGATCGCCGTTTCACCTTTTTCCTTCAGCCGCTTCGCGATCACTGTGCAAGATAGATCCTCGGGCAACCCGAGCAAACCGGCTGCAAGTCCGAGCGCGACCATGTTTGGGCGGCCGTCTGCGATGGCTTTTGCTATGTCCTTGATGGGCACCTCGACGACGCGGGCGCCCGCCCGTGCAACAAGAGCCGGCAAGTCGCCACCGCTTGGATCGGTTATGACCAAGCTCTGCGGTCCGACCTCGATCTCCGCTCCGAAACGATTTGCGTTGAGCCAGTCGATGCCGATGAGCAAATCAAATCGGTCAGCCAGGCATTCGACCGGACGGCTTGCCAGCCGAACCAGGGCTGCTGCCTCGCCGCCGCGAATTTGTGGACCGACGGTACGGGTCAGCAAGCCGCGCCAACCGGCCAAGCTTGCGGCTTCGAGCAGCAAGTTACCGGCCGTGAGAGCACCGGCGCCGCCACTTCCGACGATCGCAACCGAGATATCCTCCACTTCCCGCATTGCATGTCTCCGCAGCATCCGACTGCTGTGAAATTCGGCCAATTCGGACAAGGGCGGCTTGACCTAAATCAAGTGTTCCAACAGCAATTTGCATTATTCGGGTTAAGTCGAATTATTCTAGCTGAGGTTTGAAGCGCCATCAGAATAACTAAAGTTCATGCGAACGGCCGGAGGAGCCGATGGCGAGCGCAGCAGTCCGATGGATGATGACGAGGCCCGGTCAGCCCATTGCGGTGGCTGAATTCAATCCGTTCCCGCCGGATTCCGACGAGGTCGTCGTTGAGATCGCCGGATGCGGTGTCTGCCACACCGACCTTGGCTACTATTATGATGGCGTCCGCACCAAGCACGATCTGCCGCTGACTTTGGGTCACGAAATCAGCGGACGGGTCGTCGAAGCCGGGTCCGAAGCCCTTTATTGGGTGGATCGCGCCGTCATCGTCCCGGCTGTCATTCCGTGCGGCACTTGCGACGCGTGTCGGCGCGGAAAATCGACGATCTGCCCCCATCAGAAGATGCCCGGTAATGATATCCACGGGGGCTTCGCCAGCCATATCGTGGTGCCGGCGTTCGGGCTTTGCGAGGTCGAGGAGGCCCGGCTCGCGGCGAGCGGCCTGGAACTGGCAGACCTTTCCGTCATCGCCGATGCGGTGACCACGCCGTATCAGGCAGTCACCCAGGCCGGGGTCGGCTCGGGAGATCTCGTCATCGTCAATGGCGTCGGGGGCGTCGGCGGTTACGCCGTGCAAATTGCGCATGCGCTCGGCGGCACGGTCGTGGCAATCGATGTCAGCGACGATAAGCTCGCAGCCATCGCCCGCGGCGGCGCCGCGCTGACCTTGAACGCACGCGCGCTTCCCGCGCGTGAGATTAAATCGGCGATCCAGGCCTTCGCAAAAGAGCGCGGTTTGCGGACGAGGGAATGGATCATCTTCGAATGCTCCGGCACGCGCGCCGGTCAGGAGACCGCGTTCAGCCTGATCAACCATGGTGCGACGCTATGCGTGGTCGGCTTCACCATGGACAAAGTCGAGGTCAGGCTCTCAAACCTCATGGCGTTCCACGCTCGCGCGCTCGGCAATTGGGGCTGTCCGCCGGAGCTCTATCCTGCGGCCCTGGATCTCGTCCTCAGCGGTCGCGTCAAGGTCGGGCCGTTCGTGGAACGTCATCCGCTCGATGAGATCAACCAAGTGTTCGAGGCGGTTCATCACGGCAAGCTCAAGCGCCGCGCCGTTCTCGTTCCAGTCCATTGAGGATGAATCGAGATGAGGCCAGAACCGGCTCGCATTACCCCCGACAAGTCAAGCCAGCCGAAAGACCACGGACTGGTCCCGGATCATATGCGCAAGACGGTCGGCAAAGGCGTCCTCTACGAAAAGCGGCCTGTGCGCGGAGCCGACGGCAAGCCGGTGGCAGGCCTGTTCAACTGCTGGATTACGCTCGACAACCCGGCGCAATTCAATTCTTACACGACCGACATGGTAAAGGGCGTGATCCTCGCATTCCGCGAAGCGAGCGCCGCACGCGATGTCGTCGCCGTCGTGTTCACCGGATCCGGCAACCAGGCGTTCTGCACCGGCGGCAACACCAAGGAATATGCCGAGTACTACGCCGGCAACCCGCAGGAATATCGCGGATATATGCGGCTCTTCAACGACATGGTTTCGGCGATCCTCGCCTGCGACAAGCCGGTGATTTGCCGGGTGAACGGCATGCGAATCGGGGGTGGGCAGGAAATCGGCATGGCATGCGATTTCTCGCTCGCCCAGGATTTGGCACGCTTTGGTCAGGCAGGTCCGAAGCACGGCTCGGCTCCGATCGGGGGCGCAACAGATTTTCTCCCGGTCGCGATCGGGACCGAGCGCGCGATGGTGGCTTGCGTGCTGTGCGAGCCGTTCTCAGCGCACGAAGCCTACTTCATGGGCATGATCACTGATGTGGTTCCGGGGTTGAAGGTGGACGGCGGCTTTGTCGCCAATCCGCTGGTGGAATCGAGCCGCATCACCGACGAGTACGGCCGCTTCGTGTTCGGCAAGCCAAAAACGGGCGATGCCCTACGGGCCGGCAAGGAGCTGATCAAGCGCGGCGAGGTCGATCTCGGCCTGCTCGACGACAAGATCGAATCCTTGTGCACGAAGTTGCTCTACACGTTTCCCGATTGCACGACCAAGACCGTGGAGGAACTGCGCAAGCCGAAGCTCGACGCCTGGAACCGCAACAAGGAGAATTCCCGGGCTTGGCTGGCGCTCAACATGATGACCGAAGCGCGTGCTGGATTCCGAGCCTTCAACGAGGGAACGAGAGAGACCGGCCGCGAAGTGGATTTCATCGAGCTTCGTCGCGCACTCGCCGCCAATACGCATTGGAGCGATGCACTGACGGAAAGCATTATGCCAGGGGCGCGAGGGACGTCATGACAACGCCGCTCAAAGTGTGGTTGGAGGCCGAAGGGCGACTGTTGCGCCTGTCGTTGAACCGACCGAAGGCGAACCTTATCGATAGCGAAATGATTGAAGCCATCGATGGTGCGCTTGCCGAGCACCTGACCAATCGTGGAATTGGTGCCGTGCTACTCGATGCCGAAGGGCCCCACTTCAGTTTCGGCGCCAGCGTGGCGGAGCATCTTCCCAAGCAATGCGCGGGGATGCTGCACGGCCTCCATAAGCTCGTTCTGCGCATGGTCGAATCGCATGTGCCGATCCTGGTGGCCGTGCGTGGTCAGTGCCTGGGTGGTGGGCTCGAACTGGCGCTCGCCGGGCACCTTATCTTTGTCGCTCCCGATGCGAGCCTTGGCCAACCGGAGATGAAGCTCGGCGTGGTTGCGGCGGCGGCCTCGTGCCTGCTGCCGGAAGTGATCGGACCGCAACGCGCCTTCGACCTGCTGGTATCCGGACGCAGCGTCACCGGATCGCAGGCGGCCGAAATCGGCCTCGCATTCCAGGCTGCGGCACACCCGTTGCGGGCAGCACTAGCCTATTTCGACGAACAGATCAGGCCCAAGAGCACGAGCTCGCTTCGTCACGCGATACACGCGGCGCGCTTCGACTACGCTGCGCGGGTGCGCAGCAAGATTGCGGCGGTCGAGCGCCTCTATCTCGATGAATTGATGAACACTCATGATGCGGTTGAGGGCATCGAAGCCTTCATCGCGAAAAGGCCAGCAGAATGGACGCATCGCTGATTAAGTCGGGTACCGCACCGATCGTCGCTCGTGCTCAGGCATTGTTTGACGATCTTTCTTTCGCGGCTGCACGGGAGTGGAAAGCGGCGCAACCAGGCCGCAAGGTCATCGGCTACATGCCGCTTTACGTGCCGCGCGAGCTGATTCATGCCGCTAACATGTTGCCGCTCGGCATCCTCGGCGGCGGCGATCAACTCGAGGTCATTCACGGCGACGCCTATTATCAGAGCTATATTTGCCGCATTCCGCGCTCGACCGTGGAGCTCGGCGTAACCGGCCGTCTTGATTTTGTCGACGGCATGCTGTTCCCGTCGATCTGTGACGTGATCCGAAATCTGTCCGGCATGTGGAAAATGTTGTTTCCTCAGGTCTACGTCCGTTATTTCGACGTTCCGCAGACCTACCGCGACGATATCGGCGGCAATTATTACGTCAATGAGCTTGCCGAGCTGCGACATGATCTGGGCGAGCTCCGCGGCCAGCCAATTACGGATGAGGAGCTGCGTCGGTCGATTGCGCTCTACAACGAGAACCGCCGGCTGGTGCGCGAGCTTTACGCATTCCGGGCCGAGCGCCCATGGCTGGTTCCGGCGGCTGAGGTCTATCTGGTGCTGCGGGCCGGTCTCGTCCTGCCGGTCGAGGAGCATTCGACGATGCTGCTCGCGTACCTGGCCGCCGCCAAGGTCGAGGACCGGCCGCGCCGGGACAACTGCCGGGTCGTGCTAACCGGTGCATTTTGCGAGCAGCCGCCGCTTAATCTCATCAAATCGCTTGAGTTGTCCGGTTGCTATGTCGTGGACGATGATCTCCTGCTGGTCACGCGGTGGCTGACTGGTGACGTGTCCACCGAGGGGGAGCCTCTGCGCAGCCTGGCCACGGCCTTTCTCCACCACTCGGAGTCCACAGCAGCCAAGTATGAACCCGATGAGAAGGAGAAGGGCCAGCATCTGGTTCGTGCCGTCGCGCGATCCGCCGCCGAGGGAGTGATCTTCGCGGCGCCGAGCTTCTGCGATCCGGCTTTGCTCGATCGACCCATGTTGCAGCATGTGCTCAAGAAGGCTGGCATTCCATTCATCGCGTTCAAGTATGCGGAAAATTCCGGTCAGATGCAGCCGATCCGCGAACAGGCCGGCACTTTCGCCGATTCGATCAAACTATGGAGCGGAACATGACGGCCACGATCGTTACGCCAAAGCCGGGCCCGGCCAAAGAGGTTGCCAAAGATGCCTCGATGGTGAAGCAGAAGGACATGATGGCCAGTCATTACGATCGGCTGACCAGCGCGCCGGAGACCGGCGAGAAGGTCGCGGCCACCTTCGTTCCGGGAAATCTGAACGAGCTCATCATGTGCTTCGGCCTGGTGAACAACCTGCCGGAGGTCAACGCGATCCAGAATGGTCTGCGGCGAACGAGCGGGGCCTTCGTTCTCGAAGCGGAGAAGATCGGCCATTCAGAGGACGTTTGCACCTACGTCAAGTCGGATATCGGGATGATGGCGAAAGGCAACTTGGCGCCGAACGGCAAGAAGTTCCCCGACCCGGATGTTCTGCTTCTTTCGTACACGGGCTGCTTCACTTTCATGAAGTGGTTTGAACTGCTGCGCGAGCAATACAAGTGCGAAACGATCATGCTGCATACCCCCTATATGGGTGACGGCAAGATCACGCCTAACATGATCGAATACATGGTCAAGCAACTGAAGGACGAGGTCATTCCCAAGCTGGAGCGTATCTCGGGCGTCAAGTTCGATATCGACCGGTTGCGCGAATACCTGAAGAAGTCCGCCAAGGCGGAAGATGATCTGGTTTGGGTGCTGCAGAGCGCCAAGCAGAAGCCGTCGCCGATCGACGCTTATTTCGGGGGCATCTACTATATCGGCCCGATCTTCGGCGCATACCGAGGCACCGACGATGCCATCGAATATTACAAATTCCTTCGCGAGGAGGTCGCCGATCGCATGGCGCAGGGGCAGGGGCCGGTCACGCCGGACGGCGACATGGGCAAGGAGAAGTACCGGCTCGTCGTCGAGGGGCCGCCCAATTACACGAACTTCCGGCAGTTCTGGAAGATGTTCTATGACGAAGGGGCGGTGGTCGTCGCGTCGAGCTACACCAAGGTCGGCGGCGTCTACGACTTTGGCTTCCGCCACGACCCTGACAAGCCGCTGGAGACGCTCGCCGAGTATTGTCTCGGCGTCTACACCAACCGCAGCCTACCGATGCGTATCGACATGCTGTCGAACTACATCAAGGAATACGAGGCTGACGGCCTGTTGATCAATTCGATCAAGAGCTGCAACAGCTTCTCGGCCGGCCAGCTTCTGATCATGCGAGAGGTCGAAAAGCGAACCGGCAAGCCGGCGGCCTTCGTCGAATCCGATCTTGTCGATCCGCGCTACTTCTCGGCGGCGAACATCAAGAA
>Ga0075018_10000236_pt1 | contig 15500 bp, 13 predicted proteins | sample ColStrG_CSR_2014_FD_71471 | JGI IMG/M metagenome (GOLD analysis project Ga0075018, IMG submission 71471) | Freshwater sediment microbial communities in response to fracking from Pennsylvania, USA - Cold Stream Run_MetaG_CSR_2014 | ecosystem: Environmental > Aquatic > Freshwater > Creek >... | reverse complement strand
TGCTGCTCGTCGGCGAGCGACTCGCTGCGGTACCGGGTGCCTTGACGGCCGCGGCCGCGCTGGTGGCTGCGACCGGATGCAAGCTGGGCTGGGTGCCGCGCCGCGCCGGCGAGCGCGGAGCGCTCGACGCAGGCGCGCTGGGCTCGTTGCTGCCCGGCGGGCGACCTGCCGGCGACGCCGCCGCCCGCGTGGACACTGCGACCGTCTGGGGCCGCACCACCGCCCAGCCTGCGCTGCCCGCGCAGGCCGGTCGCGACACTGCGGGGATCCTGGCGGCAGCGTCGGCCGGCGACCTGGCCCTGGTCGTCGGCGGTGTCGAGCTCGCTGACCTGCCCGACCCCGATGCCGCCTACGCGGGGCTGCAGGCGGCACCCTTCGTGGTGAGCCTGGAGGTTCGCCGCAGTGCGGTGACCGAGCTCGCCGATGTCGTGCTGCCGGTGGCACCCGTGGCCGAGAAGGCGGGAACCTTCGTGGACTGGGAGGGACGCGCCCGCAGCTTCGACGCGGTCCTGCGCGGAACCGCAGCGATGCCGGACACGCGGGTGCTCAGCATGCTGTCCGACGCGATGGGTCATCCGATCGCCCTGCCCAGCGTCGCGGCCGCCAGCCGTGAGCTGGCCGAGTTCGGCACATGGACCGGCGAGCCGGTCGCGGCCCCCACCGACGGTCCCGCGGTGGCCGCGGTGGCCGCGGTGGCTGATTTGGCGGGCCCGGCGACGGCCGTGCTCGCCACCTGGCGGTCGCTGCTGGACGCGGGGCGGATGCAGGACGGCGAGCCGCACCTGGCCGGCACCGCACCAGCTGCCATCGCGCGGGTCTCGGCGGCGACGGCCGCCGAGATCGGGGTGGTCGACGGCGGACCGATCACGGTCAGCACCGGCCGCGGCGCCATTACCGTTGCGGTGCGGGTGACCGCGATGCCGGACCGGGTGGTGTGGCTGCCCACCAACTCGGCCGGCTGCGCCGTGCGAGCCACCTTGGCAGCTGACCACGGCTCCCTCGTGCAGCTGACCGCGGGGGGTGTCGCGTGATGCACGGCCTGGTAACCGATGTGGTTCCCGCCGAGCAGACCCTCAGCGCCTTCGGCCAGGACCCCTGGTGGCTGATCGTCTTGAAAGCGGTCGCGATCTTCCTCATCCTGGTTCTGCTCACCCTGTTCAACATCTGGGCCGAGCGCCGGGTGGTGGCCCGGATGCAGCAGCGCGTCGGTCCCAACCGGGTCGGCCCGCTGGGGCTCCTACAGGGCCTGGTGGACGGCATCAAGCTGGCCCTGAAGGAGGACATCGTCCCCAAGGCCGCCGACAAGGCGGTCTTCATCATCGCTCCGCTGCTCGCCGCCATCCCGGCATTCATCACCTGGGCGGTGATCCCACTGGGCCCGCAGGTGTCGATCTTCGGACACCTGACCCCCCTGCAGCTCACCGACTTCCCGGTGGCCGTCCTCTACCTGATCGCCGTGGCCTCGGTCGGCATCTACGGGATCGTGCTGGCCGGCTGGTCGAGCGGCTCGACGTACCCGCTGCTGGGTGGCCTGCGATCGACCGCTCAGATGATCTCCTACGAGGTCGCGATGAGCCTGTCCTTCGTGGCGGTCTTCCTCGCAGCGGGGTCGATGTCGACCTCGGCGATCGTGGGTGCTCAACAGTCGCGCTGGTTCATCGCCGTCGTGCCGATCTCCTTCCTCATCTACGTGATCGCGATGGTCGGGGAGACCAACCGGGCTCCCTTCGACCTCGCCGAGGCCGAGGGTGAGCTGGTCGGCGGGTTCCACACCGAGTACTCGTCGCTGAAGTTCGCGATGTTCTTCCTCGCCGAGTACATCAACCTGGTGACGGTCTCGGCGATCGCCACCACGTTGTTCCTCGGTGGCTGGCGCGCTCCCTGGCCGATCTCCATCTGGTCCGGCGCCAACAGTGGCTGGTGGCCGCTGCTGTGGTTCTTCGGCAAGATCGCCATCTTCGTCTTCGCGTTCATCTGGCTGCGTGGGACCCTGCCGCGGCTGCGCTACGACCAGTTCATGAAGCTGGGCTGGAAGGTGCTCATCCCGGTCTCGCTGGTGTGGATCCTGGCCGTCGCGGCCGTGCGTGTGGTCCGCGCCCAGGGCGTGGACCTGCAGCGGCTGCTCATCGGCGTGGCTGTGGTCCTGGCGTTGCTGATCGCCGTATACCTGTTCGTCCCCGAGAAGTCGGCCGCCGACAGCTCCGCCGGGGACCAGCGAGAGCTGTCCGAGGAGGACCTGTACGCCGACGTCGTGGACACCGCCGAGGGTGACACCGAGGCTGACACCGAGGGTGACACCCTCAGTGACGCTGACGTGCCCGTGGGTGGTCTGGCCGGCGACGGGCCGGGCCGGCTCCCCGCCGCCACAACCGCGCCTGGTCCAGTCCGTTTCCCGGGCGGGTACCCTGTCCCGCCGATGCCCGACCAGGTCGGCACCCTCGCCACCGCCCAGTCCGGCGTCCTGCCCGCCGAGCTTCGGTCCCCCAGCCCCCAGGAGCCCGCCGATGTCTGACGTGAAGCTCCCGGGGCGGGGGTTCGGCGTGACCTTCCGGACCATGTTCAAGAAGGTGACCACCGAGCTCTACCCCGAGGACAAGAAGCCGACGGCGCCGCGCTACCACGGCCGGCACGTCCTCAACCGTCACCCGGACGGCCTGGAGAAGTGCATCGGCTGCGAGCTGTGCGCGTGGGCCTGCCCCGCGGACGCCATCTACGTCGAGGGTGCGGCGAACACCGAGCAGGCCCGGTACTCACCCGGCGAGCGCTATGGCGGGGTCTACCAGATCAACTATCTGCGCTGCATCTTCTGCGGCCTGTGCATCGAGGCCTGTCCGACGCGGGCCCTGACCATGACCAACGAGTACGAGCTGGCCGACGACAACCGGCTCGACCTGATCTTCGAGAAGAAGGACCTGCTGGCCCCGCTGCTGCCGGGGATGCTGGCCCCGCCCCACCCGATGGTCCCCGGCACGACCGACCGGGACTACTACCACGGCCGCGTCACCCAGGCCGTTCCCGAGCAGGAGCCGGTCGATGCGGGGGAGGACTCGTGAGCGCGGCCCTGCTGGCGGCCACGGCGACCACCGCGACCACGGCGGCCAGCGCCGGGGACACGATCGCCTTCTGGGTGATCGCCCCGCTGGCGGTCCTGGGCGCGGTGATGATGCTGGTCAGCCGCAAGGCAGTCCACGCCGCGCTGTGGCTCGCCCTGACCATGTGCATGCTCGCGATCCTGTACATCATGCAGGGCGCGGTGTTCCTGGGCGTGGTCCAGGTCGTGGTCTACACCGGCGCCGTCATGATGCTCTTCTTGTTCGTCTTGATGCTCGTCGGTGTCGACGCCTCAGACTCCCGTGTGGAGACCCTGCGCGGCCAGCGCTGGGCGGCGCTGGTCGCCGGTCTCGGCTTCGGGGTCCTGGTCGTCGGCGCGGTGGGCCGGGCCTCGACCGGGTCGGCCGTCGGGGTCGACACGGTCAACGCCGCCGACGCGGGCAACATCTCGGCGCTTGCCCGGCTGATCTTCACGCGCTATGTGTGGGCCTTCGAGGTGACGTCGGCGCTGCTCATCACGGCGGCCGTCGGGGCCATGGTGCTGGCGCACCGCGAGCGGGTCCTGCGACGGCGGACCCAGCGTGAGCAGTCCGAGGCGCGGATCCTGGGCGGGGCGCCCACCCCGCTGGCACCCCCGGGTGTGTACGCGCGGCACAACGCGGTCGACGTGCCGGCGCTGCTGCCCGACGGGAGCCCGTCGGCGGTGTCGGTCCCCTCGGCCCTCGGAGAGCTGAGCGGCCAGGCTCCGGTACCCCTGCTGTCCGGGGTCGCGCGCGATGAGCTGCCCCCCGCGTCCGGAGACCAGTCATGAGCCCGACCCACTACCTGGTCGTCGCCTGCCTGCTGTTCACCCTCGGCGCGGCCGGGGTGCTGATCCGCCGCAACGCCATCGTGGTCTTCATGTGCGTGGAGCTGATGCTCAACGCATGCAACCTCGCCTTCGTCACGTTCTCCCGGATGACGGGAACCCTCGACGGCCAGGTGATGGCGTTCTTCGTCATGGTGGTCGCCGCCGCCGAGGTGGTCGTCGGCCTGGCCATCATCGTGGCGATCTTCAGGACCCGGCGGTCGGCCTCGGTCGACGACGCGAACCTGCTGAAGTACTGACCATGGAGACCGCCGCCGTGCTCGTGCCCCCCGTCTACCCCGCCACGGGTGTCTTCTCGCTGCTGTGGCTCGTCGTCGCGCTGCCTCTGCTGGGTGCCGCGGTCCTGCTGACGACCGGCCGCCGCAGCAACACGTGGGGCCACCTGCTCGCCACGGCCCTTCCGGTCATCTCGTTCATCCTGGGCACGGCCATGTTCTTCGGGCTGCTCGGCCGCGACGCGGCGGCGCGGACGATCGACCAGCACCTGTACTCCTGGATTCCGGTCGGGGGCTTCCGGGTTGACGTGGGGCTGCTGCTGGACCCGCTGTCGATGTGCTTCGTGCTGCTCATCACCGGGGTCGGCTCGCTGATCCACATCTACTCCATCGGCTACATGGAGCACGACGAGGAGCGGCGCCGCTTCTTCGCCTACCTGAACTTGTTCCTGGCCTCGATGTTGCTGCTGGTCCTGTCCGACAGCTATCTGACTCTCTATGTCGGCTGGGAGGGTGTGGGCCTTGCCTCCTACCTGCTGATCGGCTTCTGGAACTACAACCCCGAGTACGCGACGGCAGCCAAGAAGGCGTTCGTGGTCAACCGGGTCGGCGACGTGGGGCTGTCCCTGGCGATCATGGTCATGTTCGCCACCTTCGGTACGGTCACCATCGCCGCAGTGGGGGCGGCGGCTCCGCAGGCCGCGCACGGCACGGTCACGGCCATCGGGCTGCTGTTACTGCTCGGCGCCTGCGGAAAGTCGGCGCAGGTGCCCCTGCAGTCCTGGCTCGGGGACGCCATGGCGGGCCCGACCCCGGTCTCGGCGCTGATCCACGCCGCGACCATGGTCACCGCCGGGGTCTACCTGGTGGCCCGCTCGCACGCGATCTTCGACCTGTCCGCCAACGCCCGGCTGGCCGTCGCCATCGTCGGGGTGGTCACGCTGCTGTTCGGTGCCATCGTCGGAGCGGCCAAGGACGACATCAAGAAGTCGCTGGCCGGCTCCACGATGAGCCAGATCGGCTACATGGTGCTGGCGGCCGGGCTCGGCCCCGTCGGGTACGCGTTCGCGATCGCCCACCTGCTCACCCACGGGTTCTTCAAGGCCAACTTGTTCCTGGGCGCCGGCTCGATCATGCACGGCATGGACGGCGAGGTCGACATGCGCAAGTACGGCGGGCTGCGCGCCGCCATGCCGCTGACCTTCGTCAGCTTCCTGGCCGGGTACCTGGCCATCATCGGCGTCCCGCCGTTCGCAGGGTTCTTCACCAAGGACAAGATCATCGAGACCGCCTTCGACACGGGGGGCGCGCAAGGCTGGACGTTCGGGACCGCGGCGCTGCTGGGCGCGGGCATCACCGCTTTCTACATGACCCGCATGGTGATCTGGACCTTCTTCGGCGAGAAGCGATGGAAGGAAGGCACCCACCCGCACGAGTCGCCGAGCGTGATGACGACGCCCGTGGCGATCCTGGCGGTGCTGTCGTTGGTCAGCGGCGCGTTCCTGATCCTGGGCAACCGGCTGGTGAGCTGGCTGACCCCGGTGTTCGGGCAACCCCAGGAGCTCGCCCACACTTTCTCCCCAGCCCTCTTGAGCGCGATCACCCTGGTCGTTGTCGCGGCCGGTGCAGCGCTGGCCTACTGGCAGTACGGGACCCGGCCGGTCGCCTCGGTGGCACCGGTGCGGGTGAACCCGCTGACCGTCGCGGCGCGCCGCGACCTGTACGGAGACGACCTCAACGAAGCCGTGTTCATGCGTCCGGGTCAGTACCTGACCCGGTTCCTGGTCTTCTTCGACAACCGGGTCATCGACGGTGCCGTCAGCGGCTTCGCCGCGATGGTCGGCGGCCTGTCCTCGCGTAGCCGGCGGGTGCAGACCGGCTTCGCCCGCTCCTACGCGCTGTCCATGTTCGCCGGAGCGGCCATCCTCATCGTCGCCGTCGTGTTGGTGAGGATCTGACGTGAGCTCGTTCCCGTGGCTGACCGTGATCGGCGCCATCCCGCTGGTCGGTGCGGTGGTGGTGGCCGCGCTGCCCCGCGGGCGCGACCTGCTGGCCAAGCAGGTGGCCCTGGGCGTGTCGCTGGTTGCCTTCGCCGTGGCGCTGGCGATGGCCACCCAGTTCAAGGCCGGATCGTCGTCGGCCTTCCAGTTCGTCGAGCACCACCCCTGGATCCCCAGCTTCGGGGTCAGCTACACCGTCGGGGTCGACGGCATCGCCCTGGTCCTGATCGCGATGGCGACCATCCTGGTGCCCATCGTGATCCTCGCCGGATGGCACGAGGCCGACGCGTCCGCGGACAGTCCCGGCAACGGCTCCGGCGCCCAGGTCAAGACGTTCTTCGCTCTGATCCTTGCCCTGGAGACGATGATCATCGGTGTCTTCGCGGCCACCGACGTCTTCTTGTTCTACGTCTTCTTCGAGGCGATGCTGATCCCGGTCTACTTCCTGATCGGCAGCTTCGGCGGGGTCCAGCGCTCGTACGCGGCGGTGAAGTTCCTGCTCTACAGCCTGCTCGGCGGTCTGCTGATGCTGGCGGCACTGATCGGCCTGTACGTGGTGTCGGTGCACCAGCTGCACACCGGGACCTTCGAGTACGCCCAGCTGCTGGGGCTGCACATCAGCGCCACCACCCAGAAGTGGCTCTTCCTCGGCTTCTTCGCGGCCTTCGCGATCAAGGCGCCGCTGTGGCCGTTCCACACGTGGCTGCCCGACGCCGCCGCGGAGTCGACGCCGGGAACCGCTGTCCTGCTCGTCGGGGTCCTGGACAAGGTCGGGACATTCGGCATGATCCGGCTGTGCCTGCCGCTGTTCCCGCAGGCGTCGAAGTACTTCACTCCGGCGATCTTGGTGCTCGCCGTCGTCGGCATCCTGTACGGGGCACTGGTGGCCATCGGCCAGACGGACATGATGCGGCTGGTCGCGTACACCTCGCTGTCGCACTTCGGCTTCATCACCCTCGGCATCTTCGCGATGACCTCCCAGGGCCAGTCCGGGTCGACCCTCTACATGGTCAACCACGGCTTCTCGACCGCCGGGCTCTTCATCGTCGGCGGGTTCCTGGTGCGCCGCCGCGGGTCACGCCTGATCGCCGACTACGGCGGGGTCCAGCGCGTGGCCCCGTTGCTGGCCGGCACCTTCCTGGTCATGGGCCTGGCGAGCCTGGCGCTGCCGGGCCTTTCCAGCTTCGTCAGTGAGTTCCTGGTGCTGGTCGGCACATACACCCGCTACCCCGCCTTCGCGGTCCTGGCGACCCTGGGCATCGTCCTGGCCGCCATCTACGTGCTGTTCTGGTACCAGCGGGTCGCCACCGGCCCGGCCAGCGAGAAGGTCAGGGGCTTCAGGGACCTGGGTGGTCGCGAGATGCTCGCCGTCGTCCCGCTGGTGGCTTTGATCGTCGCCCTGGGCTTCTTCCCCAAGCCGCTGCTCGACGTGATCAACCCCGCGGTCGGGCGGACCCTGCACCAGGTCGGCCGGACCGATCCCGTCCCACCCGTCCCGGTGTCGCAGCCGGCCCTTGCAGGGAGCGTCAGGTGATGCCGCTCGAGCTGGCGCCGATCAACGCCCCAAGCTTCGAGTACGCCGCGCTGGCGCCGATGCTGTTCGTCTTCGGTGCCGCCACGCTGGGGGTGCTCGTCGAGGCGTTCGTGCGTCGCTCGGTGCGCTCGCAGGTCCAGCTCGGCGTCGCCCTCGCGGGCCTGCTGGGCGCGTTCGTGTCTGTCGCGGTGTTCGCTGCGAAGGGGACTAAGGGCGCGGCCGTGCAGGGCGCGGTGATGGTCGACGGGCCGACCCTTTTCCTGCAGGGCACCATCGTGCTGCTGGCCGTCGGTGGCGTGCTGATGATGGCCGAGCGCAACCTCGACCCGGGCGGTGACGCCTTCGCCCCCATGGCGTCTGCGGTGCCGGGCAGCGAGGACGAGCGCGCCGCGGCCAAGGCCGGGTGGCGCCAGAGCGAGGTCTACCCCCTGGCGATGTTCGCCGTCGGCGGCATGCTGCTGTTCCCAGCCTCCAACGACCTGCTCACGATGTTCATCGCGCTGGAAGTGCTGTCGCTGCCGCTCTACCTGATGTCCGGCCTGGCCCGGCGCCGCCGGCTCATCTCCCAGGAAGCGGCGTTGAAGTACTTCCTGCTCGGAGCCTTCTCCTCGGCGTTCTTCCTGTTCGGTGTGGCCTTCCTCTACGGGTACTCCGGATCGCTGTCCCTCGGCGCGATCAACGCCTCCACGGGCAGCACCGTCGGCCAGGAGCCGCTGCTGCTGATCGGCATCGCCCTGGTCGCGGTCGGGCTGCTGTTCAAGATCGGCGCCGCGCCGTTCCACTCGTGGACCCCGGACGTCTACCAGGGCGCCCCCACGCCGGTGACCGGGTTCATGGCCGCCTGCACCAAGGTCGCAGCCTTCGGGGCCCTGCTGCGCGTGTTCTACGTCGCCCTCGGCGGGGTCCGCTGGGACTGGCGCCCGATGATGTGGGGCGTGGCTATCTTGACCATGGTCGTCGGCTCGGTGCTGGCGATCACCCAGACCGACGTCAAGCGGATGCTCGCCTACTCCTCGATCGCGCACGCCGGCTTCATCCTGACCGGCGTCCTGGCGATCGACCGCGCGGGGACGTCGGCAACCTTGTTCTACCTGGTCACCTACGGGTTCACCACGATCGGGGCGTTCGCGGTGGTCACGTTGGTCCGCGACCACACCGGGGAGGCCACCCACCTGTCCCAGTGGGCGGGGCTGGGCAAGCGCTCGCCCCTGGTCGGCGGCATCTTCGCACTCTTCCTGCTCGCACTGGCCGGGATCCCGCTGACCAGCGGCTTCACCGGGAAGTTCGCGGTGTTCTCCGCCGCGGCCGGTGCGGGAGCGGCTCCGCTGGTCGTGGTCGGCGTGCTGGCCAGCGCCGTCGCCGCCTTCTTCTACGTCCGGGTGATCGTCCTGATCTTCTTCTCCGAGCCCGCCGCCGACGGTCCCACCGTCGGCGTCCCCGGGGTGTTCACCACGGCGGCGGTCTCCCTGGGTGTCGTGGTCACCGTGCTGCTGGGCATCGTGCCGCAACCCATCCTCGACCTCGCCGGCCACGCGTCGGTCTTCCTGAGGTAGCAGATGACCACCGCCGGTCCGCTCGGCCTGACCGTCGCCGACCCCGAGCTGGAGGCCAGGCTGGCCGCCGGCCTTCGCGACGTCGAACAGCTCTTGCAGGACACCGTCAAGAGCCAGGACGCCTTCGTCTCTGAGGTGGCCCGCCACCTCGTCGAGGCGGGCGGCAAGAGGTTCCGGCCGATGCTGGTGCTGCTCGCCGCGGAGTTCGGCGACCGGGGCGCACCGGGCGTGGTCCCCGCGGCCGTGGTCGTCGAGCTGACCCATTTGGCCACCCTCTACCACGACGACGTGATGGACGAGGCGCCGCTGCGGCGGGGGGCCGCCTCGGCCAACGCACGCTGGGACAACACGGTGGCAATCTTGACCGGAGACTTCCTGTTCGCCCGCGCCTCAGACCTGCTCGCCGACCTCGGGCCGGCGGCGGTGCGCATCCAGGCCCGCACCTTCGAGCGCCTGGTCACCGGCCAGATCCGCGAGACAGTGGGGCCGGCGGCCAATGAGGACCCCCTGGAGCACTACCTGTCCGTCGTCGCAGACAAGACTGGCTCGCTGATCGCGACCTCCGGCCGGTTCGGGGCGATGCTCGCAGGTGCGGACGACGCGACGGTCGACGTGCTCACCCGCTTCGGCGAGCGGATCGGCGTGGCCTTCCAGCTGGCCGACGACCTGCTCGACGTCGTCAGCGAGACGACCGAGTCCGGGAAGACGCCGGGGACCGACCTGCGCGAGGGTGTGCCCACGCTGCCGGTGTTCCACGCGCTGCGCTCGACCGAACCCGAGGACGCCAGGCTGCGCGAGCTGCTGTCGCGCCCCCTTCCGCGCGACACCGAGCACAGTGAGGCCCTGGCGCTACTGCGCGCGCACCCTGCGGTCCAGGCGGCTCACGACGACCTGCGCAGGTGGGCGGACGACGCCCGATCCGTCCTGGCTCCGCTGCCGGACATCCCGGCCAAGGCCGCCCTGGTGCTGCTGTGCGAGGCGGTCATAGACCGCTCGAGCTGACCGCGACGGCAGCGCTTTGGCGGCCCCGGACCGTGCGCAGCGAGTCGAGGGTGAAGATGATCAGCGCCAGCCACACGGCCGCGAACCCGACCCACCGTCCCGTCGACATGGTCTCGTGGGCGACGAACAGCCCGATCAGGAACTGCAAGGTAGGTGTCAGGTACTGCAGCAGGCCCATCGTGGACAGCGGGACGCGGCTGGCGGCCGCCCCGAACAGCAGCAGGGGGACCGCGGTGACGACCCCGAGGCTCACCAGCAGTGCGCTCACGTGCGCGTGAGCGGCCCCGAAGGTCCCCCGGCCGCCGGACTCGATGGCGCCCAGCACGACCGCCGCAGGGATCGCGAGCATAAAGGTCTCGACCGCCAGGGACTCCAGCGCCGGCATGGCGACCTTGTTCTTCATCAGTCCATAGGTCGCGAACGACAGCGCCAGCACCAGGGCGATCCACGGTGGGCGGCCGAGGTCGATCGTCAGCGCCAGGACCGCACAGGTGGCCAGCGCCACTGCGACCCACTGCGCCGGTCGCAGGCGCTCGCGCAGGACGAGCACGCCGAGCAGCACGGTGACCAGCGGGTTGATGTAGTAGCCCAGGGCCGACTCCACGACGTGGCCATGGTTGACCGCCCAGATGTAGACGCCCCAGTTCACGGCGATGACGACGGAGGCGACGGTGAGGATCCGCAGGCGCCGACGGTCCCGGACGATCGACCGCACCCAGGCCCAGCGCCGGCGCACGAGCAGGGCGATCACGACGACGACGAGCGTCCACAGCACACGGTGGGCCAGGATCTCGAAGGCCGTCGCGGGTTCGAGCAGCGGGAAGAACAGCGGGAACAGGCCCCACAGCAGGTAGGACGACAGCCCCATCAGCATGCCGAGGCGCTCCTGGCCCACCGGTGCGCCACCCCCGCTTGGTCCCACCGCGCTGCCCCCGGCCATGCTGCCCCCGACCGTGCTGCCCCCGACCGGCCGGCGCCGGGCGGTGCCGGTCACGGTCGCGGCTTCGCGCGGGCCGCGGCCGGGTCGTGGGCGAGGATCGTGTCCCTGGCCGGCCGCCGGTCGATCTCCATCCACCGCCACACCCCGGCCAGCGGCTCGAAGCCCGCCTTGGCATAGACCGCGTGCGCGTCGCGGGTGGCCAGCAGCAGCCTGTCGATCCCGCGCCGGTCCGCCAGCTCCTCGACCAGTGCCCTGACCAGCCATGTGCCGAGGCCCGTGCCCCGGTGTTCCGCGGCTACGTAGACGTCGCAGACCCAGGCGAACGTCGCTCCGTCGGTGACTACCCGCGCCAGCGCGACCTGCGGGGATGCCGGCGCGGGTCCGTGGTAGACACCGGCCACCAGGGACCCGGCCAGGGACTGCTCGACCACCTCACGGGAGCGACCCGCCGCCCAGTAGGAGTCGGCCGACAGCCAGCCGTGCACGCGGTCGACGTCGATCCGCGCCGGGTCGAGCGAGATCTCGAACCCGTCGTCGCGCCGGGCCAGCACCGGCTCGCCGGCAGAGGTCAACCGACGACCCAGGTATCGGTGCCGGTGATCAGCTGACCCAGGTCACCGGGACCCTTGTCGTCGACGGCGCGTTGCAGCTGCTCGCCCATCAGCCGGTCGTAGGCAGGCCGGTCGACGTCGCGGAAGATCCCGATCGGGGTGTTGGCCAACGTCTCGGGATGGGACAGCCGGGACAGCGCGAACGCCGTCGACGGGTCCTGGTGGTGGACATCGTGGACCAGCAGGTTCTGCGCACCGACCTCAGCCACGTCGACGACCGCCAGGGTGCTGTCCGCCATGCGGACAACGCCTTTGGTGGCGCCGGTACCGAAACGGATCGGCTGCCCGTGCTCCAGGCGGATGGTGAAATCGTCACGCACGTCGTTGTCCTTCAGCGGCTCGAACGCCCCGTCGTTGAAGATGTTGCAGTTCTGGTAGATCTCGACCAGGGCGGCGCCCTCATGCGCCGCGGCGGCCCGCAGCACCCCCGTCAGGTGCTTGCGGTCGGAGTCGATCGTGCGGGCGACGAAGGACGCCTCGGCCCCGAGGGCGACGGAGACGGGGTTGAACGGGTAGTCGATCGAGCCCATGGGGGTGGACTTGGTGATCTTCCCGGTCTCGGAGGTGGGGGAGTACTGGCCCTTGGTCAGGCCGTAGATTCGGTTGTTGAACAGCAGGATGTTGATGTTGATGTTGCGGCGCAGGGCGTGGATCAGGTGGTTGCCGCCGATCGACAGCGCGTCGCCGTCGCCGGTCACGACCCACACCGACAGGTCCGGGCGGGAGGCCGCCAGCCCGGTCGCGATGGCCGGGGCCCGGCCGTGGATGGAGTGCATCCCGTAGGTGTCCAGGTAGTAGGGGAAGCGACTGGAACAGCCGATCCCCGAGACGAAGACGATGTTCTCCCGGCGCAGTCCCAGCTCGGGCAGGAAGGACTGGACTGCCGACAAGATGGCGTAGTCGCCGCAGCCCGGGCACCAGCGCACCTCCTGGTCGGAGGTGAACTCCTTCTTGGTCTGCACGGAGTCGGCCTTGGGCACCCGGCGCAGAGCCGGTGCTGACGCCAGGTCGAGAGCCGAGGCTGGCTCAGACATTTGCGATCACGTCCTTGATGACTGCGGCCAGCTCTTCGGACTTGAACGGCAGGCCCCGCACCCGGTTGTAGCCGATGGCGTCGACCAGGAACCTGGCCCGGATCAGCAGGGCGAGCTGCCCGAGGTTCATCTCCGGGATCAGCACCTTGTCGTAGCGGCGCAGCACCTGGTCAAGGCCGGGTGGGAACGGGTTGAGATGGCGAAGGTGGCCCTGGGCGACCTCCAGGCCGGCACCGCGGACCAGCCGGCACGCGGCACCGATCGGTCCGTACGTCGATCCCCAGCCCAGTACGAGCACTCTGGCGTCGCCCGACGGGTCGTCCGCGGTGAACGGGTCGAGCCCGGCGGCGACCGCGTCGACCTTGGCCTGGCGCAGCCGGACCATCTTGTCGTGGTTGTCCGGGTCGTAGGAGATCGTGCCGACGCCGTCGGCCTTCTCGATGCCGCCGATGCGGTGTTCCAGGCCGGCCGTGCCGGGCACGGCCCACGGCCGGGCCAGGGTGTCCGGGTCGCGGACGTAGGGGTGGAAGGCCGGGGCGCCGGAGGTGTCGGTCGCGTTCGGCCCGGTCGCGAACGCGGGCTCGATGACCGGCAGCGTGTCGACGTCGGGGATGCGCCAGGGCTCGGAGCCGTTGGCCAGGTACCCGTCCGACAGCAAGAACACCGGGGTCCGGTAGGTGACCGCGATCCGGCACGCCTCGATTGCGGCGTCGAAGCAGTCCGAGGGGGAGTGTGGGGCGACGATCGGCACCGGAGCCTCACCGTTGCGCCCGAACATCGCCTGAAGCAGGTCGGACTGCTCGGTCTTGGTCGGCAGCCCGGTGGAGGGTCCGCCGCGCTGGACATCGACGATCACCAGCGGCAGCTCGAGGGAGACGGCCAGCCCGATCGTCTCGGCCTTCAGGGCCACCCCCGGGCCGGATGTGCTGGTCACCGCCAGCGCGCCGCCGAAGGAGGCGCCGAGGGCGGCCCCGATGCCTGCGATCTCGTCCTCGGCCTGGAAGGTGCGCACGCCGAACCGCTTGTGCTTGGCCAGCTCGTGCAGGATGTCCGAAGCCGGTGTGATCGGGTAGGCACCCAGGAACAGGTCCAGGCCTGACCGCTGCGACGCCGCGATCAGCCCATAGGACAGGGCCAGGTTCCCCGAGATGTTCCGGTAGAGCCCGGCCGGCATCATCGCCGGCTTGACCTCGTACGACACCGAGAAGTCCTCGGTGGTCTCCCCGAAGTTCAGCCCCGCCGCAAGCGCGGCCAGGTTGGCGGCCAGGATGTCCGGTTTGGAGGCGAACTTGGCCCGCAGGAACGCGGCGGTGCCGTCGGTCGGACGGTGGTAGAGCCAGGACAGCAGCCCGAGGGCGAACATGTTCTTCGCCCGCTCTGCCTCCTTCTTGGAGATCGCGAATTCCGTCAGCGCGGCCACGGTCATCGAGGTCAGGGCGACCGGGTGCACGTGGTAGGCGTCCAGGGTGCCGTCTTCCAGCGGGCTGGCCGCGTAGCCGACTTTGGTCAGCGCCCTCGGGCTGAACTCGTCGGTGTTCACGATGATGTCTGCGCCGCGCGGCAGGTCGCGCAGGTTGGCCTTCAGCGCCGCCGGGTTCATCGCCACCAGCACGTTCGGCGCGTCGCCGGGGGTCAGCACGTCGTGGTCGGCGAAGTGCAGCTGGAACGCCGAAACCCCGGGCAAGGTGCCTGCAGGGGCCCTGATCTCGGCCGGGAAGTCCGGCAGTGTGGACAGGTCGTTGCCGAACGCGGCGGTCTCGGAGGTGAACCGGTCCCCCGTCAGCTGCATCCCGTCCCCGGAGTCCCCGGCGAAGCGGATGATCACCCGATCGACCTGAACGACCTGCTTGGTCACTGCTAGTCCTTCCTGGGCGGCCGACCAATCCTACGGAAGCGTAGGTCGCCGCCCGCGGACCGGCGCGCTCACCCCCTGAAGTAGCGGCGCGCTGCTCCTACACTGCGATAACCAGTCGCGGTGGGAGGGTGTTCCGGATGAGTGCCCGAGCCCGGACATGACCGGCGTCGACCTTCCGACGCCGGTTCCGGCAGAGCGTCGGCTGCCGGCTGCCGGACCGTCAGCTGACCCGATCCGGGTCTGGCTCGACCTGGACCGCCGCTACCACCTGTCCGTCTACAGTCTTGGCCTGGCCTGCTGCGCCGTCGAGTTCGTCGCGCTGGCCAACGCCTCGCCGCCCGCCGCCGACATGGCCGGCCCCGACCCGTCCGGGGTCGGCCCGCCGACGACCGGCCTGGAGGCCGCGCAGGTGCTCGTCGTCGCCGGAACTGTCACCGACAAGATGGCTCCGCTGGTTCGGCGGGTGTACGAGGCGATGCCCGAGCCCAGGTACGTGGTGTCATTCGGCGCCTGCTCAGACTCCGGAGGCCCCTACTGGGACTCGTACAGCGTGGCCAAGGGCGTCGGGCAGATCGTCCCGGTGGACGTCTACGTTCCCGGCTGCCCGCCGCCGCCGGACGCGCTGGCGCACGGCATCCGCCTGCTACGCGACGCGATCGCGGACGGGACCGTGACCCGGTGACAGCCCCCGGCCGGTCCGACGCCGCCACCGATGCAGCCCAGTGCGCGCGGGAGCTGGCCGTGTTGTGTGACGGTTCGGTGACCGCCGGCTTCGCGGAGCCGATCGTGGACGTCGCCGCCGACCGGTGGGTGCAGTCACTCACGCTTGCCCGGGAC
>Ga0075018_10000235_pt1 | contig 15563 bp, 12 predicted proteins | sample ColStrG_CSR_2014_FD_71471 | JGI IMG/M metagenome (GOLD analysis project Ga0075018, IMG submission 71471) | Freshwater sediment microbial communities in response to fracking from Pennsylvania, USA - Cold Stream Run_MetaG_CSR_2014 | ecosystem: Environmental > Aquatic > Freshwater > Creek >... | reverse complement strand
CTATAATAACTTGACGTTAATAAATTTGTGTTTTATATTTGTGCTAATACAAGACAGTTGGACGCCCCCCGTCTGACCTGTCACACGCAGACAATTGCGGTCGCCTTAGCGGGCTGATCGCTTTTGTCTTTTAGAGGCACGAAGACGTTGCGTTCATCGCGTCACAGAAGGTGAACACTGTTACGAAGGCTGAGGTAAACGCGATGGAAATTGACGATGCAGCCGAAATGGTAATCCGAGATGCTCTCCGACGGCTCGGGCCAAAGGCGCTACTCGATCCCGTTCTCTTCCAAGAGCAGATCGCCGAGGTAGTCAAGCAGCAAGGGGAAATGATCTTCGCGCAACTCAGCGAAGCAGCTCGCCAGGAGCTCCGCAGGGAAGGCTTGAGGATAAACGAGCAGACCGCCCACCTCGCACGAATCAACGAGGCCATTGAATATGGCCGTTCGCTAGTCACCAAGTACAAGGTCGAAACCCTCGGCGAATTGCCGCAGGAAGAGCAGCTAGAATTTGCGCGCCGGTGGGTGAACGCTACAGGCGGCGCGAAATTGCACGAGAATTAAGAGCTTGTCTCCCGGCAGTTCTACCCGCTCGCTGTAGATTTCCTCCTCCGCGTAAGACGTACTTGTGCCACAACTTCGCACAGCCGCGAAAGTTTGCTAACTCGCTTCCCGCGATTCAGCCAAGAGTCGTTCATAGATATGCGGAACCTTGTTCGGCGATCTATATTAGGGAAAACATGAAAATCTAAGAATGAGCGGTCGCTGGCATCTAGTCGTGCCAACAGCGTAATCGACTTGCGTTCGTGCGGAACCGGATCAATCTGCCAACGACGCGTCTCCTTCCAAGCTCGCACTGATCGGGCAACGAGTACCGAAATAATCAGACCACTAGAGAACCGCAATCGGCTGCGCCACCTTACTCCGCGCCTGACAATTGATATATCGTTAGGAAACATTGCAACAATCTTGGCAATGAGTTCCTCGCGCAAAGACATCGTGCGGCATCGAACGTCGGCTCGACTGAATTCACTGGGATTGTCACACCCTATCAGTTCGTAAGCACGTCGCAGGCTGCCGAAGCGGTTTCGGTAGGTCGAAGGGGACGACGTATCGGCAGAGTTCTGGATTATGCTTAAGGACAGTCTCCCTTCCGAAGCAACCAATTTTCTCAAGTCGTCTAACAGTTCTTTGTCCGTTCTGTTGAAAGTGCGCCCCTCATAGGCTTTCTGTGCTTCTGCAAAAGTAGTGGCATCGATGATAGGCTCGAAGGCTCCAGGCTTCACAATCCATTCCGATTTCGGTAACTTCACTCTGGGAGTGCGGAGTTTGCTAGATGTTCGACCGAAGACGGCGAATCCAGCATACTTGGGATGAGTGACGATTGCCCGAATTGCATAGTGGTCCCATTTGGAACCACCCACCCGCGCGACACCTTTGCCGTTGAGTTTCCGGGCGATAGCACAGATAGACCGCTTCTCGGATATGAGCATGCGATAGATGTCCTTGACTGTCTGTACCTCGTGGGCGGGGCCGGGAACTAGGATGACACGATCAGTCGCAAGGCTCTTTCGTTCGCCTAAGGCCAGTTCCTGCTTTGGAACTCCAGCCGGAGATATCAACATCCGTCGCAGTCCGTACCCGGGCAGACCCCCTTGCTTGAATCCGAGAAGTGCCAGTCGCTTCTGTCCCGCAGACACTTTGACACCCAATTCGCGGCTGTATTCGCCTGCCATGGTTCTCTTCAGCGCCTTCATTATGAGACTGGGAAGGGTACCGTCGTTTTCGAAGGTCTCGGCGCAGTAATGGACCGGAACGCCTGCGGATTTGCAAAGGAACTCATAATGTGCTGACTCGTCGGTGTCTTGAAATCGTCCCCAGCGGCTGACATCGTAAACAAGAATGACTCGATAATCTGAGGTTCCACGCACCACATCCTGCAAGAGTTGTTGGAGGCCTGTTCTATGTCTTAGAACTATTCCACTTTTTGCTGAGTCAGAATATGTGCGGACTACCTCGAAACTGTGGGACTCCGCATACCTTTGTATTGCTGTGGATTGGTTTTCGAGAGAGTACTGCTGGTGTTCGGTGGACATACGTAGGTATTGAGCTGCGGGAACAATCTGATTGGCAGTCATTGTGCCTCCTATGAGAGGCATATCGACTGGAATTGGAAAAACTTTAGGGAAAAAACGAACTGAAACTGAGCCGGGCGCACGTGAGGTATGCCTTAGCCCATGCGAATACCCCAATCTGTGGACCCCGTTTCTTCCATCTCACACTTCTGCGCCCGTCCATACGACGCGTGAACCGACATTTTCATCGAGACCTCACAATTGTGTAACACCCTACGGAATAACATTGCCTTTCCAGACGGACTCGATCAGGAGGACTTCGAAATGGTCCACCCAAAGGCCCTAACTGGGTGAGTCGTCAAGACAAAAGATAAGCGCGCCGTTTCGTTTCGTGCTGGACCCGCACCCACTGGCAACAATGGATAGAACTGAACAACCACCGGCTCCATCATCTCTACCCGGGACTAAAGTGAGCCGGGCCGCAGAGTATGTCCGCATGTCAACCGAACACCAGCAATACTCTACGGAAAACCAGAGAGAAGCCTTCCGCCAATATGCCGAGCGGCGAGGAATGATGATCGTTCGGACTTACACAGATGCAGGTAAGAGTGGCCTCAGGATTGAGGGACGAAATGCTCTAAAGCAATTAATTCACGATGTAGAGAACGGCAAAGCCGATTTCAGCGCGATTCTGGTATACGACGTCAGCCGCTGGGGGCGCTTTCAGGACGCAGATGAGAGCGCCTATTACGAGTACATATGCAGACGCGCGAAAATCGAAGTGCACTATTGCGCTGAGCAATTTGAAAATGACGGCAGCCCTATTTCTACCATCGTGAAGGGCGTGAAGCGGGCCATGGCAGGTGAGTATAGCCGCGAGCTGTCCGCTAAGGTTTTCATCGGGCAATGTAGGCTCATTGAACTTGGCTTCCGACAGGGTGGCTCCCCGGGATATGGGCTTCGTCGAATGTTGCGCGATGTGAATGGCCAACAGAAGGGAGTGCTCGACCGAGGAGAGCAGAAGAGCATTCAGACAGACCGCGTCGTTCTCGTGCCTGGACCGAACGAGGAAGTCGAAATTGTACGTTGGATGTACAGCGTCTTCGTAGAAGAGAGAATCGTCGAATCGAAACTGGCAAGGATGTTGAACGAGCGCGGAATTGCTACAGACTTGGGGCGGGCTTGGACTCAAGGTACCGTTCATCAAGTTTTGACGAGCGAGAAGTACGTCGGCAACAACGTCTACAACAGAATGTCATTCAAACTGAAACAGAAGCGAGTTGTAAATCCTCCCGACATGTGGATTCGCGGCAATGGAGCATTTGAATCCATTATTCCTTTAGATTTGTTCACGAAGGCTCAAATCATCATTCGCGAACGCAGTAGAAAGTACACCAATGACGAATTGCTGGAACAGCTTCGTAGACTGTTGGAGCGCGAAGGCCGCCTATCTGGTCTTTTAATAGATGAAGCGGAAGGCATGGCTTCGAGTTCTGTTTATCGGAGTCGTTTTAGCAGTCTAATCCAAGCGTACAAATTGATCGCGTACACTCCCGAATGTGATTACCAGTTTATCGAAACAAACCGGCAATTACGCCTCATGTATCCCAAAGTTGTCGCGGATGTGATTGAGCGAATTCGTCAAGTAGGTGGCGTCGCAAAGCGTGAGCCCACCACGGATTTGTTGACGCTAAACGATGAGTTCACCGCGTCTCTCGTAATCGCGCGGTGTCAGCAGAGAAAATCCGGGACATTCCGCTGGCTAATTCGGGTTGACGCTGGTCTAAGACCGGACATCACTGTCGCGGTGCGAATGGACGCTGAGAACCGGGACCCGCTCGACTACTATCTTCTGCCGAGTCTCGATATGACCTTCGAAAGACTAATGCTGGCTGAGGATAACCCAGTTAGCTTGGATACATATCGCTTCAGCACGCTCGATTATTTCTTTGGAATGGCCCAGCGGACGGGAATCCCGGAGGCAGCATGAATGACACAGCTCCAATGGTTCAGATGATCCCCATCGACCAGATTACTATTTTAAATCCTCGAAGCCGCAATAAGGTCATCTTTCAAAGCATCATTTCAAATATTTCCAATGTTGGACTGAAAAGACCCATCACTGTTGCTCGTCGTGCGGAGCTTACCGACGATAGGCCGTACGACCTCGTCTGCGGTCAAGGTCGTCTGGAAGCATTCATCGCACTCGGTCAAACTGAGATTCCAGCCATTGTGAAAGAAGCATCGAGAGAAGATTGCTTCTTGATGAGCTTGGTCGAAAATGTTGCTAGGCGCCACATTCGTCCACTGGAAATGCTCCGCGAGATCAGCAGCCTAAGATCGAGAGGATACAGCACAGCGGAGATTGCTAAGAAAATTGATGTTGCCAGAAGTTATGTGGGGGGAGTTACACATCTTCTCAAGAACGGGGAGGAGCGTTTGCTTAATGCCGTCGAGAAAGGCCGCATTCCGCTATCTGTTGCGATGGAGATCGCGAACGCCGACGAGCACGGCATTCAGCGAGCTCTCTGCCAGGCATACGAAGACAAGACTTTGCGCGGGCGCAAACTACTTACTGTCCGCCAAATCATTGAGCTGCGCAAGACCAATGGAAAGCATACGAAGCGAGGTGCCCGTCACAAAAATGGTCAGTTACAATCAGCCGAGGCGATGGTCCGCATTTATCGCCAAGAAGCAGATCGACAAAAGCTCTTGGTTAAGAAATCTCAGCTGACGGAACATCGATTATTGTTTGTTGTGTCAGCTCTGAAAAACCTATTTCGTGACGAAAACTTTCGGACATTGCTGCGCGCTGAAGAACTGGACACTTTGCCAGCATACCTAGCTGAAAGAATGCAAACCACAAAAAAGGAATGAATATGGCCAAGCAGGTTCCGATTGCATTTGATCCTCAAGGATTGATCTTGCCGACCGCAAGTATCCTGCCGCTCAAGCATCTAGGACTTTCCATAAAGTCCACCCAGAAATACCAACAGATTCTTTCTTCTGTGCGCGAAGTTGGCATCATCGAACCGTTGATAGTATTCCCACAAAACGGCGAGATGAACTCCTACCTTTTGTTGGACGGTCACATTCGGCTCGAAGTTCTGAGAGAAATCGGCGAAACCGTTGCTCGTTGTTTGATTGCGACTGACGATGAGACCTACACCTACAATAAGCGCGTCAACCGCATGGCCACGATTCAAGAACATACAATGATTCTCAAAGCTACACGGAGTGGCGTCTCCGAGGAACGAATTGCCAAGGTGTTGCGGGTGGATGTCGCAAGCATTCGGCAAAAAAGAGATCTACTAATCGGGATTTGCAAAGAAGCTGCGGAGATTCTCAAGAACAAACGAGTGTCGCTCGGAGTGTTTTCATATCTAAGAAGGTTGAAACCAATGCGCCAAATCGAGGTGGCCGAACTCTTGCTGGCGACAGGAAATTTCTCAGTGCCTTACGTGAAGGCGCTGTTGGCGGCCACTCGCCCCGACATGCTTGTCGATTCCGATAAACACAAGGTGATCGAAGGTCTAACGTCGGAGCAAGTCGCAAAGATGGAAAAGGAAATGGAGGGTTTGCAGCGAGACCTGAAGTTGATCGAGGAATCGTACGGAAACCAAGTCCTCAATCTGGTCTTGGCACGCGGCTACCTCTCGAAGTTATTTGCTAACACCCGCGTCGCGCGTTACCTTGGCCAGCACCACGCAGACATCTTCCGCGAGTTACAGACAGTATCCGAAGGTTCCTCATTAGAAAAGTAGACGTCGCTTGTCGTCCTTGGCCGTTTCACTCATTCGACGAAACATCAACGAGTCGTGCAAGGGACAGCCAATGCCGAGGATGCGGTTTTCGCTTGCCCGCGCGGATTTCTGTGGCGTAAGGCTCCGAGATTCCCAGTGCCGCTGATATGGTTGGGACCGTAATCTCAGCGAGGCGCGGTTGAATCTTCCTGCGGTACGTTTCTTCACTGAGCCATTCTGGTAAGTCGGACGGATTCCAGACCCGCAAAGCTGCGGCATGTCGGCGCTGCGATTTAGCTCGGCGAGCTTCGGCCGCACGACTGTGCGTAGCTACACGACCAAGTTTCGCAGCCTCGATCAGTCCTTCCTTCGAAACACCGACAGCGCACGATCTACAATAAATATGTCTTCGCGTAACGGCTGCGCCGCAGGTTCGACAGATACGCAGCGGATTGGGTGCGTGTTCGGCCTGCATGTCAACCGATGTACGTCTAGGTTGGCGTCGGCGACTCTGCGTCAATCGAGTAGCGGGGTATATCTGACGCGCTGGCTTTCGTAAAGTTGACCAGAGCGTCCGCGAGACCCATTCAGCGATTGGCGCGACAGCGCGACCCCAAGTTGGCACGGTTTCGGAGAGTCGCACAGCGAACGGAGCCATCAATCGACAATTGCCGTCACGCTGCTCAAAGAACCAATCACGGTGTAAAGGTTCACGGACAATCCAATCAAGCAGATAAGCGTCTACTTGCGGTCGAACCACTTCCATCAAATCGCAGGCGAGACTGTCGCGCGACGGAGAATCAACGTGCATAACGCCAATACCGGGATCAAGTCCGAGCGCCGCGATTGCCAATCGAGCTTCTGATTCGAGAAGCGCATACAGATAATTTAGGATCGCATTGGGAGGATTGATCGCGAGCCGAGGAGAGCCGGTTAGCGGGGAATGGCGACCCCCAAACGTACGCCAGTGCTCCGGTACCCGACGCAAATCGTTCTTCGGGAAAGTAACGGAAACACCGCGCCAAGCCGACCAATAAGCATGCGCTGCTCGGGATTCAAACTGACGAATCGATGGAATAGTTTCCGCAGTTTTGACTCCGGAAAGAGCACTAGCAATCGTGTCGGCAGTCATTGAATCGTGAAGCTCATTGCGAACGAGGTGTTCCTGTCCTACAAGTTTGCGGCTAATCAGTTCACGGGCAATTCGCACCGCCATCCCAGATTGACAGGCGAGCGACTGAGCGCGCCGCAAGCGAGCATCCGAAGGGCGAACCGGGCCAGTTGTAGCGAGCACAGAGCCATCCCGATCAAGCATGACGAACGCGGCATCCTGGTCCGCCAGCCAGCGCAGCGCCGCGAGCGAGACCATTCCGTCAGAACCAATGACAACAAGACGTCGAATGCCATGCCCCACACGAGAGAAACGAGCTTCTCGCCGGGTGGTACCGATTCCGTCTCTGAATATCAGATGACCGCGATCAACGTGAACTGAAATTCCGTAGCCGAAAAGCGTCAGAACACCGTGACGCGGTGTAATCGATCCTAGACTTTCGAAATTCGATGCCAACATGGTTTATTTTCTCCCTGCACGTTGCGTTGGTAGTTTGGGTTTGCGCCGTGCCAAGAATCGCGCCATTCGAACTCGTTGTGCACACACATCACTGCAATAGATTTGCTTGGGGCGCTCGAACAGATAGAACCGCTTACATTCCTCGCGTTGACAGACACGCAGCCACGGTGCAACTTCGGTCAACAGCTCGAAGACCCGAGTGACAAACATATGGGTAGTGTCGCGTGCGCCAACTCGGGCGATGCGCGCATGGTATCGATCCCAAACGATCCCATCCTCGAATCCTCTGTCCTGTTCGAGAAGCACCGGCAAGCCCGTGATGGGTGGACCGGATCGCATGAATGGTTTGCCATCGCGGAGTTGGTGCAAACCCCAGCGGAGCGTACTCACAATCCGTTCAGCGGTATTCGTCTTGGAAAACCAACTCCATCGAATTTGGTTTTCGACACCCGGCTGCGAAACAGTCAGAAATTTGTTAATGGCCTCGATGCGAGCCGCCGTATCCATTCCTCGGCCCTTGTCATATAACTCCATCATCAAGTTGAATTGCATGTGGGCATCAATTCTTGGCCGCGAAGCCCTCACCACACTTGCCATGAGCCCTCCTTGCCACGATCACAAGAGATCACATCAGCGCACACCGTATCACATGGCAAAAACGGAGTCAACGGCATAAATGGATACTATGTAGATTAGCGTTGACAGTGTTATACCACGTGGGTACGATCTGGCGTGTTGCTGTGCTGGAGGAACCACGTGAAGAATCTCAAAGTCAGTGCTGAACCCACAGAAACAGTCCTGCTCTCATTGCGAGAAGCATCGGCGCGCCTGTGTATCGCAATACCAACTTTGCGCCGCTGGTTACGGGAACGGCGACTCGCACATGTGAGATGCGGACGTGCCGTAAGAATTGAGTCATCCGAAATTGAAAATTTTGTGACGCGAAATCGCCAACCCGCGAAGGACGAAAACTAGCGGCTTTTCGCCGCGAGGCCAAACGATATGAAACGCAGAAAGCATCAGCGGCGACCGATACTGGGTAAGAAGCGTCGGTCAACTCGACACGCACGAGGCAAGCGTCCTGCGCCGCACACCGCCGACGAACTTTTCTCTAAACCAAAGCGCTCGCAAGAGGCGTGGATTCGCGCCACCCAGGTTGTCACGAGAATCAGAACAAAGCAGGAGTCGCTACAAAAGGCTTCGCGCGAAGAAGGAATCGCCCCGCGAACAGTAATTCGACTGGCAGGCTCATCCTTACGGAAGCGCCCCAACGGTAGATACACAGCAAAAACAAGTGACCGGCTATTACGCGTCCTTGTCATCCCAACGAATAAGGGGTCAGACGAAATCGCAATACGTGATTCACGGCAAGCGACGTTGCTTGCCGAATATTGGATTGCAGTGCATCGGTATCTCCAAACTGGAGATGCGTCATCAATCGAAAAGTTTCGCGGCAAGAGCATTACCGAAGCCAGCGGCAAACGGATTTCGCTGGTAACTGACCTTGATGAGTTGAATCGTCTAGGTAATGCCGGTGCCTTTTCGTTTGAATCGCTCTACGCGAGGGCCAGCTAACATGGCCTGGAAACCACCACGCCGCGATCCCATTGGAGCGTATCAGCGCAAGGTGACGGCTGCACGGCGGGTTGGCGTGGATGCGCAATGCGCGTGCGGTGAAAAGAGACCGGAAGCGCTGATACCGCGCAGCAATCCAACTATTTGTGCTGAATGTAGACGGAAGAAGCATGGCCATAAGACTTTGGATGACCATCATGTCGCGGGCGAAGCGAACAGTCCAGTAACGATACCTTTGCCGGTGAACGACCATCGCGCTCGCCTAAGCGTCGATCAGTATGATTGGCCAAAAAAGACGCTTGAAAATCCGGACGGCAGTCCACTACTCGCGGCTGCCGCACATATCCGTGGATATACCGACTGCACTTCTTTTCTCAATGAAAAGCTGCTGGCTCGGAATCCCGAATTGCTTGAACTACTCGATGCGCTTCTCGTGGAAAAATTTGGGCCTCAATGGTGGCATAACACAGAACTTGAGCGGTTCAAGCCGGAGCGCTAAACCGATGCCCCGACGCGAACCTGATTTGCTACCCATTGCTGTCCGCGCCTATCCAGAGTCGCCGGAAGCAGAGCCCCGCGTTCGGTCTGAAAGAACGTGGCGACTTCCAAGGGCGATGATTGTCTTTGATACGGAGACGCGAATTGACTCAACACAAAGTCTGACATTTGGGAGCTATCGCTTTTTCATGGATGGGCGTTTTTTGGAGGAAGGATTGTTTTATGGCGACGACTTGCCCCAGAGAAATCTAACAATTCTGGAACGATATATCGCCACACATTCGCCCGAGACCGCTGACGAAGGCACTCGGCAGTTACAATTGATAACACGCCGCAAGTTTCTCGACGAGTTGTATCGTGGGGCGTATAAAGGGCGCTGTCTTCTCGTTGCCTTCAATTTTCCGTTTGATATATCACGGATTGCATCCGATTTCACATCTGCGCGAGGACGTTTCGCAGGAGGTTTCTCGTTTGGCTTTTCATCATATTTTGACAAACGCGGCCGTGAACGTGCAGATCACTATTTTCCCAGAATTGGCATAAAGCAAATCGATAGCAAGCGTGCGCTGAAAGGTTTCACTGCGCGGCACAGTCCCGACAAGACGGACCTGATTCCGGAAGGTTCCCCGACCGGGAAACCAGAGAAAGGATATATTTTCCGAGGTCATTTCTTGGACCTGCGAACTCTGGCGTTTGCGTTAACCGACAGAGGCCATTCGCTAGAATCAGCGTGCGAAGCGCTTAGTGTGGAACACGGGAAACAAACGGTGTCCCGCCACGGAATTGTTACGGAGAAATATATCGATTACAACCGGCGCGATGTTCTCGCGACTTCGGAATTGGCATTTAAGTTGCTCGAAGAATATGCAAGACACCCGATATCGCTCCAGGTCACAAAGGCATTCTCCCCGGCCTCTATCGGTAAGGCATATCTCAGGGCGATGGGAATCGGACCAGTTCTCCAGCGGCAGCCAACATTCCCAAAGAAATGCCTCGGTTACGCTCAATCAGCGTTCTTTGGTGGACGAACAAGCGCACATATTCGAAAAGTTGTGGTCCCAATTGTTTATACGGATTTTCTTTCGATGTATCCCACGGTCAATGGCCTCATGGGTCTGTGGCGTTTCGTCATCGCCCGCAAGATCAAAGTTATCGAGCACTGCCAAGCAGGAATACAGGTTTTCCTGAACCGATTGACCCCGAACGACTTATTCAAACCCGAAACGTGGAAACATCTGACAGCATTTGTTCAAATAGTCCCCGATGGCGACATTTTGCCTTCTCGTGGCAAATACAATTCTGAAAGCAATGATTGGCAAGTAGCCGTAAATCCTCTCTATTCGGGAAGTAGCAATTCTGGAGGAGGGCTTTGGTTTTCGCTGCCGGACATCGTAGCATCCATACTCTTAACAGGCCATATTCCCAAGATTATCGATGCGTTTCGCATTGAGGCGCGCGGCACGCTACGCGGATTAGAAAAAACAAAACTACGCGGAGCAATTGAGGTCGATCCTAAAACTCAGGATTTCTTCAAAATAGCTATCGAGGAACGTCAGTGTTTATCATCGCGCACAGAAATTTCCCAAATTGAGAAGAAGAGACTCAATAAAACCCTCAAGGTTCTTGCCAACGCCACGAGTTATGGCATATACGCGGAAATGAATCGCCAGGAGTCCGAACATAAGGTCAGTGTAACGTGTCATGGCATTGACGCGGCACAGTTCACATGCCGCGTGGCTCATCCCGATGTACCGGGCGAATATTGCTTTCCACCGCTCGCGTCCCTGATTACGGGGGCAGCACGTCTTATGCTGGCACTGCTGGAGCATTCCGTGTGCAAGTTGGGCGGTACGTATGCAATGGAAGACACCGACTCCATGGCAATCGCCGCCACACAGCACGGCGGGCTAATTCCGTGCGATGGGGGTCCGTATCGAACGGAGGATGGACGCGAGGCGGTCAAGGCGCTGTCGTGGAAACAAGTCGAGGAACTTTCAGACAGATTGGGCCTGCTCAATCCATACGACCGAAACGCAATCCCATGGTCAATTCTCAAAATCGAGGATGACAATTTCGATCCGATCACCCGCGAGCAGCGGCAGCTTTATTGTGTCGCAATCTCAGCGAAGCGTTATACGCTATTTCTGCGCGATGAGAACGGTAGGCCCGTCCTACTTCGAAAGGGTGAAAACAATAACGAGGACAGATGGTCCGAGCACGGCCTCGGCCATCTGTTGAATCCCACCGATCCTGATAGCGAAGACCGCGATTGGATCGCGCAGGCATGGTTGAACATCGTCCGGAAGACTTTGGGGCTGACAGCACGAAATCTGCCCTTCGAAAACTTACCGGCTGTCGGACGCATTACGATTAGCAGTCCCGCAGTGATTCGACCCTTGGCAAATCTTAACGAAGGAAAGTCATACCCCGATCAAATCAAACCATCCAACTTCTTGTTGACGTGCCACGTAAGCCCGTTTGGGCATCCTCCAGGCGCAGACCCAGAGCGTTTTCACCTTATCGCGCCTTACGAATCAGATTCGAGGCGATGGCTAAAAACGGATTGGATTGACCAATACACGGGAAAGAAATACCGAATCACGACGGCGGGCAATCACGGCATGCGGCAGACGGCACGTGTTAAAACGAACGGTGACGTTCTCCAGGAGTACGAATTTCATCCAGAATCAAAATGTGCCGATGCGAAAGGAAACCCATGCGGCAAGCAAACAATCGGCTTGCTTCAGCGGCGACACGTCCGAATCGAACAAATCAAATACATCGGCAAGGAATCCAACAGCCTGGAAGAGGTTGAATCGGGCTTGGTTCACTCAGCACAGGGTGCCTACACCGAATACCCCGACCCGCGACACGATGAGTGGCAAACGAAAATACTCCCCGCATTGAAGAAAGCTAAATTGGCCGACCTTGTGAAAATGAGTGGACTATCGCGAAGAGCGCTCATTGATTTACGGGCCGGACGAAGTAGGCCGCACCGGAAGAACCGGGAGATGCTCGTGTCCATCCTTCTAAATCTCGGCCTAGTTTAGGATTTATGGCGTTTTATTGACGTCCAAGTACCTATCTGCGACAACTTTCAATCGGCCCTCCCAACTGAACATGAACGGAAATCGATTTTGTTGCATCATCATTTGGGCCTGCCAGGATTTCAAATGAACCAAGAAGCCGCCTAGGAACAGCAAACGGTCCTGCACGTCCGTACCTTTGAAAATCAGATCGCTTGCTCGTTTTTCTATTGATAACTCCGCTGGAAAGTCGCTACTTGCCACGAGAGTATCGTAAAAGTGTTCTGCTATAGGTACGACCGGGTCTAGACGATTAGCCCAAAAATCTGGGAGGTAAGCGAAAGATTTATTTTCGAGCGACCGGTGAAAGTTCTTAACTTCGGGGACTTTCACACCCTCGAATATGTATGAATTGAATTCCAGTATGAATTCCAATTGAGACGCTGCGGCTAAGAATTTTTCAAAACTTCCAAAGTACTGCCCCCAAGCACTGTGAATGTGTTCATTCCAGAGGGTCGCATTGCGACCATCGCGCATGTCTGGCAATCCAGCCACGCCTGAAAACGGCCAGAACACAATAGGCACATATACTGGCGAGGCATCTTCTGGCGTTAGAAAGCGAACATATTTGAGGAAGATTCCCTTCAAAAATTGGAATCGTTGACGCATGGCAGCATATGTAGCGAGAGCCCTAATCCCAACATAAACATCATATGCCGGTCGCGCGAACGGCACGTTGTGGGGGACTAGCCCAATGAATCTGGCTTTTGTCCTATCTAAGTTGCGACACGCCTCGAAAGCCTCAATCAATCCATTTACTATAAAGGTGAGCCATTCGGTTGACGCATCATACTTGGTAACCAGTAGTCCTAGCTCGACGATAGAATCCAGCGCTGGAACAAATTCATCTCGATAGATTCCCTCACGTTTGGCGGTCCACATTGCTATGTCCAACTGTCTCCCGGAAGCGTCGAGTTCAAGAGAATCCCACTTTTCAATCAATGGTTCCCTAACCATTTCAAGAAACATTTTGAAATTCGTCGCATTCCCACTGGAGATCGTAGCCTCCGCGAATTTTACTAAGCGCCCCTTAGCCCCAATCATTAATTCTGCGCCGGGGACTGAGATGGTGGGCTGTGTTGTTAGTGCTGGTCCGAACGTTTCACGAAAATGGTCAAATCGTCTTCGTGCTCGGGTTTCTGCCTCCTCGTCAACCCTACGTTTGATGTACTCCTCATACATTTCGTCCAAATCAGCCCGCGTTGCTAATTGAAGACTCGTGTCTTTCTTAATCCAGATATCGCCAAGTCCAAAGTGAATCCGCTTATCAGATTTGCCTTCGGCCAAAGTGACAATGGGGCGAGGTTGGTCCGGATTGAAGACGATGAGCACGTACGATTCACCCCCGTCAGCGCGAATATTGTTAAATACTTCAAGTCGAGGTTGCGGATAGAGATATTTGGAAATGACCTGCGAGAGTGATGCGGGATCGAATTCGCCAGAATTGTCTGTTTGATAAAATTTCCTCTCTCTTTGATCGGCACCAATAACAATAAATCGCTCCTCTTTGATATGCGCGTTGGCGAGGCCCTGAATGAGCTTGACGAAATCCAGTCGGTCGGCGAGGTTTTCGCGAGAGATTGTTGCAGAACGCTTCAATTCGTAGCGGGGATGTTCGATCCCACGCGCAACGATTTGTTGCACCTCAACTTTATACCGGTCGAAACGTTCGGCCAAAGTAACAGGTAACCTGTTCTCTTGAATGGGCTCTGCCATCGATGTTTCCCCACCTCCAGCACGTGCCATGTAAATCGGAGCCGAACGCCCATTACGTCGCCCAGCTAGATAACCGCACTCCGTAGAAATGAATAACAGTTATGTAAATGGTTGCCACGTATGATTTTCCTGCTCGGTACCGCCCGGAAGCTGTTCCTTTGAGGTCAATAGTTGCCAAGTCTTGCCCGTGTCGTTGTCGATGAGAAACGTAAATCTGGCCGCGATACCCGAAGTAAAGATTTGATATCTAGCCTTAGTTGATTGTGAACCTTCACTTCGACCTATAACTTCTGTTTCTTCCCAAGCCGGGTCACCATCCTTCGTTTTCACAAGCTGGTAGACTCGGCCCGTAAAACGGTCGAGCTTGAATGTCCATTTTGCTGCAAGCTCTGATTGGACTATCTCGAACCGAGCGCCCGCTGGAAGTGTCGTGGCTTGATGGATGTCGCTCGGAGTATCTTGGGAATGGACCGGGGACACGAAGTACGTCAGCACCAACAAGAAATATGCGAATGGGCGCATCCTTTTCCTCCAAGTGTTGGTCTCAATTGTACCGGTGAGCTAGTAGAAGGTATCAGTAATTCACCATACTCGACAATAGAGCGGCAGGGACAACCACCGAAGCACCAAGGAGGGCAGTTTCAGAGCGCGCTATCTCCTATCCCCGCACAAAATTGACCGCTCGTGGTGGCTCGCCTATACTCGACAAGTCAGTCCGCTCTTGATCACCGCAGAGTAAAAGGTCATCGCAGGGAGGCCATCATGGACCAGGCCGTCATTCTGAGTGCTGTTCGCACGCCCATTGGAAAATTTCAAGGAGGGCTCGCGCCGCTCTCCGCGCCGCAATTGGGCGCCAAAGTGGTTGCTGAAGCGGTGCGCCGCGCGGGCATCGATCCGAAATCGGTGGACGAAATCATCATGGGCAATGTCGTGCAAGCCGGGCTCGGGCAGAATCCGTCGCGGCAGGCGGGCTTGGGCGGCGGGCTCGATGTGCGCGTTGCGGCTTTGACCGTCAATAAAGTGTGCGGCTCGGGGTTGAAGGCTGTGGGGCTCGCGGCGCAGAGCGTCATCCTGGGTGAAGCGGAGATTGTGGTCGCGGGCGGGATGGAATCGATGTCGAACTGCCCGTACCTGTTGCCGGGCGCACGCACGGGCTATCGCTTCGGCAACGCCGAGATTGTGGACTCGATGGTGCATGACGGCCTGTGGGACGTGTACAACGATTTTCACATGGGCATCACAGCCGAGTTGGTAGCTGAAAAGTACGGCATCACGCGGCAGGAGCAGGACCAGTTCGCTCT
>Ga0075018_10000233_pt1 | contig 15589 bp, 10 predicted proteins | sample ColStrG_CSR_2014_FD_71471 | JGI IMG/M metagenome (GOLD analysis project Ga0075018, IMG submission 71471) | Freshwater sediment microbial communities in response to fracking from Pennsylvania, USA - Cold Stream Run_MetaG_CSR_2014 | ecosystem: Environmental > Aquatic > Freshwater > Creek >... | reverse complement strand
GTGCTGCCATTCATCATCAATCGGCTGCCGCCCGAGCTGCGTGCGCGCATTGCCGGCGTGGCGCTGCTCGGGCTCGATGCCAACACCAGTTTTGAAATCAAGGTCAGCGGCTGGTTGCCTGGCGCCAGCATCGGCGAGCTGCCGGTGCGGCCGGAGATCGAAAAACTAGGGGGCTTACGCGCGATGTGCCTCTATGGCAAGGGCGAGGCGCATGATCCCTGCGCCGCGCTCGCTGGCGACACCTTGCGCGCTGTCACAGTAGGCAGCGGCCACCATTTCAGCGGCGCCTATGCGCAGCTCGCCGATGCGGTGCTGCAGGGCGTAGGCATCAGCAGGCCCAAGGCGTCCGCAACGCCTTGAGTGCAGAGTCCTACGCGGATCACCCGCTGGCCGTGGCGCTGCGTGCGGCGCTGGCTGGACATCGCGATGCGGTGCTGCAGGCCGCGCCGGGCGCCGGCAAGAGCACATTGGTCCCGTTGGCGCTGCTGGCCGAGCCCTGGATGCGCCAGCGGCGCCTGTTGTTGCTCGAGCCGCGGCGCGTGGCGGCCCGCGCCGTGGCGCAGCGCATGGCCTGGCTGCTGCAGGAGCCGGTCGGTGCCACGGTCGGCTATCGCATGCGGCTGGACACGCGCGTCTCGCGCGCGACGCGCATCGAGGTGATCACCGAGGGCGTGCTGGCGCGCATGCTGCAGGAAGATCCGGAACTGCCGGGCGTCGGCTGCGTGATCTTCGATGAATTCCACGAGCGCAGCCTGCAGGCGGACACCGGTCTGGCACTGTGCATCGATGCACGCACCCAGCTCGCGGCGAGCTTCCGGCTGCTGGTGATGTCGGCCACGCTCGAGGGCGCGCGCGTGGCCGCACTGCTCGGCGACGCGCCGATCGTGGCAGTGCCCGGGCGGCAGTTTCCCGTTGATATCAACTATGTGGGGCGCGGCCTGCCACTGCTGCCCGGCAGCGGCGAATCGCCCGAGCGCCTCGTCGCGCAGACCGTGCGGCGGGCGCTGGCTGAAACCGCGGGCGATCTGCTGGTATTCCTGCCGGGCGCGGGCGAAATCCGCCGCGTACAGGGACTGCTCGGCGATCTGGCCGCACCCGGATTGCAGATACTCGCGCTGTACGGCGACCTCGCCGCCCAGGAGCAGGATGCCGCGCTGGCCGGTCATCAGCCAGGACTGCGTCGAATCGTACTTGCCACCAACATTGCCGAGACCAGCGTGACCATTCCCGGCGTCACGGTGGTCGTGGATTCCGGACTAGTGCGGCGCTCGCGCTTCGATCCGGCGACCGGCATGAGCCGCCTGGAGCTGATGCGCATCTCTCGTGCCTCGGCCGAACAGCGCGCCGGTCGCGCCGGCCGCACGCAGCCCGGCGTGTGCTATCGGCTGTGGAGCGAGGGCGCGCATGCCAGCCTGGCGGCCCACACCACGCCGGAAATCGCCGAAGCCGATCTCGCGCCGCTGGCGCTGGAGCTCGCACAATGGGGTGCGGTCGATGTGCAGGCCCTCAAGTGGCTCGACGCGCCCGCCGCGCCGTTGCTGCAGCAGGCGCGTGAACTGCTGCAGCGCCTGTCAGCACTAGACGCCAAGGGATCGATTACCGCGATGGGCCGGCGGATGGCCGCGCTGCCGGTGCATCCGCGCCTGGCGCACATGCTGCTGGCCGCGGGTGCGCAGGCGGCCGAACTCGCAGCGCTGCTCTCCGATCGTGATCTGCTGCGCGGCGCCGGCGCAGCGCGTGATGCGGACCTGCGCAGCCGGCTCGACATGCTGCGCGGTGAGCGTGGCGGCGGCGATGCCGATCGCGGCGCGCTCGAGCGCGTGCGGCGCAGCGCTGCGCAGCTGCGGCGGCTGGCCCCGGCGTCCGGCGACGATGCGACACCCGGCTCGCTGCTGGCGCTGGCCTTTCCGGATCGCGTCGCCCAGCGCCGTGGCGCCAGTGGCGGCCGCTACCTGCTGAGCAACGGACGTGGCGCCGCGTTTGCCGGCCAGGCGGGACTGGCCGCGCAGGAATACCTGGTCGCTGTGCAACTCGATGACCGCGATCGCGAAGCGCGCATCGATCTGGCGGCGCCGATCACGCGCGCCGAAATCGAAGCGCGCTTCGCAGCGCAGATTGTCGATGAGGAGCAGGTAAGCTGGGATCCGCGCACTGCGGCGGTGTTGGCGCGCCGGCTGCGCCGTTTTGAGGCGCTGGTGCTGGACGATCATCCGCTGCCACAGATACCGGCGCAGCTCGCCGCCAGCGCGATGCTTGGGGGCATCCGGCAGCTGGGGATCGAGGCGCTCCCCTGGGATCGCGATACCCGCAATCTGCAGGCGCGCCTGGAGTTCGTGCGCCACCTGGAGCCGGCACCGCTCCCGGACTGGCCCGCCAGCGACGCTGCCGCATTGGCGGGCGATCTCGAGCATTGGCTGGCGCCGTGGCTCGAGGGCATCACGCGCCGCGAGCATCTGGCGCGCCTGCCGCTGAGGGAGGCGCTGCTGGCGCGGCTGGATGCCGCGCAGCGCCGTGCGCTCGATGAGCTGGCGCCGCGCGAGCTGGCGGTGCCCTCAGGCTCGAGGATCCGCATCGACTACGTTGATGACAACGCGCCCTGCATCGAAGTGCGGCTGCAGGAGGTGTTCGGGCTGGCGGCGACGCCGCGCATCGGCGGCAACCGCGTACCGGTGACCCTCAAGCTGCTCTCGCCAGCGCAGCGGCCGGTGCAGATCACGCGCGACCTGGCCGGCTTCTGGCGCTCGAGCTATGTGGAAGTGCGCAAGGAAATGCGCGGCCGCTATCCGCGGCATCACTGGCCGGAAGACCCGATGCAGGCCGCTCCATCACGCGGCGCGCGCCGCCGCAGCTAGAGCCGCGGCGGCGCCCGGAGCGCTCAGGCCGCTTTCAGCAGTCCCTCGTCTTTCATGACCTGCTGCACGGCGGCGCGCGCTGCAACCCGGGCATGAAAGGCCTTGACGTTCGGCCAGGCCGCGAGGTCTATGCCCACATGGCCGAACCAGCCCAGCACCACGAACAGGTAGGCATCGGCGGACGTGAAGGCTTGGCCCGTCAGGTACTGCTTGCCGGCCAGCTCGCCTTCCAGATAGGCGAGACGCGTGCGCAGCAGTTCGCGCTGCGCCTGCAGCGTCGCCTCGGGTGTATTGGGGCGAAAGAACGGACTGCAGTTCTTGTGCAGCTCGCTGCTGACAAAACCCAGCCACTCGCGCACCCGGTAGTTCTCGATGGTACCGGCCGGCGGCATCAGGCCGGCGGTGGGGCGCAGCTCGCCGAGGTAGGCCAGCAGTGCGGTGTTCTCGCCGATCATTGCCCCGTTGTCCAGGCGCACAGCGGGTACATAGCCCTTCGGGTTGATCTTGGTGTAGTCCTCGCCGGTCTCGGTGGTCTTGGTCTTGAGGTCGACGCGGGTGATTGAATAGGGCACGCCGCTCTCGGCGAGCACGATGTGCGACGCCATCGAGCAGGCGCCAGGCGTGTAATACAGTTTCATGGTTCGCTCCGGCGAAATGGGGGGCGTACATGCTAGCGATTCAGGCCTGTTTGGCAAGCGTCCGGTGGACGGTTATTGTTATCGCATGAAATGCGCACTGGCCCCACTGCTGCTGTTCGCTCTGCCGGCGGTATCCGCGGCAGCGGCCACGGCCCCGGGGCACCACGCGGATACTCCGGGGATCGCCTGGTACGCGGGCGACGTCGCCGCTGCCTTTGGTGCTGCCCGGGCCGCCCACAAGCCGATCCTGCTCTATTGGGGCGCCGTGTGGTGCCCGCCCTGCCAACAGTTGAAGGCCACGGTATTCGCCCGGCCCGATTTCATCGCCAAGAGCCGCCAGTTCGTGACCGTGTACCTCGATGGCGACGATGCCGGTGCCCAAAAATGGGGCGAACAGTTCGAGGTCGTCGGCTATCCGACGCTGGTGGTGCTGGACGCCGAGCGCCACGAACGGATGCGGGTCGCCGGCGGCATGGACCTGTCGCTGTATGCCTCGGTGCTCGATACCGCGCTGGCCGATCTGCAACCGGCCGATGCGCTGTTGCGCGCCGCGCAGGCCGGTCAGCCGCTGGATGGCGGCCAGTGCCGGCGGCTGGCCTACAACGGCTGGATTCTGGACGATGTCGCGGAGGCCGAACTCGCGCCACGCGCGCGCGCGCTGGTGGCCGCCGCGGCGCGCTGTCCGGTGGCGGCGCGACGGGAGCGGGCGCGCCTGCTGGTGATCGCCGCGAGCTATGCCGGCCGGGCCGAGTCGAAGAAACTCGCCGCGGGCGAGAAGCCAAGCCGGGAACTGCAAGCCCATGTCATGGCCATCGCCTCGATCCTGGCCGATGGCCGCGAGTCACTGGCTGTCGCCGACGCATTGCAGTACTTCGATGAGGGGTTGTTCCTCGCCGCAAAGGCCAGCACGGATCCTGCGCGCTGGCTGCGCCGCTTTACGCGGGCCATGGACGCCGCGGCCGTGGATCCTGACTACGCTGAGGCCGATCAGCTCGGTGCGATCGGTTCGAAGCTCGCGGCGATCAAGGCCATCAACGGCGCGATACCCATAGGCGCGGCACGTGCGGCGCGCGCCCGTGTCGATGCCGCGCTCGCCGGCGGGCAGATTCCCTACGTGCGCACCGGCATCATCAACGCCGTACTGCCGATCTACGAGCTGCTCGAGCAGAACGATGTAGCCTACGAGGTGGTGCAGGGTGAACTGCGCCACAGCGCGACGCCGTACTACTACAAGGCGGATCTCGCCGAACTGGCCGAAGCGCTGGGCCGCAAGAGCGAAGCGCTGCAGTGGTACGCAGCGAGCTACACTGAGTCGCGTGGCACCGCGACGCGCTTCCAGTGGGGTGTGAGCTACGTTGGCGCCCTGCTGCGGCTACAGGCTGACGACACCGAGCGCATCCGCAAGGTCACGGCCGAGGTGCTTGGCGAACTGGACGGCACTGACCGCATCTACCGGCGCGCCCGCATGCGGCTTGCGAAGCTGGACGCGACGCTGCGCAAATGGAACGAAGCGGCGGCGGGTGCGCACCAGGACGTACTCACCGGCCTGCGCGCGCGCCTGCAGGAGATCTGCGTGAAGATTCCGGCCACCGAGGCCGCCCGCGGCAGCTGCGACGCCTTCCTGGCCGGCGCCCTGCTAGAATCGCGCGCTCTTGCTCCGGCGGGCCTGTAGCACAACGGTTAGTGCAGGGGACTCATAATCCCTTGGTTGTAGGTTCGAATCCTACCGGGCCCACAATCCCTCTCACACCGTCACAACGATCTTGCCAATCTGTTCGTTGGACTCGAGGTAGCGGTGTGCCTCGACAATCTGGCTCAACGGAAACGTTCTGGAAATGACCGGCTGCAGATGCCCCTGTGCAAGCCCGAGCAGGATCGCCTCCTTCACGCGCGTGAAGCGCTCGGGCTTGTTCCAGATCGCGGAGGCCACCCAGCCGCGGATGCTGAGGCCCTTCATGGCCGCAGTCCAATGCGGGTAGGGCGTCGGCTGCTCACTCAAGCCGCCATAGACGAACACGACGCCCTCATCGGCCATGGCCAGGGCGAGCTTCTCGATGTACGGTCCGCCGACCGGATCAAACGCGGCGCGCACGCCCTTGCCGCCGGTGATGCGCATCACTTCGGCGACCACATCGACTTCGGTGCTGGCGATGACGTGTTGCGCGCCCTGGGCGCGCAACGCCGCGGCCTTGGCGCTGTGCCGGGTGAGTGCGATCGGGACCGCACCCGCCCAGTTGGCCAGCTGGATGGCCGCGAGACCCACGCTGCTCGAAGCTGCAGGTATCAGTACAAAGTCGCCGACGCCGACATGCGCGACTTCGATGATCGCGTAGGCGGTGAAGTACTGCATCCAGATGGATGCGGCCTGCACCGGCGTCAGGCCCGGAGGCGCAGCGATCACGCCGCGTGCCGGGACGATGGCCTGCTCGGCGTACACCCCATACTCGGGTCCGATCGAGGGCAGCGCGCACACCTCATCGCCCAGCGCGAATCCCTGCACGCCCTCGCCCAGCTCCTCGACGACACCGGTGGCTTCCATGCCAATCACAGACGGGAACTTCGGGACTCGCACATACCGTCCGGCGCGGAACATGGCCTCGGCGCGATTGAGCCCGATGGCCTGCACGCGCAGCCGCATCTCGCCTGGACCTGGCCGCCCCGCCGGCAGTTCCTCGATGCGCAGCACTTCCGGCCCGCCAGTCTCGTGAAAGCGTACGACCTTGCTCATGGGAAGTAGTCCGTTGTCTCTAAGGAGTACCTCATTGTGCAGCGGGCGCGGCCACAGGACAAACGCCGCGCCAGGCGGCCCAGTCCTGCGGCGATCAGTGGCACAATCCCCGGCGTGACAGAGTCTTCGAGCGTCAAGGTATTCGTCAGCTATGCGCACGAGGATCGTGCGCGCGCCCAGCAACTGGTTCAGGCGCTGACGCAGTCTGGCCTGACGGTCTGGTGGGATGGCCTGATCGTCGCCGGCACGGAATTCGCCAGCACCACTGAGCAGGCGCTCGAGGCGGCCACCGCGGTCATTGTGCTCTGGTCGCGGTCTTCCGCCGCCTCGCACTGGGTACGCGATGAGGCCACGCGCGGGCGTGACCGGGGCTGCCTGGTGCCGGTTTCGCTCGATGGCTCCGAGCCGCCGATCGGCTTCCGGCAATACCACTTCATCAGCCTGGCCAACTGGCGCGGCCGCGCCGATGCCGAGGAGATCCGCGTGCTGGTGCATGCGGTCGAGACCGCGCAGACCCAGGCGCTGCAATCGCCGCCAGTCACGGCGCGGCCCAGCGCCGCGCCGAACCGCACCACGCGGCGCCAGCTACTGCTGGCCGGCGGCGGTCTGGCGCTCGCGCTGGGCGCCGGCGGCTGGTTCGGCTGGCGGCGCATGCAGGGCGCGGCGCGCAACATTGCGGCCAACAGTGTCGCGGTGCTGCCCTTCAGCAACATCAGCGGCGACAAGGATGAGAATTATTTCTCTGACGGGCTGTCGGCCGAGGTGCGCGCTGCGCTGGCGCACAATCCGCGCCTGCAGGTGATGGCGCAGATCTCCTCGGAGGCCTTTCGCGCCTCGCAGGCCAACGCCACGACGATCGCGCAGGCGCTGGGTGTGGCCTACCTGCTCGATGGTAACGTGCGGCGTTCGGGCCAGACCTTCCGTATTGCCGCGGAGCTGATCGATGGTCACTCGGGCTTTAGCGTCTGGGCGCAGACCTTCGATCGCCCGATGGATGACATCTTCGCAGTGCAGACCGAGATCGCAGGCCTGGTGCTCGCGGCACTCACCAGCGAAATGCGGCGCATCAGTGGCGCAGCTACTGCGCCGCTGGCGGCCAGCACGCTGCCCGGTGGCACCGCGAGCGTGGCGGCCTTTGACGCCTATCTGCGCGGGCGGGACGACTACAACAAGTTCGAGGGCGAGGCGACCAATCGGCGCGCGCTGGCAGAATTCGATGCCGCGATCGCCGCCGATCCCAGATTTGCCGCCGCGCATGCCGCGCGTTCCCGAGCCTTGATCGTGATTGCCAACCAGTACGCGGACGCGGCGCACACCGCGGAACTCTATAACCAGGCGATCGAGGCTGCGCGCACCGCGACGGCGCTGGCGCCGGATCTCGCCGATGCCCAGTCGACGCTGGGTTTCGCGCTGTTCCAGGGGCGGCTCGATGTCCAGGGCGCACGCGAGCCCTACCAGCGTTCCTATCAGCTGGGCGCCGGCGATGCCACGGTGCTCGGCCGCTACGCGCTGTATGGCGCGCTGACCGGGCGGGACAGCGAGGCGCGCACCGCGATGCAGCGTGCGGTTGAACTCGATCCGCTCAACCCGCTGGTGCATCGCGCGCACGGTAGCGTGCTGTACGCAACCCGCCGTTACAGCGAGGCACTGGGGGCGCTGCGCCATGCGCTGGCACTGAATCCGAAGCTCAGTGGCGCACAGGCGGCCATCGGCCGAACGCTGCTGGTACTGGGGCGCACGCTTGAGGCGCGTGAGGCCTTTGGGCGCGAGCCGCATGAACTGGTGCGCGAGACTGGCGTGGCGATCGCCGAGCAGCGGCTGGGCAACCTGCCGCTGGCGCGCCAGGCGCTGGAGCGGCTGCGCACTGATCTTGGCGATAGCGCGCTGTACCAGCAGGCTCAGGTGGCGGCGCAGTGGGGCGAGCGCGAGACCGCGCTGAAGCTGTTGACGCGCGCTCGGGCGCTCGGCGATTCAGGTCTGATTTACCTGCAGACTGATCCGTTGCTCAATCCGCTGCGCTCGTTGCCAGCCTTCGACGCGTTGCGCCGGCAACTTGGTTTCGAGTAGGCTTGGGAAGCTGGTTCACAGCACAGGGGATAACAGATGAATAAGACCTCAGTGACCGCATTGACACTCGTGGTAGGCGCGCTCGGCCTGGTGGCTTGCAGTCAGCAGCCCGCGGCTCCGGCTCCCGCTCCGGCACCCGCCGCAGCACCGGCTGCTCCGGCCGCGGACGCGACTGCGGCTCCGGCGCCAGCGCCCGCCGCCACCACGGCCAATGGCCCGCAGGGCGACGGCGAAGTACTCAAGAAGTAACCTTGAGAGGGCGGGCGCGACCTAGTCGCGCTCGGCCTGCAGTACGTCGTCGATCCAGTCCGCGAAAGCGCCGATGCGTGTGTAGACGCCCGGCGCTGAGTCGGCTTTACAGTCCTTCGCGCCCCAGCTGACGACACCGACCAGGTAATACGGTCGGCCCTCGGTGAGCACCACCGGGCCGCCGCTGTCACCGAGACAGGTCTTCTGCGCCGAGGCGCCGGCGCACAGCACGTTGTCGTCCACCTGATCGGGCCTGACGCCAAGTTTCTTCGCGCAGAAGTCGCCGTTCCTGATCTGCAGGTCAGTCTGCATCAGCACCGCATTCGGCTGGATGCCGGGAACCGGCTGGCTCTTGCCCCAACCGGTGACGGTGACGGAGGTGCCGGTGTCGGGCGCCGCGTGAGTATGCATCCTGATCCGCTCGATCCGGGCCGGGTCGCGCACTGGCGCGGGTCCGTCGGCCGAGAAGTGCAGCAGCGCGATATCGTTGTGATAGAAATCGGCGGGGTTCCAGCCCGGGTGCACGACCGCGCAGTCGATCTGGTAGCTGATGCCATCGCCCCGCGAGAGGTCCTCGGCGCCGAGCCGGACGCGGAACACGGGATCGATCTGCTTTGCCTTGATGCATTGGCCGAGGCTCGCGTGCTGGGCTTTCGATACCGCAATCTCCGCATGATCGCAGGTGTAGCCCTCGTGCAGCATGCAGGCGTGTTTGGTCGGATCGCCGTTCATTACGCAATGCGCCGCGGTCAGCACCCAGTCGTCGGCTACCAGCGCCCCGCCGCAGTGGTGTTCGAGCTGCCACTCGGGCCGGGTTTCGTGCGTCGTGCTGACGTGATGAGCCCAGTCCTCGGGCGCAAAATCGCGATAGATCTCGACCTGCCAGTGGCCGAAGCCCTTTGCCACCCGGTAGCCGCCATAGATGCGACCGTCGTCAGCCGCCGCCTGCTTGGGCGACTTGGGAAGGGCGCCGGACTTGTGCTTCGGCAGCCTGACGGTCAGTACCTCGGAAGGCGAGTCCAGCAACACGGGATCGTGCGGCACTGGCACTGGCGCCGCCGCCGGCTCGGCAGCGCTCGCGAACGCCGCGAGCACTGTGAGCAGGGCGCTGGCGATCACGGCTTTCATTCGGATTCGGTCTCAGGCTCAGCTTCCGGTTCGGGCTTGGACTCGGACTCGGCGGCCGCCTCGACCTGTACTTCCGTCATCTGCTCGCTCTGGCGCCCGGCCAGGTCACTGACCACGAAGCCGACCTGATAGCGACCGGGCGGCACCTCGCTGCGGCCGACCTTCAGGTCATCGGCATCATCATCGATGTGTATCAGCTCCTTCGGATCCGCCGACACGCTCGGGTGCGATTCGCCGTTGGCATCAATCACTTCGTACACCGGCCGGAGGTCATCGCCGGCGTCCAGGTCGATCTCGCGCGGACCGCGCGCCGTGTATTCGACCGCGTAGATGAAATCGCCGCTGAGCTCTTCGTCCTTATCCCGGAAGTCGAGCATGAAGTACAGCGTGACATCGAGCCACTCCCGGGTGCCCGCCATGCGCAGCTGCGCCGGCACGCCGGCCCAGTACAGATCCTCGTTGCCGTTCCCGCTCAGCTCTTCGAACTCCGTGACCGGCGCGATGAACGCGCCGTCGTTGTCGCTGATCGTGAACCACTCGCCATCCCATTCCTCTTTTAGATCGCCGCCGGCGTCGAGGTCGATGGGGATCGAACCGATCACGATGCGCTGGTTGTCCTGCGCCAGCGCCACCACGAAGCGCGCCTCGTCGATGTCGTCAGCGTGTACCTGCGAGGCGATATTCACCTTGCCGTGCGGGGCCAGCATCCGGCCGCTGGAGGTCAGCGGATCGATCGCCGGCTTGGGCCGGTTGCGTTCGGCCGCGCTGGCCGGCACCGCCACGTAGCTCTTGAGGAACGGATACCAGGAGTTGCTGGCGGCGAAGCTGGTTTCCTTGTACGAGGTCTTGCCGCGCATCGCGAACGCGGTCTGGTTCGGCGGATAAAAGATCGACAGGCCGTTGGCGTGCGGACGCGCCGGACCGTGCAGGTTGTAGACGATCGCGCGGCCCGCGGCCGCGATCACCGCATCGGCCGCGGCGCTGCTCGGGGCGTCCTGCGCGTGGGACTTGAGTTTCTGCGCCGCGTCCACCAGGTCGTAGACTTCCGAGCCCGGCGGCGACTGGCCGGTGGGCGCAGCGCTCCGGCCATATTCCTCAGTGGCATGGCGAGCCTGCGCCAGATGCAGCCAGGCGGCGTGTCCGCCGCGCCCGAGCAGCGCGTCGGCGCCGCTGCCCATCGCTATCACGGCCCTATCGACGGCCGTGATCTGGTCCAGATCGATCACCGCCAGCGTCAGCGCCTTGGCTTTCTCGACGCGTTCGTGATTGCTCGAGTTGGCGTAGTAGTCGCGATAGGTGTCGACGACGGTGCGGCCGAGCTGCGCCCCATCCATGTCCGGCGACTGCGTCAGCCTGGAGAACAGTGCAGCGTAGTCCCAGCCATCGCTGGGTTCGATTTCCTCCGAGGCCACCAGATAGTGCGCGTAGGGAGCAAGCGTCCTGGCGACCTCTAGATTGGCCATCACGCAGGCGTCAAAACCGATCAGCTCCAGGCGGCTGCCGGGCGGCAGTGACGCCTTAAACGCGCCGGCGATCTCATCAATTGCCAGGCTGTCGCCGCCGCCCATCGACTCGGCCACAGCCACGCCCGCCCAGGCCATGCCGTGATCACCGAAGAACAAGGCGTAACGCTCAGCCGGATTGTCGTGCATCGCGGTCGACAGGAAACGCTTGAGCACCGTGGCGTCACCCATGTCGATCGCGCCCCAGTCGGCGAGCTCCTGCAGCCGGCCGGGTTCGACGCGCAGCAGTTTGCCGTCGGTCCAGTTCGGCAGATTGGCGACCGCGGCATTCGTGTACTTGCCCTCGCCCTCGGAGCTGCGCGCGGCCAGTACGATCACGTTGACGCGGTCGGACTTGCCCAGATGCAGCATTTCCTCGAGGTTCTTCATCATCGGCCGCTCGAGGTCGTTATCGGCATCGAGATAGACCATCACGGTCCAGGCAGCCCGGGCGGGCGCCGCCGCATCGGCGGCGAGTGACAGGGGCGCGGCGAGTGTCGCGCCCAGCAGCAGCATCACGCAGTGGATCGGATTGGGTCGCATGCGTGTTTCTCCCCCGGCCGACCCTCAGCGCCGTGAACGGCGCGCCGGTCGCTCCCGGTTGGCAGAGGGCGCGGCGTTGATCAGCGGGCCAAGTTCGTGGACGATGCTGTCGATGGTCGGCCGATCGCCCACCTTGTGGCTATCGAGCGCGGCGCGCATAGCGCTGATGTGCGCCGGCGTGGTGCCGCAGCAGCCACCGACGATGCGCGCCCCGGCATCGACCGCCAGCCTGGCGTAACGCGCCATCAGCTCAGGGGTCCCCGAGTAGACGCAGGCTGTGCCTTCAAAGCGCGGTATGCCGCAATTGCCCTTGCAGACCAGCGTGTGCATCAGATCGTGCATCGCCAGCAGCGACACCAGTACATCGGCGGCGCCGACACCACAATTAGGGCCGATGGCCACCGGTCCCACGGGCTGGTTGCGCACGCTGTCGGCCAGCGCATCGGGGCGCATCCCCATCATGGTATGGCCCGCGGTGTCGAACGAGCAGGTGACTACATAGGGCAGAGCGTTCGCAATGGCTGCCGCGGCCGCGGCGTTCACTTCCTCGGCCGAAGACATGGTCTCTATCCACGCCACGTCGGCGCCGCCGTCGCGCAGCCCGCGCAGCTGTTCGCTGAACGATGCCAGTGCGGCATCGTGATTGAGCTCGCCCATCGGCTCAAACAGCTCGCCAGTGGGGCCGACCGAGCCTGCGACCACGACCGGCCGAGCGGCGGTGTCGGCCGCCTGGCGCGCCAGCTCGGCGGCGCGCTTAGCCAGCTCGTAGCTGCGATCTTCGGCGCGGTGCAGCTTCAGGCGCTGCCGGTTACAGCCAAAGGTATTGGTGAGGATGATGTCCGCGCCGGCGGCGATGAAGCGCTGGTGCAGGCCCAGTACTTCTTTCGGGCGATCGACGTTCCAGAATTCCGGCGGTTCGCCCGCAGCCAGTCCGGCGGCAAAATAATTGGTTCCGGTCGCGCCGTCGGCCAGCAGGATCCGGTGCTTTTCGAGCATCTGTTCAAGTGAGGTACGCACAGCGCCAATGATACTGGCTGGCGGCTTATGGCGTGCAGCGGAGTGCGTCAGGCGCCGGGGCTAGCCCCACAGGCGCGCGTCCGGCGTGCCCACCGTGCCATCCCGGTATTCGATCGGATTTTCGACATCGCGCGACTGCAGCAGCGGTCCGTCCAGATCAACGTAGTCGCACAGCTGGGCGATCACCACGCCCGGCGCCATCGACAGCGAACTGCCTACCATGCAGCCGACCATCAGGCGGTAACCCTGCGCGAGTCCGGCATGCGCGCAGGCCAGCGCCTCGGTCAGTCCGCCGGTTTTGTCCAGCTTGATATTGAGCACCTGGTATTTGCCGGCCAGTCCGGGGATTGAGGTGCGATCGTTGAAGGCCTCGTCGGCGGCCACCGGCACCGGCAATGCCATGTGCCTTAGCACTTCGTCCTGGTGCGGATCGACAGGCTGTTCCAGCAGCACGATATTGAGTGCCTGGAACTCGGGCGCAAAACGCCGCAGCTCGGCTTCGCCCCACGAGCAGTTGGCATCGAGGATCAGCCGCGCCCGGGGCGCCTCCTGGTGCACAATGCGCGCCGGGTCGAGGCCGCACTGGCGATCGGTCTTGACCTTGAGCAGCGGAAAGTGGGCGTGGCGGCGCGCGCCGGCGCGCAACAGCGGCTCGTCCATCATGCCGAAAGTGAAGGACGTTGCCCGCGGCGCAAAGCTGGCGAGTCCCGCGCTCCGCCAGGCAGGGATGCCCGAACACTTGGCGCCCAGGTCCCAGAGCGCGCAGTCCAGCGCGTTGCGCGCGCCACCGGCGGGCAACAGCGCCTGCAGTTCAGTCAGCGTCGGGTCCGCCTCGAGCTGCGAACGCACCGCTTCAATCTGCGCCACCATCGATGCCGGCGTCTCACCGGCATAGTCAACGCCGACGGCTTCGCCCCGTCCCAGCCGGCCGCTCGCATCGCTCAAAGTGACCTGGATGCAGGCGATTGAAGTCAGTGTCTCGCGCGCAATAGTGAATGCCTGCCGCAGCGGCCAGTCGATGATCTGGGTCGTGACTTTCATCAGGGTGGCTCCGGCGTCAGTATATAATTTGCATGGTGACCGCACACACCATGGAATTGCGCCGCTCGCTCGGGGTGCGCGACGTCGCGCTGCTGACGATCGGCGCGGTCATCGGCTCGGGCATCTTCTTCGTGCCGGGCAAGGTCATCCGGTCGGCAGGCGGATCGCTCCTGCTGTCGCACCTGGCGTGGATCTTCGGTGGCGTGATGGCGCTGTCCGGCGCGCTGACGCTCGCCGAGCTCGGTGCCCGCCGGCCCGATGCCGGCGGCATGTACGTCTATATCCGCGATGCCTTCGGACGCGCACCGGCCTTTCTGTTCGGCTGGACCATCCTGCTGGCGGTGGGCGGCGGCACGGTCGCGACACTGTCCGTGGCCTTTGGCGACACCGCGCAGCGCCTGTTTGATTTGAGCGGCACCACGGCCAAGGCGTTGGCGCTGGCCGCGATCGTGCTGCTGACATTGCTGAACCTGGGCAGCGCGCGCGCCACGGCATTCCTGCAGGGTGTGACCGGTGCGGTCAAAGGTGGCGTGCTGCTGGCACTCGCGGCCCTCATCGCGATCGCCGCGCCGCACACGCCGGTGCACCAGGCGCCGGCCGCGGCGCTGGCCGCACCCGGTTTCACAGCCGTTATCGCTTCGCTGGTCGCCGTGCTGTGGGCCTATGAAGGCTGGCAGACGATCACCTATTGTGCGGGCGAGATGCGGGATCCCGAGCGCGTGCTGCCGCGCGGTTTCATCTACGGCGTCATCGGGCTGGTGGTGATCTACGTGACCGTGAACGCCGCCTGCGCGCTGGGACTGGGCGCCGCGGGCCTGGCGGCCAGCAGCCAACCAGTGGCCGATGCGCTGACGGCCGTGGGTTACGAGAACCTGGCGCGCTTCGTGCGCGTATTTGTCGCCTTTTCCATACTCGGCGCTGCGCATGCCTCGCTGTTCACCGACTCGCGGGTGATCTATGCGATGGCGCGCGATGGCCTGTTCTTCGCCGCATTCGGCCGCGTGTCTGCGCACACGCGAATTCCGCAGCGTGCGGTACTGGCGATTGCCGGCTGCGCGACGCTGCTGGCGCTATTCAATGCCTTCGATGCGCTGCTGTCGCTGGTCGTGGTGGCGAGCTGGTTCTTCATCGGCCTGGCGGGGGCCGCGGTATTCGTGTTTCGGCGCCGCGAGCCGGCGGTGGCGAATCTGTTTCGCGTGCCCTGGTATCCGCTGATGCCCTTGATCTTCGTGCTCTCCAGCGCGGGCCTGGTGATCTCCTCCTGGATTACCGGACCGCCCACCGCGCGCTATGGACTGGTGGTGCTGATCCTGGGATGGGCGGTGTTTCAGGTCTGGTCGAAAAGTCGAGCCACCCATGCCTGACATACGCCTGCCGTATCTGCTGTTCGTCGGCGACGAACGCCAGGAGTCGAACGCCAAGACCGCCTTCGGTGTGCGCCAGTGGCGGCCCGAGGCCTGCACCGGGCAATGGAATCTGCCCGGCGGCACGGTCGATACCGGTCTGCCGCGCCTCACGCCCGCCGAGGCGGTCGCGCGTGGCGCGCGCTCGCTGCTGATCGGCGTGGCGCCGGTCGGCGGGCAGATTGCGGTGCACTGGATCCCGGCGATCTGCGAGGCCATCGAGGCCGGGCTCGATGTGGTCAGCGGCATGCACACGCGCCTGGCGAGCGTTGAGGCGATCCGCGAAGCCGCGGCGCGCCATGGCCGCGCGCTGCACGATGTCCGCCACAGCGGCCGGGCGTTTCCGGTGGGCAGCGGACTGCGGCGCGCTGGCAAGCGCCTGCTGACGGTCGGCACCGATTGCGCGCTCGGCAAGAAGTAC
>Ga0075018_10000232_pt1 | contig 15592 bp, 15 predicted proteins | sample ColStrG_CSR_2014_FD_71471 | JGI IMG/M metagenome (GOLD analysis project Ga0075018, IMG submission 71471) | Freshwater sediment microbial communities in response to fracking from Pennsylvania, USA - Cold Stream Run_MetaG_CSR_2014 | ecosystem: Environmental > Aquatic > Freshwater > Creek >... | reverse complement strand
CTCGAAATCATTGGAATGATGCGAAGCGGGTTCCCGGACATCCAGTGGAGCCTGGAAGAGATGATTGCCGAAGGTGACCAGGTGGCTGCACGCTTCACCATGCGTGGCACGCACCAAGGCGTTTTCTTCGGCGTTCCGCCAACAGGTAAAAAGATCACCGTATCGGCCATGAATTTCTATCGGCTGTCTGATGGGCAATTCGTGGAGGAGCGTGGGCAACCTGATCTCCTTGGGTTGTTACAGCAGATTGGCGCGATACCGAAGTAGGCCTTTTTGTTTTCTCAGCCATGTACGTGAAAGATTTCTACTCTCAGGGGATCACGGTGTGGTTCAAAAGCGGCCGACCCTCTTTCTGTTTTTCGATTTCTCCCGAACGACGGGCAATCCCTAAGTAATTACCGGATTCAGAGACTACCGACCAATTCGAGTTTCGGAGCACCTGGAGAAAGAAGTGCTCGAACGTCTCGCATCGGAGGTTGGCCGAAGAAGCGACTGTATTCGCGATTGAATTGCGTAGCGCTTTCGTAGCCGACCTCAAAAGCTGCGCTGGCCGCATCGAGACCATTGTTCAGCATCAGGCTCCGAGCTGATTGAAGCCGCAGTTGTTTTTGATACTGCAGAGGACTCATCGCGGTCAGCATCCGGAAATGATGGTGCAGCGTTGATACGCCCATGCTCGCGACCTGTGCGAGCTCTTCCACGCGCAGAGGCTTGGCATAGTTCGCGGCGATCCACGCAATTGCTTTTGCCGTCCGGTGGCTTTGATCTCCGAGTGTTGCCACTCCGCGCAAGCGCGCTCCCACGCGTCCGCGCAGGACGCGATAGATGATCTCGCGCTGAATCAGTCCGCTCAGAAAGGGAATGTCCTGCGGGTTATCCAACAGATCCACCAGGCGGCAGCATGCGTTCAGGAATTCCGGTGTGGTCTCGCCGATTGACATAGCGGGACTGTCAGATGGAGCTTCTGCGACATGAATTTCCTCACGGCTGAGCAACTCCCGCACCATGGACATGTCCAACTTGATTGACAGTGCGAGACAGGGAACCTCCTCGGTCGCCTCGGCCACCCAGCTCACAATCGGCAAATCGACCGCAGTTACGACGAAGCGCGACTCGTCGTAGCTGAAGCTGGCCCGGCCAAGGTTTACCCGCTTGCTCCCCTGGGCGACCACGATGATTCCCGGATGGTAGGTCATCCGGCACGGCGGGGTAGGCGCAGTCCGCTGGTGAAGGTTCACGCCGGGAATCTCTGTTGTCCGATTCTCTTCCTTGCCCATGAACGAGGCAATCTTTTGCGCGAGTTCTGCCTGCAATCCGCGCGCTTCGGTCGCTTTCAGAATGGCTTTTTTTCTCATGTTCTTCATTTTAGCGATCTCTGCTGCCCTTCCTAAAGATAGCCGCGTGTCTCCAGCAAAGCCATTGGTTTTTCGCCTGACGAGAGGAATAGGCAATAAGTAGGCAGGATCGGGCTACCAGTTGACGGCCCTTTACCCATAAATTCGAGGATGCAAGGGAAACAAAATGAAGACGCGCACCCCTGGAGAGAGCCATGAAAACCTTAACCCTAATTATGGGTCTATTTCTGTTAGCGATGATTGCGCAATCGTCCTACGCGCAGCAGTCGCCACAGCCACCAACGGAAACGATTAAAACTGCCGCAAGTCATACACCCGAGCAACAAGAAGTCATCAACCTCTCCAACATGAAATGGGATTGGATGGCAGACAAGAAGGTTGATTCCTTAGAGACACTATTTGATGACAAAGCCATGTTCACTCACATGGGAGGGACATGGGGAAAAACCCAGGAACTAGCTACCATTAAAAGCGGTGGCATCTGGTACAAAAAAGCCGCAGTTTACGCAGTTGACGCTCGCATATTTGGTAACACAGCCATCCTGCTAGAGGACATTGATTTGCAAGCAGCAGTCGGTGAGCACGAAGTCACCAATCCTTTTATGGTGACTGAGGTGTATATCAAGGAAAACGGCAAGTGGAAGCTCGCCCAACTCACGTTCTCGCATCTGCTTAGGCCAGTCAAAATGAATAACAACAAAAATTAACCACACAGGTAGAGAGAGCCGGGAGTTCCACAAAATTCGGCGCTCTTGTAAAGCAGGGGTTTTTGCTCCGAGGAATGTTTCGTCAATTAGCTTAACAAGGAGAATCAAATGAAGAAGCGCTCTCTCGGGAAAAGCGGACTCGAAGTCTCGGCACTGGGATTCGGTTGCATGGGATTATCGTCGGCCTATGGCCCGCCGACGCCGCGTCCAGACGGCGTGAAGATCATTCGTACAGCCTTCGAGCAAGGTGTGACCCTCTTCGATACGGCAGAGGCATATGGCCCGTTCGCAAACGAAGAACTTGTGGGTGAAGCGGTAGCACCATTTCGTGATCGGGTGGTGATCGCGACAAAGTTCGGCTTCGACATTGATTCGAAAACAGGACAGCGACGCAGCGGCCTGAATAGCCGTCCGGAGCACATTCGAGAAGTTGTTGAAGCGATGCTGAAACGCCTGAAGACCGACACTATCGACCTGCTGTACCAGCATCGTGTTGACCCTGCGGTTGCCATTGAGGACGTTGCGGGCACTGTGAAGGACCTCATCGCAGCAGGAAAGGTCAAGCACTTCGGACTTTCCGAGGCAGGAGCGCAAACCATACGCCGTGCACATTCTGTGCAGCGCGTGACTGCCGTTCAGAGCGAATATTCGCTGTGGACCAGAGATGTCGAGCAGAACGACGTGCTGCGGACATGCGATGAGCTTGGCATTGGTTTTGTTCCGTTCAGTCCGCTCGGCGCGGGCTTCCTCACGGGCAAGATCGACACAAACACTACATTCGATGCCACCGACTTCCGCAACATCTCGCCGCGCTTCACCCCTGAAGCACGCGCGGTGAACCAGGCCGTCGTTGACCTGTTGAGGAAAATCGCGGACCAGAAAGCCGGGACTCCGGCCCAGGTCGCCCTTGCATGGCTGCTCGCACAGAAGCCGTGGATCGTTCCGATTCCGGGTACGACGAAAATTCACCGCCTGGAAGAGAACCTCGGCGCTGTGAACATACAACTCACGGCCGACGACCTCCAGGAGATCAACTCCGCGGCAGCGAAGATCGAAGTGCAGGGAGCGCGGCTGCCTGAGGTTGTGCTGAAGATGTCAGAGCGGTGATGCGATCCGGAACCAACCGGGTCGCTCAGGCGGTGTGGGATTCTGCCATCAATACAGATTGATGATCGCGCGGAAGAACTCCTAAGGGGATCGAGATGAATAACTCCGATAAGGCTCATTCATATGCCGGGCGTGCTGATGCGACAGGACGCCGCGACTTCTTGCTGAAAGCGGCTCTTGCGGGTGCAACCGTGGCACTCAGTTCCGTGCCGCTCGTAGGTTCGCAACCTCAAGCAACACCCACAACACCAGGCAGCGGGTCGCCGAAGCTCAGCGGCCGACGTAGGCTCGGCTCGCTTGAGGTCTCCAGCGTTGGACTCGGCGTGCAGAACATGAGCCGAAAGTATGAGACGACCGTGCCGTACCGCCCGGAGATGATCAACATCATCCGCGCTGCCTATGACCGCGGTGTAACGTTCTTTGACACGGCTGAGGCTTACGGCCCTTTCGAATGCGAGCGGATCCTCGGTGAGAGCATCGCATCCTTCCGCAACAAGGTCGTGATCACGTCGAAGTTCGGCTGGAACATTGATCCTGAGACCGGTCAATTCCAAATGGGGCTCAACAGCAAGCCTGATCACATCAAGCGCGCAGTCGAGGGGTCGCTCAAGCGGCTCCGCACTGATCGCATTGATCTCCTCTATCAACATCGCGTCGACCCGCAGGTTCCGATCGAGGACGTTGCTGGCGCGGTCAAAGACTTGATGACACAGGGCAAGGTTCTGCACTGGGGTTTGTCCGAGATGGGGCTGAACACACTGCGACGCGCTCATGCTGCTCTGCCTTTGACTGCTGTGCAGAACGAGTATTCGATGCTGTGGCGTGGCCCTGAGAAGGAAGTCATTCCACTGTGCGAAGATCTGGGCATTGGATTCGTGCCGTGGAGTCCACTCGGCGTGCAGTTCCTCACCGGCTGGATTGACGCGAACACCCGCTTCGCTCCCGGCGATATTCGAAGCATGGAGTCGCGCTTCTCGCCGGAAAACCTTCCGCACAATTTGGCGCTCGTGGAAATGGTCAAGCGCTGGGCCGAGCGCAAGAGTGCCACTCCTGGCGAGATCGCGCTAGCATGGCTGATGGCCCAGAAGCCGTGGATCGTACCCATCCCCGGTACGACGCAGATGGCGCACATGATCGAGAACGCCGGCGCGACCGAAGTTCGATTCGCGACGACTGAACTTGCCGAACTGAATGCAGCGGTTTCGGCGATCGAGATCCACGGGGCCCGGCTTCCGGATATGGTGCTTGCTCTCTCAGGAGTCGAAGCAGCGCCGAAGAAATAGGTAGCGACGTTCTGAGCACGAGAAAACGGGGATAAATATGAAAAGTGCAACCTCAGCCGCTGTGAGAAAACAAACAAAGCGGAGTGCAAAATAGCACTCCGCTATCAACAAAGAAATGGATTGAATTAGCCTGCCAAGGAGCGAGCCTTCGGCTTGATTGTTTTCTTGTCTCGTTTCGTGGCAAAATCTTTCGCCACTGCTTTCTGCAGCTTCTCGATGTCCACTCGGTACCGTCTGGCGGCGTCCATGAGAATGTCGTCGCGGCTGACCGTGGATCGCTGATAAGCCGAATCCAGCAAGCTGATCTCCAGCAGGAGTCTGCAAAGCTCGGACTCGTCGTAGCTGATGACTTGCTTGAGCAGAGTCTCTTGCGGGCCCGCAGAACCTTTCTTTTCTTCTACCTTGTGCCGCTTCGCCAGCGCCGGGACTTGGCTGTAGGAGAGGTGACCTATCAGGTAGTGTGCAACCGCCAGCAGGTCCGCCTTCTTTAAAGGAGTCGATACGCGTTGGAGGACCGTGGCCAAGATTCGATGGCGGGTTGTAATTGCCAGTTTCTCTTTTTCGATCCGCTTCCGTTCTTCTGCTCGTTCCCGCTCGACATGTTGCGGAGAAGGCGTGTTAGGGTGGTGAACTCGACAGTTCGGGTCGGCGCAAACTTTGACCAATTGCCCTCGCTTTCCGCCATCTGTGACAATTGCCTCTCTCATCTTGTCGCACGGCTTCTGAACAGGTGGAAGCTTGGTGCTAGCGCCATTCGGCTTCGTTTTCTTGATCTCCAACTCCACGTACCGATTCCGTCCCAACGGAGCGCCCTCCCGCGTGTTCCACGCTGACGAAATTTGTACAAGCTGCGGTTTGCTTTCCAACGTCTTTGAAACGTGGGCGTCAATCTTGGCACGAAAGCATTGGGGATCAGTGCAGGAATCCACTGCTTCTTTGGTTCGTGTGTTGACTTCTTCTAACTTCATTGTTTTTTCCCTTCTGCCGGTGTCGGCTTGTTTTTTCTTTCACTTGAGCGGCAGCGAGGAAAAACAAGGCGACACTGGCAAAGGGACAGAACGGAGGCCGAAGGAGGGTGGCAGGGCGTGAGTGAAAGCGCGGTTCGTGACAAACCGCTCTTGGGTTATGGTTTGGCGCGAAACCGGCGCAGACCGAAACGCCCGCCCGAGCCGCGGCCAAGCGGCGTCCACCCGGAAGAGGACGAAGTGAAGGGAAGACGGCGTAGCCTTCCGTTTGGCAAAGAACGGGTCGCAAAATCTACGGAATAGAAGATAGGTGTGTTGCGGTGCGAACGATAATTCCGACTGACGGCCGATCAACTGGAAGCGTAGCGAAGCAGCTTAGACAGCATCCACTTGGCTGCCGAAGTGTGTCGGCAGTTGCGGCTTTTTTCTGGGAGTTCAGTTCTTGGTTCGAAAGGTACTACCCAAAAACCAGTGAATCGTTGCTGAACTACTTACATTGCAATTTCCACGACTGCAGAATGCCTTGGCCATCCTGTTTCACGAAGCCGCTTCTACCAAGCGAGCCGTCGTTGGGTCATAAACATACTGGGTGATTGTTCCGTTCTTTAGTGGCTCGAATGTCAAAGGCGTTTTCAGTTATCTGCTTCACTGTCGTAATACCGGACAGAGGCAGGAAAAAACCGAAATGGTCGGGGAAGTCCTTGTAGGCACAGGCGACGGTTTCGCCGTTCGTCAAGTTCTCGGCCTCGAAGCCCGCGCCGTCTGTTGCCAAGATGAATTTAGCTTTCGCTTTGGCGGTGGCCGGGCTTTCCCTGAGGGCCGCGAGCGTTTTCGGGACCTCTCCACTGGCGCAAACAGCGATGTGGATATTGCTAGTCTGAAGAACTCCGCCAAGGTCCGACTTGTTTGAGGCCCCCGTCCGCAGCCTCTTGATCGTCGTCTCCTTGTTGCCAAAAGCTTCCAGGAAGGCATACGGGAAGCTCTCGGGGTCAAACGGCTGATCCGCCAGTTGTGAAATGGCTTCTTCTATTTCAACTGCGTTCAAACTGTTAGCCTCTCCCTGACGGAATCAAACAACTCATGCCGATATCGAGAATAAGCGGAACCCATAACGATAGCACCTTCTAAAAGCGCAGCAAGATCGAACCATTGAGCTGATCCAGGATGTTTTTCTCGGTGTACGCTAGGCACACCATGTTTTCCGCAACGGATGTAGCCAACTTCCTCGCCTGCCAGCACACGGCAACGCTCGACCGTGCGGAATCACGAAATGAGATCAAAAAGCCAATCTTCGACGATCCTGCTATCGAGTTACTACAGAAGCTCGGATTGAAGCACGAGAAACAATACCTGCGTCATCTGACCGATGTGGAGGGTCTGGTCGTCACACAGATTGACGTTGGCGCGCCGTGGCGGGAAGCGGTTGCTGAAACGATTCGAGCCTTGCGCTCTGGAGCGCCAGCGATCTATCAAGCCACATTCCTAGAAGGGCCGTGGCGAGGACGGGCGGATTTTCTCGTCCGTGTGGATAGGCCAAGTGCGTTGGGTCCCTGGTCATACGAAGTGGTCGACACAAAGCTGGCCCGGAGCACAAAGTCTGGTGCGGTTATTCAACTGTGCTTCTACTCAGATTTATTGTCACAAATTCAGGAGCTTGAACCCGAGCGGATGTATGTCGTGCTCGGTGGCAGCGTCAAAGCCGAAGAGTTTGCTGTTCAACGTTACATCGCATACTTCCGAAGGATCAAAAGAGACTACGAGACCGCCTGGAAAGCCGAGCAGGATACGTACCCTGAGCCTACCGATCATTGTGAGGTTTGTTCGTGGTATCCGCTATGTGATACGCGCCGTCGTGATGACGACCATTTGTCATTGGTCGCTGGCATATCGCGGAATCAACGCAAAGCATTAGGCGAACGGAGTGTAAGCACAGTGGCCGGCCTTGCGGCCCTTGCGCTGCCGGTAAGGCCCAAGATTGATCGCATCGGCGAGGCGGCCCTGGCCCGCATCCGAGAGCAGGCACGCCTCCAGATGATGGGACGGGAGCACGGCCAAACATGTTACGAGATGCTCGAACTGACGGAGACCGATAAGGGCCTGGCCACGTTGCCGCTTCCCTGCGCGGGAGACTTGTTCCTTGATCTTGAATCGAACCCTTACGTTCTTGACCAAGGATTGGAATACTTAATTGGACTTCTCACGCTTGAGGCAGGCACCGAACCGCGATACGAATCACTTTGGGCCTTCAAGCGTGCAGAAGAAAAGAAAGCGTTTGAAGACTTTATAGAGGTTGTGATGGATCGGTGGCAGCGAGACCCGGCAATGCACATCTATCACTACGCACCTTACGAGCCAACGGCCATAAAGCGCCTCGCAGGACGGCATGGCACGTGTGTCGATGAAGTCGATGAACTGTTGAGAGCAGGAATGTTCGTTGATCTTTACCGGGTGGTTCGCCAGAGTCTGCGCGCATCGGTAGAAAGCTATTCCATCAAGAGGCTCGAACCCCTTTATGGGTTTTCTCGGGCTGTGCCACTCCGGGAGGCGAATGTCGCGCTGAACAGGTTCGAAGCGGCGCTTGCGCTGGGAGGTTAGCGTGACATAGAGAGCCTTCTCAAAACAATCGAGGGCTATAACCGCGACGACTGTGTGTCTACATTTCGGCTTCGAGACTGGCTGGAGGTGCTACGGACTGAGCATGAGGCGCGCACGGGTCAAGCGATACCGCGGCCGGAAATGAGGTCGGGCAAGCCGGGTTTGGATCTTGCAGCCCAACTAGACGAAGTGAGCGATGTGAAGGACCGACTGATCTCAGGCCTTCCCGATGACGAGACCGAGTGGACCGAGGAACAACGAGCACGATGGCTGCTTGCTCAACTGCTGGAATGGCACAGACGAGAAGAGAAGTCTGCTTGGTGGGAATACTTCCGGCTTTGTGAACTTTCGGATGATGAACTCCAAGAAGACAGGACTGCGCTGGGCGGGCTCGAATACATTGGTGAAACGGGCCGCATCAAGCGTTCTGTGATCCATCGTTATCGGTTTCCACCTCAGGACAACGCGATTGATCGCGCACTAGAGGTCCGCGATCCAAGAACTCAAAAGAGTGCCGGCGACTTGATCGCTATCGACGATCACGATCGAACGATCGATCTGAAGAGGGGAGCAACATCCAGTGTTCCGCACCCGACCGCGTTGATACCCTTTGACATCGTGGATTCAGAAGTGTTGCGCCGTAGCCTGCTCCGTGTAGCGTCTGCCGTGGCCGACAGTCGAATGGTTGGGCAGGGGATTTTTCAGGCAGCACGAGATCTTCTATTGCGGCGGGGGCCGCGGTCGCTGGAGGACATGTCAGGTCCTTTAATTGGAACGGATGGATGCCTGACTGAAAGCGCAAGGCGCCTAGTGCGGTCGCTTTTGTTGCAGCCTTGCGTACTGCCGATTCAAGGTCCTCCCGGATCGGGCAAGACATACAGCGGAGCACGAATGATCGTCGAACTCGTGAGCGATGGCCGAAGGGTCGGAATCACCGCCGTCAGCCACAAGGTCATAACAAACCTTCTGCACGAAGTCTGTAGGCACGCATCGGAAATGGGCGTTCCTTTGAGGGCAATTCAGAAGTGCAACGATGGCGACCAGTGTCGGGTAGCCGCGGTCGCACAGGCGGATGACAACCAAGCTGTGTCGAGTGCAATAAGAGGAGGGTCAGCTCAGATTGCAGCTGGAACGGCTTGGCTCTGGGCCCGACCGGACATGGCCAATTCTGTGGATGTCCTTTTCTTGGACGAGGCGGGTCAAATTTCTCTAGCAAATACGCTTGCTGTCTCGCAGGCCGCTACGAGTATTGTTTTGCTTGGTGATCCGCAGCAGCTCGACCAACCTCAGAGGGGCATTCATCCGCCAGGCGCTGAGGTTTCAGCCCTTGGGCATTTACTTAACGGGCACGCAACGATAAGTGCTAGTCAGGGGTTGTTCTTGAGCGAAACCAGACGCCTCCACCCTGACGTGTGTTCGTTCACTTCCGAAGTTTTCTACGATGGTAGGCTTCAGTCTAGACCCGAGAACGCTCGTCAGCGACTCAACTGCGACACGCTGCTCGATGGCACTGGCCTGCGGTTTTCTCCGGTTGAGCACGCCGGGAATCAGAACGAATCGCCAGAAGAAGTTGAAAGGCTTGGTGCGATGGTCGAGCATATCCTGCAAATGCGAGCCACCTGGAGCGACAAAGAAGGCAGGAAGCACGCTCTTAGAGCTGAGGACGTTCTGGTTGTTGCTCCTTACAATGCTCAAGTGGCAGCGCTTATAGAAAGACTCCCACCGGGGACGAGGGTGGGCACGGTCGACAAGTTCCAGGGCCAAGAGGCGCCGGTCGTGTTCTACTCAATGGCAACATCAAGTCCAGAAGATGCGCCTAGAGGAATGGAATTTCTGTACAGCCTTAATCGGCTCAATGTCGCGGTTTCGCGTGCGCGCTGCGTTGCCGTCTTGATAGGAAGCCCAAGATTATTCCAAGTGGAGTGCAGGACGCCACGTCAAATCGAGCTCGCGAATGCGTTCTGCCGATATCTGGAAATGGCCAGTCCCGCATGAAGGCGTGACCTCATCCAGCCGAACAGAAGCACAGATGTGGCGGCTCTGGTTGATCTCAAGTAGCGGCATATTCGTTCTCCTTTATGAATAGTGGAATCAAGCAATCTTTCTGCACACGACGGGTGAGGAAGTTGGCGGCAACATCTGTCGCATTCTCTGTTCTAAGCTGCCGCATGTTTCACCTCGAACACTGGCTCGATCAGGAAGCGCTTCGCGTCACGGTCGTATCCACGGAGCGCCAGCACCTCGCGGATGACTCGGTGGCCGGGTTGACGCTCGACATGCACAACAAAATCGACAGCTTCTCCGATCTCTGCTTCGGTGTCAGAGAAAGTGGTCTGCGCGTGGTTACGCATGACCAGATTGGCGAAACGACGGAGGGCTTTCTCCGCCGAGTTGGCGTGAATCGTCGCCAGTGAACCAGCATGGCCGGTGTTGAACGAATCGAGCAAGGTCCGGGCTTCGATTCCACGCACTTCGCCCAAGATGATCCGGTCCGGTCTCCAGCGGAGAGCGGACTTCAGAAGATCGTCGAAAGAGATGTTGGCTTTGAACGTGTCCGTCATCGTGAGCACACGGACGGTGTGATCGCCGACCCGCAGGTGATCGCGCTCGGATTCGATGTCGGAATTGACCACCTGATAGTCGAGAAACTGTGTGGACTGGGGCCTGCCCGCAACGCGCCAGTCGTCATAATTCAGCAAGCGGCGGAAAAACCTGAACTGTCCCTGATGGGTCAGGATCTCGATTTGCATGAAATCTGCTAGTTGGCGAGCGAATGCCTGCACGTGCTGGTCAAGCCGTCGAAGGTCGTGCTCGATATGCGTGCGCAACAGCGTCTTCATGCTGTCGTTGGTGAACTGCGATTTGAGTTCAGCCATCGCGCCTTCTGGATCACGAATAAGGCGACCGAGCGCCGTGCCCACGCCGGTCTTCGACCTGGCGCCTTCGAGCAGCACGCAATAGAAGATTTCAACTTGATAAAGATTGTCCCGCTTGGCTTCAAAGAACTTCCGCCTCTGGTCGATCGCTGCTTCGACAATGGGTTCGTCATATTTTGCGAACGGGATGTCCGGGCGATTTGATTTGAAGAGGTATTGGTAAACGTGAAAGCCTGGGCCAAACGCTTTCAGCGCGGCTTCCAGTCGTTTCACCGCATACTCCTGTTCCGAATGATCCAGACTCTCGTAGTCCACCCCGGAAATACTCATAACCATGCCCAAGTCCCCGCTCTTGGTAAGGAACGCCGTTTCATTCCAGAAACCGTACAGGTTGATGTATTCACTGAGTGCCGCACTCTCTTTCCACGGCTTGATCACCTTGTCGAGGCGCAGCATCAGACCACCTCCACACGGGGCACTTGCTGTTTGGCCGCGTCATAACGCAGCTTGTAGCGTTCGGACTTTGCCAGGATGCGAAGAAACGCTGGATCACTGTTCGTTACCCAAAGGCCAAAGGCAAAGCCGCCGATGAAGACAGCGATCCCAGCCAGAATGGAATTGAAGAGATTGAAGGCTCCCACCGCGCCGACGCAGACGAAGTAGAACAGCGTGCGCTCCACGCCCAAGTAGGTAAGAGGCTTATGCAGGCTCTTGAAGACTCGATTTGTCCGATGCTTCTGCTGTGGTTTGTCTGGCATATGGCCTCGTGTAAGGGTGAGTCGAAGACTTCGGGTAAGGCCCCTATACGCCCCAGAGCCAACTCAGGACATTCACGGCGAGAACAGCAATGCCCGTTCCGGCAGCAACTCCAGCGAGCGCTTTTTTTGCGCCAGGTTCGCCGTGCGCGAATCCGTAGCCGCCGATTACGATTGCAACCAAACTTGCAACCTTTGCAATGGTGCCGGTGAAAAGGCTCTGTATTGCGTTAAAGCCGGTGTCGAATGGTGAACCCTGCGCCAGCGCCGCCGGAGGCATGACAATGAGTAGGGCGAGAAGAGCAGCGGATGGACGCGCCCACTTCGACTGAAGAGGGCACTGAATCTGTCGGATGAAACGGACTGAGAACCAGCGCGGCATATGCACCTCCAGCAGCTCCTAAAGCGACTGTCTGTGGCGCAAAACTAACCGCACTCAATGGGGAAGTCCAACGACTTCTCGTCACTGTAATATTCTTGGGGGGAATAACAGCGGAACATTGGGGCAAGTTGGTCGGTGGTCTTGTCCGCCGAGAACGAATCTAATGCCTACTGCCGAGCTTCCAAATATATTGGACGGGACGAAGGTCATCTGGGTGCAATTTCCATGATTCTGTGACGTGTATTTTGCCGCCGCTCACGGTTTCCTTGACGGACACACTGACCGAATGCACCAGCACCAGGATGCAGTCATCGGGATGGCTGTTGATGTGTTCGACTTCTCCCCTCGTTAATATGAGCGCCGTCCCGGTTGTTTGCGTTCCCTTTACCTCGACGTAAAACGTCTTGCCGTGTCTCTCACAGGTGAAGTCGTATGGGCGTAGTTTGGATGTATCCGTCAGATTCGTGTAGCCCATCGAGGCGAGAGCGGAATGAGCTTTGGACATGGCATACTTTTCGACTGCCCTGCGGATGGCTGGGTTTGACTGGAAGCCAGCAGCCTGTTCCTGAGACATCGTGGCCGCTTCTTCGGACTCGTTGTCCGCAATCTTGTTCGTGAGCAGGTTTTCTTTGCGGTAATTCAGGACGTATGACACTGTGTCGTCGATCCACGGGGCGGACTTGCGCTTCCCGTTGTTTTCATACGCATAGCAGACATTTGACTGGCCGAATCCGCCCTTTACCGCACCTGGAATCTCATGCGTGCGTTCGAATTTCGGCAGAAGCACCGCATTTTCGATAGGGCACTCAAAACTGTATCTCTCCAGCGTGAAGTTCTTTGCCTTAACCCGTTTCAGCCGCCCTCTGATCTCTTTTGACACATCGGACGGGAATGTCGCTTCGGTCTCGTGAATAGTGGCCCCTTGATACCATCCGACGACCCGTTGTTTTGCCACGAATACGACAAGCACGTCGGGGAGTATGTCTCCTTTATTCGTAGGGTCGATGCGAGCTAGTTTGATCCGTCGATCTGCAGCACGCACAAACCCATAAAGGCGTCCGCCGAAATCCATGAAGTTGAATAATTCGTGCCCGATGTTCTTCTTATTGTTTCGCCCGCCGCCGATGGGTTTTTCATCTCCAGTCTGCGGACCAGCGTAGTAGGTCATCCAGCCGATTCTGGCAAATAGCACCCTGCGGGAATACTGCTTCTGGGCGCCGCTTCCCTCCAACACCACCTGCAAAGCATGGCCAGATTCCAGGTGCAACTCCCTCATGCTTTGCAGTTGTTTGCCGTCAGTTCGTTTAGGATCAGGCAGCGAGAGCCGGTCTTTAGCTGAGTTGAAACGAAGTTCGGAGGCGAGTCGTTGAATATCAGCTTCGACGATCTCCTGTTCAGTCCCCGGCTTCGCCAAGGCTACTAGGGGCGCGTCGTACACCCTTTGTCCTAGCGCCTTGATCGCTTCACTTCTACTGACGACAGTCCCGACAATAAGGCGTCCCAGCAGTGTTAACCTGCGCTGTCGCAGAGCCACAATCCAGAGCGTGTCGCCGGGTTTTACTCTTTTGAACTGCGCGCTTGCCGCAAAGTCTAGAGGCGTGCCGACCTCTCTTGCCGGGTTGTAGGTCTTCCAGTATTGGAGAAAATGGGGCATCGTATCCACTTCTCAAGCTAGCGAATTGTAAATGCAACACGGCATAGGCAAGGATGAATTGTACAGAGGACACACCCCACCGGGCGGCGACTTCGTCGACGAAATTCACAGTGAAAAATGGGCCAGGTGCTGGCTGATATTCCCTTCGGGAATGTCTCACGGACGAAATGTCATTGGACACGACGACACGTATGAATCAAATTGTCTAGCATCGCTCGTCCCGTGCGGACATGACTGGCCGAGGCACGGCAGTGGTGGAACGAGGACTCTATGTCAACCCAGCCTAGTCCGATCGCCCGACGCGGACGGCCACACTCAGTTACGGAGGTGCCAGTCAGTTCGCAATATGCTGCTCACTTCCTAAACATGCACCCCAAAACCGTACTTCGCAAAGCTCGTGAAGGATCACTGCCCGCTCACCCGATCGGGAGAGATCGGAAGCGGTGGCACTTTTATCTTTCGGAGCTAGACCACTGGCTTCGTTCTCAGGTAATCTCAGGCAGCCACCCGCGTCGCCAACCCCAAGGAGATTACATTGGCTAAGCGAACGCGGTATCAGTACGGTAGTGTTGAGATCGACAAACGCGTAACAGGACCGGACGTATGGCTCTATCGCTGGTGGGAACCGATTTCAGACGGACGCAGGAAACGAAGGGGTTTCACCGTTGGAACGGTAGAACAGTACAAGACGGAGGCCCATGCTTTGAAAGCAGCAGAAGGCATGCGGCTGATGATCAACGATGGCATTGCACGCCGAGAACCGGTTCTCTTCTGTGGCATCCTCGACCGTTTCCTTCTCGATCAGAAACAGGAACAGGAAGCCGAACAAATCACCCACAATACTCTAGCCTCCTATCGAAGCATGATTTGCCAACACATCCGACCCAAATGGGGCGACGCCTATCTGAAGGACGTTCGGCCCACTTTGGTACAGGACTGGCTCCGAAGGCTCGACCTCTCACCCAAGTACAAGGGCCACATTCGGTCCCTGATGTATCGTCTCTTCGACAAGGCGATGCTTTGGGAATTGCTGGAGGTGGAACGGAATCCAATGGACTTGGTCGAGGTGAAGGGCATCAGCAAGCGCAAGAAACGTCCTTGCGTCCTCCAAGTAAAGGATGCTTGGCAAATGCTCGACGCGCTGGTTCAGCCCTTTCGAACCATCGTGCTAATTGGACTGTGTTTCGGTTTGCGGATCAGCGAAATCCTGGGTTTGCGCTGGACGGATTTCGATTTCAAGCGATCGGTGGTTTTGATTCAACGATCAGCAGTGGGAAAACGGCTCAACAAATTGAAGACGGAGTATTCGCAGGACGAGGTTCCAATCGAACGGGGCTTCATTCTCGAACTGAGGAAATGGCAATCGCTCTGTCTCGATTCCGAAGGACACTGGCTCTTTCCGAGTCCAGTGACAGGTCGACCGTATCACGCCGATTCGATTCGCACCGACTACTTGGTACCTACAGGTCTGAAATTGGGACTTGGCAGGATCGGATTTCACACGTTCCGTCACACATATCGTGCGTGGCTGGACGAGACCGGAGCACCCGTGGGAGTGCAACAAAAACTCATGCGACACGCGCATGTTTCCACCACGATGGACCAGTACGGCAATGCCTCGGCCTTGGCCAAGCGCAAAGCCAATCGCCCAATCGTGCAACGCCTCTTGCGAAGGTCTGCCACTCAGCAGATCTCCATTCAATAAATAAGGGGAACTGTGAGCCAGTTCCCCTTATTGGACAGTTTTGGACAGTCATTGCGAGTGCCCAATTGCCCGTAACCTTATGATTGCGTTGGTTGCGGGGGGTGGATTTGAACCACCGACCTTTGGGTTATGAGCCCAACGAGCTACCAGACTGCTCCACCCCGCATGAAAATCATAACAGCGCAAGTGGAACAGGGTCAAACCAAGC
>Ga0075018_10000231_pt1 | contig 15639 bp, 13 predicted proteins | sample ColStrG_CSR_2014_FD_71471 | JGI IMG/M metagenome (GOLD analysis project Ga0075018, IMG submission 71471) | Freshwater sediment microbial communities in response to fracking from Pennsylvania, USA - Cold Stream Run_MetaG_CSR_2014 | ecosystem: Environmental > Aquatic > Freshwater > Creek >... | reverse complement strand
AAATGGCGGCAGAGCTTCTGCTGATGAGTCGCGATCTCGGATTAAGGCCACTCGGCGTGGCTTTTCATGTTGGTTCGCAGCAGACAGATCCGACACAGTGGAGAAGGCCCGTGTGCGAAGCGGCTGGCCTCTTTCGCAAGCTGGCCAGGCACAATGTCACGCTCGACACCGTGAACATCGGCGGCGGCTTCCCAGTCCCATACGAGAGCAATGTTCCACGGGTTGGCGAGTTTGCTTCTGCAATCCGCAGAGCAATGGACGAAGCTTTCGGTAGTTCGCAACCGAATTTAATGCTCGAGCCGGGGCGCTCGCTGGTCGCAGAAGCTGGTGTCATTCAGAGCGAAGTGGTCCTGGTCTCCCGCAAGTCTCTTCATGATGAGATGCGGTGGGTTTATCTCGATGTAGGAAAGTTCGGCGGTTTAGCAGAGACTCTCGACGAAAGTATTAAATACCCTGTACGCACGCAGCGCACGGGAAAGCCAGGTCCCGTGGTGCTCGCCGGGCCAACTTGCGACAGCGCCGACATTCTCTACGAAAAAACAGTATACGAACTACCGCTCGATCTGGAGAGCGGCGATCGCGTCGAGATCCTCAACACCGGCGCTACACCAGCAGCTATGCCTCGGTGGGATTCAACGGATTTCCTCCACTGCGGACGTATTGCTTGTAAAGAGATTGGCTCGAATTCGAGTCTGAAGCGAGAGAGACATGTACAAGTTCACCGCACTCGCAGCCTTATCGGCTTTGTCCTACAGCATTGGCGGCTACTTCATGAAGCTCTCGGCGGGCCTTACGCAATTTCGTCCCACGCTGCTGGTGTTCACTTTCTTCGTTGTCGGGGACTTGCCTCCAAACCGTGGCGATGCGAGGCGAGCAGATGTCTGTCACGTACATCGTAGTCTTGGGATTCGAGGCCACCAGCGCGCTCGCCCTGAGCGTGTTCCTTCTGAAGGAAAAGTAGTTCGATTGTCAAGCTCACCGGAGTTGCTCTGGTTCTGGCAGGAATCGTTCTTCTCCGAATGGGAAAGGCGTAATCCGAGAAAATTGAAATCGTTCGCAAGAATAAGGAGTGCGCCATGGCAGATACTGAGCGAAAGGCCTTCTACAACTCGCAGCAAGAATCGAACACGCCAGCCGGGAACGGGCGCGTTTCTGTTCGGCTGGGCCGCCAAGGGTCGTCGCCCCGCGCCTTCTTAGCCTTCTCTGCTCTAGCGGCCGTGGACTGGATCCGGGAGAGATTCGATCGTCTTGCCAGTCGCATCATTTCCCACCGGGCTAGTCACGATGCGCGAAGCAAGGCCAAGCCGGAGGTACTTCCCGAAACGCACGGTCCTGGTTTACAGTGTTCTGTAGCTGGACCTCCCTCAACCCGCTCAGGGCAGCAGCAAGTTGAGCGTGCTGTTCAATGATTCCCCCGAAGGAGAATGTGGCAATCCCATCCATTCCAAAGGACAGGCGGTCGGCTCGTGTCGCAGTTGTTGACCAGCACATTCGTCTTGAGAATGAACATGACTTAGAAGGCGTCCTCCAGACCTTCGGCGATACTGCGCGGTACGATGACGAGGCATGGGGCGAACACTACGTAGGCACTAGCGGCGTCCGGCTGTTTTACCGGCAGCTCATGAAGGCACTGCCTGACTTAGAAATCTAGATTCGGCGCCGACATGTCACAGACGACGCAATTCTCGTTGAAGTCGTAGTTCGCGGTACGCACTTCGGAGGGTGGCGTGGTCTTCCGCCGACGGGGCGGCGAGTGGAGTTCCCGCTCTGCGGTGTCTACACGTTCGACGCAGACGACCGTCTTGCCGGAGAAAAAATCTACTACGACCGCGGGACGGTCTTGAGGCAACTCGGCGTTTTCCACGAGCCGCAAAGCGTATTGGGACGACTCTCCATTTTAGCGACTCATCCCACTGCGATCGCGCGGGCCTTTGCGAGGAAGTTCCTGAGTAGGCAACACGATTCATCTTAATTTAAGGAGGACAGCGTGACCCAGAACTGTCTCTGGCGTGGGTTTCTTATTGTCGTTCTCAGTGTGGTTCTCGCCAAGCCCGCTGACGCACAGTCCGGAGGGGAAAAGATAGTAAGCACTGGGACGATCGTGGCCGTTATCGTGGCGGTGGCTGCGGCTGTGGTAGTCGTTGCCGTCGTGGTCGTTCACGGATCGTCCAAGAAGAGGACAATTACGGGCTGTGTCAACTCGAAAGAGAACGGAATGAGCGTGACGGACGAAAAAGACAAGCGAATTTACGCTCTCTCTGGCAACACGGCAGACATTAAGCCGGGGGATCGAGTTACTTTGCAAGGCAAAAAGATAAAGCCGAAGGGCACCGACAAGACTCTTCTCTGGGAAGCAAAAAGGGTCGCGAAGGACTTCGGCACCTGTCAGCCCTAGGGTGGTCTAGACGAAGAGATCGGCCACGGCGTGGCGAAGTTGCCCTAACTCTTCGAATCTATTTCATTTCCTGCACGAAGCCCAGATTCGCCGGCTGGGGCGGAATTGCCTTGAACGACTTGCCCGCCAGGAGTGCTGCTGGTCATCCACACCTTTCTCCCAGGTCGCAAAGCTTACACTGAGCGAAACCATCGCTGGCCGAATGAAGCGTTTCGCCTGAGTTGTAGGGGTGGGACGGCGAGGACGAATACACCAAAGGTTGTTTCCGTTAGGCGCCTCTGCGAACCATTGAGAAGCTGAAAGGCAGGACTAAACAATTCGGATGGTTGCAGGCCCCCGCAACAAAAAAACTCTTTCCTTTCATCAGTTTCCGCGAACCCCGCAACCATCCGAATTGACAATTCAAGTGGGCATCAGGAATCCAAAAGACTCCGCTGCCCTTCGAGGCTGATGGCCAAACAATACGCGAGCAGTAGTTTCTGTTTGCCGTAACTCGGGAGGGGCGTCAAAGTCTGAACTACGACCTGTTCCGTAGACGCCAAGAAAGTTTTGCAGTGCCTTGTTCTTGTGCTTGGTTTCTCATTGAATTAGAGTCGCACGAAGCACAGAAATGCAGCCATACCCTCACAGCCGCAGAAGTTTTCTTGTAGCCGCCGCTGCTGCAGCCGTCGGCTTGGCTCTGAAGCCGGCCTTTGGAGAAGCGCAGGACTTGGCCACCTTGACGCTGAAGCAAGCTTCGGAGTTGCTTCGCCGCAAAACTGCATCGCCCGTCGATCTTACTCAAGCCTGCCTGAAGCGCATTGAAACCCATAATTCCGCACTGAATGCTTTTATCACCGTAACAAGGGATGGAGCGATGAAAGCCGCGTTTGCGATGGAGGCGGAACAACGACGAGGAAAGTGGCGGGGACCACTCCACGGCATCCCTGTCGCTTTGAAGGACAACATCGACACCGCTGGCATTCGAACCACAGCGGCGAGCGAGTTGTTCAAAGACCGGGTCCCGTCGGAAGACGCTGAGGTTGTACGGAGGTTGAAGAACGCTGGAGCGATTCTCCTTGGCAAAACAAACCTCCATGAATTCGCCTACGGCGGAAGTTCTTCGGTCAGCTATTTCGGGCCCGTGCACAATCCCTGGGCGCTGGATCGCATACCTGGCGGATCGTCCGGGGGTTCAGCCGCCGCCACCGCAGCTGGGCTCTGTTTTGGGTCGTTGGGAACAGACACCGCCGGGTCCGTCCGAATTCCTGCTTGCTACTGCGGGATCGTAGGCTTCAAGCCCACGTATGGCCGCGTGAGCAATCGTGGAGTGGTGCCGCTCTCTTGGACTCTGGACCATGTAGGTCCTCTGTGCAGAACCGTCGAGGACGCTGCCCTAATGTTGGGCGTCATCGCTGGTTACGACGAACTAGATCCGTCGACGGCGAAAACGCCGATCCCCGACTACAGCAGAGCATTCAACATGCAGGTGTCGCAACTACGCTTGGGTATTCCGCGAACTCCTTTTTTCGATGCCTTGGACCCGGAAATCGCGAAGGCGATGGACGTCGCCATCGAGGTATTGCGCAAGCTCATAGCAACCGTCAGAGAGAGTACGCTTCCGTCAGCGGGTATGCCCATTGATGAGATTTACGCCAAGGTGCGCAGTGTCGAAGGTTACGCCTACCATTCGCAATGGATCACCGAGTCTCCCGAAAAATATCAGGCAGCCACGCGTGAGCGGATCGTACGGAATTCCGCGGAGATTAAAGCGTCCGATTATGCGCAGGCTCGCCGTCAACTTGATCTGCTTCGTAGAGAAATCAAGGAGGTATTTGCCACGGTAGATCTTCTGATCACTCCTACGCTCCCGAGCCCGCCGATCCTGATTTCGCAGGCGACGGACCCCACTGCTGTGAGCATTCGCAATACTTCCCCCTTTGATGTGTTGGGACTGCCGACGATCTCTGTGCCTTGCGGTTTCACAACCTCCGGCCTGCCGATCGGCCTCCAAATCGTCGGTGCTCCGTTCGCGGAAACGACGGTTCTGGCACTTGCGTACGCGTATGAGAGGAAGACCGAATGGCACACAAGGCATCCGAACTTAATACCAGCATAGGAATTATCGCCGTCGACCTTTTTCCGGTAGCCAACACGCAAAGTGGGTTTCGAGTTGACTTCAGGAAGAGGAGGTGAATAAGGCTCGCTCACTTATCGGTCTCACATAAGGCCAGCAACTCGGAAGCTACCCCTAAGTCCGGTGCCGTTCATGAAATTCATGCAGTGCAATGAATCAACTCACTCCGAAACGGTATTGAGAGTAATTGTCTATTCGGTACGTATCGGGCCCCCGCAACCAAAAAATCTTTTCTATCAACAACTTCCACGAACCCCGCAACCATCCGAATTGACAATTTCCGATTGACCGTGGCGAAATCGAACGAGAATCCGACCGCTCGTCTATGTTCAAGACTCAGCTCACGCCTGATGATCAAGCTGACAGCACTGTCCGGGTGGTCCATCGACTGACAGCCGATCGAATTCGCTACTTTCGTGTTGCCGATTTTGGCTGACGGAACGCTGAGCAGTTACGGGGCATGCAATTGGCCGAGTCGCGTGCGAAGATAATCCTGCTCAACCTTATTGGTGGTGAGCTCCAGGGCGCGCCGGTACGCTTCGGTGGCTTCTTGGCTGCGATTGAGTCTGCGCAGAAGATCCGCGCGAGCTGCATGGAACAGATAGTACCCGTCTAACTGTTTCGATGATCCGAGTTCATCGATGATCGACAACCCCTTTGAAAACCCTTCGCTCATCGCCACAGCCACAGCGCGGTTCAGAGCGATAACAGGCCCTGGAGAGAGCCGCTCCAAGACGCCATAGAGCGCCGCAATTTCTCGCCAATCTGTATCATCCGGCGTCTTTGCTTCCCCATGCACCGCGGCAACGGCGGCCTGTAGTTGATAGGGCCCAACCGAACGAATGCGCAAGGCTTGTTTTACGATTTGCGCACCCTCGTGAATTTGTTCCCAGTTCCAGAGCGACCGATCCTGCTCCTCGAGTGGAACCATGTCGCCTTCCGAATTGGTCCGCGCAGCGCGCCGTGAGTCGTGCAGAAGCATGAGCGCTAAGAGGCCGAGATTTTCCGGCTCCTTCGGCACCAATTCGCACAGTATCCGCCCCAGACGAATCGCTTCAGCGCACAAATCTCCACGCACGAGAAGCGATCCCGTCGTCGCCGTGTAGCCTTCGTTAAAGATGAGATAGATTACCGCCTGAACCGACTCCAGCCGTTCGCGCAGCTCTTCGCGAGCCGGGACTGCGTAGGGAATATTCGCGTCTCGGATTTTCTGTTTCACTCTGACAAGTCTCTGCGCCAGCGTCGCTTCTGCCACCAGAAACGCGCGCGCGATTTCCGCCGTGCTTAGTCCGCCGAGGGTTCTGAGTGTCAGCGCAACTTGGGCCTCCTGATTGATCGCAGGATGGCAGCACGTAAAGATCAATCGCAAGCGATCATCAGGGTATGTTGAAGACATTTCTTCCGTCGATATATCGTCCTCGGGCTCGTGGTACGTGGTTGTGCGGCTCGCATGCTCCAACGTATCTTGTTGTTGAGTCCTCGTGCTCTGTCGCCGCACATGGTCAATCAATTTCCGATGCGCCACCGCCGTAATCCACGCGCCCGGCTTCTCCGGAATACCGCGTGCAGGCCAATGCACCAAGGCCGACGCAAACGCATCCTGCATGGCTTCTTCCGCCAAGTCGAACGAGCCGGAGAGCCGGATCAGCGAGGCAATGATCCGGCCCGACTCCTCACGAAAGACTCTGTCGGCTATGGTCTTGGCATCCCTCACGAGAACTTCATGATCGGACGCACTTCGATCGAGCCGAATCGTGCCCCCGGAATTTTCGCCGCTATCGCGATAGCCTCATCGAGATCGCGCGCCTCCACCAGATAGAAGCCTCCGAGCTGCTCCTTGGTTTCGGCGAATGGGCCGTCGGTCGTCAGCCGTTTGCCCTCTCGCACCCGAACGGTAGTGGCGGTGCGGGTGGGCTGCAAGGCGTGCCCTCCCTTGATTGCCCCGGCAAACTCCTTGCCAAACGCTCGGTATTCGCCCATCTCGGCTTCGGGGTAGCTCTTGCTGAAACGCTTTTCGTCTTCGTAAATCAACAATAGGTATTCCATGTTCTTCCTCCTAATCGTACGACGTTTGACCTCATACAAATCGACAGATTCGGTGTACCTGTTTCCCAGCTTGTCGGGCAGTTTGCTTCTGCAGCGAAATGGACTGCCAACAGAGGCAGCCTATTCCTTGTTCCCATTTAAGCCGGATAGTTGTCGTGATGCCGAATCCAGGATTGAGTCTTGTCCTCACCCTCCTGCCGCCCCAGTGGAGTCACGTCGAGAAAGTTGTAAGTATTAAGGAACAGGTCCAGGCCGCGTTGGTAGACCGAGTAGGTGTGAAACACTTGTTCGCCCTCACGCAGGAAAACGCTCAGACCGGGCAGTTCCCCCTTATTCGACCATAGCTTCCTGGCCTTCACGAGCTCGGATGCGTTGACATAATTGTATTCGACGCTGCCGAGGGCTTCGTCCAGCGTGACATGAAAGTCGTAGTTGAAATCGTTGCCCATGGATGAGTACCACGGGAAAGTCCAACCCATGCGTTGCTGGAACGACTCGATTTTCGTCAGCGGCGCGCGGGAAACCGCGACGAATGACGTGTTCCGCGCCGCCAGGTGAGCGATGGAGCCCGCGGCATTGTCCATGAAATGCGAGCAGCTCTTGCAGCCTTGATCCCAAATCGGGTCAAACATGAAGTGGTACACGATCAATTGTTCGTGTTTCCCGAACAGGTCGCGCAATGTCACGCGCCCCGTTGGGCTATCGAAGGTGTACTCTTTCTCGACCTTGACCATCGGGAGCTTACGGTGTTCGGCGCTCAGCGCATCCCGTTGACGGGTGAACTCTTTTTCCTTGGCAAGATGCGCTTTGCGAGCCGCAATCCATTCCGACTGCGATACAACGCTCGGTCGGTCCGCTACACTACTCTTTGATTCGAACTGGTTCACTTTGTCCTCCCACATTTTGAATTGTCGGCTCGATTTTCTTCGTGCCGGTGGTTTTGTGAAGTCTGGCGATGATGAGCGTCGCCCAACCCCCCGTGAAAGTCGCGCTGACGGCAATCAGAGCGACGTTTGCAATGCATGCTGGACACATAGGTTCTCCTCTGCGCAATCCCTAACACAAGTAAAATCACCACAATCGGTTGCCTTTCGTGTCAAGACCATTCCGGCAGATCGCTGTGACCTGCCCACATCCCCGACACAAGTACGACGGCCGAGCGGCCTTCAATCGACATAAATTCCGGAAGAATTTGTTGGGGCCACGGAGCATTGAGGGGTTGAGGCGTAGGAATGAGCTGATTCGCGAATCGCGATCCTCAGCTCAATGCACCTCGATAAGGTCGCGTTGCGAATAGATCTGTCGCTGAGCAACCTATCTTGAGCGGATCGTCGGCGATACTTCCATGATCGGCTTGGGAAACGTTTGGCCGTCGCTCGGAACGAATTCCAGCGTCTGTCTGCAGCAGACTTCCCAGATGCCGACTTCGGGACAGAGTCGCTAAGGGTCCGCACCAAGGGCACAAGTTCCGGTCTGTCCGTCACTCACGAACCAGCAGTCGCCACCGCTCCATTGGTAAAAACTAGCCGATTAGTCGGAACAAATCCGGCGCAGCGCACAGGCTCAAACCTGCGAGGGTCAGCAGGGGTCAGTTAAGAGGCGCTCATAGCGAGCGCCTTTTCCTTTGCCTGCTCAAGCGCTACTTCGCCGATCTTGCTCTCGGAACCTCGCCAACTGGACTCCCAGAGTTGCATAAGTGCCGTTCTTGAAAGCACCATCCACAACCTTTTCCCGAATGACTTAACTGGAATCTCAGAACGACAAGGAAGGCTCAGAACGATGTATTTCGCACAGTCGCGCAGGTGATTGTCGCGATCGACGATTGCTTCGGACGGGTTTCGCCACATTAACTGGTATGGCCGAAAGCTTCTCCCGCCTCGTACCCATCAACTCCCACAGGAGATTCGGGCAGCCGTCCGGGAACACAGCGTAGTGCCTCTTTGAGAATTCCTATTTCTCCGGACACATGATCTTTACCGTAGACTCACGGTTATCCGGGTCGCGCCAATGCTCAAGCAGCCGTTCCATGCCCGCGATTTTCGCGATTGCTGGCAGCTCCATGAGCTGCTCCAGGCCTACCTCCCAATAGATATCAGCGATGGCTTTGAAGCCAGCATCCACTGCGCTTGGCTCCGAAAAATCCGCATGCTGAGAACGGCGCCCGGGACCTCAATTCGTGGGTGCGGGCACTTCGATCGTTCGTCCTGGTTGCTGGTTCGCCCCCGAAAGGAAATCGAGTACGGTTGGGGCGATGCGATCCATGCAGGTAACAACGGCGACGTGGCCGCATCGGTCGTAGACAGCAAGCACCGACTGAGGCGCGCCATGATGCATGGATTCGGCAAGAGAGATCGGAGTGATCGCGTCCTGCTTGCCCCAAACGAGCAAGACTGGCATTTTTAAGGAGGGGAATTTTGCGTCCAGATAATCGGCTCCGGCGAACATGGAGGCCAGGGCGCGCTGCACGACCCAGCCATCGCGCTTCGACCTTCGAACGAATGCCTCCTTAATGAATTGGGGCACAGGAGGAGGATCGAGGGCAACAACTGCCATCAATTGGTCCACTTGAGCTGTGGTCTGCGGAGTAAACAGTGCGCGATCGAAACTCAGTTTGAACCGCATGCCCGCGCTGTCAATCAATATGAGTTTGGAGACCGCTTGCGGATCGTCCAGAGCGACGGTAGCCGCCACCCAGCCGCCCATGGAAACTTCGCCCAGGTCTACCCCGGTCAGGTGGTTGACGGCAAGAAACGATTCGACGAACTTCGCTTCTTCCGGGATCGAGTAGGAATGGTCCGCCGGCTTCGCGGACCCTCCGTAGCCGAGCAGGTCCGGTGCGTACACGTGATAACCGGCGCGCACCAGGATGGGAAGGAGTCTCTGCCAGTCTTGTTGTCCTTGCGAGCCAAGCCCGTGAATGAGGACAACCGGTTGCCCGGCGCCACCTTCGACGTAGTGGACTTCGTATCCGTCGATAACCATCGAGCGGCTGTGAATTCCGGAGCGGAGCAGTTGTAATTGCGTTAGTCTTTCGACGACCCATAGCGGATCGCGCCAAAATACAAACCCGGCGGCGACGATTAGCACTGCTAACGCAATCAGAAGTCTGATGACGATTCGCATATCGGACTTAAACGTCGACCGCTCCAGCTAACTTAGCGATCAGCCAAAAAAATGTTCTGGTTCAGAAACTGATTCCGGAACTTGCCCTGAGGATCAAACCGTTTGCAGAGTTCGACGAATTGCGGCATTTTCTTGTGTACGCGCTTGAGTTCGCCCGGCGAGGTCGTAAACAACTTCCCCCAGTGCGGACAGGCGTCGAAGGGAGCCAGTTCTCTTTCGATGATCGGCAAGAGCTTGCTGGCTGCCGACCAGTCGGGCTTCCAAGTGAAGTGGATGGTCACACAGTCCCGCTCGTAACAGGGGCTCATCCAAAGCTTGTCGGCGGCAATGGTGCGAATTTCGGTGATGAACAATGCCGGGCCGACCTGATCGTGCAGCCGTTCGACAGCCAGGATTGCCTCGACCGCGTGCTTTCGCGGAACGAAATATTCAGCTTGTAATTCCTTCCCCGCGCTCGGCGTGAAACCCATGCGGAAGTGCGGCAGCCGCTCGTACCATGGGCCGGCGATGCCCATTTGTTCGGTGCAATTCTCGGCTGACAGTTCCTTGATGGGATGCAGATTACGCGTGGCAAGCTTGGCTCCAAACAATTCCGGGGTGGCGTGGAACTCCTGGCCCGCCTCGACGCGGCTCTTGATCCAAACCTCGTTCACACGCTGTTTTTGCCAGTCCGTAAACAGGCTCACGCTGTAGCCACTCGATTCGAGGGCATCAAAATGATCTTTCAATTCGGCGAACGGCAGGTCTTCATACACATACTGGCGCATCTGGAAGGCAGGCTGCACATCGAGAGTGACTTTCGTGATCACGCCCAGCGCACCCAATCCAACTACCGCCCCGTTGAACGTCTCGCCATCACGCTCGCGTGAGAGATTGACCACGGCGCCATCCGCGGTGACCATTTCCAGAGCTGACACCGCGGTTGACAGATTTCCATTTTTCTCGCCCGATCCATGGGTTGCGGTAGTGCAAGCGCCAGCCACGGAAATGTGAGGAAGGGATGCCAGGTTATGCAGTGCAAAACCTTTTTCGTCGAGATATGGACACAATTGCCCATACGTGATTCCCGCGCTGACGGTGACGGTACGCTTCGCAGGATCAAGGGCAATCACCTTGTCCATGGGCTTCAGGGAAATGAACGCGTCTTTGCTATCGGCAATGTTGTTGAAGCAGTGGCGCGTGCCGAGCGCCTTGAGCTTGTCGTTCTTCTTGACGGACGCCTGCACTTGCTCGAGAGAAGTCGCGGTGAAGACCTTGTCGGTGCCGTATTCGAGATTGCCCGCCCAGTTCTTGAGTCGCTCGGTTCCGGCCCGGGCGAGCACGCGCCCAACAAACGGAGTTGCAATCGCGGCGGCGCAGAGCTTCATGAAAGTTCGCTTGTTCATAGGTTCGACGCCCCTGCAACTCTTGGTCCGATCCTACCGTGTGGACATATCCACAATCTTGCCGGGATTCATGCGATTGTCCGGATCCAGAGCTTTCTTGATCTTGCGCATGACCTCAAGAGCCTCGCCGTGCTCCTCTTGCATGAATTTCATTTTCCCGTGTCCGATGCCGTGTTCGCCGGTGCAGGTGCCACCCATCTGTAGAGCGCGATGGACACTCTGTTCCGAGAACCGCGCCGCCTCTTCCATTTGCGCAGGATCGTTCGGGTCGAGAACGCACAGCACATGGAAATTGCCGTCGCCGACGTGACCCACAATCGTGGCCTGAAAAGAGGCCTTGGACAGATCGTTCTTCGTTTCGGTGATGCACTCAGCCAGCCGGGAGATAGGGACGCAAACGTCCGTCACCAATACCTTGGCTCCGGGAACCAGAGCATGAGTTGCGAAATATGCGTTATGCCGGGCGCCCCACAGTTCTTCCATGTCTTCCAGATTGGCCTTCCATTTGAATCCCTGGCTGCCATGTTCCGCGGCCAAAGACTGAAGCATTTCTGTTCGATCGCCCACATCACGGTCGTTCATGCCATGAAATTCGAAAAACAAGGTAGGCATGACCGGCAGATCGAGTTTCGAGAAACGGTTGATCGCCTCAACCTGTTTGTCGTCAAGAAATTCGATTCGTGCTAAACCGATTCCGAATTGAATCGCCTCGATAACGGTTTCGACCGCACCCTTCACCGTCTCAAACGAACAAACCGCAACGGCCACCTTCTCTGGCAAGGGGTGCAGGCGCAGCGTGACTTCCGTGATCACTCCGAGAGTTCCTTCGGAACCCACGAACAAATGAGTCAGGTCGTACCCAGCCGCGGACTTGCGCGCGCGGCTGCCGGTTTTGATCACGCTGCCATCGGCCAGCACGACCGTCAGGCCGAGGACGTTCTCGCGCATTGTGCCGTAGCGTACGGCGGTGGTTCCAGAGGCGCGGGTGCTTGTCATCCCACCGATCGTCGCGTCTGCTCCGGGATCGATAAAAAAAGTCAGCCCGGTGTTGTTCAGCGCCTTCATCAATTGCACGCGGGTCATGCCAGCTTCCACCGTCGCATCACAGTCTTCCACGCTGACGCGGACGACTTTGTTCATCTCTCGTAAGTCAATCGTGATTCCGCCCCGAATCGCGTGCACCTGGCCCTCGACGGACGTTCCGGCTCCGAACGGCACGACCGCCAGCCCGTGACGGGCGCTGACCTTCATGATCTCGCTGACTTCCTGCGTGGTGCGCGGGAAGCAAACAATGTCCGGGAGCGCAGGCGGATGGTAGGACTCGCCGTGACTGTGATGCTCGCGCTGCGCGGTAGCGGTCGTAGCCCGCGAGCCGAGCAGGGATTGAAGCTCTGCCGTTGCCGCCTCAACGCCCGCCGCATTGGTCAATGTTGGGTTCGAAAACATAGTCAATCGCCCAATTGCACGGCGTCCGCGGGCGCCGCGGGTTGTTAAACCTGGTTCGGACCACGAAGCGGGCTGCCGAGTGCTCATTTGACTTCAACTTGCGCTGGGAAACAAACTCAGAAAATAAACTTTGCGCTGAGCTGTATCTGCCGTGAAGTTGTCGCCGTGCTGGTGATCTGCCCGGCCGCACCGTTCGGGAAAACGTTGCCGGCCGCATCTTGTCCGACATACAGCGCCGCATTCGGAAATCCGAAGTTCGTGTGGTTAGCCAGATTGAAAATGTCCAGCCGCAATTGGGCGCTGGTTCTCTCGGTAATCCTCGTCGCTTTGGCGATCGAGAAATCGATATCCCTAATGCCCGAGGCAACCAACGTATTCCTGCTCAAATTACCAAAAACGCCAATCGCCTGGGGTTGAAAGGCCGAGGGATCAAAACCAAACACTCCGCTGGACGTCTTCCGAACGCCGGTCGGGTTGCTGCTTCTTCCTGGAACGATATCCGGGCGCTCGGCGTTGGCGGCGGCGGCGCTTGCACCTACGTTGGCCCGATCGAAAGCGTCGTAGACGCTGTACGGAGTACCGGAGTGAATGCTGCTGATCAAGCTCAACTGCCAGCCTTCCTTAAGCCGGTTGCCATGGAACGGAAGTTGCACGATCAGGTTGCTCGTCCAGTTGTGACGCAGGTCGAAATCGCAGGGACCGTAGTCGACATTGCGCTTGGCATTGCCCAAATTTCCCGCCTGTAAGCCCGCGGTTTGGCCGTTCGGGCCGATCGAATCGTTCCCGGTGTAGTACGAACCGTAGTCCAGGCACTTGGAATACGTGTAGGCCGTGCGGAACTGGACGCTCTTTCCAAAAGCCCTCTCGAGTGCCACTTGCATCGAGCTGTAGTTAGACGTCCCGACCGCGAAACGATCGACGATGTTGCTCAGGTTCGGATTGACCGAAGGGCAGCCGGTCGGATTGGTTCCGTAATCGCGAACAATCGTGTCATCGCTCAAAGTCTGCGTCGGAAGACACGGATTTGTTTCCTGTCCAATAAACAAATGGTTAGCTCTCGATCCGATGTAACCCGCGGTTAATAACGTGTGTGCGAAAAACTCCTGCTGCACGTTGAGGTTGAACTGCATGACATAAGAGTTCATCTTAGGACTGTAGTCGGTCTGTTGGCCGCCTCCGGGAAGGCCGACCACGATGCCGCTGCCGAACGGGTCCGGAATCGTCGGGAACAAGATCTGAGTCACGTTATAGATCGGCGGATTGAATAGATATCCAATGATGACCTGCATTTCCAGCGGCAGGTCCGCGAAAGCACCGAAACCTCCGCGAACCGCGGTTTTTCCGTTGCCGAAAACATCCCACGCGAAGCCCACGCGCGGCTCGAAGTTCCATTTCGTCACATTGTGCGCGAATGCTTGCGAGACATGGGTGAAACCGGTGTCGGTTGCCGGATGGATCAGGTTGACAAGCTTGTTGTCTCGCTCGACCGGATTTGTTTCAAAGTCATAGCGCAGGCCGAGATTGAGAACGAAGTGGCGGCTCACCTGGAATTTATCCTGGATGTAAGGCGACAAATTGGTGTGACGCATGTTACGCGTGGAGTCGTTGGCGTCGGTTGGAACGCCTACAAATGCCAGTGGCTGATTTTGCAGGAACGATTGAAACGACGGTTCCACATTCACTCCAGGTATGGTTGGATCGAAATACACTCCGTTATAAACCGCAATCCCGCCGTTGACGATCGGAATCCCGGCATGGATGTAGTGCCGCACGACTTCCAGACCCCCGGTCAGGGAATGCCGGCCCTTGGTCCACGAGATCTGATCGCGAAAGGTAAAGCGATTGACGATCTCGCTCGCAGAGTCATTCCCGCCGATGGAGTTCAAACCCGCGACGTTGATCGTACCCTGAATGCCCGCCCCCGGAACCACCAGGAGATCCGGGTTGTTTCGGGTTTGGACGTTAATATTCGATCGCACGTAGGAGAAATGCGCGACATTGAGGATCGTGGGGGAGATGACCTTTCGCTCTTCGACTGTTAAATACTGGTTACGTTGCGTGTCGTCGTCCGTAATAACTGGGTTGGGCAAAGCAGTTAATTTAGCCGCATCGAACTCGTAGCTTCCGAATAGGGAGTTCGATTGAGAGAGGTTGTGGTCGATTCGGACGATTCCATAATTCTCGTGCAGAGGCTGAGAGAGGGCAGTGACGTTGTCCGCCGTACCGGGGGTGGCAACAGCGCCGTTCGGAATCGGATAGGCATTGAGATAGCTTGCGATACCAGGATTGATGCCAATGTCAGCGAGCCCAGTAGTCGTATCGCAGTGCACGTTGTAGTCAGCGTCCGAAGTACAAGGCAGAAACCCCTTCCGGAAATTCTGATCGGGCACGATCGTGGTAACCGGCACGGTAAGGGATTGTTTGAGGCCTTCGTAGTTGCCGAAAAAGAAAGTTTTGTTTTTCCTGATCGGCCCTCCAAAGGTTCCGCCAAACTGATTGCGGCTGAAAGGCAGCGCGGAGGAGCCCGGATCGAAATAGTTCTTCGCATCCATGGCGCTGTTGCGGGCAAACTCATAGGCCGAACCGTGAAACTCGTTTGTGCCCGACCGGATGGCCGCATTTACGACCGCTCCGTTGCCGCCATATTCGGCCGTATACGTATTGCTAAGTACCTGGAACTCGGCGATTCCATCCACGCCCAGCGTGGTGCCAACCAGGTTGGCGCCGGTTCCGTTTCCCCACACGCCGGCGGTATCGGTGCCGTCAATCAGGAACAACTGACCTTGCGGGCGCGCGCCCGCAACTGAGAATCGCTGCGGCGAGCCAAATCCAAATGGCACCAGCGTAGCGGCGCCCTCGGTGTTTTCCTGGGGGACGGGCTGAACTCCGGGCGTCAGCAGCGTCAACTGCACAAAGTTACGGCCATTGAGCGGCAGGTCACGCACCTGGCTCTCGCCGACCAGCCAGCCAACGGAACTGGTGTTGGTATCAACCGTTGGAACGTCGGCGCTCACTTCAACCTTCTCCTCTACTTGGCCAACAGTCAGGGAAAAATGAACGGAGGCATCCTGGCCCACCGTCAATACAATCGGTCCCTGGATGCTCGTCTTGAAGCCATCGCGCTGCGC
>Ga0075018_10000229_pt1 | contig 15748 bp, 11 predicted proteins | sample ColStrG_CSR_2014_FD_71471 | JGI IMG/M metagenome (GOLD analysis project Ga0075018, IMG submission 71471) | Freshwater sediment microbial communities in response to fracking from Pennsylvania, USA - Cold Stream Run_MetaG_CSR_2014 | ecosystem: Environmental > Aquatic > Freshwater > Creek >... | reverse complement strand
TAACCTTTGCTCGCAGCGGTGCCGCCAACCGCTACGTGGTCGGCCATGGTTTGCGGCGAGTTGCCTTCGATCACGAGGAGGCGGGGCGAGGGCATCGGCTAAATTGGGTTCCCTGGGCGGGGGTTCGGGTCTGAAAATCGAGTGTTAATCAGCTCGATATGGCCGTGCCGGGGCGATTTTGCAATCGCGGTGGATGGTGTGGCCCAAACTCTGGGTTAATACGCTCTATCCTTGAGTGCGCCACGCAAGCCGCTCATTCTGCGGAACAAAGCGAATCATAGACAATGGCCGACTTCGATCTTGCCATTATCGGCGGCGGCGTGAACGGAACGGGGCTTGCCCGGGATGCTGCCGGCCGCGGTATTAGCGTGCTGCTGGTCGAGATGAACGATCTCGGCTCGGGCACCTCGTCTGCTTCGAGCAAATTAATCCATGGGGGCCTGCGCTATCTCGAGCATGGCGCGTTTCGTCTCGTCCGTGAGGCGTTGAGCGAGCGCGAAGTGCTGTTACGGATGGCTCCTCACGTCGTTAGGCCGATGCGCTTTATGTTGCCGCCGCTACCTGGGCTGCGCTCGCCGCTCATGTTGCGTTTTGGGCTCATCCTTTACGACCTGTTAGGTGCGCGCAAACTGTTGCCGGCGTCCCGCACCGTCGATCTTACCCACCACGCGGTCGGCCAACCCCTAAACCGTGCATTCCGTTACGGTTTCGAATATTCCGATTGCTGGGTCGACGATTCGCGACTGGTGGTTCTCAACGCGCTCGATGCTGCCGAGCACGGTGCAGTCGTTCGGACCCGCACTCGTTGCACGCGCGCGGAAAGGCGAGACGAGTGGGAGTTGGTGCTCAATGCCCGGGGGCGCCGGGAGGTCAAGACCGCGCGCGTGCTAGTCAATGCCGCCGGGCCTTGGATCGGCGCGGTGGCAGACACTGTGATTCGACAGCCGTTGTCGAGTCCGGTGCGGCTGATCAAGGGTAGTCATATTGTAATTCGCAGGCGCTTTGAGCACGACTACGGCTATTTATTGGAGGCTCCCGATCGGCGTGTCGTGTTCGCTTTGCCTTTTGCGCAAGACTTCACCTTGATAGGAACCACCGACGAAAATTTCGTCGGCGACCTTGGTTCAGTGGCGCCCGCCGCCGCCGAAATTACCTATCTTTGTGACGCTGTAAATCATTACTTCCGCGACAAGGTCACGCCTGATGAGTTGGTCTGGGCGTTTGCTGGCGTGCGTGCGCTGTATGATGATGGTTCCGCCCGACCCGAGGACGTCACGCGTGATTACGAACTCGTTCTCGACCAGCGTGACGGCGGGGCGCCGTTGCTCACCGTCTATGGCGGCAAGATCACCACCCATCGCAAATTAGCGGAGGCGGTACTAAGGCAGATTGGCCATTTCTTTGAGGCCACACCGCCCTGGACGGCGGGCTCTTGTCTGCCCGGCGGCGAATTTCCTCCTGACGATTTCGACGCGCAGGTCGCCGAAGCAATGGGCAGATGGCCGTTTCTGTCCGCCGCGCACGCATATCGGCTGGTACGGGCCTACGGGCGCCGCGTCGAAAGATTTCTCGAGGATGCGAAAAGCATGGACGACTTAGGGCCGAGCTTTGCCGGCGATCTGACCGGATCGGAAGTGCGCTACATGGTAGAAAACGAGTGGGCGCAGAATGCCGACGATGTGCTCTGGCGCCGCAGCAAGATTGGACTAAAGGCGACGGCTGACGATCGTGCGGCGATCGACCGTTTCATCACATCGCTGAACGGAAAGGCGGCCATCACCGCGGGCTGACGTCACCTTTAGGGTTTACTAAGCTGTCCGGGCCCGTGTTACTTGGCGCGGCTGGGGACCTCAGTTGCCGACCGCTCTTATCGCAATCGACCAGGGAACGACCTCGACGCGCGCCATCGCGTTCGACGCGGTGCTGCGGCCGCTCGCGACAGCGCAGAAGGAATTGCGTCAGATCTATCCGGGGCCAGGCGAAGTGGAGCATGACCCGGAGGAAATATGGGCGGCGGTGGTCGCAACAGTGCGGGCCGTAATGGCCAAAGCGCGGATCACGCCGAATGATGTGGCCGGTATCGGTATCACCAATCAGCGTGAAACCACGGTCATTTGGGACCGCCAAACCGGCAAGCCCATTTACAATGCGATCGTATGGCAGGACCGGCGCACGGCCGAGCATTGCGAGTCGTTGCGGCGTGCGGGCCATGAGAGCGAAATTACCAGCAAGACCGGACTGCTGCTCGATCCATATTTTTCTGCGAGCAAGATCGTCTGGTTGCTTGACCACGTAGAAGGGGTTCGCGCGGCTGCCGAGAACGGCAAGCTCGCTTTCGGTACCATCGATTGCTTTCTGCTTTGGCGTCTCACCGGCGGGAAAAAACATCTGACCGACGCCACCAATGCGGCACGCACGTTGTTATTCGATATCGGCAGGGCCGAATGGGATGGCGACCTTTGTCGTCTGTTCGATGTGCCATCATGTATCCTCCCCGGGGTGGGCGACTGCGCCGGCACATTCGGCGAGACTGTCCCCGATCTGTTCGGTGCCCCGATCCGCGTTCTGGGCATCGCCGGCGACCAGCAAGCAGCCGCGGTCGGGCAGTGCTGTTTCGACCCCGGCATGATGAAATCGACTTACGGAACGGGCTGCTTTGCGCTCCTCAACACCGGACCCGAGCGCATCGCTTCACGCAATCGGTTGCTTACGACGATTGCTTATCAGCTCGACGGCAAACGTACTTATGCACTGGAAGGTGCGATCTTTGTCGCCGGGGCCGCGGTGCAATGGCTGCGCGACGGATTGAAGCTCATTGCCGAATCATCGGAGGTAGGTCCGTTAGCGCGGCGTGCCAATCCGGCCGAAGAAGTCTACCTCGTGCCGGCATTCGTTGGCCTCGGCGCGCCTTATTGGGATGCTCGGGCGCGTGGTGCGATCTTCGGCTTGACCCGCAATTCGGGCGGGGCCGAGCTGGCCCGCGCAGCGCTGGAGGCGGTCGCCTACCAGACTCGCGATCTGCTGGAAGCCATGCGCGCCGACTGGCCGGCGTCGAAAAGCGCCACGACGGTACTCCGAGTCGACGGCGGCATGACTGCAAGCGATCTTACCATGCAGTTCCTCGCCGACATTCTCGCGAGCCCGGTTGATCGCCCTGTGGTGATGGAAACGACGGCATTGGGGGCCGCTTATCTTGCCGGACGCGCGGCTGGGGTCTGCCCGGACCTCGATGGCTTCGCGCAGCAATGGCGACTCGACCGCCGCTTTGAGCCGCGTATGGATGCAGATATACGGGAACGCAAATATGCCGGCTGGCGACAAGCCGTTCAGCGTACACTCACGATCCCGGGTTGAGCGTGTTCGTGCGCCCCGCTAGCGTGCATGCCACGAAACGGGGAAGCGATGGCGGACGGCGGCGACGCAGCGCAGGAGAAAGCAGCAAGCGAGAAACCGCCACTGGTGCGCTTTGAGGCCGTCACCAAGCGGTTCGGTACGGTCGCTGCGATTGAGGCGTTGTCACTTGACATAGCACAGGGCGAATTCTTCGCGCTGCTCGGCCCCTCCGGCTGCGGCAAAACCACATTATTGCGCATGCTCGCCGGGTTTGAGACACCGACCGAAGGCCGCATTTTGCTTGATGGCGAAGACATTGGCGCTGTGCAGCCGCATGAGCGGCCCGTGAATATGATGTTCCAAAGCTATGCGTTGTTTCCGCATCTTACGGTGGAGGGCAATATTAGCTTCGGCCTGCGCCAGGAAAATGCAACGCGCGCGGAAATTTCGGAACGCGTTGCGGAGATGCTGGCGCTCGTGCGGCTCCAAGGCTTCGGTGAGCGGCGGATCGGCCAGCTCTCTGGCGGTCAACGCCAGCGGGTTGCACTTGCGCGCTCGCTCATCAAGCGTCCGCGGGTGTTGCTACTTGATGAACCGTTGGCGGCACTCGACAAGAAGCTGCGTGCCGAGACCCAGTTTGAGCTCATGGAATTGCAGCGCAGGCTTGCGACGACCTTCGTGATTGTCACTCACGATCAGGAAGAGGCGATGATCGTCGCCGATCGTATCGCCGTGATGAATCATGGCCGAGTGATGCAGGTTGCGCCGCCGCCGGAAATCTACGAGCGGCCCAATTCGCGCTGGGTCGCCGATTTCATCGGCGAGGCAACCATTGTCGAGGGGCGTATTTCTGCCAGTGGCACTATGGACAGTGCGCTCGGTCAATTGCGTGTTGCAAACACCGGCGGGGCCCGATCCGGAGATACGGTCTGGCTGGCGTTGCGCCCGGAAAAGATCGGCGTGAGCAGCGAACGGCTGGCGGGGGAACTCAATACCGTGCCCGGCACTGTTTCCGAAATCGGTTATCGTGGTGACATATCGATCTACAAGGTGCGGCTTGCCGATCGGTCGCTCATGAAAGTTGCGCTCGCCAATGTAGGTGCGCGCGGCAGGGCCTTATTCAAAGCGGACGATCTTGTGTGGGTATCGTGGCCGCCGGATGCGGGCGTGGTTTTGTACAGCTAATGAGTACACAAGCCAACAGACGAAACTGGGGCGCGCGGCTGGTCGTGCTGCTGCCTTATCTTTGGCTCGTTATCTTCTTTCTTGTGCCGTTTGTAATTGTTCTCAAGATTAGCTTGTCACAAACCGCGCTCGCGCTGCCGCCCTACGTGCCGGTATTCGATCTTGCCGCAGGGTGGGCAGGGCTGATGGAATTTACTACGCAGCTTTCCGTAGATTCTTTCCGGTTGCTTTCGTCTGATGCGATTTATCTCTTCTCCTATTTCAAGAGTCTGCAGATCGCGGCAATCTCCACGATTCTACTTCTCGCAATCGGCTACCCAATTGCTTATGGAATGGCGCGCGCGCCGCGAGCATGGCAACCGCTGCTGGTGATGGCCGTGGTGCTTCCGTTCTGGACTTCGTTTCTCATCCGCATTTACGCCTGGATCAATATTCTGCAGCGTGACGGCCTGCTGAATGACGTGCTGATGCGGCTGCATGTGATCGACACGCCGGCTGCGTGGCTGTCCTCCGATACTGCGATCTATATCGGCGTCGTCTATTCCTACTTGCCATTTATGGTTCTGCCGCTGTACGCGGCGCTGGAGAGAATGGACGAATCCCTCCTGGAGGCGGCCGCCGATCTCGGATGCCCGCGTTGGAAAACGTTTTGGCTGGTGACGCTGCCATTGTCGCTTCCGGGCGTCGCCGCTGGCGCGCTGCTTTGTTTTATCCCAATTGTCGGCGAATTCGTGATCCCCGATCTGCTCGGCGGCTCGGAAACTATGATGATAGGTCAGACACTGTGGACCGAATTCTTTTCTAATCGCGATTGGCCAGTTGCCTCCGCGATTGCGGTCTCACTGCTTGTTCTGTTGCTCCTGCCGATCCTATTCTACGAGCGCTTTCAACAGCGGGCCCTGGAAGGGGGCCAGTGATGAGGCGCGGCGCATCGTCTTTCAACATCATTTCGGTCGTGCTCGGGCTGGCGTTCCTTTATTTGCCGATCACCATTCTGGTCATCTATTCATTTAATGCCTCGCGGCTTGTGACGATCTGGGGCGGTTGGTCGCTCGCGTGGTATCGCGAGCTGCTGCATGATGATGCGGTTTTGCAGGCAGCCTGGATCAGCCTGCGGGTCGCTGTCCTGTCGGCCAGCGCGGCTACCATACTCGGAACGTTTGCCGCCGTCGCCCTGACCAGGATGGGGCGCTTCCGCGGACGATTGTTATTTTCCGGAATGGTGTATGCGCCGCTAGTTATTCCAGAAGTCATCACCGGGCTTTCACTGCTGCTGCTGTTTGTTGCCCTGAATATGGATCGCGGCTTTTGGACCATCGTCATCGCCCACACAACGCTGACGATGTGTTTTGTCGCGGTAATCGTGCAGTCGCGGCTTATCAGCTTCGACCGCAGTCTGGAGGAAGCCGCGATGGACCTCGGCTGCCCGCCCGTTAAAACCTTCCTGACTATTACCCTGAGGCTGATTGCGCCGGCAATTGCAGCAGGGTGGATGCTAGCTTTCTCGTTATCACTTGATGATCTGGTGATTGCGAGCTTCACCACCGGACCAGGCGCCACGACCTTACCGATCCGCATCTATTCCGAGGTGCGCATGGGCGTGAAGCCGGAGATCAATGCCGTGTGCACGGTCATGATTGCGATCGTTGCGGTCGGAACGGTAGCGGCATCATTGATAGCCAAAAGCGGCACAACAAAACGCGAGCATGCGGCTCTGGGCGCCCAAGTCTGACTAGTCGCTACTGCTCTTGCCAGGCGGGCGAAACAAAAAAACGACAAACCAAATGGGTGTGATCACGATCGAACCCAGCAGCACATTTGGCCAAGCTCAGGCGAAGCCTTGCCTTGCGTATTCCTGAATGCGCTCGGTTGAGAGCCCCACTTCGCGCATCAATTGCTCGGCGGTGATACCAAAGTGAGCCATGATAGTTCCCGCCACCAGTTAGGCGACGGCAACTTTGACCAGAGTGCGAAAGAGAGGATTCAGCATTCGCAGCCCATCGCGCCGGCTGGCCGGCGGGTGATTCGTCTCCAATGGAATGATAGTCGAAGCGTCGCTCGGCGGCACGCCACGAAGTTACAGTTATTCGGGCTTTCCCGTCGCCGGTTGCGCGGTCGACTGGTCGGCTCCTGGAATGTTGCCGGCCCCTGGCGCCCTGCCGGTCAGCCGATCGATCGCCGAACGCACCGAATCGCGATCCCGGCGCTCGCGCACCGCATTGAGAAGCGGGGCTGCGGCACCCGAGCGACGGATTAGCGCTTCGGGATCGGGCAGCATGATCGGGTCATCCCAAGAACCCTGCACGATGAAGGGCAGTTCGAAAGGCGCAACGCCCGGCTTGGGCGGCGTAACCAGAGCAGCGGTACCCTTCAAATCGAGTTCGCGTGCAGGGATCGATGCCGAGCCGGCGAGCGCCAGAATGACCGCAGCGCCTTCGATCTTCACGTCTTCGACTGTAACCGTGCCTTGGTTGACCTTCAGCGCCACCGTAATCTTGTCGTAAGGCGTGCGCCCACTTCGGAACTCGCCGCCGCCAGACAAAGGCCGTCGCTCCAACCGACGCAGCAATTGCTCCACATTAAGGCCGGCGAGCGCGCCATTCGACCCCGTCAAGGTCGCCGTCCCGTTCAATGTGTGGACCAGCGCGAGGACGCTATCTCCGGTACCTTCGACCGCAAATGCCATACTGCCTTTGCCTTCGAGCCGGCGCAGGCCGAACAACTGACCGAGGCAGCTCTCCAGATCGACGTCGGTGAACTGTAGCTGTGATTTGACCTCGACACCGCGGTCGAAATTGGCGAGCGCCAGTGAGCCCTTAACCACGCCGCCGTAAGCTTGCGCCTCGCCGATCGTTACCACCAGATGGCCGCCACGCAAGTTCGCCGCAATGGCCGTACGTCCAACCTTTGCGGTGGATACGACGACATTTCCTGCCGAAAGACGCAAGTCGAGATCGAGCCCGGCGAGGCCATCAAGCGTGATGATACCGTTGTTCCACGCGCGCTCGTTGGCGGCGAGGAGACGGACGGTCGAAACATAGGGTGTTAAATCGAGCGTGTCGGCGGCAAGTGTGCCTTGCAGTGTCTGCCGTCCATCCGCAGCGAAGGTTAGTACGCCCTCGGCGCTGTTGCCATCGAGTTCAACATTGACACTAGACAGACTGATGGTGCCGCCTACCACGTTGGTTCGCGCCTTGATCGCGAATCGGCCGAAACCGCCTCCAGGCAAGGGCTTCTGTCCGGCCCAGACCAATGTGTTACGGAGTGAAGTGGCATCCGCGGCGAGCGTGCCTTCCACTTTCACAGTAGGCTTGAAACTGACGGCACCTTCGAAGGCGGCCTTCATCGGCGTGCCCGAGACGCGCAGTTTTACGCCGCTCCGGCCGCCGGCGAGTGCAGCGGGGAAATCGGCGAGCGTCATGCTCGCATCCATCGGCGCATCGTGCCAGACGAAACGTCCGGTCGCGCCAAAACTTTTTGAAATCGACGGCCAAGCCAGCGAGAACTCTACGCCGTACAACGTCTCGGTGAGTTTCCGTGTTTCGTCGTGTATGACTACGGTGCCGCCGTCGATACGCATCTCGGAGAATGCCGCGAGACGACGCGGGTCCGTCTGGCTGCGAAGTAACGCGTCGATGAGGCCAGACCAATTCGACTGCCCGTTCGGCTGCAATTCGATCGCGATACTCGGATGATCGAGAGAGACGTCAGCGATCTCAACGCGGCCAACAAGCAACGGGAAGAAACGCAATCGCGCCGTCAACCGCTCGGCGGTGAGCGCTGGCTGATTGCTATCACCAAGTACCACATCGGCGAAGCTGACGCTGCCGGTCGGAAAGAGCGAGACGGTAGCCTTGCCGCGTAAAACCGGGTCGAGCCCGGTGACCGCGCGTATTTCGCTCATGACCTGTTGGCGTACCGCATCGGCTGAAATCAGGTATCCTGCCGTCGTGAGAACGACCAGCCCGCCTGCAATTACGGCGAGCAGCATAAATCCCAGGCGTTTCAAGCCGGTGGCCGCTGTCAAAGGGAGGGTTCCAGTTGTTTCGGCGTCAATGCCGGGCGGACTATAGCATCGGTCCCGCTACCGCCAACCTTGGACGGGCTATGTGACCCTTTCAAGGCTGGACCACTGTACCGTTATAGGTGCTGTGCACACGAGACCGGCTGCTGGCATCGGCGATTTCCGCGATCATTTTTTTGATGATTGCCTCGCCGAAGGAGCTGAAATCCTTGGCTTCGAACACAAAGCTGCCCGGCCCGCCGATCACATTGTCCCGATAGTATTTCGCCAGCCCACCGGGTGGGTTTGTGTGCTCCGGATTCCAGGGCAGAGGAGTCTCACTCAGAATCACCAATCCGTTGATGCTGATACCCAGCGCCAGCGCCTCGTCGCGCGCTTGTCCAACGTCCCGGCCGGCGTTGTTGGTGCCATCACCGGAGACGTCTATCGTGCGCCGCTCGGCGCTAAATGGGGTGCGAGCAAGCTGCGACACCGCGGCATCGATGCCGCCACTGATCGAGGTCCGATCGGCGAAAGATCGCGGGGATTCCAGCAGACGGTCACCGAATGTTTGGGCCGCGTTTGGCCCGTCGATCAACATCCAGTCGATCACAACCTTCTGGTTGCCAAGCCCCGACCACTCCAAAAACAGCACACCGATGCGCCCGCGGCGCCCCGACTGAATCGCCTCAAGCACGCGAGGATTAGCGAGCGCCGCGGCATAGCCTTCCCGCTGAAGCTGAAATTTCTGGCTATCGATACTGCGGGAGACGTCGGCCGCCAGAACCAGAAGAAGGTCGACGGGTTCGGCTGCCCACAGGGGTAAGATGCCGAACGAAGCGATCGCAACCGCCAAAACTATAGACGTACGGCGGAACAGTTGGCCCATGCGAAGAGCCTAACCGATTTCCGAATTATTGCGCCAGCACGCGTGTGGTTGGAAAAGCTACCTCGACCAGCGTCCCATCACCGACTTCGCTGGCTATACCAAAGCGGGCATGATTGGCTTCAACCAGAGCTTTGGTTATCGGCAAGCCAAGGCCAGTTCCACTTGAGTCCCAGTGGTGCAAAGCGTTTCCGGCCTGACGGAACGGCTCAAGTGCCGTCTCTAAATCCTTCACGCTCATACCGGGGCCGGTATCACGCACGCGAAGCACGACCTCTTGGTCATCGGTCAAGGCGGTCGAGACGATTACCTGGCCCCCGGCACCGGTGAACTTGATGGAGTTCGACAGTAAGTTTAGCGCTATCTGGCGCATTGAGCGTGCATCAGCGACAATCTGAGGCAGGTTAGCGGACAGCGCCGTACGAATAATGACGCGATCGCGATTGGCTTGCTGCTGCATGATCGCGACGCATTGCTGGACTAGGTCATTGAGGTTGACGTTTACGAAGGTGAGATCAAGTTTTCCCGCTTCGATTTTCGAAAGGTCGACAAGATCGTTGAGCAGCGAAATCAGGTGCCCGCCGGATGCGTGGATGTCCTTCAGGTATTGCCGGTAGCGTTCATTGCCGACAGGACCGAAGCGTTCGTCCATCATCACTTCGGAAAAACCAATGATAGCGTTGAGCGGTGTGCGAATTTCATGGCTGATTTTGGCAATAAATTCGGATTTCGCGATGGAGGCCTTTTCGGCTGCCTGCTTGGCGTTGGTTAGTTCTTCCGCCGTGCGTTTCCAGACGGTGATGTCGCGCAACACCGCGCACAGCTTCTCGCCGTGCTCAATACGGCCCATCGTGATGTAAAGTGGAACGAGTCCACCTTGACGAACACGCCCGATAGCCTCGTAACCGGCATCGAGCATGCCTGCGCCAGTGCCGTGGGCGAAGCGTTCGAGATGATCGAGTGCGGAGCGCTGGTTTTCCGGCGCCAAGAGATCGCCAAACGAATGTTTGGCAAAGTCAGCAGGTTCGTAGCCGAAAAGCGCCTCGGCACTGCGGTTGGCGGAAAGAATCCGACCAGTGCGATCAAGCACGAGCACCCCGTCCGTAGCGGTATCGAGAATCGCCTTGAGTTCCCGGTTTTCCTTCTCCGCGGGATTCAGCGCGGGTTCTTCGGATTTCCCGTCGTTTATAGGCCGCGCATCGATCATCAGCACCAGCGCGTTCTCACTATTCCAGGTCGTGCTGAATAAGCGGCCTTCGACAGGCCTCTGCGGGCCGTTGACAGTGGTGATCGTAAGTAATCTTGCGCCAGTTCTGGTGTCCGCAGAGGAGGATTTATCAGCGCTTTCGATGAACAGGCTGTCGAGCCCCCCGGCCTCGTTCAGCGCTTCCAGCGTGAAATAGCCCGTCCATTCGAGAAACGCCCGGTTCGCATAAATCAAACTGTTTAAACGATAAACCAGGATTCCGATCGGCAAACGATCGAAAATTGGTCGACTATCCTGGGCATCGTAAGCGGCCTTTGGCGGCTCGCGCGCGGGCTGGCCAAGGGAGATTGACGGCTCGGAACCAAATTCGTCCGGAGCAGGTGGACGGCCTTTGCCCGATGACTTTTTCAGACGTTCGCTAAGCTCGCGCGCAAGCTCCCGAAAAGCGCTGTTTTCACGGGCACTGAGTGTCGGTTTTTCCGTTGGCAATCCTGATGCGGATTGCACTTTGGGCGCAGATTCCGTTGCCGGTGGCGGTCCAGACCCTTTGCGGCGCCTCTGAATTTCCTCCAGGCGTACTAGGTCGCGGCAAATGCCAAAGCCGCGAAAACCTCTGAATTGCCGATCACGGTCGAATACGGGCAAGCCCGACATCTCGACCGCCAGTCGGTCATCGATATCATCGAGCGGCCAAAACAAGACGATGCCGCTGAAAGTTTCCCGAGCTGTGAGCGCGGTTGCGATTTGGCCCTGCGGGTCCAGGTTTAGGCTCTGAGCAATCTCGGTCCAATTGCGGCCGAGGGCGGCAGCGGTTTTCTGTCCGAGGAGATCAGCAAATTCTTGGCTTGCGAGGGTGAAGTAGGTGTCAGCGGTAGTCTGCCAGACGAACCGAAATGGCACATGGTGTGAGTGCGCCTCCAATTCTGCGGGTTTCGGTATGTCTGGCGATGCTGCAGCAGGGCGCGGGCGTGGTTTGGCAGTCGATCTGGTCACCGGTTTGGTGAAGACGACGAGGAACCCAAAGGTCGGGCCTGCGCCGAGCTTGACCATGCTGATAGGCCCGGCCGAAATCTTGCCCTCGGCGATGCCATTCAGACTCGCTTCGCGGGCGAGCTTTTCTGCACCAAGCGCGACCAGGTCGCGCTTGTCGCCAATCAACGCCTCTGCTGCAGGCTGCGCCTCGATCAGTTCGCCATCGGCAGTGAAAATGGCCGCAGGCTGCCGCACATCTTCGAGCAAACGGCGCGCACGTTCGGGCAACGCAAGATCTCTGCCGGCGCGCTCGGTCGACACAATGAATACAGCTGCACTGTTATCCGCGAGCGTGATGCGTGAGCACAGGCATATCAACATGCTACCGATGCTGGCCCCAAAGCCGCGCAACCGCTCAAGCCGCGGTGCACCTCCTTGCGGCAACGTCGCGGCTAGTCGTGAGATCTGAGCAGCTGCCGCGTGGTGCGGTCCGAAACGTAACGCCGCAACTGCTGCAGGGGAGGCCGCCTCGAAAATCGATGCGCCTATCGGGTTAGCCCATAGAATATTCTTGGCATCTGCGCTCCAAAGCCAAACGGGCGCAGGATTGAGCGCGTGCGTTGCCAATCGAGCATCACGCAAATATGCGGAGTGGAACTCGGATTTCGTCATCGGTATGTCGCAGAAATTACGGCTAATAAAGCCTTAATACGGCTGACGGCGAGCGGCGTCCACGACGTGGGAACAACTATCCAATGGCAAGCCGCAATAGCGTTAATGCACCGGGTTCCACGGCTGGCGCATAGGGCGTGTTGACCTAAATAGGGCTGAGGCGCTGGCGGGCGCTGGTGGGACATGCAGGAGGGATGTCATGGCGAAGGAAGACAGCACCCGGTTCTATATTCTGCCGCGAGGTCCGACTGTGGTGCATTTGTGCATTGCAATATTTTTTGTTGCAATGCATCAAAACCGAGGGTACAAGAGTTGTACATAAGCCCGCCAGCGCACGCGAGGTGTGTGGCGGCTCCCGGAATACCGCCGGCTGATTTGCCGCGGGGACGGCCCAATCGCAGTGAAATTACCCTCTTAGCCAAGGATGACAGCCATGCCCGAAACCACCAGTGCTCCCACGACGAAATCCAAGCCAAAGCCGGTCGCCGTGAGCGCGCCCGCTTTCGAAATGCCGAAGTTCGAAATGCCGAAATTTGAGGTACCGACGGCCTTCCGCGAGTTCGCTGAAAAAGGCATTGCGCAGGCCAAGGAGAACTACGAGAGGGTCAAGAGCGCAGCTGAGCAGGCCACGGACGTGCTTGAGGACACCTATTCCACAGCCTCCAAGGGCTACGCGAGTTACGGGCTCAAGCTGATCGAAACCACCCGCGCCAATAGTGACGCTACCTTCGATCTGATGAGCGAGCTGATGACCGCCAAGTCCTATTCGGAGGCGGTCGAGCTCTCCAGCGCCTTTATGCGCAAGCAATTCGACGCCTTGATCGCGCAAAGCAAGGAACTCTGCGAGCATGCGCAGAAGGTTGCCACCGAAACGGTCGAACCGATCAAGGAAAGCATCAGCAGCACCTTCAACAAGGCTGCCTGAGTTTCCCGCGTTAGCGCTTTGAGACAGCGTATGCGAGGCCCGGGCAGAAATGTCCGGGCTTTCGTTTGAACGGGCAAGTGGTGAATGGCCCGCTTGCCAAAAGGCAAAGCGGCACCTAGGTTCCGCCCGCTTGGATCGAGCCCTACAGCCGATCGCACGTGCAGGCGTAGCTCAGTTGGTTAGAGCGCTGGTCTGTGGAACCAGAGGTCGGTGGTTCAAGTCCACCCGCCTGTACCATCCTCCGTCGCGTATTGCAGAAAACAAAAACGCCGGCGAATTTATCGCCGGCGTTTTCGTTGATTGTTGTTAGCTTAGCGCCAGCTGTAGCGGCCGTTCCCGTTGCGCGGCGGCGGAATATTACGTGGCGGATAGGGGCGGGGGCCGCCCTGCGGTCCGCCGAACATCCAATCGAAAAAGTTGTTGCCGCCGCCGTAGCTATAACCCCCGCCACCGTACATGCCGACTGGCATGCGCACCGGCTTGGACGAGGTGTTGGGCGCGCGCTCGACTGCGATATCCGCGACCTTGCGCTCGTTGCTCTTGAGGATCGCGAACATTTTGGCGTCGCGGCCGTAGACGTCCTCGCGCAGCTGCAGCTTGCCGGCATCGTCCACAAAAGCGGTCTGATAGGTCAGATGCACCGGGATGAATGTCGGGAAATTAATGTTGATCTCGCTACCGCCGAACATCGATTCCAGGCGGGCCTCGGTGTAACGCTCTTTCGGCAGCACGAGCGACAACAGCTTCTCGCCGTAGGTCAGCGGATTCTGTACTCGCATGCAGCCGTGGCTGAATGCACGCTTCTCCTTTGCGAACAAATGTTTGTCCGGCGTATCGTGCTGATAGACCAGAAACTTATTCGGGAAGTTGAAGCGGATACGGCCGAGCGCGTTACCCGCGCCTGGCGGCTGTGAAATGTGGATGGTCCCGTCGGCGTCCTGCGTCAACTTGAGACCGATGCGGTCAAGCGCCTGCGGATCTTGCTCCAGTGCGGGAAGGTACTCTTTCTCGATAATTGACGGCGGCACGTTCCACGTCGGATTGACGGTGATGAACTTCATCTCCGCACTCACCATCGGGGTCGCAAGCCCCGGCTTCCCGGCTACGATCTTGGTGTGCCAGTACACTTTGTCGTTGTTGTAAAGCGTCAGCGAGTAGTCCGGAACGTTGACGATCACGTGCGGGTTGCCGAGATTGCGTGGTACCCAGCGCCAACGTTCCATATTGACGATGATCGTGTCGATCGGATCGGCAGACGCGTAATGTGTCTCCTTGCGCTCGCCGTTGAGCGCACGCACGGTGTTGGGACCGAGATTGCCGTCGACGTCGATGTCGCTTTCCGTCTGGAAGGTCTTCACCGCGTCGCGCACCGTATCATCATAAAGTGGATTTTCTTTGTCGCCGGCGATATCGAGGCGTTTGCGCAACGCCACCACACGCGCATCCTTCACGCCCGGACGAATAATCTTGCCATCAGGAACGTGCACGCGCGGCTGCGCTGGCTTGTTCTCGGGTTTAGCATCGGAGACAACTGGTCCCTTGCGTAGTTCGGCAAGCTTGGCCTTCAGCGCTTTGAATTCAGCCTGCGGTGGGTTGAAGCCATCCAGAACTTTTGCGGCGTCGTTGCCGTCAGCGAGCTTAGTCAGCACGTCCGCCGGCTCGGGCGCGGTCAGATCATACTGAATGTCCGCGCCAACACGGGTGAAATTGATGCGTCCTATCTGCGCGTGGCGCGCGAACGTGAGCGCAGAGGCGGTGAGCTTAAGTTCGGCCTCGGCCAGTGCATCAGGCGTTGTTGCTGACTTGAAATCGGGCGTCGGATAGTCGCTCGCGTCGAGACCAACCGTGTCGGCCTGCGCCATGTAGGCGATTGCCGCTTTGGCGCGCTCATTGCCGGCGTTGTTGCTCACCCACAGTGGCGTATAGTTGTGAGCACTGTAATAAGCCTCAATCCCGGCGCGGTCCGCCTTACGGCTGACGAGACGGTCCAATTGCCGGCCCGTGATCAGCTCGCGCAGCTTGTCGGCGACCGGGTCGGTGATTGCGGCAGCCGTCGTCGAGGCGGTCGCGTCCTTGCTCGGGTCGGCAGGCGAAGTAGTCGCGGTCTGTTTGGGCTCATCTTTGACGATGTTAGCTGGCGCGGCCTGTTTGGCTGGTGCTTCGACATCTTTTGCCGTCAGCGGCGGCGGCAGCGACGTGTCGGGCACCGGCACCGACGCCTGGACTGGCTTATCGGGTTGCTGCGCCACAGCTGTGTGGCTGGACAAAGCCAGCACTACCACCAGCGCCGTCGAAGCTAACAGCCGGTCGAATCGAGTCCTTTTCACCACGGTCTCTCCCAAAAAAAGTCAGAGGGCATGTAAGCCCTGATTTGTCCAGCCCAATCTAACTGATAGCGCACACCCAGTTACGTTTTTCCCAATGACCCGGTCAGAACTAGCGTCGACTGTGGCTATTTTGCACGATCCTAGAAAACCACGCGATTCACCGTGATTCTAGCTGATTGAGCGAGCGAAGCCTAAAGCTACGGATGGCTAGACGGACGGTTCCGGTGGGAATCCACCG
>Ga0075018_10000227_pt1 | contig 15761 bp, 10 predicted proteins | sample ColStrG_CSR_2014_FD_71471 | JGI IMG/M metagenome (GOLD analysis project Ga0075018, IMG submission 71471) | Freshwater sediment microbial communities in response to fracking from Pennsylvania, USA - Cold Stream Run_MetaG_CSR_2014 | ecosystem: Environmental > Aquatic > Freshwater > Creek >... | reverse complement strand
CGCGGATCGCCGCCATCATCATCGTGACCGCCTGCGCGCGCACCAGCGGCAGCCAACGCGACGCTGGAAAGTTCAAGAGAGACGGCCCGTGCTCGGCGGCGAGCGCCGCGCCGACCGGCTTGAGGTAGTCGCCCGGATAGAGGCCCTCGGGAATTTCGCCGATGTCTTCGCCGAGCGCCTCGCGGTAGCGCAAATAGGCCGACCGTGCGAGCACGTCGACCTGCGCGCCCGCATCGTTGACATAATATTCGCGCGTCACATCAAAGCCGGCGGCACTCAGAAGGGCGGCGAGCGCGTCGCCGAAGACGGCGCCGCGGCAGTGGCCGACATGCATCGGCCCGGTCGGATTGGCGGACACGTACTCGACATTGACCGGCGCCCCGGCCCCAACCGCGCTGCGTCCATAGTCAGCTCCCGCGCACAGCACCGCGCGCAGCGCGCCGCACCAGGCGGAAGGCTTGAGCGTCAGATTGATGAAACCGGGCCCCGCCACCTCGACCTTCGAGATGATGTCGTCGTGGCGCAACTTGCCGGCCAGCGCCTCGGCCAGCTCGCGCGGCTTCTTGCCGGCGTCCTTCGCCAGCACCATGGCGGCGTTCGTTGCCATGTCGCCATGCGCGGCTTCGCGCGGCGGCTCGACCAGCACGCGGCCCTGATCGATGCCGTCGGGCAACAGGCCCTCTGCGACCAAAGCAAGGCTAGCCGCGTGAACCTTGTCCAGCACGACCGCGAATATGTTCTTTGGAGGATCTTGCATCGCCGTGGGCATGTCATCCGATCTCGGGCCTGTCCGAGATTGGGGCACCTCTCGCGCAAACCAGCCACAGCTGCGCCGGGCGCCGCCGGGTAACCCAATTCGCGACGCAAGTCAAAATGACGGGCTCAGGATCAAGCCGCTAAGCAATGCTCCGCCAAGATCGTCGGATTGTCGAAGAATTCGAATGATCGCCGGGGTCCGGATACAAGTATAGCACTTGAGGCCCCAATGTTCATCAACCCCTTGCTCGGTTTGATACGTCATTTGGAGCGACTGATCTTCAGAGGCCTCGTCGATAACAGAATCTTCAGCTTACCCAGGTACAAGAGTGCATCCACCGGAAAGCTCCGACCGAGGTCGTCCATGCAAGCCCATCAATTGTCTTGGACCGAGACTTCCGGTTGGCGCGGCCACAATGGCAACGGCGGCATCGCGAATCTCGTTCTGTTTTTCGGGGCGCGCCAGGCTCTGGCCTGCGGATCGCGCTATCGTGAACTGCGTGCCATGTTCCCGCGCGCTCACATTTTGGGTTGCAGCACGGGCGGCCAGATCGTCAACGACGACGTCACGGACGACGAAATTGCCGTGGCTGCGCTGAAGTTCGACGCCACGCGCCTGCGCCTTGCCTGCGAGGCGGCGCCGGCTCCGGAACGCTCGCGTTCCTACGGCGAGGCGATCGGGCGGACCTTGGCGGCGGAGGACCTCGCCGGCATCTTCATTCTCTCTGACGGATTGAACGTCAACGGGAGCGAGCTCGTGGCCGGGATCACCAGCGTGGTCGACCAGCGCGTGGCGGTCACCGGCGGATTGGCCGGCGATGGCGCAGAATTTCAAGAGACGCTGGTCGGCGCCGACTGCGAACCGCGCAAGCAGACGGTTGCCGCCGTCGGCTTCTACGGCCCCTCCATACGCATCGGCCACGGCAGCGCCGGAGGTTGGGATGAATTCGGGCCGCGGCGGCGGATCACGCGATCGCGTGGCAATGTCTTGTTCGAGCTCGACGGCGAGCCCGCCCTCGACCTCTACGAACGGTATCTCGGCGAGGACGATGTGAAAGGGCTGCCCGGTACTGCCCTGCTCTTCCCGCTGCGCATTCGCAATCCGGAGCGGCCCGATCATGACATCGTGCGTACCATTCTGGCGGTCGATCACAAGACCCGGTCGATGACGTTTGCGGGCGATGTGCCCGAGGGCTGGATCGCGCAATTGATGCGCGGGAATTTCGATCGCCTCGCTGCGGGCGCCGCCAAGGCCGCCCGCCAAGCCGCCGCCCGCAGCTCCAAGAACCGCAGCGGCGACGAGGTCGCCGTGCTCGTCAGCTGCATCGGACGTCGCCTCCTGATGGGCCAGCACACCGTCGACGAAGTTGAAGCTGCAGGCGCAGAGCTCGGAGCCGGCGTTTCACGGCTGGGGTTCTATTCATACGGCGAGATTTCGCCGCACAGCGCGTCCGGCGTCTGCGAGCTGCACAATCAGACAATGACCGTCACCACGATTTCGGAGGTTGTTGGTTAAGTGCACAAGCTACTTGCCAGACAGCTTGCGAAGGCGACCAAGGCCTCCGGCGAGGTCGACCTTGATCTACTGAGCCAGCTCGTCGACGCCGCCTACGAGCAGACCGACCGCGATCGCCGCCGCACGGACCGCTCGATCTCCTTGATGGTCGAGGAGCTCGACGCCCATTTGCGCGAGCGCGAGCGCGCCGCCGACCTGTTGCGCGAGCAAAAAATTAAGCTCGATGCCACCATCGCAAGCATGGCCGACGCCGTGCTGGTCACCGACGAAAACAGGCAAATCATCGTGGCAAATCCGGCGGCCAAGGAGCTGTTCGGCGACCCTCGAGATGTCGGCTCCGAGGACTGGCAGCGTCGCAACCAGCGTTTTCTGCCCGATGGCGTTACCCCCTTTCCTCCGCATGCAGCACCCATGGCCCGCGCGCTCAGGGGCGAGTCGGTCGACAACCTGGAAATCGTCTTGCGCAGGGTCGGCACCGACAAGTCCATCCACCTGATCGCCAATGGCCGCCCCCTCTGCGATCCGACCGGCGCGCCCAAAGGTGCCGTGGTGGTGTACCGCGACATGACGGAAGCCAAGGAGACGGAACGCCTGCTGCGTCAATCGCAGAAAATGGACGCGATTGGCCAGCTTACCGGCGGGATCGCGCACGATTTCAACAATATCCTGACCGTCATCATCGGCATGATCGAAATCCTGGCCGAAGAGGTCGCCGACGACCCGCAGATCGTATCCGTCGCGAAGACAATTGCACAGGCCGCGGACCGTGGCGCGGAGCTCACGCAACGTCTCCTCGCCTTCGCCCGCAAGCAGCCGTTGCGGCCGCGCGAGACCGACGTGAACGCCCTGATCATCGAAGCGACATCGCTGTTGCGCGCTGCGCTCGGCGAGCAAATCGAGATCGAATCCCTGCTCGACGAAAACGCCTTGCATGCGCTGGTCGATACGCCGCAACTGACGACCGCGCTTCTCAACCTCGCGGTCAATGCGCGCGATGCCATGCCGAACGGTGGCCGGCTGACGGTCGAAACCGGCAATGTCTTTCTCGATCGCAATTCACTCGGCGCGCAAGATGAGATCAGGCCCGGGCGGTATGTGATGATCGCGGTGAGCGACAACGGCGCCGGCATTCCGGCGTCGATCCGCGATAAGGTATTCGAGCCGTTCTTCACCACCAAAGGCGTCGGCAGAGGCACCGGCCTCGGACTGAGCATGGTCTACGGATTCGTGAAGCAATCCGGCGGGCACGTCAGGATCGACAGCGAAGAAGGGCGCGGGACATCGATCAAGATATTCCTGCCGCAAGCCACGGCCCAGGCGGAAGCTTCAACGGCTTCGCAAACTTCCACAGTCGAGGGCGGGCGTGAGACGATCTTGGTCGTCGAGGACGACGCGCTGGTCCGAAAATACGTGACCGGACAACTCCAGAGTCTCGGCTATCGGACGCTGGAAGCCGCAAATGGGGCCGAGGCCCTCGCGATCGTGGACAGCGACGTCGCGGTCGAGCTCCTGTTCACCGACGTCATCATGCCCGGTTCGATGAATGGCCGTGCACTCGCCGAAGAGGCGATCAAGCGCCGGCCCGCGCTCAAGGTCCTGTTCACGTCGGGCTACACGGAAAACGCAATCCTCAGCAATGGATGCCTGCCGGCCGGCGTTCTGTTGCTGGCCAAGCCCTACCGCAAGGCAGCGCTCGCCCACATGGTGCGGCAGGCGGTCAATTCCGACCTGGCCTTGAATGCCGCCTAGAGGCCGGCAAGCCTAGGCCCGGCTCGAGGACCGTGGACGCTCACCGCAGTTCAGGCGTCACCTCGAAAAGGCGCGCATGCTCGATCAGGGCGTAGCGATCGGTCATACCCGCGATAAAATCGGCGACGCGGCGCAATCGTCCCGGCTGCTCGCCCGCATCCGTATTGTGGGCCCATTCGACCGGGAGACTCTCGGGCATAGCGGCATAGCGGGCGAATAGATCGCATACGACGTTTTCGGCCTCCCCCATGATGCGCCCGATCCGCGCGTGCCGATACATGCGCACGCTCAGAAAACCTTTGATGGCGCGATCCGCCGCCACCATGGCGGCCGAGAATGCGACGGCGGGCTCGCCGGCGAAGCGCAAGTCGGCCGCGCAACGCGGCGCCAGCGCGTGCAGCCGGCGACCGGTCTCCGCGATGACGTCCTCGATCGACCGCGTGATGAGACGCCGCATCAGCTCGTGCGATTCCCGCCCGGAATCGAGCGGCGCATAGACACCGCGAATTTCCTGCAAGATGTCCCTGATAAGCTCCACCTCGGCCAGATCGTCGAGCGTGAACAGCCCGGCGCGCAAGCCGTCGTCGATATCGTGGGCGTCATAGGCGATGTCGTCGGCCAGCGCCGCAATCTGCGCCTCCGCGCTCGGCCAGCTCCACAATTCCAGATCCTGGCTTTCCGCATGAATGCGGATCGCGTGCGGCAATCCGAGTCGGCGATAGCGCCCGACCGGCTCGCCCTGCCGGTCGGTGAGCGGGCCGTTATGCTTGACCACGCCCTCGAGCGTCTCCCAGGTCAGGTTGAGCCCGTCAAATTCGGCATAGCGGCGTTCGAGCGCGGTCACGACGCGAAGGGTCTGGGCGTTGTGGTCGAAACCCTCGCAATCCGCCAGGCAGCGATCGAGCGCGCGCTCGCCGGCGTGACCGAAAGGCGGGTGCCCGAGGTCGTGCGCGAGCGCGAGCGCCTCCGCCAGGTCCTCATCGAGGCCCAGCGCACGGGCCAGCGAGCGCGCAATCTGGGTGACCTCGAGCGTGTGGGTCAGCCGCGTGCGGAAATGATCGCCCTCGTGGAACACGAAGACTTGGGTCTTGTGGGCCAGCCGGCGAAAGGCCGTGGAATGGATGATCCGGTCGCAATCGCGCCGAAATGCGTTGCGGGTGGGGCTGACCGCTTCCGGATGGAGCCGGCCGCGGCTGTGGGCCGGATCGGACGCATAGGGAGCGCGCGGGATGAAGGCTTCGACCGCCATGGTCCGCCGGCTGCCCCTCCGGATTGACGTTGGTCGGACGCACACTTACCTATCCATGGGGCGATCTGCAATCGCCCGATTGCGGCCGGGTCGTGGTAGTGCTGGTAATGCTGATCATGGTGACAGACCGACCGATGGCAGGACTGATCAAATGGGCGACATAACGGTCACGGAACGTGCGGCGCGGCGGATCGGCGAAATATTGCGCCGCGAGCCGGTCGGAACCATGCTCCGTCTGAGCGTGGAAGGCGGCGGCTGCTCCGGGTTTCAGTATAAGTTCGACACCGACAGCGCGCGGGAGGCCGACGATATCGTGGTCCGTCGCGAAGACGCCTTGCTGTTGATCGATCCGGTATCGCTCGGCTATCTGGCCGGGTCGGAGATCGACTTCATCGACGATTTGATTGGCGCTTCGTTCCGCGTCAACAATCCGAAGGCCAAGGCATCCTGCGGCTGCGGAACCAGCTTCACGCTCTGACCTAACGCCGAAGCTGCCGGCATCGGGCAGTCCGGCCCCCGGCAACGCGCCGGAGTGGGGACGCCGGTCCTATTCCGCCGCCACCACTCCGGGCCGCGGATGCTCCTCGATCACCTCTTCCAATTGCGGCTCGAGCCGGCGCTTGAGCATGCGGTCGACGCGGTCGAGATAGATATAGATGACCGGGCTGATAAAGAGCGTCAGGAGCTGCGACAGGCACAAGCCGCCCACGACCGCGATGCCGAGCGGTTGCCGCAACTCGGCCCCGGCGCCGGCGCCGATCGCGACCGGCAGCGCGCCGAAGATCGCCGCAAAGGTCGTCATCATGATAGGCCGGAAGCGCAGTAGGCAGGCCTCGCGCATCGCGGCTTCGGCGCTCATGCCGACCCGTCGCCGCTCGATCGCAAAGTCGATCATCATGATGGCGTTCTTCTTGACGATGCCGACCAGCATCACGATGCCGATCATCGCGATGACCGAAAGATCCATCTTGAAGGCCATCAACGTGAGGAGAGCGCCGACGCCCGCCGACGGCAAGCCGGAGATGATCGTGATCGGGTGGATGAAGCTTTCATAGAGGATGCCGAGCAGCACATAGGCCGCAAAGATCGCCGCCAGCACCAGCACGCCCTGCCCTTTGAGCGAATCCTGGAAGACCGCCGCGGATCCCTGGAAGCCAGTCGTGATGGAAGCCGGAAGCCGGGCTTCCCGTTCGATGGCCGTGATCGCGTCCACGGCCTGTCCTATGGAATAGCCGGGCGCCAGATTAAAGGAGATTGTGACCGAAGGCTGGTTGGCCTGGTGGTTGACCAGGAGCGGTCCGACCGCGGGCACGAGCCGGGTCACCGATTCCAGTGGCACTGAAATCCCAGTCGCGGTCTTGAGATAAATGCGCGATAGGGCCGAGACGTCGGTCGTGAATTCCGGCTTGCTCTCCAAGATGACCTGAAAATCGTTGGTCGGCGTGTAGATCGAAGCAACCTGGCGCGCCCCGAAGGCGTTGAACATCTCCTGCCGGATCTGATCGATCGTGATTCCATACACGCCCGCCTTTTGGCGATCGATCTCCACGTTCATTTGCGGATTCTTGATGTAGAGATCGCTGTTCACATCGCGCACGCCTTCGACCTTGGCGATTCGGTCGCGCATTTCGGGCGCGAGCCGAAACAACGCTTCGGTGTCGCTCGATTGCAGCGAGTATTGGTATTCGCTCTTGGACGGGCGCCCGGTAATATTGATGTTCTGCACGTTCTGGAAAAAGACCGCCATGCCCGGAACCGTATTGGCGGTGACGCGCAAGCGCTGGATCACGGCGGTCGAGTTCTCAGTCCGCTCGGACCTGGGCTTGAGCGCGATATAGATGCGGCCGGTATTGGGCGTCGGATTGACGCCGCCCGGCCCGACTGAGGGATTCACGTAGTCGACCCCCTTGTCCTTGAGGACAATGTCCGTGACTTTGGCCTGCAGGGCGACCATGGCGGGGAAAGATATATCGGTCGCCGCCTCGGTTGTGGCGGCGATGAAGCCCGTATCCTCGGTCGGGAAGAACCCCTTGGGGATGATGATGTAGAGATAGACGGTGGCGCCCAGCGTCGCAAAGGTTATGGCGAGCGTGATCGCCTTGTATTTGAGCACCCGATCGAGGGCCCATTCGTAGGCTTTGAGGCACGTGTTGAATCCGGCCTCGAACATCCGCAGCAGGATATTTTGCTTCTCGCCCTCATGATGGTTGCGCAACACGCGGGCGCACAGCATCGGGGTCAGCGTCAGCGAGACGAAGCCTGAAATCATGATGGCGACCGCAATCGTCACTGCAAACTCGCGGAAAACGCGCCCCACCATTCCACCCATCAAGAGGACGGGAATGAACACCGCGATCAGCGAGAACGTGATCGCCACGATGGTGAAGCCGATCTCCTTCGAGCCCTTGAGGGCCGCCTCGAACGGACGCATGCCGCCTTCGATATAGCGGACGATATTCTCGAGCATGACGATGGCGTCGTCGACCACGAAACCGACCGACAGCGTCAGCGCCAGCATGGTCATGTTGTTGATGGAAAAATTGAGCGCATACATCACGGCGCAAGTACCGATGAGCGATACCGGCACCGCCAGCGCCGGAATGATCGTCGCCGGCACCGAGCGCAGGAACAGGAAGATCACCAGGATCACGAGCGTGATCGCGATCGCGAGCGTGAACTCGACGTCCTCCACCGAATTGCGGATCGAGATCGACCGATCGGCGAGCACCTCCAGATCGATCGCCGCCGGCACCTGGGCCCGGTAGGTGGGCAATTGCGCTCGCACCGCATCGACCACCGCCACCGCGTTGGCGCCGGGCTGCCGCTGCACCGCGAGCACCACCGCGCGCTTGTCGTTGAACCAGCTCGCGACCTGGTTGTTCTCGACGCTGTCGATGACGTTGGCGATCTCCTCCAGCTTGACCGGCGCCCCGTTGCGCCAGGCGACAATCACGTTGCGATACTCTTCCGCCTTGCGCATCGCATTGGTGGCCACCAGCGTGACGTTCTGGCTCGGGCCGTAGAGCGTGCCGACCGGCGAGTTGGAATTGGTCGCGACCAGGACCCGGCGAATATCATCGAGAGAAATGTTGCGCGCGGCCGCGGCCGAGGGGTCCACCTGCACGCGGGTGGCGTATTTCTGTGCGCCGTAGACCTCGACGTTCGAAACGCCGGGAAGCTGGGTGATCTGCTGCGCCAGCACGCTCTCGGCGTATTCATCGACCACCGATATCGGCAAGGTCGACGAGCGCACGGCGAGCAGCACGACCGGGGCATCGCTCGGGTTGGTCTTGTTGAAGCTCGGCGGCGTCGTCAACTCGATCGGGAGCCGCTTCTGCGCCACCGTCAAGGCCGTTTGCACGTCGAGCGCGGCGCCATCGATGTTGCGATCGAGGACGAACTGGATGGTGATCTTCGCGCGGCCGAGCGTCGATGTCGAGGTGAGCGAGCTGATGCCCGAGATGGTCGACAATTGACGTTCGATCGGCGCGGCAACCGAGGACGCCATCGTTTCTGCGCTGGCGCCCGGCAAATTGGTGTTGATCACGATGGTCGGGAAATCGACCGCCGGAAGCGCGGCAACGCCGAGCAGCCGATACGCGAACAGCCCGAAAACGATGAAAGTGGCCGTCACCAGCGTGGTGAGCACCGGACGGCGGATGCAAAGCTCGGACAGACCCATGATCAAGACCCCGCTTTGATTTGGCGCGCGGATACTTTCGAGCCGTTGCTGAGCAGCAGCTGCCCCTCGGTCACGACGGTTTCGCCGCCGTTGAGACCGCTTTCGAGCACTGTTTCTGTTTCGAACGAGCGAGCGACCTTGACGGGCTGAACGGATGCCACCCCGTCCTTGATGACAAACAAATAGGGCCCGCTCTGGCCGACCTGGATGGCGATCGAGGGGACGGTGACGGCCTCCTCCTCACGGAAGTTCAGCCGCACCGTGACCAGGGTGCCGGGCCAGAGAATTTCGTCGGCATTCGGCATGGTCGCCCGCACCGGCACGGTTCCGGTGGTCGGGTCGACCGTATTCTCGATCATGGTGACTTGCCCGTTGGCTTTGCGCGGATCGCCCGGAACAAGCGCCTCGATATTCGCGGACTCATTGGCGAGCGCGGCGCGCAGCTCGGGCAAGCTTCGTTGCGGCAGCGCGAAGGTCACGTAAACCGGCGCCGTCTGCATGATCGTGGCGATCGGTATCAGATCGGCTGCGCGGACGAAGTTGCCGACCTTCAACGCCGCCATGCTGACGTGCCCACTAATTTGCGCCCGAATGGTGCAATAGCCGATCTGCACTTTCAGATTTTCGATCAAGGCCTGGTCGGCCTTGATGGCGCCCTCGAAGGTCGCGACTTGCGTCCTGGAATTGTCCAGATTGGTCACCGGGGTGGCGCCCTTGGAGACAAGGTCGGTGTAGCGCCGCACATCGCGCTCGGCGCCCTCGAGCAGCGCCTGATCCTTCGCCAGCGTGCCCTCGGCCTGATGCAGCTGCGCCTCGATCGCGCGCGCATCCATGGTAAACAGGATATCGCCCTGCCGGACCATGGCGCCGTCTTGGAAGTGGACACCGACGATCTCGCTATCGAGGCGCGACTTGACGGCGACGCTCGCGATGGGAGTCACCGAGCCCAGCAAATCGACGCGGACCGGCACGCGCTTCTTCACCGCGACGGCGACATCGACCGGAACGTTGCGTTCGGTGCGGGGGGCCTGCGCCACGGCGCCCTGCGGAGACCAGGGATTCCAGTTTGCCGGCAACAGACCCGACTTCGCGCCGACCACGGCCGCCAAGGCCAGCGCTGCCGCAACCCCCAACACCAAATTCCGTTTTTTCATAGCGAATGTTAAACCGGGCTCTGTGGCTACCCGGGCTCCCTCTCTGCAATCCCCCCATCAACTCTTTTTCTTTTGTTGCCATAATGCTTATCATACTTTTCCTGGCAATGCACGTCCGGCCTTACGGCTCGGCGCCGTAAATACCTCATAAAAATCCTCACGTTGGACCTCATCCTGACGTATCTTCGGATCGGGGTGTGTGACGATTCACTCACCCTACTGCGGATAGATGAATTCCCAATTCAAAGACATGATGAATCAATGCGTATCGCGACCTGGAACGTCAATTCGGTCAAGCAACGGCTGGACAATCTCCTCGCTTGGCTCACCGAGCGCCACCCGGATATTGTTTGCTTGCAGGAAACCAAATGCATCGACGAGACCTTCCCGCGCGAGCCCATCGAATCGCTTGGCTACAATGTTGCAGTGCACGGTCAGAAGGCCTTCAACGGGGTCGCCATCCTGTCCAAGTTTCCCTTCGAGGAGGTGACCCCGCGGCTGCCCGGCGATAACGGCGACGATCACGCCCGGTTCCTCGAAGCTGTGGTTTCGATCGACCGCGGCGTATTGCGCGTAGCCTCGATCTATCTGCCCAACGGCAACCCGCCCGAGGGCGAAAAGTACGGCTACAAGATCGGCTGGATGGAGCGGCTCATCGACTACGCCCGCGGACGGCTCGCGCAGGAAGAGCCCTTGGTGCTGGCCGGCGACTACAACGTGATTCCAAGCGAGCTCGACGCCCGCAATCCGGCGGCCTGGACGGCCGATGCGCTCTTCTTGCCGCGCACGCGGGAAAAGTTTCGCACGCTCCGCGCTCTTGGCCTGACCGACGCGGTGCGGGCCGGCAGCGACGCGGGCGGCCTATATACGTTCTGGGACTATCAGGCCGGCGCTTGGCCCAAGAACAACGGAATCCGCATCGACCACGTTCTGCTGTCGCCGCAGGCGGCCGATCGGCTGGTCAAAGTCGGTATCGATCGCCACGTGCGCGGATGGGAAAAACCGTCGGATCACGTTCCGGTCGTCGTTGATCTTGAGCTCGAACCGAGATGACCGCTATTCGCGCCGTCCCTTGAGCCAGTTTTCAAGGTACTTGTACGCCATGGTGCGCTCATTGTCGGTGGCCTGCGCGAAGGCGTTCGCATAGGTCTCGGCAATCCAGGTTTCATCCGGCCGAGCCCCGTCCTTGGCGAGCGTCAGCCAAAACAAGCCGAGCGCGGCTTGCCGCGACAGGTCGTCGCCTTTGAACAACATGGCACCGAGCAGAGCTTGGGCCTGGTACTGTCCCTTTCTCGCCGCCAGCCCCAACCACTTCGCGGCTTGGCGTGGGTCGCGCGCACCGGCGTTGCGGTCGAGGTAGAGCCGACCGAGATTGTACTGTGCATCCGGATCCGCGAAATAGGACGCCGCGTACCAGTACATTTCACGCGCGCGATCAGGATCGGGCTTGACCGCTGAATTCGGAATGCCCTCGAGATAGTACTGACCGAGAGACACAAATGCGTTGGCGACGAAGCGCGCCTGCGAGGTGCCGGGAACATCGTCGCCGTGCGCCCTGGTCAGGCGGCTGAAATATTCGAATGCGCGCAACGTATTCTTCTGCACGCCGTCGCCGTCCGCATACATGCGGCCGAGTTTCCATTGCGCGGCCGGCATGCCTTGATCGGCGGCATATTCAAGCTCGTTCACCGCCCGCTCGGTGTTCCCCGCCCGCAGCGCCTGGGTTCCGGAGCGGAACGCCTCGACCGGCGTTGCCGGACGCGGATTGCCGCCGAGAGGAGCAACCGGGACGGCCGCCAAGGGGGTCGCCCGGCCGATATCCGGGCCCGCGGCCGGATTGGAATCCGGACCGGCCAACGGCACCGCGACGGTCGCGCCCTCCGGCGTGCGCGTGCCGTCGAAGCTCGCGGCCGGCGACAAGCCCAGCGCGAGCCCCAGCAACCCGATGCCTAGGACGACACTAGATGTCCGCATAGCACGCCTTTTCGGCAGCTCCGCCCGGATGCGTGACCGCGCCAGAGCGCGCCGCTCCCACCTGCTCGGCGTATTTCCACAGATACCCGGATGTGAATTGCGGTTTCCTCGGCTTCCAGGCCGCGCGCCGCTTGTCGAGCTCGGCCTTCGAAAGCTTCACATCGAGCGTGCCCTTGTCGGCGTCGAGCACGATGACATCGCCGTCACGCACGAGCGCGATCGGTCCGCCCACCGCAGCCTCCGGTCCCACATGGCCTACGCAGAATCCACGGGTCGCCCCGGAAAAGCGCCCGTCCGTGATGAGCGCGACTTTGCCGCCCATGCCCTGGCCGTAGAGCGCGGCCGTCGTGGTCAGCATCTCACGCATGCCGGGGCCGCCCTTTGGCCCCTCGTAACGGATCACCAACACTTCGCCTTCCTTGTATTTCTTCTTTCTGACGGCTTCGAAACAAGTCTCTTCGCAATCGAAACAGCGCGCCGGGCCGGTAAATTTCAAGCTGGACATGCCGGCAACCTTAACGATTGCCCCATCGGGCGCGAGATTGCCTCTCAAGCCCACCACGCCGCCCGTCGCGGACAGCGGCTTGTTGGCCGGCAGGACCACATCCTGATCTTTGTTCCACTTCACGCGCTTGAGATTCTCGGCGATTGTGCGGCCGTTGACCGTTATGCACTCGCCGTGCAGAAAGCCGTGATCGAGCAGCGTCTTCATCAGAAGCGGAACGCCACCAGCTTCGAACAGGTCTTTGGCGACATAACGGCCGGCTGGTTTCAAATCTGCGATATATGGTGTCCTTTTGAAGATTTCGGCGACGTCGAACAGGTCGAATTTGATCCCGCATTCGTGAGCCATCGCCGGCAGGTGCAGGGCCGCATTGGTGGATCCGCCGGTCGCGGCAACTACGGCAGCGGCGTTTTCCAGCGCCTTTCGGGTCACGATGTCGCGCGGCCGCAAGCCGGTCCTGATCAGGTCCATGACCTGCTCGCCGGCGGTCATGCAGAGGGCATCGCGGATTTCATAGGGCGCCGGCGCGCCGGCCGAATACGGCAAGGCGAGCCCGATCGCCTCGGAGACCGTCGCCATGGTGTTGGCGGTGAATTGCGCCCCGCAAGCACCCGCCGACGGACAGGCGACCTGCTCGAGCAGGTCGAGATCATCCTTGGACATTTGACCGACGGAATGCTTGCCCACCGCCTCGAACACGTCCTGCACGGTGACCGGCTGCCCCTTGAAGGTGCCGGGCAGTATCGATCCGCCATAGATGAAGATGGACGGCACGTTCAGGCGGCACATGGCCATCATCATGCCCGGCAGCGACTTGTCGCAGCCGGCAAGCCCGACCAGACCGTCATAGCCGTGACCGCGCATGGTGAGCTCCACCGAGTCGGCGATCACCTCGCGCGAGGGCAAGGACGACTTCATGCCCTCGTGCCCCATGGCGATGCCGTCGGTAACCGTGATGGTGCAGAATTCGCGTGGCGTGCCGCCCGCGGCGGCCACTCCCTTCTTGGCCGCCTGCGCCTGCCGCATCAGCGAGATGTTGCACGGAGCGGCCTCGTTCCAGCACGAGGCGACGCCGACGAAGGGCTGGTGAATTTGCGCCCGGGTCAGGCCCATCGCGTAGTAGTAGGAGCGATGGGGCGCCCGCTCGGGCCCTTCGGTTACATGCCGACTGGGCAGCTTCGACTTGAGGTTGGTCTTCGCGTCCATTGACCTATCCGCCCCGGTCTTCCTGCCGTGCCGCGCGGGTAGAGGACCAAAAAGCGCGGCAGCTTTTTCTGGCCCTTATCGTCTCCGAGAAGCGTATGGCCAAATCGCGGCGTCGGCTCGCTCCTACCCCGGTGTGGCTGAAATGTTTCAGAGGTGTTGCCGACGCGCCACAGGTGTTCGGACGTTATTAACCAGTTACCGGTCTGAACCGAGAGTTTCCGCGACCGATGCGGTGCGATTGGGGCGCCAACGCCGCATGTCGGCTAGCCGGACCGCCCACCCCCCTCCCCAGCGCGCGCCCAGGGCCCGGCCAGGGAGTATGCTCCGGTCCGATGCCGATGCCCCCGGAGCGACCGTCGAGAAATGCCCTCATGCCAAGACCGGGATCGTTGGACCGGCGTTTCTTTGCGCGCAGCGTGCATGCGGTCGCGCCCGACCTGATCGGCGCCACGCTGCTGTGCCGTGGTGTCGGCGGGATCATCGTCGAGGTCGAGGCCTATCACCAGACCGATCCGGCCGCCCACAGCTATCGCGGGCGCACGCCGCGCAACGCCGTGATGTTCGGCCCCCCCGGCCACGCCTACGTCTATCGTTCCTACGGCATCCACTGGTGCCTCAATTTCGTCTGCGAGCCGGAAGGAAGCGCCAGCGCGGTTCTGATCCGGGCACTGCAGCCGACACATGGCGTGGCCGCCATGCGCCGGCGGCGCGGGCTCGAGGATGAGCGCCTGCTTTGCTCAGGACCGGGACGCCTATGCCAGGCGCTGGGTATCACCGGCGACGACAACGGGCTCGCGCTCGCGTTCCCGGTGTTCGAATTGCGCGCGCGCACAGCCGTGCCTGAGATCGCGGTCGGCCCGCGGATCGGCATCAGTGTCGCGGTCGAGACGCCATGGCGCTACGGTCTCGAAGGCTCGCCCTTCTTGAGCAAACCGTTTCGCCGGGCTTGATCGCCGTCCTATCGCAATTACTCCACGCCGGGCGCGAACAGCTCGTCAGGCGACACCACCCGCGGCGACAGCCCCTGTTCGTGGACGAAGCGCCCCAGCGCCGCCAGAGTGGGACGGTTGGCCTCGAGCCCGTACGACCAGAAATCCTTGCCGAAGACCCGCCAGGCCTCCTCCACGTGATCGAGAAGCCATGGCAGCGAGAGGTGCAGCGCATCGCTATCGTAGAGGCCTTCGACGGCCAGATCCTTCGCGGCCGCAAACGCCTGGTAGATGCTCCTCGCGGCCCACGGGTGCTCTTTGAACACATCCTCGCGCAGCACCAAGGTATGCATGATCGGGAAGATACGCGTGCGGCGGTAGTAATCCTGCTCGACCGCCTTGAAGTCCGGAAACAGCCGAGCAATGCGCTGCGAGCCCTGGCGGAAGAGCGATGGGATGTAGATCGAGAGCAAGGCATCGAGTTCGCCGGCCTCGAACAGGCCTTCGAGCGTTTCGCCGGCGCCAAGAAAGTCCAAACGGACGTTCTTTGGCAGGTTCAGGGCGATGAGCGGCTGCTCGGTCACCGTATTGAGCCCGCCCATGAACCAGTGCAGATCGGATGGCGCGACACCGTAGTCGTGCTGCAGCATCCCGCGCATGAACACGAGCGCGGTCGAGCCGTACTGACTGGTGCCGACGCGCTTGCCCTTGAGATCCGAGGGCGCTTTGATGCCGGCATCGGTGCGGACATAAATGCAGGAGTGGCGGAATATCTTCGAAAGCGCGACCGGGACCGCGACATACGGGCACTGCCCTCGCCCCTTGAGCGCCGCATAGGAGGCGAGCGACAATTCGGAGACGTGAAATTCCTGGGTCTCCAGCATGCGCCCGAATGTCTGCCGCGGGCGCAGCACCTTGATATCGAGATCGATGCCCTGCGGCCGCACCCGTCCGTCGATCAGCGCACGGGTGCGATCATAGTCCCAGCACGCGAGCGTGAGCTTGAGATTGGCCATCGGGGTTCTGGCGTCACTCCAGCCC
>Ga0075018_10000224_pt1 | contig 15902 bp, 18 predicted proteins | sample ColStrG_CSR_2014_FD_71471 | JGI IMG/M metagenome (GOLD analysis project Ga0075018, IMG submission 71471) | Freshwater sediment microbial communities in response to fracking from Pennsylvania, USA - Cold Stream Run_MetaG_CSR_2014 | ecosystem: Environmental > Aquatic > Freshwater > Creek >... | reverse complement strand
GTCGGCCGCAAATACACCTTTCTCGTCACCATCATGGTGATGGGCAGCGCCACCTTCCTGGTCGGCGTGCTTCCAACATATTCGAGCATTGGCTGGCTGGCGCCGATCCTGCTCGTCTCGCTTCGCCTGCTGCAAGGCTTGGCGCTCGGCGGCGAGTATGGCGGAGCGGCAACCTATGTCGCGGAGCATGCCCGAGCGCATGAGCGCGGCTATGCGACCAGTTGGATTCAAACCACCGCAACGCTCGGCCTGCTGCTGGCCCTCATCCTGATCGCGCTGTGCCGCGGCAACATGGCCACCAAGGAGTTCGCCGAGTGGGGCTGGCGTATTCCGTTCCTGATCTCGGTCATCCTGCTGGTGTTCTCGGTCTACATCCGGCTCAAGCTGAATGAGACCCCGATCTTCCAGAAGATGGTGCAGGAGGGCAAAGGCTCGAAGGCGCCGCTGACCGAAAGCTTCTTCCACTATCCGAACAACAAATACGTGCTGCTCGCGCTGCTGGGCGCCACCGCGGGTCAGGGCGTGGTCTGGTATACGGGCCAGTTCTACGCGTTGTTCTTCCTGGTCATCACGCTGAGGGTCGACTACATCACGGCCTACGAACTGATTGGCCTGTCGCTGATCATCGGAACGCCGTTCTTCATTGTGTTTGGCTGGCTCTCCGACCGCATCGGCCGTCTCAAGATCATCCTGGCCGGCTGCGCCATCGCAGCGATCACGTACTTCCCGCTGTTCCAGGGTCTGACGCACTACACCAACCCGGCCCTGGAAGCGTTTGCCGCAAAGAACCCGATCTCGGTTTCGGCCGACCAGGCGACCTGTAACTTCCACATCTTCGTCGGCCCGTGGTCGAAGTTCTCGGACTGCGACCGCGCGCAAGACTTCCTCACCAAGTCGGGATTGTCGTTCACGATCATCGGCACCCCCGGTGCGAAGTCGGTCGACCTGGATATTGGCGGCACCAAGGTCCAGGGCTGGGATAACGCCAAGTGGACTGCCGCGCTGGCGGCTAAAAACTTTCCGAAGTCGGCCGACCCGGCACAGATCAATTGGTTCATGACCGAATTGATCCTGGTCATCATGGTGATCTACGTGACCATGGTGTACGGGCCGATCGCGGCGTTCCTAGTCGAAATGTTCCCGACCAAGATCCGCTACACGTCGATGTCGTTGCCCTATCACATCGGCAACGGCTGGTTTGGCGGGATGTTGCCGCTGCTGGCGACCGCAGTGGTCGCGGCGACCGGCAATATCTACAATGGTCTGTGGTATCCGATCGGCGTCGCGGTGATGACTGTGGTCATCGGCCTGCTGTTCCTGCGCGATACCAGAGGCGTGGATATCAGGACCGGTTCGGGTGTTGCGATCCAAAAGGGCTGATTGCTCAACGGCCGGCGGCAAAATATTCGCCGCCGGCCATTCTTCTCCAAGACGCCCCGCCCTGCGGGGCGTCTTTATTTCCGGCTGCCAATGAACTGCAAGCTCACTTCGCGGATGTGTGGTCGGCGCCGATGCTCGACAAGATAGATGCCCTGCCAGACACCGAGTGCCAGTTTACCGTCGGTGACCGGCACGTGCAGCGACACACCGTTAAGCATCGCTTTGACATGTGCCGGCATGTCGTCCGGCCCTTCCACATCATGTATCCACGGCGCGTTTTCTGGCGCCAGACGATCCAGTGCCGCAATAAGGTCGGATTGCACGTCGGGATCGGCGTTTTCCTGGATTGCAAGAGACGCGGAGGTGTGGCGCAGGTAGACTAGCAACACTCCTTCGCCGGCGCTGATCTGATCGATGAATCCCGCCGCATTGCTGGTGATGTCTGTGAACCCGGCGCCGGGCGTATCGACGCGCAAGGTCGCACTGGCGAACAGCTGTGGAGCGACCTTGACGATGGCAGACATTCGGCCGGGCATGGTAAGACTACTCAGCCCTTGCGCATGATGTCTTTCTGCATAGCGGCAACCATTTCGACCAGGCGACGCCAGGCTCCTTCGAGGTACGCGCGCGCGCGCGCGATATCCTCCTGGGTTGGCAATTTAATTGACAGATCGCTGCCTTTGTCGACTGGTGATGTCAGATCCGCTGGCGGCCGCGGTGGAGGAGGATCCTTCAGGATTGCGATTTCATTCTTCAGCGATGCGACCTCTTCTTTCAATCGAACGACTTCCGTATCCAATTTCCTCAGTGAGGCGACTTCCCTCTGCAAGCTTGCGATCTCTGTTTCCAATCCAGCGCGGTCAATCGTCGCCGCCTGCGAGCCCTCCGGTATTTGCGCCGGAGGTTGAGGCAAGGTTTGAGGCTGACCTTGATCCTGCACTTGTGGCGGAGCCTCTTTCTCGACGTCGATCACGGATTGCGCCGCTGCGGGCACCACCATGCAAGCGAAGACCGCGGCAAGGGCAAATTTCGAAACATACATGGCGATAGTCCCATTCAGCTTGGCGCTCGGAGTTTGTGAGCGTACCACTGGCCAACGCACGCTGAACACGTGCGCGCATGTGTTGTTGACATCCAATTCGCTCCACACTGGCGAGACGTTTGCAGTATGGAAATCCCGTTTTTACTCGCTGATATCAAACACTTATGCCGCAGGGCCGGTTCCTTGACTCGAAGAAACTCGATAAGTATGGTCCGCGCGGCTTTTCGGGCGGCGGGACACGCGAAACCCGAAATCCACGCGAGTCGCAAGCATGGCTGACGGCACGCGCGGCAAAGGCGATCGTAACGAACCGCCGGACGACGAGGCTGCTCTCTCTGCGAGGCTCCAGCGTCTCGGCAAACGGCTCGCACAGGCGAACCGGCCATCCGAAAACGGCTCCGGTCCTCGTCAGACCGCCGATCCTTCGGCGATCGCTCGTGGTTTCCGGTTGTCAACCGAACTGGTCGCTGGGGTTCTTGTGGGCGCGGCGATCGGTTGGCTGCTTGACCGTTGGCTGGGAATTTCGCCGTGGGGGCTCATCGTATTTTTATTGCTCGGTTTCGCCGCCGGCGTATTGAACGTGATGCGAGGGGCAGGGATCGTGCGTGAGAGACACCTGGACGAATAACGACAATGGCCGTCGATCCCATCCACCAGTTTCAGATCCAGAACCTCTTTCCGGTCGCAAAGATCGGCAACACCGAAATCGTCTTCACGAATTCGGCCGCGTTCATGTTTGCCGCGGTTCTCGGCATCACTGTCTTTCTGGTTGGCGCAACGTCTGGCCGCGGCCTCGTCCCGTCGCGCCTGCAATCGGCGGCCGAGATTGCCTACGAATTCGTCGCGACGACAGTGCGCAGCACCGCCGGTAACGAAGGCATGAAGTTCTTCCCCTTCGTATTCACGATCTTCATGTTCGTGCTGGCACTGAACGTGATCGGGCTCATCCCCTACTCATTCACGGTTACCAGCCATATCATCGTCACCGCTGCCCTGGCGCTCACAGTGTTCTTCACTGTGCTGATATACGGCCTCATCCGACATGGGTTGCATTTCTTCAACCTGTTCGTTCCCAAGGGCGTGCCGATTTATATCCTGCCGCTGATCGTAGCGATCGAGATCCTCTCTTTCGTGTCACGGCCGGTCTCGCACAGCGTGCGGCTGTTTGCCAACATGCTGGCGGGCCACATTACGCTGCAGGTTTTCGCCAGCTTCATCATTTTGCTCGGCACCAGCCTCGGCGTCGTTGGCTGGATTGGTGGCGCCCTACCGTTCCTGATGGTCGTCCTCCTCTTTGCATTGGAGACGCTGGTGGCATTCCTCCAGGCCTATGTCTTCGCCATCCTCACCTGCATCTATCTCAATGATGCGATTCACCCGGGCCACTGACGGCCCGAGCGGAAAACAGAAGGAGTTGAATATGGATCCAGTGGCAGCAAAATACATCGGTGCGGGCATCGCCTGCATCGGAATGGGTGGTGCAGGCGTCGGCGTCGGCATCATCTTCGGCAACTATCTGGCCGCTGCTCTGCGCAATCCCTCGGCGGCGCAAGGCCAATTCGGCAACCTGATCTTCGGGTTCGCCATCACCGAAGCACTTGGCATCTTCTCGCTGCTGATCGCACTCCTGCTGCTGTTCGCGCTGTAGGAACGCACCGGGCATTTGTATCGGAGACAGTGATGGCCGAGCCTGCTCACACGACGAGCACAGGGCACCCTAAGGAGGGCGGGCATGGCGCATTTCCGCCGTTTCAGCCCGAAACCTTCGCATCCCAGCTCTTTTGGTTGGTGATTGCCTTTGTCCTGCTCTACGTGCTGATGACGAAGTTGGCGCTCCCCCGCGTCCAATTAGTCATCGACAACCGGCAGAAGCACATCTCGGGCGATCTTGCCGAGGCCTCCCGGCTGAAAGGCGAATCAGATGCCGCTGTCGCCGCCTACGAAAAGGCGTTAGCCGATGCACGCGCCCGCGCGCAGGAGATCGCGAACGAGACACGCGAAAAGCAGGCTGCTGAGGCCGAAGCGACCCGCAAGAGGTTGGAGGATCAACTCAACGCCAAGCTGGCGGACGCGGAGAAGACTATCGTGGCTACCAAGCAAAGCGCGATGAAGAATGTTCATGGCATTGCTGCCGACGCCGCTAAGGCAATCGTCGAACGTCTGATTGGCACAACGCCGGCCGACAGTGCAGTCGATGCGGCTGTCGCGGATACGCTCAAGAGTTGACGAGGACGACCGTGGAATTGCTGCAAGATCCGGAAATTTGGGTGACAATCGCCTTCGTCATCTTCGTCGGCGGCCTGGGCTATATAGGCGCTCACAAGATGGTGACAAAATCGCTTGACGACCGGGCAGCCAGCATCCAGACGGAACTCAATGAAGCCCGCAAGCTCAAGGACGAGGCGGGCCAGCTTTTGGCTGAATATCAGCGCAAACGGCAAGCCGCCGAAAGCGAGGCGCAGGATATCATCGCCGGTGCCAAAGCCGAAGCCGAGCGACTCGCGGCTGAAGCAAAGGCGAAGATCGAAGATTTCATTGCCCGCCGCACCGCGCTTGCTGAAACCAAAATCGCACAAGCTGAAGCCCAGGCAGCCGCCGATGTACGCAGCGCGGCTGCCGACGCTGCTATCGCTGCCGCGGAAAAGATCCTCAGCGCTGAAACCAAGGGAAAGCTCGCGGGCGAGCTGATTGCCAAAGGCATCGAGGACGTCCGCAAGAAGCTGAACTAGCGGACGGATTGCATCTCATACCTGCGCGTACTGGCAGGTTTTATTCAGCTTTGACCCGGTTTCGCTACCGATTTTGGTTTTGGCTTCGGCTTGCCCGCAGGCTTTTTCTTTTCCTGCTGCGCTCCCGCCGGATCGAAGCCGACGTAAACCACATAGGAATCGATGTTCGCGATCGGCTGCGGCAGCGGGAACGATATTTCGGGATCGATATGCGAAAACGCAACCCGATCAACCGCGCTAGCTACGGTCACGTCCACGCGCGCGAATTTCGAGGTGATGGTCTTGGGGTTGACGCCCTCTTGCACCACCGCAATGCGAAGCGGCACATTGATCGTGCCAGGACCGCCGGCAGGACCGACGATAACCCGGCCCTCAATGCCGACCTTCATGGTCATGATGCCGGAATTGACCTGACACTCGCGAGCAGTGCGGAGAATCGTCGCCTGATACCGCAGATCAAGGGCGGATGGTTCGGCTTCCCCCGGCTTGCTGCCGATCATCAGCGTCGCTGCACCAGTCCGCACGTTGACGCCAGGGCACTCGACATCTGTTGATGATCCGGGACCCGTTTCGGCATTGCTTGTAGTTGCCTTCGACGACGTACTGAAAAGGTCCAGGGCGGAACTACTGAATAGGCTGCTGGAGCCGCATCCGGCGAGCACGAGGGATAAACTCAACAGTACCGTAGTGCTGGCGCTCATCCGCACGCCCTGCGCAGTTTGTTCCTCGGGCATTTTCATCTCGCGTTTCTCGCCGCCTTTTTGTTTCTGCATTTATATCAAGCCAAGCGTGCTCGTCGTTCAATCGATGTCGTCCTTAAGGCGCGCATAGAGCAGATGGTCCTGCCAAGTTCCGTTGATGCAGAGGTAACCACGGGCATATCCTTCTCGCTTGAAGCCAGTCCTTTCCAACAACCGGACCGATGCGACGTTGTCGGGAATACACGCTGCTTCCAGCCGGTGCAGCCGCAGTGTGGTGAAGCTATACGGTATTAGTGCGCGTACCGCCGCTGTCATGTAGCCCTTACGAGCGAATGGCGAACCAATCCAATACCCAATACTGCCAGCCTGAGCCACGCCTCGCCGAATGTTGGCGAGTGTCAGCCCCCCAATCATGGCGTTGTCGTCGTTGCGAAAGATCAGAAAGGCGTATGCCAGATCGCCACGCTGATCTTCGGCATACCGCTTAAGCCTGCGGCGAAAGGCGCCGCGCGTGAGATCATCCGGCGGCCAAATGGGCTCCCAGGGAACGAGGAAGCCACGGCTCGTCTCGCGCAAAGCTGCCCATTCGGCAAAGTCACCACTGTGGGGCGCGCGCAATGTAATGCCTGCGCCGACAATGCTCGGCATAGTTTCGTTGGAACTGACGGCCCTGAAAAACGCCATGGACATGTCGGTCGAGCGCGCGCGGCTTAGGCCGCGCGGCGAACTAGACTTTCAGCGATCGCGGCGGTGCTTGCAAGACCGCTGCCGGGTCCAAGCGCAGCGATCGCAGGCTTGGCGCGACTGATCAAGGCGCGACCGGCGGCGCGGGCACTTTCGATGGTCACCGCATCAACCTTGGCAATGATCTCCTCCAGCGGGATCGGGCGCCCATAAGCGAGCATCTGTCTCGCCAATTGGCCGACGCGCGCCTCAGAGCTTTCCAGCGCCATCAGAAGCCCCGCCTTCATCTGGGCCTTGGCGCGGTTAACCTCGGTATCGTTCAGTGTCTCGGTCGCGTTGCCGATCTGGTCAATAACTACGCGCATAAGTTCGGGGGCGTCGGATTCGTCGGTGCCGGCATAGAGTCCAAACAATCCGGTATCGGCAAAGGGCATGTGGAAGGCGTGAATCGCGTAGCAGAGACCGCGAATTTCACGGACTTCCTGGAACAGACGCGACGACATGCCTCCGCCCAGCACGCTTGTGAAAACTTGCAAGCTGTAGAGTTGCCCGTCGCGCACCGGCAATCCCTGTAGCGCCATGGCGATGTGCACTTGCTCAAGCTCGCGTGTTTCCACTCTGGTACCGCCGCGGAAATGCGCAGGTTCTGGCTCCGGAGCAGCCGGACCTTTGAAACTGGCGAGTCTTTTGTCGACTTCGGCAACGATCGCGTTGTGCTCGATCGCGCCCGCGGCGGCGACCACCATGTTAGGGGCGCGGTAGTTCCTTGTCAGATAGGCCCGCAGGCGAGACGGATTGAACGAGCGTACAGTATCGGGTGTACCAAGAATGGAACGTCCGACGGGCTGAAGCGGAAACGCGGTTTCCTGGAGCCGATCGAACACCAGATCGTCAGGCGCATCTTCGGTCGCGCCAATCTCCTGCACGATCACGTTTTGCTCGCGCCGCAGTTCATCCGCATCGAAAATCGGCTCGGACAAGATGTCAGACAGCACATCGAGCGCGAGCAGCACATCGGCCTTGAGCACGCGTGCGAAATAACCCGTGGATTCTACGCTCGTTGCCGCATTGAGGTCTCCGCCTACCGCCTCGATCGTCTCCGCGATCTGCCGCGCAGTGCGTCGTTTGGTGCCCTTGAAGGCCATGTGCTCGAGCAGATGCGAGATACCGTGCTCGTCGGGCCTTTCGTTGCGGCTGCCGGATCCGATCCAGACGCCGAGCGAAGCCGTTTCGAGATGCGGCATTCGGTCGGTCACCACCGACAAACCGGAAGGAAGACGAGTAATTTCAACACTCATGCCGCTGCTCCTTCACGCGCCGCGCGCGAAATCGATGTTACATACCGCTCTACAGCCGCCTGATCCGCCGGCAGCACGGTGATCCGCTCTTTCCGTTTTGTCAGATCGGCGAGCCTGTCTGGTAGTGCCGGAACGATGCCGCAAGCGGCTTTAACCGAATCGGGGAATTTCGCGGGGTGCGCGGTCGAGAGGACCACCATCGGCACCGAAGGATCGCGCGTCTCCTTTTCGGCCACTGCCAATGCAACCGCGGTGTGTGGATCAACACAATAATTCGCCTCGCGCATCCAGGCACGAATTTCGGCGGCGCTTTCCTGCTCGTCCGCGCGGTCAGCGGTGAACAACGCCCGCAATTCCTTGAGTGCCTGCGCCGAGATCGCGAAACGGCGCGACTGCGCCAACGAGCCCATCAAGGCGCGCACGGCACTGGCATCCCGGTGATAGGCATCGAACAATATGCGTTCGAAATTGGAGGAAACCTGAATATCCATCGATGGCGAAGTCGTCGCCACCACGTCGCGGATTTCGTACGTACCAGTGGCAAAGGTGCGGACGAGGATATCGTTGACATTAGTGGCGATCACCAGCCGATCAATCGGCAGTCCCATGCGAGAGGCGACGTAGCCGGCATAGACGTCACCAAAATTTCCGGTCGGTACAGTAAAGGCAATCTTTCGGTGTGGCCCGCCCAGTGCCACTGCGGCTGTAAAATAATAGACAGCTTGAGCGACGATACGTGCCCAATTGATGGAATTCACCCCTGAGAGGCGCACGCGATCGCGGAAGGCATGATGATTGAACATCGCCTTCACCAGCGCCTGACAATCGTCGAACGTGCCTTCTATGGCGAGCGCATGCACGTTGGAATCCGGCGCGGTTGTCATCATCCGGCGCTGCACCTCCGAGATACGGCCTTGCGGGAATAGGACCACCACATCGGCCTGCGCACGGCCGCGGAAGGCTTCTATGGCAGCACCACCCGTATCGCCGGAGGTGGCAACCACGATGGTGGTGCGTTCGCCGCGTTGATGAAGCGCATGGTCCATCAGCCGCGCAACCAACTGCATCGCCAGATCCTTGAAGGCGAGCGTCGGCCCATGGAAGAGTTCGAGTACGAACAAATTGGGATTAAGTTCGGTGAGCGGCGCTACCGCCGGGTGGCGGAAATTTCCGTAAGCCTCGCGCGCCATGCGGGCGAGGTTCGACTCCGCAATTCCATCGCCGATAAAGGGGCGGATGACGTCGACCGCGACCTCGGCGTAAGGCTTCCCGGCGAAACTTTCTATGCTCGCAGTATCGAGTGTCGGCCAGCATTCCGGAACGTAAAGACCGCCGTCGCGGGCAAGGCCTGCGAGCATCACATCGACAAAATCGAGCGAGGGAGCCTCGCCTCGGGTTGAGACATAACGCATTGATTTAGCTTAACTTTAAGGCCTGGCGGCGACGGTATCTATGACTGCACAGTACCCTTGAGCACGTGCTTTCACAAGAAACGCTCCTTCCGCCCAAAAACCCGCCGTGCGAGCCACGCGACGTAAACGCCGGCAAGCGCCATCGCGAGGCCGAACCAGGTAATGGCATATTGCAGATGATTGTCGGGTATATGGACTTCGAGCTTGCCCGGTTTTGGCCAGCCGCCGGATGGCGTCGGCGCTTCCTGATCAATGTAGAAGGGCGCCGCGGTCGCCCATTTCTTGAATGTGGCGATCGAATTGGAATCACGCAGGTACCAGATATTTTTCTTCGGGTCGTCGGCGGGAGTGAATGAGTTGCGCGGCTCAGGCCAGCGCATAACTCCGACCACATCAACGATGCCGTGGGGCGCCCCTTCGGCACGCGTCGTTGGGCCCTTGCGATCGTCCGGCACAAAACCGCGATTGATGAGGACGATGCTGCCTCCGGCAAGGCGCGCCGGCGCGAATACCCAATAGCCCGGCCCCTTCACGTCTGGACGCAGAGAGGAACCGGCTGTGTAAACCAGCGCCTCTTCGCCATCGAGGAATTCTGCCGGAAAGGCAACGCGACGAAATTCTTCGCCATCCTCGCGGAGTTTCTGCCAGCTTGCACGTGGTGGCAAATCCTGCGGAGCGCGGCTAAGCCGTGTGTTGAGCTTCGCGATCAGATCGTCTTTCCAGGCTTTACGATCCAGTTGCCAGATGCCGAGCCCGCTCAGGATCACAACACCGGCGAGTGCGGCCACGGTTGCATCGAGCACGCCCCCAGCCTTTTTTTTTCGCGCCTTTTTCACGCGTCGCCCCGGGATTCGAGGCGGCCCTCCGCCGCCTTGTGATGATATTGCAGCGCAATCAATAAGCCTTTGATCAGCCGTAACGGAGCGAGCGTCACCAGTAAAATCAGCGGCAGCCACAGAGCGGCATGGACCCAATATGGCGGCTGATAGACGATCTCGGTGATCAGCGCCGTGAACACGACGATGAAACCTCCGATGAGGATCACGAATACCGCCGGCCCATCGCCGGCATCGGCAAAACTGTAGTCGAGGCCGCAACGCTCGCATGCCGGTCGGAGCGACAGAAATCCTTGAAACAACCGGCCCTCGCCACACCGCGGGCAGCGGCCGCGCAAGCCGCGGCCAATCGGCAGACTGTCACTCGGTGCGTGATCGATCATGATGCCAGCCAATCACCAAAACAAAAGGGCGGCGTGATGACGCCGCCCTCTTTTCAATGAAGTATCCGCGATGTTCATTCGGGATGCGGTACGCCCGCGCCCCAAACATATATGCACGCGAACAGGAACAGCCATACGACGTCGACGAAGTGCCAGTACCACGCGGCGAATTCGAAGCCGAGGTGCTGTTTCGGGGTGAAGTGCCCAGCCATCGCACGCCCCAGGCACACGATCAGGAAGATCGAGCCAATGATCACGTGGGCGCCATGGAAGCCGGTCGCCATGAAGAAAGTAGCGCCGTAGATATTGCCGCTGAAGTGAAAGGCGGCGTGCGAATATTCATAAGCCTGCACGCAAGTGAAGGTGAGGCCGAGCAGAATCGTGAGGATCAAACCCCACTTCAAACCCTGCCGGTCATCCTCCAGCAGAGCATGGTGCGCCCAGGTGACGGTGGTGCCGGACGTCAGCAAGATCAGCGTGTTGAGCAGCGGCAAATGCCACGGATCGAAAGTCTCGATTCCTTTCGGCGGCCACACACCACCGGTGACTGCAATCCGCCCCACGTCGTTAACGTCTCCTGGAAACAACGCCGTGTTGAAATAGGCCCAGAACCAGGCGACGAAGAACATCACCTCGGAGGCGATGAACAGGATCATGCCGTAGCGGTGCGAAATCTGCACCACGCGCGTGTGAAAGCCATCGAATTGAGCTTCACGGATCACGTCGCGCCACCAGACGACGAAGGTGTAGAGCACGCCCAGCACGCCGACACCGAATACCACCGGTGCAGCGGGGTACATGTGATGCATCCAGCTGATCGCGCCGACCGCCAGGATGAAGACTGATACCGCGCCGACTGCCGGCCATGGGCTCGGATCTACCAGGTGATAGTCGTGGTGCGGCTTGGCGTGAGCGTCGGCCATCGTCTTCGTCTCCGTTATAACTTGCTCGACTTTTTATCCGGCGCCTCGGCAACCGGCTGTTCCGGCTCGCGGAGGCGGTAGAATGTATAAGATAGCGTGATGGTGGTGAGATCGTTCTGGTCGCGGTCTTTTGCGATCGAAGGATCGACGTAGAATACCACCGTCATCTCGCGCGCCTCACCTGCTTTCAGGCGCTGCTCGGTGAAGCAGAAGCAGTTGATCTTGTCGAAATAGGCACCGACAGTGGGTGGCGAGACGTTGTAGGAAGCTTGCGCTGCGATTTCGCGTGCGGCTTCATTGACGACTTTGTAGCGTACGGTTGCCACCTCGCCGATGCGTACTTGGATCGCATTTTGCTCTGGTTCGAATTTCCAAGGCAGGCCGGATGAAACATTGGAGTCGAAACGGATCGTGAGCGTGCGCCCGAGAACGTGATTGGGCCCGCTTTCCGCCACCTGGGTCGTACCGCCGAATCCGGTTGTTTTACAAAACCAGTTATAGAACGGAACCGACGCATAGGCTGCGCCGACCATGCCGGCAACAACCGCGCCACAGCAGGTGGCGACCAGCACATCGCGGCGAAGGGGCTTTCTATCCGTTTTGTTAAAACGTGCGGTCATCTGTGTTTGTCAGATTGGGCGGATCAGCACAGCCGGACCCTTTACCAGCGTCATTACATAGAACAACACGACCAGCGCAGCGAGCGCGAACGCAATGGCGATCGAACGGGAACGCCGGGCGCGCTTCTGTGCTTCGGTGAGCACGATGCCGTCGTCGTCGCGCTGCTCGCTCATGGCAACTTCCATGCTCACGCTGTCAATCGGGTGATCAGCCCGCCCCACCCGCGCTCGACCAGCAACACCGCAAACAGCAGAAACAGGTAGAGGATCGAGAAAGCGAAAAGATTGCGGCTCGCGCGCTCAGCGGGGCGGATCTCACGGAGAACTTGCCAGGCCAGCGTCACCATGACCACACCCATCACCGCGGCCGTGATCCCGAACAAGGCGCCGGTATAGCCAAACGCCCAGGGCGCGATGCCGAGCGGCACAAGAATGAGCGTATAAAGCAGGATCTGGCGCCGCGTGCTGGCATCGCCGGAGACGACAGGCAGCATCGGAATGCCGGCGCGGGCATAATCCTCGGTGCGATAAAGCGCCAGCGCCCAGAAATGCGGCGGCGTCCAGAAGAAGATGATCAGAAACAAAAGAACCGGCTCAAGCGACAGTGATCCCGTCACGGCTGCCCAGCCGATCATCGGCGGGAATGCGCCGGCAGCACCGCCGATCACGATGTTCTGCGGCGTCGAACGCTTGAGCCAGATCGTATAGATCACGACATAAAAGAAGATGGTGAAGGCGAGCAACGCCGAGGCCACCCAATTCACCAACAGGCCAAGCACCACAACGGCGAAAGAACCGAGGGTCAGCCCGAACGCGAGCGCCTCACCGGGACGTACGCGGCCCATGGGCACAGGACGGCGCGCAGTCCTTGTCATTATCGCGTCGACGTCGGCGTCGTACCACATGTTCAATGCGCCAGAGGCGCCGGCGCCAACCGCAATGCAGAGCAGCGCAGTGAAAGCAGTGACCGGGTGCAGCGACCCGGGAGCGACAGCCAGGCCCACCAGCGCGGTGAACACCACAAGGGACATCACCCGCGGTTTCATAAGCGCGGTGTAATCACCGACCGTCGCGAGACTCGGCTCTGCTGGGCCGCTTGAAGCGAGCGGCCCGCGGAGATCTGCGCCTGCGTTGACGAGCGACATGAGTTGAGCCGAGGTCCTATTTGATGCGCGGTAGCGTTTCGAACTGATGGAACGGCGGCGGCGACGACAGTGTCCATTCCAGCGTGGTGGCACCGACGCCCCAAGGATTGTTACCGGCGACCCGTTTCTTGGCGAAGGCCTCGATCATTCCAAAGAAGAAGATGACGACGCCAAAGCCCGAAATATATGAGCCATAGGAGGAAACCATGTTCCAGCCGTGGAACGCGTCCGGATAGTCAACGTAACGGCGCGGCATGCCAGCAAGACCGAGGAAATGCTGCGGGAAGAACACAAGGTTCACCCCGATGAAGGTGACCCAGAAATGCAACTTCCCGATGGTCTCGTTGTACATGTAGCCAGTCATCTTCGGGAACCAGTAGTACCAGCCACCGAAGATGGCGAAGACAGCGCCCAGTGAGAGCACATAGTGGAAGTGCGCCACAACGTAATAAGTGTCTTGCAGCACGCGGTCGACGCCAGCGTTTGCTAGTACGACGCCCGTGACGCCGCCGAGCGTGAACAAGAAGATGAAGCCCATCGCCCACAGCATGGGGGTACGAAACTCGATCGAGCCGCCCCACATGGTGGCAATCCAGGAGAAGATCTTCACGCCGGTGGGCACCGCAATCACCATGGTGGCAGCGATGAAATAGGCCTGGGCACCGGTCGACATTCCGACCGTGTACATGTGATGCGCCCACACCACGAAGCCGATGCCTCCGATGGCGACCATCGCGTAAGCCATGCCGAGATAGCCGAACACCGGCTTACGGCTGAAAGTGGCAACGATCTGACTGACCATGCCAAAGCCGGGCAGGATCAAGATGTAGACTTCCGGATGTCCGAAGAACCAGAACAGATGCTGGTACAGGATCGGGTCGCCGCCGCCTTCAGCCGCGAAGAAGGTGGTGCCAAAGTTGCGATCGGTCAGCAGCATCGTGATGGCACCCGCCAGCACCGGCAGCGCCAAGAGCAACAGGAAAACCGTCACCAGGATCGACCACACGAACAGCGGCATTTTGTGCAACGTCATGCCGGGCGCGCGCATGTTGAATATGGTGGTGATAAAGTTGATCGCGCCAAGGATCGATGAGGCGCCGGCCAGATGCAGCGCCAGGATACCGAAATCGACCGCCGGCCCGGGATGGCCACTCGTCGATAAAGGCGCATAGAGAGTCCACCCGGCTCCAACACCGTTGGAGCCCGGCTCACCTTCTACGAATGCCGACGTTAGCAAAAGCGCAAACGAGGCCGGCAGCAGCCAGAACGAAATATTGTTCATGCGCGGGAAGGCCATGTCCGGCGCGCCGATCATCAGCGGTACAAACCAATTACCAAAGCCGCCAATCATCGCCGGCATCACCATGAAGAAGATCATGATCAGGCCGTGTGCCGTCACGAACACGTTGAATTCGTGCGGCGTCGGGAAAATCTGAATGCCGGGGTTCTGCAACTCAAGCCGAATGGCTATCGACATCAAACCGCCGATCACGCCGGCGACCAGCGCGAACACCAGATACATCGTTCCGATGTCCTTGTGGTTGGTCGAATACACAAAGCGCCGCCATCCCGTCGGATGGTGTTCGTGGGCCTCGTGTGCGCCGTGTGCAGCAGCCGTATTGCTAGCCATCGCTATTGTCCTTCGACTTCGTCGTTGTCGCCCGCGTATTCGTCAGTTCGCATCACCAGCAGCAGCCACCGTCGTCGCACGGCTGCCGTCGGATGCATATTTCTTCTTCGCCTGCTCAACCCAGGCGGTGTAGTCCTTCTCGCTCACGACACGCACCATGATCGGCATGAAGGCATGATCTTTGCCGCAAAGCTCTGAGCACTGCCCGTAATAGATGCCTTCGCGCTCGGCCTTGAACCAGGTCTCGTTGATGCGGCCGGGAATCGCGTCAATCTTGATGCCAAACGCTGGCACTGCGAACGAGTGAATCACGTCGGCGCCGATGGTGAGCACATGCACCACCTTGTTAATCGGCACCACCATTTCGTTGTCAACTGCGAGCAGCCGCGGCTGCCCGGGCTTGAGGTCCTTGTCCTGCACCATAAGCGAGTCGAATTCGAATTTGCTGTCCGGATAGCTGTAGCTCCAGAACCACTGCTTGCCTGTGGCCTTCACCGTCACGTCCGCCTTCGGCATGTTGAGCTGAAAAAACAGCAAGCGGAATGAAGGCACCGCGATTGTCACAAGGATGAGGACCGGAACCACCGTCCAAAGCACTTCAATGGCGGTATTGTGAGTGGTGCGCGAGGGCACCGGATTGCTGCGCGCGTTAAACTTCACCACGATGATGACGAGCAGCGCAAAAACGAAAAGAGTAATGGCTGAGATCACCCACAACAGAAAATCGTGGAACCAGATGATGTCGTCCATCACCGGAGTGGCGCCTTTTTGTAAGCCGAGCTGCCACGGTTCCGGCTGGCCACTCGCGGCAAGCGCCGCCCCGGCCGCGAATACAGGCACGCTCGTGGTGATGAATGCGATCAACCGCTTGAGCACCAACATTGTTCGATGCGCTCCTTCGACGAGAAAATCGGCCTTGGTAAGGCCCCTTTTGCCGCCCACCACAGGCATGATGTTCGGCGCGGCCCGCTGAGCACGGCATTTGCCACGGGCGTGGCAGCTTGGGCGGTGCGGCGGGACGGGGGGAAATCCCGGCCTCTCAAACCACAATTCCAGCCCTCCCGCAATGCGCCTCATGACCTCGTCCATGCGACAATCGGCGTATCCAAAATGAGCTTC
>Ga0075018_10000220_pt1 | contig 15976 bp, 11 predicted proteins | sample ColStrG_CSR_2014_FD_71471 | JGI IMG/M metagenome (GOLD analysis project Ga0075018, IMG submission 71471) | Freshwater sediment microbial communities in response to fracking from Pennsylvania, USA - Cold Stream Run_MetaG_CSR_2014 | ecosystem: Environmental > Aquatic > Freshwater > Creek >... | reverse complement strand
CCGCTGCTCCCCGTCCGCCCGGCTTTTTCGCACTTGCGCGCGCAGCATCTCCTTGCGCAAATGAAGCGTGGTACGCCGGTGCTCGCGCGCTAGCTTCTCAGCGCGGTCGCCGTCGCGCGCCTCGATCGCACGCAGGAGGTCGCGGTGCTCATTTATCGCTTCGGCGGGCCTGCCTTCGCCATAAAGCGTGCTGGTCTGGATTTGCCGGACGGTATCGAGCAGCGCTTTTAGGGATTGCAAAAGGCGATTGTTGTGCGAAGCGCGGCACACCAACTGGTGAAACTCTCCGGTCAGCCGCCGCAGCGCCTCGACCTCTCCGCGGCGACGAAGGGCCTCCATATCTTCCAGCAGCTCGCGGATTTCCGCCATCTCGGACGGCGTAGCGTTTTCTGCGGCAAGCCGCGCGGCCATGCCCTCGAGCGCCTCGCGCACGTAAAAGAGCTCGGTCAGATCCTGTTCGCTCAACGCGCGCACGATCAAGCCGGAACCCGATCGCGCGACGAGTCCTTCGGCCTCGAGCTTTCGCAATGCCTCACGCACCGGCGTGCGGCTTACTCGCAGCTCATTCGCCAACGCGTCGCTGCGCAACCGCTCTCCCGGCGCCAAGTCACCCTGCAAGATGCCGTGACGCAGCGCCTGATAAACCGCATCGGCGGTCGTGCCGGCAGTGCCCTGTTCCTGGAGAAGCGCGCGCAATCGCATGGTTGACCGATCTAAACGTAGCCGAGCCACCGCCAATAGGTCGCCGCGAAAATCAATAGCATCACATAAGCGATGACGGTCAGCACGATACCGACGCGGATGAAATCTCGCGCTTCGAATGTCTCGGTGCCGAAGGCCAGCATGTTCTGTGGCCCGTTGATGGGAAGAATCCATCCAACGCTGGTCACAAATGTCAACAGCATGGTCATCCCGGCGACTTTGAGCGTCGGAATTTGCGCCTGTTGCAGGACACTCAGCATGACCGGGATCATAGTCGTCGCCATTGCCGCCCCACTCGCGAACCCCAAATGGATCACGATCAGGAACAGCCACAAGACCGCCAGAATGGCGAAGATGGAAAGCTGCTGAACGCCAAATTCATCCACCACATATGTGGCAAGCCAGCCTGCCGCCCCGGTTTTGAGCAGCGCCGTGCCGAGGCCAACGCCCACACCCAGCTGAATAAGAATTCCCCATGGAATACGCGACTGGACCTGCTTCCAGTTCAACACACCGATCTTTGGCACGAACATCAGGGCGACCGCCGCGATTGCCACGGACGATGAATCGAAGGCGTGCAATTTCTTCTCCGTCGCCCAGAAGCCCAGGAGAACGACGGACAGGATAAGAAGCTTTATCTGGTCCGCGGTTAGTGGTGCCAGCCTGAGATCCAAATCGCCGGACGCCGGAACGTTGCTTCCAGTTGCTTCTGCGGCCGTCGGCGCCATCATTTTCATCAAAACGAAATATAGGGCAATGCTCATCGCGATCGAATAAGGCGCGCCCACGATCAGCCAATCGATCCAGGAAATTCGGATATGAATCGTCTTGTCCATCAAAGCATTCACATAGACATTCTGCGCCGCGCCGGTCGCGATACCCATGGCCCAGATCAGGGACAGATACACGATCGACATCATCAGCATGCCGGCGACGCGGCTTTTCTTCTCCATGCGGAGACCGGAGATCATCCCCAATATGATCGGCACGAGGCAGGCCACGCGCGCCGAGGCCGTAGGAATGAAGAACGCCAAGATCGCCATCACAACGATGGTGCCGATGAGAAGGCGACTGCGGCTCGTGCCGATCAGCGAAATCACGATGAAAGCGAGGCGTTTATCTAATCCCGTAGCGGTCATCGCGGTCGCGATGACCAGTGAAGCCGCGATCAGCACCACGGCGGGATTTGTGAAACCGTCCATCGCCCCCGACAACGCACCGCTGGTTCCGAGAATGTGATCTGGATGAGCGGGATCAGGCGCGGTGCCGAGCAAGAACGCCATGAGCGCCACCAGCATAATGGAGCTGGCCGCGTATTCCACCGACTCGGTCATCCAAATGACGACCGCAAAGGCAAAAATGCCGAGCATGTGCTGCCCGGCGATCGACAGCCCCGCCGGCTGCGGCAGCAATATGATGGTGATGAGTGCGGCCGCTCCGGCCACCAATCCCCATTTCCTGATGAGGGATATTGATGATGATGATGTCGGCGTGGCACCTTGAGCGACGGCGACGGACATTGCGCTACGTTCCTTGGAACCGGCGAGCGGCGTCCGCTTAAGGCCGCCCTTCTCTCACGCCTTGGAGACGATCTTGCGGGTCACCGGACGATAGCTGAACGCCGTCGGCACGAACAGCGAGTGGATGCCGGCGCCGCCGGAGACGACAATGCTGATGTCCTCCGCGCGATCCGCGATTCCGATGTGATCCGGGTCCCCGACCTCGGCAAACCAGCGCGCACGGCGATGACGAAGTCCTTCCACGCTGCGCTTGGCAAAACGCGCCAAGGGAATCCTCGCGCGCTCGAACATTGCATTCTGGATTTCCGGCTTGCCGATGCCGTCATGCGCCATGGTGGCGGCATGTTCCGGGCTGACGATGAACAGCGGCCCGGTTGGGAAGATGATGTTGTTGTGACCGAGCCCCAGGGTCGCGCCGACAAACTGGTCGAGAATGTCCTGACCCGTCTCGCAACCGTAGGTGAAGATGTTTTGCGGGGCCGAAGCGCCGATCACGGTGACGGTGCTGTCGTTCGCGTCGAAGCCGGCATCAACATGGAATGGCGCCCATGGACTGTCGTCCTCCGCCTCAGCGATGCAGGCGGTGAATTTTCCAGCGTGGCCATGGGTCGCCATGTCGGTCTCGCCGGCAATGTCGCCGCCGATATTGCGGAACACGAGCTGCACCGCCCTACCGATCGTGGCATTGGCGCGCGCCCCCGGCCCGAACGCGTTGCCGCGGGCGTTGATGTCGATCTCCTTGGCAATCGGTCCGTTGACTATGAGGAGCGGTGCGGTCGTGTTGGTGGCGGTCTGGATGCCGTACAGCTGGCAGTCATTGTCCAGGAGCGCATCGATCGCGGCGAGCACCACTGGAAAGTATTCCGGCCGGCACCCGGCAAGCACGGCGTTGATGGCGATCTTCTCGATCGTGGCTTGGCGCCAGCGGGGCGGGATCGGCCCGATGCGATCGGCCGCGTTCCGCCCGGAGGCCGCCACCATGGCAGCGACCTTCTCCGCGGTTGGAAAGACGACCGGCAGGCCATCAGTCCAGCCGCGTGCAAAAAGCATCTCCTGATCGTCGGTATCGTTCGAGCCATCGAACCGTTCCGACGCTTCGGGCTCGGCCGCTTCCTTGACCTCGCTGGTGAGGCGCTCGACGAGCGCGCCAATCACCGCGTCGGCGCGTTCGGCCACGACGCTGTGCTGTGCCGTGTGCATCGGATGCGGAATCCGCACCAGCGGCAGTTCCGCCATGCCGCGACCCGCAGCCTGCTTGCGGGCCGCAGAGGCGAAGGCCGTGCTGAACACAGTGACGCTCGGAATGCCGCGGCGTTCGATCTCGACGGCATCCGCGACGCTGATCGAGGTCGAGGTGCCGCAGTCGCCGAAGCACTGCACGACCGCATCGCATTGCGCCAGACTCGCGAGATCGGCTTCGGCTAGTCGATCCTTGGGCGCGGCCTTGCGGATGATCGGACCTCGGACCACTGCGAAGCGATCGCCAAGCTGCGCAGAGAGCCGCTGGATGAACAGGTCAGCGTTGCATTTGCTGTTGTCGACGAAGCCGAGGCGCTTGCCACGAACGTCGGACAGCCGCCGAGCGGCGGAAATGGGCGGAGACTGATCTGTAACCGTGGGTTCCAACAGCTGCATCGCCATCTCTCCGGCTCCTTGGATTCAATTGGATCCAATATAATCCAAACAGCCACGCGAGGCAACCGAAAAGCGGGAATATTGAATAGGGGTCACCGATGACGGTCAGCGATGGCCGCGTCTGCCGACCGTCCGCCTCGACTTCAAGTGCAGGCACCATACAGCGTTGCCGCGAACGGCAGGCCGGTGCCGAGAGCCGCCGTTTCCGCCTCGCTGCATGACCCCCTGCCATGACCCCCTTTCCAGAAGCTCGGGAATTGAGATAGCTTTCGTGTCGCCTTCGAGCACACCATGAAACTTCCGCGTCGTCGATTTCTACATTTGGCAGCCGGCACCGCCGCGCTCCCGGTGGTGTCGCGCATTGCACGAGCGCAGACTTATCCGACGCGACCGGTGCACTTGATCGCCCCCTATGCGGCCGGCGGCCCGAATGACATTACGGCGCGTATGATCGGTCAATGGCTCTCGGATCGGCTCGGCCAGCCATTCATCATCGACAACCGCACCGGCGCCGGGGGCAACATCGGCACCGAGGCGGTGGTGCGGGCTCCGGCCGACGGCTACACGCTGCTGCTGGTTTCTTCATCGAACGCAGTCAATGCCACGCTCTACGACAAGCTCAGTTTCGATTTCATTCGTGACGTCGCGCCGGTCGCGGGCATTATCCGCGTGCCCAACGTCATGATCGTCAATCCCGCCGTTCCGGCCAAGACCGTTCCCGAGTTCATCGCCTATGCCAAGGCCAATCCGGGCACGCTCAACATGGCGACCTCCGGCAACGGCAGCACGACGCATGTTTCGGGCGAGCTGTTCAAGGAGATGACCGGCGTAAACTTGGTGGTGGTGGCGTATCGCGGCGGCGGGCCGGCACTTATCGATCTGCTCGGCGGACAGATGCAGGTCATGTTCGAGCCGACGGTCGCGGCACTCGAGTTCATCAGGTCCGGCAAGCTGCGCGCTCTGGCGGTGACGACCGCGACCCGCTCCGAGGTGCTGCCCGACATCCCGACCGTGAGTGAATTCGTGCCCGGCTACGAGGCGAGCCAGTGGTACGGCATCGGCGCACCCAAGGACACTCCCCCTGATGTCGTCGCCACGCTCAACAAGGAGATCAACGCGGCTCTTGCGGACCCCAAGCTGAGGGCTCGGCTCGCCGATTTGGGCGGTATCCCGACCCCGATGACGCCCGCGGAATTCGCCAAGCTCATTGCCGATGAAACCGAGAAGTGGGGCAAGGTGGTCAGGACCGGCAACATCAAGGCGGAGTAATACCGGTCCGATTTGGGGCACCATAACGGGCTGCCGCAATTTCCGTCCGGAGGAGACCATGGACCGCGCCACACCGAGCAAGCTGCCGGCTTCGCCCGGTCAGGAGCGCCGCAGGTTCCTCAAGCAAATAGCAACGGCCGCGGCGGGCACGATGGCGCTGCCGGCATGGGCGCAGGATAAACCAGTATCGCAGTCGGTGCCCGGCGTGCCTGCCGATCGACCGCTGGTCGCCGAGACGCTCGCCCGCTACGCCACCAGCCTCAAATACGAAGACCTGCCGGCGGATGTGGTACGCGAGACCAAACGCTACATGATCGACAGCATCGGCTGTGGGCTCGGCGGCTTCAGCGCGGACGCGAGCCAGATCGCGAACCGGCTTGCCGCCGGCGTCGGCGCGGAGCGCGGCGCGACTGTCATGTGCAGTGGTGTAAAAACGAGTCCCGATCTCGCCGCTTTCGCCAACGGCGTGATGATCCGCTATCTCGATTTCAACGACGGCTATATAAGCCTCGGCGCCGGCCATCCGAGTGACACGATTGCTCCGCTGCTGTCGAGCGCCGAAATGATGGGACGCAGCGGGCGGGATCTGATCGCCGGCACGGTGCTGGCCTACGAGGTATTTTGCCGCGTCTGCGATGTGTTCGACAACCGGGCGGTCGGCCTGGACTACGCGACGATCGTGGGCCTCGCCGCCACCGTCGGCGTCGGCCGCATGCTGGGGCTCACGTCGCAACAGATCGTGCACGCGATCGGCATTTTCGTCGTCGGCGGCGTGGCTCTGAACCAAACGCGCGTGGGTGCGCTATCGAACTGGAAGGCGGGCGCCGCGGCCGAAGCCGGGCGCAAGGCGATCTTCGCGGTGCAACTCGCGCAGGCCGGCATGACCGGGCCCGACCAGGTGTTCGAAGGGGCCGATGGTTTCTTCAACCGCATCACCCGCAAGCCGTTCACGCTGCCGAAGCTCGGCGGCGGCGGTGAGCCGTTCGGGATGATGCACTGCTTCACCAAGCGCTTCACGCTCGGCCAGTTCGCACAGACGGTCGCCCAGGCGGCGGTCGAGGCGCGCTCGTTCTTCACCGACGTGGACGAGATCGCGGAGGTGAATATCCAGGTGTCGCGCAAGGCGATCCAGGTCATGGCGGACAGCCCCGACAAGTGGCGGCCGCAGACCCACGAGACCGCCGATCACAGCATGCCCTATGCGGCCGCCGTAGCGCTGATCTATGGCGCGGTCGAGGAGCAGCATTTCGAAGACCCGTATCTGCACGACCAGCGCCTCCTGAACCTCGTCGGCCGCGTGCGCTGCCTGCCATCCGACGCGGCTGACCGCGTCGGACAAGAGATGAACCCGTGCGATCTCGAGATCGTCCTCAAGTCGGGACAGCGCAAGAATGTACGGGTCGAATACCACCGCGGGCACTGGAAGAACCCGATGACAGATGCCGAGGTCGAGGAGAAATTCCGCGCCCTGGCGCGCCGGCAGCTGCCGGCCAAGCAGACGGACAATCTGCTAGAGCAGTTGTGGGCGCTCGACCGCCTGCCGAAGGCGGGCGAACTCATTGCAACCACGCGGGTTTGATTGCTGCTGCCGTGGTTCAGTTTAAATCCAACCTAATCCGGCGGCCGGGGGCGAAGGCAACCGTAGGAGGCCTCCAAGCCCATCCATCAGCGCATTCAAACTTTCTGGGCGGAGCCGCTTGCCACAAAAGTATACCTGGATATACGATATTATACAAAATCAAAAACAAGCGCGGCGTCTGACGCCTCGTAGCGCCATCAGGGAGGGAGGCATGGCTCCATTTGGATGCGCTTTCATTCCCGGTTCGCTGTTTCGCGCCGGCGCGAGGCTGGCTTTGCTGGCCGTCCTGGTCTCGTCGCCGGCGCGGGCGCAGGACACGGGCCCGGTCGATCCGCGGGCCGGGTCGGTGCGCATCTACGTGTCGCTCGCCACGAGCGCGATGACCCGGCTCGTCGCGGCGATGAACAGACATTTTCCGAACCTCAAGATCGATTTCGTCAGAGCGGGCTCGGTCGAAACCGTGAAGCGCTTCGTGGCGGAACGCCAGGCCGGGCGCATCGGTGCCGATCTCATCCACGGTGCCGATCCAGGCGGTTTCGAGTATTTCGCTGAAAAGGGCTGGCTCGATACGCGGCTTGCCGCGCTGCCTTTGACCCAGGATTATCGTGAAGGCTTCTTCGACAAGAAGGCCGGATGGGTGGCGCTGCGCGCGACCGGCATCGCGTTGATGTACAACACCAAGCTCGTTTCGAAGGACGCACTTCCGAGGACCTGGAAGGAGCTGATCGAGCCGAGATGGAAGAGCCGCGTCGCGATATCCGATCCGACCCGTGCCGGGTCGTCGTTTTCCCATCTCTACGCAATGTGGAAAATGTACGGCCCGGATTTCCTCGACAAGTTGGCAAAAAGCGATGTTTTCGTCGCCGGCGACGGCACCGCGACGCGTGAGGCGATCGCGAACGGGGAGCGCGATGTCGCTCCGGTGTCCGAATACGACGCGTTCACTTTCGCGAAGGAGGGCAAACCGGTCGACGTGGCTTGGGTCGAGGACGGCACCATCATGTTGCCGGCGCCGCTCGGCTTGGTGAAGGGAAGCCCGAACAGCGAAAACGCCCTGGCATTGGCACAATATCTGCTGTCACGCGAAGGGCAGGGGCTGACCACGGAGATCATCCTGTCCTGGTCGGCCCGTAAGGATGTCAAGGCGCCGCGTGGCAAGCCGGAGCTCGATTCGATCAAGCTCGCGACTTTCGATTGGGAGAAGGCCGCGTCGGAAAAGGGACAGCTCCTCGACCTCTATTTCAAATACTTCCAGTCCCGCTGAGGTTCGCCTCGGCTTGACGATAGAGAATACAGGTCCTTCATGCAGAATACGAAGAATGTGGTCGATTATATCGTCACGTCCCGGTTCGAGCTGATTCCCGGCCAGGCGCTGGCCGTCGCCAAAGGCGCGATCCAAGACTGCGTCGGTGTCGCGCTTGCGGGCGCGCGTCAGCCCGGCGGCTCGATACCGGCCGAATGGGCGCGCAAGAGCGGCGGCGTGGGGAGTGCGACCGTATGGGGTCAGGATTTCAAGACGTCGGCGCATGATGCGGCTCTGGTCAATGGCACCGCCGCGCATGCGCTCGACTATGACGACGTGACCTGGGGCCTGATCGGGCATCCGAGCGTCTCTCTCGTGCCATCCGTGCTTGCGATCGGAGAGATGATCAACGCGGCGGGGCGGGACGTTCTGCACGCCTACGTGGTCGGCTTCGAAGTGATGGCAAAGCTCGGGCGGACCACGCAACCGCATCATTCGCTCGACGGGGGTTGGCACGCCACCGGCACGATCGGGGCATTCGGCGCCACGGCGGCGTGCTGCAAGCTGCTTGGTCTCGACGCTGATCACACCGCGCACGCGCTCGGCATCGTCTATTCGATGACGAGCGGCAATGTCAGCAACTTCGGAACCATGTGCAAGCCGCTGCACGCCGGTCTGGCGGCACGTAACGCTGTGGAGGCCTCGATGTGGGCGCAGGCGGGCTTCACCTCCTTGCCGCACCCGTTCGATGGTCCGCGCAGCTTCCATGAGGTCTACTCACGCGGGCTGCCCGCCGACATGAAGCCGCTCGCGGAGCTCGGCGAAGTCTACGAGCTCGTCGTACGCGGCGTGGTCATCAAACCCTATCCGTGCGGCGTGGCACTGCATCCGGCCATCGATGCGGTGCATGCGCTCAAGAAGGATCATGTGTTCGATCCGGGCGATATCGCTTCGGTCGAGGCGGGAGTCACCAAATACACGTTCGACAAGCTTTGCTACCTCGTGCCGCAGACCGGATTGGAAGCCAAGTTCTCGATGCCCTACACGATCGCGCGCTCGATCCTCGACGACAGTATCGGTTTCGACACGTTCACCGATCGTCTGGTGCGGGAAGAGAAGGCGCAGACGCTCACCCGCCGGATCAGCATGTACGTCCATGCTGGCATCGAAGGGGCCTGGAAGATGGGGAGCCGGCCGGTCAATGTACGGCTGCATTTCCGCGATGGCCGGGTGCTCGAGCGCCAAGTCGATATTTCCAAAGGCAACCCCGAGGTCGCCATGACGCCCGAGGAGCTGAACGTGAAATTCGAGGATTGCGCGCGCTTGAGCCTCAATTCGGCGTCCATGGAGGCCGCCGCGCAGGCCTTGCGGAATATCGAGAATCTTAAGTCGATCTCGGAGCTGACCCTCCACCTGGAAGGGCAAAGGCGGGCGGTGGCGGCCTGACGACGGCGCCGCCAAAATCCCTCTGCCCGCTATTGTATACTGAAGTATACCAGAGTATACTTTATACGCAAAGGAGAGGTGCCATGACCAGCACGCAGACCGTGATGCTTCCCACCGGGGCGCCCGCCACCGCCGCCATGAGCCTCGCCGACCGCCCGACGTCGCTGAAGGGATTACGTGTCGGCCTCCTCGACAACGGCAAGGAATTTTCCGACCAGGTCCTGGCATCGCTGGCCGAAGTCTTGCGGCGCGACCATGGAGTCACGAACATCAAATTCTGGCGCAAGGGCTTCCCGGCGAAGGGCGCGCCCTTCATCGAGGAAATGGCCGCCGAAACCGACGTCGCCATCAGCGGGGTAGGTCATTGCGGATCATCTTCGCCGTGGAGCGTGATCGACGCGGTGAATCTCGAGAAGGCCGGAGTGCCGACGGTTGCGCTCATCAGCCGCTCGTTCTGCCCGCTCGGCCAGATCGTGGCGCGCGGGGAGGGGCATGGCAGCCTTGTCATCGTGATGCTGCCGCACCCGATCGGCGAAGCCGACCAGGCCAAGATCGCGCAGAAGGGCGCGGACGTGACGGCCGAGTGCGTTCGCCTGCTGACGACCCCAGGCGAAACTGTCGGCAAAGAATATGCCGCCAAGAAATTTCCGTTGCCGGAGCACGCCGTACCGCGCAGCTGAGACCGCGCTCATCGACAACGACATATGGCGGCCAGCCGATCGGTCGTCCCGCGGGGATCATGAGATATGCTGGACAGGGTTGAGCTGAGCAAGACCAAGACGATGGAGCTGCCGGATTCGCTCGAAGCGATCAACGATCACTTCTACGAGCAGGGCTGGACCGATGGTCTTCCGATCATTCCGCCGACGCCAGAGCGGGTCGAAAGAATGCTCGCCGGCATGCCCTGGCGCAATCCCGATGACGTCGTCGGCGTCGTGCCGCCGGCGATGGGCCTGGCGACGCTGCGCAATATCGCGGTCAATGCCGTCATGGCGGGGTGTCGGCCCTCGTATCTGCCGGTCATCGTGGCCGCGCTGTCGGCGGTGCTGGAGAAGGCCTATGGGCTCGCGCATCGCCAGACGACGACCCATGCAGGAGCGCCCCTGCTCATCGTGAACGGTCCGATCGTGCACGAGCTCGGCCTGAACTACGGCAACGGCGTGTTCGGTCCGGGATGGCGCGCAAATGCCACCATCGGCCGCGGCTTGCGGCTCGCACTGGTCAATCTCGGCGGCGCAATCCCGGCTGAGGTCGACTTCTGTCAGCATGCGCATCCGGGCAAATACACCTACTGCATCGCCGAGCACGAAGCTGCCAATCCGTGGGAGCCGCTTCATGTGGAGCGCGGCTTCGAGGCGGGTGAAAGCGTCGTCACGGTGGTAAACGCGGAAGCGCCTCACAGCATGACCGAGAATGTCCAGACCGATCCCATCGAGATCATGCGCACCTTCGCGGATTCCATGTCGACCTATGGGGGAAACAATCTCTACTCGCAGGGACACCCGGCCTTGGTTTTTGGGCCTGAGAATGCCCAGCACGTCGCCGCCGCCGGTTGGAAAAAGCTCGACGTGCAGAAGGCCATCTTCGAGATGGCGCGCAAGCCATGGGGCATGGTGAAGAACCGCGGCAAATCCAAAGGACCCGCCTTTCCGGTTTGGGTCGACCAAAATGATGACAATTCAATGGTCCCCATCATCAACGAGCCGCGCGATCTCATCGTCGTGGTGGCGGGCGGCGCCGGCGGCAAGTCTATGTGGTGCCCAACGGCGGGCGCGCAGAGCCTGAGCGTCAGCAAGCGCATCGAGCGGCGAGGGTGACTATTCCGGCACCGATAGCCAAGGCCGGCGCGGCACCGGCGCCGACCCTCACACTCGCGCAATTCGCCGCGTCCTTGCAGGGCGATACGCTTCCGCCCGATATCAAGACCACGTTGGGCGATTTGTTCCTTGACTACCTCCGGGTCGCGTCCATTGGCGCCGAGATGCCGTGGAGCGTCTGGGCCGACAGCTATATGGCTAGTCTGGGGGGGCCGGGGGGCGCCGCCGTGCTGTTCCGTCCCAAACGGCGGGACGCGGTTCGGGCGGCCTTCTTGAACGCCACTTATGCCGGAAGCATCGATGCCGATGACACCCATGTCGGCTCGATGTTGCATCCGGGCTCGATCGTGTTCTCGGCCGCCCTGGCGCTGGCCGACGAGGTCGGTGCCGGCGGCAAGGACTTCATCGCGGCGGTGGCCGCGGGCTACGAGGCGATGATCCGCATCGGGCTTTCGATCCAGCCGAGCCATTTCCAGCGCGGCTTCCAGAGCACGGCGACGTGCGGGGGGTTCGGCGCCGCGGTCGCGGCCGCGCGTCTGGCCTTCAACGGCAAGCAGGACGCCGATCACAAGATCGCGTCGAGCATCGGGCTGGTCGCGTCCTTTTCCGGCGGCCTCACGCAATTCTACAAGTCCGGCTCGACCGTCAAGCGCATCCATGCGGCGCGGGCCGCCGAGAACGGTGTCGCGGCGGCTTTGCTGGCCCGCCAGGGATTTACCGGCCCGGAGGACATCCTCGAAGGCGCGAACGGATTTGCCCGCGCTTATGCGGATGCCGCCGACCTCGGCATCGTGACCTCGGGTCTCGGCAGCGATTATCTGTTGCGCGAGGTGACGGTGAAGGGGCATGCCTGCAGCGCGCGCGTGCAGGCCGCGGTTGAGGGCATCCTCGATCTGTGCAAGAAAAATCACATCGATCCGCACGACGTCGCCGACGTCTTCGTGGGCATTCCGGCCGTGATCCTCGGCCGCCTGACCATCCCCAAGCCGATCGACTTGCAAGCCGCTCAAATGAGCCTCCCGCACAGCGCCGCGCTGGCGGTTACCATGGCCGAGATCGCCGAAGACGGCTTTGCCCTGAGCGTGACCGACTATGAGAGCAGCCTCAACGACCCTCGGGTAAAACAGATAGAGGCGCGGGTGCGCTGCGAGGTCGATCCGGAGGTCGAAGCCGCGACGACGGCGGAGGCCGTGCCGGCCCGCGTCATCATCACCGTGAAGGATGGGACTAAGCACTCCACCTTCGTCTCGGCGCCGAAGGGCAGCCCGTCCCGGCCCTTCACCCACGACGATCATATCGCGCGCTTTCGCCGCGAACTGACGAAGCGGCTGACCGGAAAGACCTGTGATGAGATAGTAGAAATCGCCGAGAACCTCGCCGATCTCGACAAAGTCAAACGAATCACTGATCTCTTGGCCGTCGCACGGGCGTGCTAAAAGCAACTGAATGGCTTGCGCAGCGCATCATTGAACAAATCCTGAAATCCTCCTGAACCGCTTAGTGGCACGGCACCGAAAAATGGCAGCGTTTGACCAATTGATCGACCGATTTGCCAATGTCGGAAACGCTGCAGAAACCGCGTATGCGGTGTTGCGCGAAGCGATCGTTACCAGCACCCTAAAGCCTGGAACCCGCCTGCGAGCGGACGACCTGGCGAAGAAGCTGGGCGTGAGCAAGACCCCGGTGCGCGAGGCCTTGCGGAAACTTCAGGCCGAGGACTTGGTTACAGTATCAAACGGCAACGCTCTGACAGTAAAGTCAATCAGCGAAGAGCAGCTTTTCGAGATCTACTACACGCGTGAGGCGCTCGAAGGTATGGCGGCCCGCCTGGCGGCGGGAAATGCTGGTCATATCGAGCTCGCAAAATTGCGCGCAATCCATGATGAAATGAAAACCCCGAGCGTGAGCAGCAATCTCAAGCTGTTTCGGCAGCTGTCCGGAGAATTCCAGCTGGCGGTTTTCCGGGCCGCCCGCAATGATACGATTTATCGGCTGCTCAAGCATTTACAGGAACAAATCCGGCAGTTCGGCGGCACCACCCTGACCCAGCGGGGGCGAGCCAAGGAAGTCGTTACCTATTCGAAAGCGCTTCTTGCGGCGATCGAGAAGCGGGACGGCGACGCCGCCGAGAAGATTGCGCGCGAAAATCGGCGCCGGACGTTGGAATTGCGCATCAAGATGTTGCGGGGTTCGGCGCGCGGCGGCAGTTAGGTCAAAAAGAAAATCGAAGCACGGCCCCATCGCGCGCTGCGGTGAGCGATTTCGGTACGGAGGAAACGACGGATGCCGAGCGTGCGACTGGACAGGCTGCGAAAGCAGTTCGGCGACGTGATCGCTGTCAGCGATATTTCCGTCGAATTTCGTGATGGTGAGCTGACCTCGATTCTGGGTCCTTCGGGCTGTGGAAAGACGACGACACTCAATGTGATCGCCGGCTTCATCGAGCCGGACGGCGGCACGGTTCACTTCGGCGCGCAACTCATCGCCGACTCCGTGCGCGGCATCATCGTGCCGCCGAACAAGCGCAATCTCGGTATGGTATTTCAGAGCTACGCGTTGTGGCCGCATCTGAGCGTGGCCGACAATGTCGCATACGGCTTGAAGATGCACAAAGTTCCTCGCGCGCGGCGTGAAGATGCCGTCAAACGCTCCCTGCAACGCGTGCGCCTCGAGCAATATTCCGGCCGATTTCCCCACGAGCTTTCCGGTGGGCAGCAACAGCGCGTTGCGCTGGCTCGGGCGATCGCCTACTCGCCGCAGATCCTGCTGTTCGACGAGCCGCTGTCCAACCTCGATGCTCAACTGCGCGAGGAAATGCGGATCGAGGTCAAGGATATTCATCGCGAGATCGGCATCACCTCCGTTTACGTCACGCATGATCAAGCGGAAGCAATGAGTCTCTCCGACCGAATTGTGGTCATGGGTGAAGGTAAAATTCTCCAAGTCGGCTCTCCCCGGGAGCTGTATGACGAGCCTGCCGATGTCCAGGTCGCGCGATTTCTTGGACGAACCAACCTCTTCGACGCTCTCATCGTGGACGAAGAGACTCCGGTTGTGCGCGTCAAGATTGAGGGTATCGAGCAGTTGCTGTCGTGCCGCGTGCCACCGAATTCGACGCCGAATGTGCGCGGATCGCTGTCGGTCAGGCCTGAAGGGATTTCGGTGCGGCCGGCCGATACTAGGGAGCCGGGACTGCCCGGACGCGTCTGCGGTGCGATCTACCTCGGAAGCGTGTCGCAGCTTCAGGTCGCGCTCGACGTTGGCAGGACGATTGAAGTTCAGCAGACGACGCGACGAACATGGAACGTAGGCGATGCCGTGAACGTGGTGTTCGATCCGGAATGTTGCTATTTCATCGCCGGCACCGCGGAAGCACGGTTGGTTTCGTGAGCCGTTTGGACCCGATACCATTGCCGCGTTCCCCGCCGCCCCGAACGCGCGGCGCGCGCTGGGCGGCCATCCTCGGCCGGCTCGATCCGGCGAGCGTCGTCATGGCGGCGGCGGCCGCGGTGCTGTTTTTTCTAGTTCTTTATCCGGTTTTTTGGCTGTTCTACGGCAGCTTTGCCTATGGGGAGCAGTCATCGTTCGCGACGGCCTTCAGTCAGTTCTGGCAACTACCGGGTCTCGGGCGCGCCTTTCAAAATACGCTTGATCTTCTCCTGGGCGCAGTCCCGCTCTCGTTCCTGTTCGCCCTGCCGCTTGTATGGATCGTCGCGCGCACGGACACGCCTCTGAAGGGGTTGATCGAGATTGCTGCGCTGTTGCCTTTCATCACACCCCCGCTGATCGGAGCGGTGGCCTGGGCTTTGCTCGCGGCGCCTCGCACCGGGCTGATCAACGTGTTTGCACGGCAAGCCGGGGCAAGCGCACCTGTCTTGAACATCTATTCCATGAGCGGCCTGATCTTTGTGATGTCGCTCTATGTCAGTCCATACGTATTCCTCACCGTCCAGGCCGTGATGCAGCGCATGGACGCTAGTCTTGAAGATGCGTCTTCGATCTGCGGTGCGAGCCTGCCGAGGACGGTTTGCAGGATCGTGCTGCCATTGAGCATGCCCGCGATCCTGTCCGCCGCCATACTGGTGATAACGCGCATCCTCGAGGAATTCGCAATTCCGGGGGTGCTGGGCGCTCCGACGGGCATCTACACGATTACTACCTACATCTACTATCAGGCCATCAGCTACGTGCCGCCGCGCTACGAGGTGGCCGCTCTGCTCGCGAGCCTTCTCATGGGGATGACCGCGATCCTGCTCGGGCTGCAATCGCGTATCCTGGGCGGCGGCCAGCGCTTCACGACCGTGTCGGGGAAGGGGCATCCGCCGCGCCTGCTGCGGCTCGGGCTTTGGCGCTACGCGACCCTCGCCTATGCGCTGATCTATATCGGCCTGACGGTGGCTCTGCCGTATTTGGTGCTGCTCTATGCGGCCTTTGTCTCACGATGGGGCGCGCCGCCGGCTCTGGCCAATTTCACGTTGATGAATTTCGTGTCGACCTTCAATCCGGGACTCAGCGCTCGGTCAGGCCTCGTCAACAGCCTGATCTTGGCCGGGTCGGGAGCGACGCTTGCGACGCTGCTGACCTTGATCATCAGCTACATGATCACCAAGGGGACGCCGTTGACGCGAAACGTGCTTGATTTCGTCAGCTCGATTCCGCTGGCGATGCCCGGCCCGGTCCTCGCCGTCGCCATGCTTTGGGCTTATCTGCACGAGCCGTTCGTTCTCTACGGAACGCTGTGGATACTGCTGGTGGCCTATGTCAC